>Ga0315910_10004696_pt1 | contig 11373 bp, 11 predicted proteins | sample EdamamesoilMG_FD_204470 | JGI IMG/M metagenome (GOLD analysis project Ga0315910, IMG submission 204470) | Garden soil microbial communities collected in Santa Monica, California, United States - Edamame soil | ecosystem: Environmental > Terrestrial > Soil > Garden | place: USA: California...
TGGTCGTCGAATGAGGGGTGCCATGTTCGGCATGCTGCTCGCCCTCGGCATCGCAGTGCCTGCGGCGCAGGCGGCGGTGCTGAAGGCGACGCTGCTGCTGCCGGCCGACGATGCGCGGCTGGAACGCGCGCGCGTCGAACGCGCCTACCTAGGCCATCCCGGCGGGCCCGCGAGCGACGGCCTCGAGGTCGCGATCGCGGAGGGCCAGTTCGAGCTCGACGCGGCGCAGACCGGCGTCGCGCTGACGAGCCAGCCGGCCGCCTCGCTCGACGCCGCGCGCGCCGCCGCGGTCGCGGCCGAGAAGGCCGGTGCGGCCGTGCTGCTGACCGACCTGCCGAGCGACTGGACCCTGGCCGTGGCCGATGCGGTCAAGCTGCCGGTGCTGAACCTGTCGGACGCGGCCGACCGGCTGCGCCAGCAGGACTGCCGCGCCCGCCTGTTCCACCTGCTGCCGAGCGAGCGCATGCGCAGCGATGCGATCGCCCAGTTGCTGGTGGCGCGCAAGTGGAGCCAGCTGCTGCTGCTCACCGGCCCGAGCCCGCAGGACGCGCTGCGCGCCGCCGCCGCGCAGGCCTCGATCAAGCGCTACGGCCTGAAGGTGGTCGCGAGCAAGCCGTTCAAGCTCTCCGCCGACCCGCGCGAGCGCGCCCTGGCGAACCCGCTGCTGCTGACCGGCGGGGCGAGCTACGACGCGATCTGGGTGGTCGACAGCGATGGCGAGTTCGCGCGCACGCTGCCGTACGGCACGGCGCTGCCGCGCCCGGTGGTCGGCGACGCCGGGCTGGTGGCGCTCGCGTGGCACGCGCAGTTCGAGCGTTTCGGCGCGCCGCAGGTGTCGCGCCGCTTTGCGAAGGCGACCCGGCGGCCGATGACCGCACACGACTGGGCCGCCTGGATGGCCGGCAAGGCGCTCGTCGCCGCCGCCACCGCCGCGCCCAAGGGGCCGGCCGCGGCCTGGGCCAAGGCGCTCGCGACGACGCCGCTGGACGGCTCGAAGGGCACGCCGCTGAGCTTTCGCACCTGGGACGGCCAGCTGCGCCAGACGCTGCTGCTGACCGACGGGCAGGGCGTCGTCGCGCAGGCGCCGGTCGAGGGCCTGCTGCACCCGAGCAACGTGCTGGACACGCTCGGCGTGGATGCGCCCGAGAAGGCCTGCAAGGTGCCCCGATGAGCGGCGTGGTCGCGGTCGACGCGGGAGGGCGGCGTGGTCTCGCCCACGCGCTCCAGGCCCTGCGCGCGATCGTGCTGCGCGAGCTGCTCAAGTTCTCGCAGCAGACCGGCCGGCTGATCTCGGCGCTGGTGCGGCCGCTGCTCTGGCTGGCGGTGTTCGCGGCGGGCTTCCGCAACGTCTTCGGCGTCGCGATCGTCGAGCCCTACGACACCTACGTTCCCTACGACGTCTACATCGCGCCCGGGCTGGTCGGCATGGTGCTGCTGTTCAACGGCATGCAGTCGTCGCTGGCGATGGTCTACGACCGCGAGATGGGCCTGATGCGGCTGCTGCTGACCGCGCCGCTGCCGCGTTCCTGGCTGCTGTTCTGCAAGCTCTGCGCGACCGCGCTGCTGTCGGCACTGCAGGCGATCGCGTTCGTGATCGTCGCGCTGCTGATCGGCACCGAGCTGCCGGTGCTGACGCCCGCGGCGCTGCACGCCTTCGTCGCGCTGCTCGCCGGCGCGCTGATGCTGGGCGCGCTCGGGCTGCTGCTGTCGGTGCACATCCGGCAGCTCGAGAACTTCGCCGGCACGATGAACTTCGTGATCTTCCCGATGTACTTCCTGTCGACCGCGCTCTACCCGCTCTGGAAGCTCGAGGAGTCGGGTGCCGGCTGGGTGTACCAGCTCGCGCGGTTCAACCCCTTTACGCACGCGGTCGAGTGGATCCGCTTCGCGCTCTACGGCAAGGACCCGGGGCTCGCGCCGTGGGTCGTGCTCGGCTGCCTGCTTGCCTTCTTCGTGCTCGCGTGCTGGGGCTACGACCCGCAGCGCGGCTTCGGCGGGCTGACCAAGCGCGGGGGCGGGGCATGACGACGCGTCGCGCCTGCCTGACGACGCTGGCCGGCGCCATGCTCGCCGGCACCGGCGTGCGTGCGGCCACCTACCCGAACCGGCCGATCGTGCTGTGGGTGCCCTGGGCGGCGGGCGGCGCGACCGACCTCACCCTGCGCCTGCTCGCCGAGATCGCCGGCCGCCACCTCGGCCAGAGCATTCAGGTCGAGAACCGCGGCGGCGCCGGCGGCACGCTGGCGATGCCGATCCTGCAGCAGGCCGAACCCGACGGCTACACGATCGCGCAGATCCCGCAGCCGGTGCTGCGCGTGCCCTATACGCAGAAGGTGCTGTGGGACCCGGTGCGCGACGTCACGCCGATCATCCAGATCTCGGGCGTGACCTTCGGTGTGCTGGTCGGTGCGACGAGCCGCTTCCGCACCCTCGACGACCTGTTCGCGTTTGCGCGCGACCGCCCTGGCGAGCTGAGCATCGCGACCAACGGCGTCGGCACGACGCCGCACATCGTGCTCGAGGAACTGTTCAGCGCACGCGGGCTGAAGTACATCCACGTGCCGTACAAGGGCACGTCGGAGCTGACGCTCGCGGTCGACACCGGCCAGGTCATGGCCGGCGTCAACTCGACCGGCTTCGCGCCCTTCGTCGATTCCGGCCGGCTGCGCCTGCTCGCCACCTTCGCGGCCAGACGTTCGCCGCGCTGGCCGCAGGTGCCGACGCTGAAGGAACTCGGCTTTCCGATCGTCGCGATGTCGCCCTACGGGCTGGGTGGGCCGCGCGGCCTGCCGCCGGCGATCGTGACAACGCTGCACGACGCGTTCCGCAAGGCGATGGCCGATCCGGCCTTCGTCGCCGAACTCGCCAAGTACGACCAGGAACTCGACTACCTCGGCCCGGCCGAGTACGGCCAGTGGCTGCGCGAGCAGTACGCCCGCGAGCGCCTCGTCGTCGAGAGGATGGGGTTGACGCGTGGCGGCTCCTGAACACCCTCCCGGCGCACGCGGCTGGCGGCGCGACCTCGCGTGGGTCGGGCTCGCGACCGGCGCGACCTATCTGCTGTCGATCGCCTTCGAGTTGCACGAGCGCTACGTTGCCTGGGTCGCACGCTACGAGCACTGGGAGGTCGACGAACTGCCGCTGACGCTCGCGGTGCTCGCCTGCGGCCTCGCCTGGATCGCGCTGCGGCGTCGCCGCGAGGCCGAGGACGCACGGCGGCGCCACGCCCGGGCCGAGGCGCACGTCGCCGCGCTGCTCGCCCACAACCGCGAACTGTCGCAGGGCCTGATCGCATTGCAGGAGAACGAACGGCGCGCGCTCGCGCGCGAACTGCACGACGAGTTCGGCCAGCGCTGCAGCGCGATCCGTGCCGAAGTCTCGTGGCTGCGCCGCTGCGCCGCCGGCGACCGTGCCGGCATGCTCGCCGCTGCCGAACGTGCCGACCACGCGGCGCAGGACCTCTACGGCCTGGTGCGCGACCTGCTGCGCCGGCTCCGCCCGGCTGACCTCGACGCGCTCGGCCTGGTCGCGGCACTGCAGGCACTGTGCGAGACCTGGGAGGAGCGCAGCGGCATCGCCTGCGTGTTCCTGCCCGACGCGATGGAGACGCCGCTCGACGACGCCGTCAATGTCACTGTCTACCGGATCGTGCAGGAGGGGCTGACGAACGTGCTGCGGCACGCGCGTGCGTCGTCGGTCAAGGTGATGCTGTCGGGGCGCGACCCGGGTCTGCTGAGGCTGACCCTCCAGGACGACGGCCGCGGCATGGACGTCGGTGCGGCCTCGCGCGGCCTCGGCCTGCTCGGCGCGACCGAACGCGCCGCGGCGGTCGGCGGCGTGCTCGCGGTGAGCAGCACGCTGGGCAGCGGCGTGCGCCTCGCGTTGTGCATCCCGCTCGCGGGCGCCGCGCACGGCTGGCGGGAGGCGGCGTGATCCGCGTCCTGACGTTGGAGCACGCCGCGTGATCCGCGTCCGGACCTTGGAGCACGCCGCGTGATTCGCGTCGTGCTGGCCGACGACCACCCGGTGGTGCGGGCCGGCTACCAGCGCCTGCTCGACCAGGCCGGCGACATCCGCGTCGTCGCCGAGGCGAACGACGCCGACGCGGCCTACGCGGCCTTCGTCGCCGAGGCGCCCGACGTGCTCGTGACCGACCTGTCGATGCCGGCCGGCGGCGGGCTCGCGCTGATCCGCCACGTGCTGCAGCGCGATGCGGCGGCGCGGGTGCTGGTCTTCACGATGCACGACGCGGCGCTGCTGGTGCGGCGGGCCTTCGATGCCGGTGCACGCGGCTTCCTGACCAAGGCGTGCGCGCCGGAGCACCTGGTCGATGCGGTGCGCCGCCTGCACGAGGGGAGGCGCTGCCTCGATCCGGCCTTGCCGCCCGAACTGCTGCGCCCGGACCGACACGACGAGGACCTGCGGCTCGCGGCGCTGAGCGGTCGGGAGTTCGAGATCTTCCGCCTGCTCGCCTCCGGCTGTTCCGCGGCCGAGTGCGCACGCGCGCTGAAGCTGAGCGCGAAGACGGTGTCGAACCACCAGACCGTGATCAAGGAGAAGCTCGGCGTCGCGACCTCGGCCGCGCTCGCCCACCTCGCGATCCGGCATCGGTTGATCCCGTCCGGCGGCACGCCCTGAACGTGCCCGACCCGCACGGCGGGAAGTTTTCCCTGTTGCCGCCCCGCGGCGATCGATAGCCTCGCCGAAGCGCGTGCAGGTGCCGGCGCGCGCGCACGACGACGAGGAGACGACGATGCCCCGACCGCTGCCACGCTGGACGCTGCGCCCCCTGGCGCTCGCCTGCGCCACCGTGCTCGCCCCCGCGGCACGCGCCCAGACCGCGCCGACCGTGCTGCCGCCGGTCGAGGTGATCGCGACGACGCCGGTGCCCGGCACCGGCGTGCCGCGCGACCAGATTCCGGCCAACGTGCAGACCGGCGACGCCAAGCGCCTGCGCGAGGTCCAGAGCCTGAACCTGCCCGACTTCCTGAGCAGCCAGATCGGCAGCGTCACGGTCAACGAGATCCAGGGCAATCCGTACCAGCTCGACGTCAACTTCCGCGGCTTCACCGCGAGTCCGCTGCTGGGCACGCCGCAGGGCCTGTCGGTGTTCCAGGACGGCGTGCGTGTCAACGAGCCGTTCGGCGACGTCGTCAACTGGGACCTGATCCCGAAGGCGGCGCTCGCGAGCCTGGTGCTGCTGCCGGGGTCCAACCCGCTGTTCGGGCTGAACACGCTCGGCGGCGCGCTGTCGCTGCAGACCAAGAGCGGCGACACGCACCCGGGCACCGAGTTCGAACTCCAGGCCGGCTCCTTCGGCCGCATCAGCGGCGAGGCGACACACGGCCGCAGGCTCGGCGAACACGGCCACCTGTTCCTCGCCGCGAGTGCATTCAACGAGGACGGCTGGCGCGACCACTCGCCGTCGCGCGTGCGCCAGTTCTTCGCCAAGGCGGGCGAGCACGGCGGCGGCTTCGACTGGGAGGTCGCGCTGACCTATGGCCGCAACCGCCTGATCGGCAACGGCCTGCTGCCCGAGTCGATGCTCGCGGTGCGGCGCGAGCAGGTCTACACACGCCCCGACCAGACCCAGAACGAGCTCGCGATGCTGAGCCTGAACATGGGCTGGGACGTCAGCGCGCGCCAGCGCATCTCGGGCACGGTGTACCTGCGCAGGTCGGACGCGAACACGCTCAACGGCGACCTCAACGACGACTACGACCCGCCGACCGTGACCGAGACGGGCGTCGAGAACCGCACCGCCACCGAGCAGCGCAGCGGCGGCTTCGCGCTGCAGTCGACCTGGACCGGCACGATGCACCGCGTCACGCTCGGCGCGTCGTACGACCAGGCGCGCAACAACTTCGTGCAGACCGAGGCTGAAGGCAGGCTCGACGACACGCGCGCGGTCGTGCCCGAGGACGATCCCGAGGTCGATGCGAAGATCTCCGGCAAGACCCGCACCGCGAGCCTGTACCTGCAGGACGTGATCGCGCTCGCGCCGAACCTGCAGCTGACGCTCGCCGGCCGCTACAACGACACGCGCGTCAGCACGGTCGACGAGGGACGCATCGAGCTCGGCCTGCCGACCACGCTGGACGGCGAGGGCACCTACCGCAAGTTCAACCCGGCCGCCGGGCTGACCTGGCAGGTGACGCCGGGCTTCACCGCCTACGGCAACCTGAGCCAGGGCAGCCGCGCGCCCAGCCCGATCGAGCTGGGTTGCTCCGACCCGGCCAACGCCTGCGTGCTACCGAACGCGCTGCAGTCCGACCCGCCGCTCGAGCAGGTCGTCTCGCGCACCGCCGAGTTCGGCGTGCGCGGCAGTCTCGCCGTGGCGGGAGCGCCGCTGCGCTGGAACGCCACGGTGTTCCACACCGACAACAAGGACGACCTGCTGTTCATCAGCAACGGCCTCGCGGCGGGCTACTTCACCAATTTCGGCCGCACGCGCCGCCAGGGCGTCGAGCTCGGACTCGCGCAGCGCGCCGGTGCGTTCAACTGGTCGGCGGCGTACAGCTGGCTGCGCGCGACGTTCGAGTCGGGTGCCTGCCTGGTCGCCGAAGGCAACAGCACCGCCGAGACGAGCCCGGCCTGCCCCGGCGAGGGCGAGATCGAGGTGCGCCCGGGCAACCGCCTGCCCGGCCTGCCCGAGCACAGCTTCAAGCTGGGCGCCGACTGGCAGGCCACGCCGAGCTGGAACATCGGCGCTCAGATGCGCGCCTACTCGAGCCAGTTCGCGCGCGGCAACGAGAACAACGCCCACCAGGCCGACGGCGTCGAGTATTTCGGCAGCGGCCGCATCGGCGGCTATGCGCTGCTCGACCTGACGACGAGCTGGCGGTTCGCGAAGCAGTTCGAGCTGTTCGGCCGCATCAGCAACGTCTTCGACCGGCGCTACGCGAGCAGCGGCATGCTGGGCGAAAACGCCTTCGACCCGGCCAGCGGTGCACTGCTGGCGCCCGACGACTGGCGCGCCGAGCAGTTCGTCGGCCCGGGCGCGCCGCGGGCGGCGTGGGTCGGCGTGCGCGTGCAGTTCTGACACGCCTGGCCGACCCCCTCGGGGGTGACCGCGGTACGCCGCGGGCGGGGGCCTACTCCAGCGGCTTGCGACTTGCTTGCCGGGGCCTGCGTGAGCGGCCCGGGGCCGGCGGCTGTGCCGCTCCCGGAGCACACTGTCACGGGTGCCGGCCATGGCGGCCGGTGCCCGTCCCCCGGAGCAAGGTGCCCGCATGGACAGAAACGACGCGCTGCTGGCCGACTGGCGCCAGCGCGCCCTGATGCTGGAAGCGGAGGTCGCGCTCGCGGTGGTGGGCCAGCCGCAGGTGATCCGGCGCGTCAACACGGCGGTGTTCGCGCGCGGCCACGTGCTGCTGCAGGGCGACGTCGGCGTCGGCAAGACGACGCTGCTGCGCGCCTTCGCGCAGGTGCTCGGCGGCGCCTACGCGCGCACCGAAGGCACGATCGACCTGATGCCCAACGACCTGGTCTACACGACCTACATCAGCGACCAGGGCCGGCCCGCGGTCGAACCCGGGCCGCTGATACGCCACGGCGAGGACCTGGCGATCTTCTTCTTCAACGAGATCAACCGCGCCCGGCCGCAGGTGCACGCGCTGCTGCTGCGCGCGATGGCCGAACGCAGCGTCGCGGCGTTCAACCGCGAGTTCCGCCTGCCGCACCTGCTCGTGTTCGCCGACCGCAACCGGGTCGAACGCGAGGAGACCTTCGAGATCTCGTCGGCGGCGCGCGACCGCTTCATGATGGAGGTGACGATCGACGCGCCGGCCGACGCCGCCGAGCGGCGCGCGCTGATGGCCGATCCGCGCTTCCACGACACCGACCGGCTGATCGGTGCGCTGCGCCCGGCGCTGGTCGAGCACCGCGAGCTGAACACCGTCGCCGAGCTGATCCAGCGCGGCGTCGCGGCCTCCGACGCGCTGCAGGACTACGCCCTCTCGCTCTGGCATGCCACCGCGGCGCCGCAGGCCTTCGGCGTGACGCTGTCCGACGTCGCGGTCGACCAGCTCGTGCTTGCCGGCGCGAGCCCGCGCGGCATGAGCCTGCTGCTGCGCGCCGCACGCGTGACGGCGTGGCTCGACGGGCGCGACCACGTCACGCCCGAGGACGTGCAGGCGGTGTTCGTCGAGACGATCGCACACCGCCTCGTCTACCAGCCGGTCTACGAGATGCGCCGCCACGAGATCTCGCCGCAGCTGATGGCGGCGATCGTGGCGCGCGTGGCCGCGCCATGATCGCGATCGCGATCGCGCGCGCGGGCCGAGCGCCGGGCCGCCCCAAGCCGGCCCGCATTCCCTCGGGGGATCGGCCGACGTACCCGGCGGACGAGGGGCCGTCATGATCCCGGAGCTGCACTACCGGATCGGCGGCACCGCGCGGGGCCACTTTCCCGGCCACCACCGCGGCCGCCACGGCGACAGCGGCCAGGAGTTCCGCGGCCACGTGCCGCTGCTGTCCGCGCCCGACGCGCGCCGGATCGACGTGCACGCGAGCCTGCGCAACCCGTACGGCGACTGGCTGGTGCGGGTGCACAGCCAGCGCACCGCGATTCCGGTCGCGGTCGTCGCTGACCTGTCGGCATCGATGGGCTTCGTGTCGGCACGGCGCAAGCAGGACGTGCTGGCCGACTTCGTCGCCAGCCTCGCCTGGTCGGCCTGGCGTACCGGCGACCGCTTCGGCTTCGTCGGCTGCGACGAGCAGGTGCGGACCGACCTGCTGCTGCCGCCGACGCGCCAGCGCGGCGCCGGCATCGAACTCGCGCAGCGCCTGCGCGGCCTCGTGCTGCGCGGTTCGTCGGCACGCGGCCTGCACGATGCCCACCGCCACCTGCCGCGCCAGCGCGCGCTGGTGTTCCTGGTCTCGGACTTCCACCTTCCGGACCGCGACATCGATGCGGTGCTCGCGAGCCTCGCATCGCACGAGGTCGTGCCGGTCGTGCTGTGGCAGGCGCAGGAGTTCGCTCTGAGCGCGCGCCGCGGCCTGGCCGAGGTGGTCGAGCCGGAGAGCGGCGCACGCCGCTGGCTCTGGTGGCGGCCCGCGCTGCAGGCGCGCTGGCAGGCAGCCCACGAGGCGCGCCGCAGCGCGCTGCTGCAGCTCTTCCGCGCCCGCCGGCTCGCGCCGCTCGTCATCGAAGGCGGGTTCGATGCCGACGCGGTGACGCGCCACTTCCACACATGAAGATGCGGCCGGCCGCGCGATCGTGCGGTGCCGTGCTTGCGGCGGCGTGCACGCTGTCCACCGCGGCCGCGGACGAGGGTGTGCTGAGCGCGCACACGGACGAGCCGCGCGCCTACGGCTACCAGGTCGGCGACCTCGTCGAGCGCCGCATCACGATCGAGGTGCCCGCGGGCCTGGCGCTCGACGCGGGATCGCTGCCGCGGCCGACGCGTGGCGCCGCGCTCGAGCTGCGCCGTGCCGAACGCCGCGCGGGCCGGGGGCACGAGGAGATCGTGCTCGTCTACCAGGTCTTCCTCGCGCCGGCGACGGTGCGCACGCTCGAGCTGCCGGTCGTGACGCTGCGCTTCGACGGCACGCCGCGCGCGCAGGAACTGCGCATCGACGCCTGGCCGGTCACGGTGGCGCCGCTCGTTCCGGTCGAGGTCTCGCCGCGACGCGGGCTGGGTGAGCTGCAGCCCGACGTCGTGCCGCCCCATCTCGAGACGCGGCCGGCCCGTCAGCGCCTGGCCGCGTCCGCCACCGCGATCGGGTTGCTGCTGGCAGGAATCGCCGCGCTGCGCTGGCTCCTGCCCTGGTGGCGCCGGCGCGACCTCCCGTTCGACCGCGCCTGGCGGGCCGTGCGCAGCCTGCCGGCCGCGCCGGACGACACGGCCTGGCGTGCCGCCTGCCGGCTGGTGCATGCGGCGCTCGATGCGACCGCCGGCGCGGTGCTGTTCGAGCGCGACGTCGGCGGCTTCGGCGCGCGCCGTCCGGCCTATGCGCCGCTCGACGAGGACATCCGCCGCTTCCTGCAGATGTCGCGGCGCGAGTTCTTCGCCGGCGGCGGGCGCCAGAGCGGCGATGCCGCCTGGCTGGTCGCGTTCTGCCGGCGCTGCCGCGACGCCGAGCGCGAGGCTCCGGGGACCCGATGAGCTTCAGCCAAGCCTGGGTGCTCTGGCTGCTGCCGCTCGCGCTGCTGCCCGTGTTCGGGCGCGGTGGTGCGGCGCTGGCGAACGGCTGGCTGGCGCTCGCGCCGCGCGACCGCGGATCGGAGGCACTCGGCTGGCTGCTGCGCGCCGCCGGCGCGCTCGCCGTCGCGGCGCTCGTCGTTGCGGTCGCCGATCCGCACCGGCCCGAATACACCGTCGAGCGCATCGGCCGCGGCGCCGAGATCGTGCTGCTGCTCGACCGCAGCCGCAGCATGGACCAGGGCTTCGCCGGCGCGCGCACGCCGCCGCCCGGCAAGCGCACCGGGCCCGAGGCGCTGGACTACTACTTCAGCCAGGCGCCGGCTCGCCTGCGCGAGTCCAAGGGCCAGGTCGCGCGGCGCCTGCTCGCGACCTTCACGACCCAGCGGCCCGACGACCGCTTTGCGCTCGTCACCTTCAGCACGCTGCCGATGCGGGTGCTCGGCTTCACGCAGAAGGAAGAGGTCGTGCAGGCCGCGATCGCCGCCGGCGACATCGGCCGCGGCCTCTCGGAGACGAACATCGGGCGGGCGCTCGACGCGGCGCTCGAACTGTTCGAGGACCGGCCCTACACCGGCTCGCGCATCGTCATGCTGGTGTCCGACGGCGGCGACCGCATGGACCCCGACACCCGCGAGCGACTCGCGCACCAGGTGCGCAAGCAGCGCGTCACGATCTACTGGCTCTACCTGCGTTCGGCCAACAGCCCGGCGCTGGGCGCGGGCGCAGCGGCCGGGGCGGCCGCGGAGAGCGTTCCCGAACTGATGCTCGACCGCTTCCTGCGCTCGCTCGAGACGCCGTACCGCGCCTACGAGGCCGACAACCCCGAGGCGCTGCAGGCCGCGATCGCCGATGTCAACCGGCTCGAGAACCTGCCGATCACCTACCTCGACCTCGTGCCGCAGCGCGACCTCGCGCCGTGGTGCCATGCGACCGCGCTCGCCTGCGTGCTGCTGCTGCTCGGCGCGAACCTCGCGGAGATCCGCCGATGGGCCTGAGCTCGCGGCGCGCCATGCGCATCACCGCGGGGCTGCTCGTGGCGCTCGTCGCCGCAGCGGCGATCGACGGCATCGGCCTGTGGCGCGCGCGCCAGTGGAACGTCCAGATCGATGCCGGCGCGCCGGGCGCCGGGCCGGACGCGCCGGCGGAACTGCGCTTCGCACAGGCCCACGCGCTGGCCGCGAGCGGCGCGACCGACACGGCACTGAGCCGCTACGGCGCGCTCCAG
>Ga0315910_10004697_pt1 | contig 11372 bp, 6 predicted proteins | sample EdamamesoilMG_FD_204470 | JGI IMG/M metagenome (GOLD analysis project Ga0315910, IMG submission 204470) | Garden soil microbial communities collected in Santa Monica, California, United States - Edamame soil | ecosystem: Environmental > Terrestrial > Soil > Garden | place: USA: California...
GGCATCGGCCCCGGCGGTGTGGTGCAGGACGAACTCCTGGCTGATGGCCGGCGCGCCGTCGCCGCCGATCCGCATGGAGCGATCGAGCATGCCCATGCAGATCGCCTTGGTCTCGTTCTGGCCGAAGCACAGGCCGTAACCAAGCGAAAGATACGGTACCGGATCCTTCTTCCGCACCTTGATCTTCGAGATGTTCTCGGCCTCGGTCACGCGGATGCGGCCGATCGTGCGGGCGCGGCCACGCGCATCGACCACGCGCACGGCCGCACGGCCGACGCGCACTTCACCGATGGTCGGGTGATCGCCGCCCTGCCCTCGCATGCCGCTGTAGGCGAGCATCATGATCGCGCCGGTGTCGCCGCCGGCGAGACACTGGAGCCGGGCCGAGCGTGGCGCGGGAAAGCGCAGCGGCTCGCGCGTGACGTCCTGGAGGCGTCGGTCCTCGTCCTCTGTCGCCGCGCGCAGCAGGCCCTCGGCGCGCAGCAGCTCGGTCACCTTGCTGAAGGTGCGGACCGACTGCGTCGGACGGGAGCGCAGCTGCTCGGCGAATCCGGACACAAATGCCGCGTGCGTCTCGGCGGTCTCGTGCGCGAGCGCCGCATCGAGCAGGCGCTGGGAGTAGTCGAGCGTCGGTCCCAGGATCTGGCCGCCGGGAATCTCGCGAAAGGCCGACGAGATGCGGCGCTCCACGAACATGCCTCGCGTGTCGAGCACCCGGGACACATGGCGCCGCGGCAGGCTCGCACGCCAGGCTCGCAGCCAGACCACGGCCTCGGCCGGATCACCTTCCGATCGCCGCAGCGCCTCGGCCGCCATGGTCGGCGCATGGCACGCGCTGTCGCCCATCACGTGATCGACCAGTCGCCTGAGCTGTCCCTCGATCTGCACGGGTTGGCAGGGTGCGGTGCGTGAACGCAGGCGGTCGCGCTCGGCGAGCGCGGTTGCGGCAACGATCGGATCGGCGTGGCGGCCGGGAGTTTCGGATGGAGAAGGCATGGTGCGGCGCGGGTGGTCGGACATGAGGCGAGTGAGGCCAGAGTAGCGACCGTCTGTGAAGGCTGCGCGCAGCTTCCGATGAAGGTTCGGTTAACGCCCGGCGCGGCTGTGCCGTGGCAGGGACGCATGACGGGCAGGCAAAAGAAGCGGCCCGGTCGAACGGATCGACCGGGCCGGATGTGTTTCTGCTGCGTGTATGCCTGGAAAGCGGTCGATCAGAACGAACCCTTCAGCCCGACGGCGAACCGACGCTTGTGCCAGTAACTATCCTCCGGATACCGGTTGGCCGGCGGCGACTGCGTCGAATAGTTCCGATACTCGAAGAGGTTGCTCACGTTGAAGTAGACCTTCAAGCGCTCGGAAACGCGGTAGCTGGTCTCGAGGTTCCAGTAGCGCTCCGGGCCCCACCAGTCGTCGGCGGCGTCGGGTGGGAATCCGAGTTCGCGGTTCTGCTGATCGACAGACTCGAGGCCCTCGAGATACTGATCACGGAAGCGGTAGGAGAGAAAGATCGAGAAGCGATCACGCTGATAGCCCAGGCCCACGAAGTAGAGCCACTCCGACGCGCCATAGGTGGGCAGATCCTCGCCGGGCCGGTCGGCATACTTTCCGTTCGAGTCGGTGTAGGTGACCGAGCCGTCGAAGTAGAGTCCGTCGAGCGGCCTGGGCAGCGAGGTGAAGCGGTAGCGTCCGGCGACTTCGACGCCGCGATTCACGCCGTCGTGGGCGTTGGAGAAGGTCGACACCGTGTAGGTCTCGTTCGGGTCGAGTTCGAGGCCCGGGAATCCGTCGGATCCGAAGATCGTCTCACCCGTCTCGAGGACGAAGTTCTCGACCTTCTTGTAGAAGAACGCGACCTGGAGATAGGCGGCGTCCTTGCCGAAGTACTCGAAGGACACGTCCCAGTTCTCCGAGTTGTAGGGTTTGAGATACGGATTGCCGGTGGCGATGGTGTTGTTGACCTCGTCGAACGAGGTGACCGCGACCATTTCGCGAAACGCCGGCCGGCCGTAGGTGTGCGTATAGGCCGCGCGCGCGACCACGTTGTTGCGGGCCTCGTAGCGGAGGTGGAAGCCCGGCAGCACGACCGTGTAGTCGTTCGAGTGCGTGATCGTCTCGTCCGCGCGATTGGCCAGCGGCAGATCGGCCGGATCGTAGACCGGAGTCGTCGCCTCGAACTGCGTGTGCTCGACGCGCACCCCACCGGTGAGCCGCAGCTTCGGACCCGCCTGGATCTCGGCCATCGCGTACCCTTCGATCGAGTCCTCGCTCGCCGTGTAGTCGTTGTTGAGCGAGTTCAGGCGACGGGCGTTGCTCGTGTCGCGAATGAAGTTCGGGCTGTCCGACATCGCCTCGCTGATCATGCGCCGGGTGTCAGGCGTGTAGGGCATGTCGAAATCCGACACGGTATTGTCGCTCTGCCGCAGGTAGTCGGCGAAGTCGAAGGTGGCGAAGTTCGTCAGGCGCCAGAAGTACTGATCGCGATCGGACTCGCGATCCATCCAGCGCAGCTTGGCGCCGGTCTTGAACTGCCCGTCGATGCCCGTGCCCTCGAGGAACGGCATCTTCACGTCGACCTTGGCCTGCGTGACCGACTCCTCGGTGGCGCGATCGGCGCGGGTGAAGTTGCTCGAGCTCGGATTGGTGAAGTAGTCCACCTCGCCGCGCGTCGGCACGGCGAGAGGATCGATGCCGTTGACCACGTCATACTGCGGTCGGAAGATGTCCGAGCGGTCATAGGCCCACTGCATGCCGAGGCGATCGAAGCGCACGGAATCGAGCATCTCGTTCTTCGCCGAGGTCGAGTTGACCAGGCTCCACTTCACCTCGCCCCACGGCACGGTGTGGCGCGCGCCGAGGTCGAGCGAGTAGAACTCGAGGTGGCGCTCGTTGAGCGACTGTCGATAGCCGGCAGAACCGCGACCGCGGCCGTTGGGCAGGAGCGTTGATTCCGCGGCGTCGTAGGAAACCGAATTATAGGTGCGGTAAGCACCCCGGCCCGGCTCGGTCACGACGGCAGTGCCCCGCGTGCCGGTGTAGACCGTGCCGACCGCGGCGCCGGCCGGCGGGGCCGAGGCCGTGCGGCCGTGGTCGTTGTCCATGATCTTGTGGTAGCGTCGGTCGTCCTCGTCGCGCAGCTCGTAGGTGTAGGTCGGACGGAAGTACAACTCCGTGTTCTCGCTGAGCTTGTAATCGAACGAGGCGGCGAACCCGTAGCGGTCGCGCTCGATGAAATAGTTGTTGTACTCGGTGTCCTCGTGGGCGAAGACCGGGCGTCCGTCGGTGGGGAGGCCGAGGTATTCGTTGAAAGGCAGCTGCGGGACGAGCGGGAGCGAGTCGTAGTCGATGTTGTCGAAACCCTCGTCGCCCTTGTAGTAGCTCAGGTCGAGACGGACACCGAGCCGGCCCTCCATGAAGAGGTCGCTGTAGCCGAGGTCGATGTGCGGGACCCAGTTGTCGCGCAGCGCGGAGTAATCGGCGCCGAGGTTGAACTCGAGCGACCGGCCGGAGCGCTCGAAGGCGGACTTGGTCACCAGATTCACGATACCGCCGACGGTGTCACCGTCCATGTCGGGGGTCGGGGCCTTGATGATCTCGATCGTCGAGACGGCATTGGCCGGGAGATCGTCGAGGGCGAAGGCGCGAGCGGTGTCGCCATAGACCGTGCCCTGGCCGGTGCCGGAGGTGGGCAGGCGCGAGCCGTTCATCTGCACGGAATTGAGCGAACCGTCGAAGCCGCGGATGTTGACGTAGCGCGGCACCTCGGTGCCGCCGTCGGAGTTGGCGGAGATGCCGGGGATGCGCTGAAGGGCCTTGGCGATGTTGTTGTCGGTCATCTCGCCGAAGAGCTCGTCGGACGTGATGTTAACCATCGCGGTGGCGACGCGCTGCTGGTTGACCGCGCGCGCCTGCCCCATCACCTCGCCCACGATCATCATCTCGGCCAGCTCGACCTCGGACTCGCCGAAGTTGAAGTTGGCCGTCGCGACCGAGCCGGAGGCGACCGTCACGGTCAGCGTGCGGGGTTCGGCGCCGAAGTAGCTCGCCTCGACGACGTGCTCGCCGGCGGGCACGTTGCGCAGGACGAACGTGCCGTCGCGGTCGGTCTCGGCACGTAGTGATGTACCGGACACCCGAATGATCGCGCCGTGCATGGCGCGGTCGGCGCCGCTATCGACGACGCGGCCGGAGATCATGCCGGCGGCATCCTGGGCGGCGAGACCCGGAACGAGGAACAGGGAGGCGAGAAGGACGCCGAGCCAGGCGGCCAGGCGTCGTCGGATGGGATGATGGTTCATGGCGTCAGGTGCTGGTGTGGATGGAGGGAGCGCACTAGGGCGATCGGGCATCCACGCTAAGCCGCTGTGATTAAGCTGGGATGAAGAGCGGGTGAATCTGAGGCCGCGGGCAGGTCACGAGTTTGTGGCACACCGCGACTGCGACGATGGCAGCGAGCGGCGACCGGTCCGCGCGCCATGCCACACGCCTACGCCGAGAGCCGGTACCCCACCCCGCGGATCGTCTCCACCAGCGACGCGTGCTCGCCGAGCTTCACGCGCAGCGCGCGCACATGGACATCGATGTTACGTCCCTTGGCCCCGGCCTGCTGTTCCGTGGCCGCCTCGATGAGGCGGCTGCGCGTGAAGACCCGGCCGGCGTTTTCCGCCAGGCACGCGAGGATCCGATACTCGGTCGTCGTGAGCGGAAGGACGCGGCCGCAGACGCGCACCTCGTAGCGCTCGCGGTAGATCTCGAGCGGCGGCACGACGATGACATTTCCCGCGCCCGGATTCGCGCCTTCGATCCGCCCGCGCCGCAACAAGGCCCGCACCCGCGCCATCACCTCGCGCGGCTGGAACGGCTTGCAGACGAAGTCGTCCGCGCCCGCGTCGAGGCCACGCACGACATCGGCCTCCTCCGAAAGCGCGGAGACGATCAGGATGCTCGCCCCAGATCGATGCAGCCCCTGGCGCAGGTGCTGGCACACCTTCCACCCGGACAAACCTTCGATGAGGATATCGAGCAGGATCACGTCGGGCGAGGCAGTCCGCGCGATCTCGATCGCCTCGTAGCCATTGCCCACGCCGATCGTCTCGAAACCCTCGCGCCGCAAGTGGTAGCCGAGCAGGTCGCGCAAGTCCGGTTCATCCTCGACGATCAGGGCCACGGGTTTCTTGGACGGAATGGAGACCACGCCGCCAGTGTGCTCCCACAGTTTGAGGATTTCGTGAGGACTGTGTGACGATTCCGCAACTTGGACGCGCCCACGCCCGGGCGAGCCGTCGGTGGATCGCCCCCCGAGACTCCGCCCCGTGCATCGGCCTCAGGGAGCGCCCCACTCTCAGGATCGCCCGTAAAGGAGTCGTGCCACGGCCTCCTCGGGCGTTTCCGCAGACGAGTCGACGGTGACCGGCTCCACAGAAAGGATACGGAGCTGGCGCACGCCTCCGGGAGTCGGCCACGTGATCTCGTCGCCCTCCCGATAGCCGAGCAACGCCGTGCCGATCGGCGCGAGCACGGAGACGCGCTCGACTCCGCCATCCGCGCGGTCGGGCCAGGTGATGATGTAGGTCTCCTCCTCGCCCGATGCGTCGTCGACGAAGCGAACGCGCGAGTTGACCGTGACCACGCCGGGCGGAAGTGACTCCCGAGCCACGGTCGTCGCCCGGGCGAGTTCATCGCGCAGGGAGGGCCCGGGCCCGGCGTGCGCGTGCCGTGGCATCGCAGCGGCGATCGCACTGAGCCGGCGGAAGTCGTCCTGAGCGATGAAGATGATCTCTCGATTCATTGTGTTCATGGTGTCTGTTCGTTGAAGGTTTCAGAAGGTGTGTTGGTGAGGCCGGTTCAGACTTCGAGGCAGGCGGTTGCGGCGGGTTCTTCCGGCGCGGACCACGTCGCGATCTCGCAGGTCGCACCCGGCATGCTGTCGCAGACGCGGTGCGCGGTACGCCGATCCCAGTCCACGAGGACGTGATTGGGGAACCGACCATGCGCGACACGCCCCGGGTTGATGTGGACGATTCCATCGCGACGCTCCCACCATGTCGCCGGTTCATGGATATGCCCGGAAAGAATCATCGACGGCCGGTGGCGGGCGGCCGCTTCGTCGAGATCCGGATCGCCGTCGTCAAACCCGTAGGCGCGTCGTCCCACAGCCAGGCCCGACGGCGGCGCGTGCGCCACCCACACGTCGGCCGGAGCTCCCTTCGGGTGCGTCGTGCAACCCACCGCATGGATGCGCAAAGCGCACCACTCGAGCGTGTCGCCATCGACCGCCACGCGCGGCCCGGCGAGATCCCGCAACCACCACGCGGGCAGCCAGCGCTCGTGACGATCATCGTGTTCCAGGTCGTGATTTCCGCTGCAGATCACCATGGGCGATGAGATGCGGTGCAGCCAGCCGAGGACGCGCTCGACCTGCCGGGCATGCGGGGTCGGGCTGTCCGCGCTGAGCAGATCGCCGGAGATGCAGAGCACATCGTGCGCGGGCGCGCTTTCGGCGAGCCATTCGAACCAGCGGGGATGCAGATGCAGATCAGTGACGTGAAGGAGAGTCATCGGAGATGGTGTGTTGACATGAAGGCTCGGCACATGGCGGAGCCGGAGGTTGGAAATGCCCCGGGCAACTCGAGGCCCGAAGCGCGGTCGCGCCGCCGTGCGGGCGCGCGTTCGCACGATGCCGTGCACAGACGCGGGATGGCCTGCGCGCTACGCGATGGCGAGGTGCGGCGGGACGTCGTCGAACGTCGCAGACCAGCGCGCCTGCGCGCTGTGCGCCCCGAGCACGGTGTCGATCACGCGACATGCCTCGAGCGACTCGGTGTCGAGGAGGATGTGGCTCGGAAAACGCGCGGCGCGCAGGCAACCGGGGTTGAGATACATCACGCCATCGCGCTGCTCGAACCAGGAGGCGGGCTCGTGAACCCGGCCGCAGAGCACGATCCGGGGCTTCAGTCGCTCGATGGTTCTGATCATCGACGGCTCGCCAAAATCCGGACCCGCGTACTCGCGGCCGACCGCCACGCCTTCGGGTGGAGCATGCACGACCCAGACATCGGCGGGCACGCCCTTCGGGTAGGTCGTCAGCGATATGCTGTGGACACGCACACCGTGCAGATCGACCACGGCGCCGTCACCGTGCACGTGTGCGGCCAGGCTGCCGGCGAGCCAGCTCGCGCGCCGCCAGCACTCGTGGCGCGCATCCCACTCGAGGTCGTGATCGCCACTGCACACGCAAAGCGGTCGGTCGAACTGGCGCAGCCAGCCCGACACCATTTCCACCTGCGCGGCATGCGGCAGCGCGTTGTCGCGATCGAGCAGATCGCCGGATATGCAGACGAGGTCGCTGAGCGGCGCCGATTCGGCGAGCCACGCGAACCAGCGCGGGTTCAGATGCAGATCGGTCACATGCAGAATCTTCACGGGAGTCCTTTCGTTCTTCAGTTGTTCACGCCGACCGTCCAGGCGGCCGGGTCCGGGCGGGAGGTCGTTTCTTTGTCTCCGGGCGCGGTCCGTCCGGGCCACGCAGGGCGGCCCTCGAGCAGCGCGCGTTCGCATGCCGTCAGCGGCGCTTGCGTCGCGACCACGAGCTCGCCGAGTTGCGCAGGCGAGGTCACGCCGACCACGGCCGCGGTCACATCTTCACGGTCGAGCACCCACGCGAGCGCGGTCTGCGCCGCGGAGGCGCCGCGATTGGCCGCGACGGCCCCGAGGACGTCGCGCGTGCCGGCTCCGCCGCCCCGCAGGTAGCGCTCACGCATCCACGCTGCGCGGCCCGGATGCACCCACGTGCGCCGCCCCGGAGTCTCGCCGACGAGAAATCCGCCCGCGAGCGGGGAGCGCGCGAGGAACCCGACGCGGTTCTCGCGACAAAACTCCTGCAACTCGGGCTCGAACGGGCTGCGCATGACCAGCGAGTGGTCGTGCTGCGCCACATCGAAGCCGGGAATCGAGCGCCTCGCGGAGCACGCGCGCGCGTCCATGAGACGCCACGCGGGAAAACCCGACGCGCCGATGACGCGGACCCTGCCCTTCCAGACCAACGGCACGAGCGCCTCGAGGACAGCCTCCATCGGGCCGAGGGCCGGACTCCATTCGAGCATGAACAAGTCGAGATGATCCGTGCGCAAACGACGCAGCGAGGCCTCGCAACACTCACGAATCACTTCGGCGAGCGATGCCGACGCGGGACCGAGGTCACGCAGCACCAGGCGCGTGGCGAGGACCACCGACTCGCGAGGCACCTCGTGCCGCGCCATCCAGCGGCCGACGTGCTCCTCGGACAGCGCCGTCGCCAGCCGATCGAGTCCACCGTCGGAGCCGATGCTCGACGCGGCCTGGATGAAGTTACCACCCGCCTCGCGGAAACGGTCGAGGATCGCCGACGATGTGCTTTCGTCCGTCTTCCAGCCGAAGTGCATGGTGCCGAGACAGAGTGGAGAAACCTGAAGGCCTGAGCGGCCGAGAGTGCGTAGGTGCATGAACATGACGCGGCGGAGCGCCGCAGTTGACGGGTTGAAATGGTCGATGGGGAACGCGCGTGGACCGGAGATGTCCGGGCCGTACGCAACTCGACACCCGCGTGTCAGGACGCGGATGCGCAGGCGGGAGAGCGGCTACCGATCACGCAGGCAGCGCCTGCCACTGATCAACATGCCCGGGCTCGTCCCGGAATATTCGCCGGTTCCGCGGGTCTCTCTCGAGCACCCACCGGATCGACCGCGCGTGCTCAGACCCCGAAACCGGCCACGACCGGGCAGATGACGCAAAGCACGTCATCGCAAATCACGATCGTTGTGGGTCGGTGAGTCATTGCTTCCAAGGTTCGCCCCCTACAACGACCTTGAACGCGAGAAAGTCAAGCGACCCACGGGCGCGCCCGCAGTTTGAGTAGCATGGCTGATACGCCGGCGAAGCGGAAGGCGCCGGGAGAGGAGCCGAGCCCGGATCGACGATCATCACCACTCCATGGATACAGGGCGCCGAGCCCGCATGCCCACGAATGTTCCCCGCCCTGCGCGTCCCGATCGGGGCCGACCGCACCTACGCGGTCTCCTCGATCGCCGTCTCGGTGAAGCGTCCCGGCCCGAGGCCTCGCCCGACTACGTAACCCGTTTTCCGTTCGCTCCTAGCCCTTGGTCTCCGCGCGTTCCAGCGCACCGGGCAACTCCATCGCGTGCGGATCGCAGTTCGTGAATGCGAGCATCGCGCGCAGATGTGCCGCAGCCTCCGCGGGCTCGCCGAGCCCGTGACACGCGAGGGCGATGAGCAGGTGCTGCTCGGCGTCGCGCCGTGCCTGGAGGTCCTCCTCGAAGACGAGGAGGTTCGGCAGCGATGTGGCGAAATAGTCGATACGCGCGGGCTGGCCGAGACGCCCGGTCGCATGCTGTTTCAGTTCGGCGAAGAGTGCCCGGGCCTCCGTTTCCCGACCGAGTTCGCGCAAGGCGAGGCCGCGGTGATAACTGAGCGGGCTGAACGTCGTCACCGCCATCTCGGAAAAGTCCGCCGTGTCCGCAGCGCACAGCTCGAAATGGCGGCGCGCCTCGTCTTCGCGTCCAGCGGCGCGATGCGCCCGTCCGATCCAGTAGTGGACGTCGGTTCGTGCCTGCAGCAAATGCGCGGCCTCGCCCAGCGATGTCGGCGGCTGCAGGGCCGCCGAGAAGTGGCCCAACGCCATCTCGGGCGAACCGTGCTCGAGTTCGCGCTGACCGAGCCGCAGGCAGGCGATCGTGTACTGACGCAACACCGCACCTTCGCCACCTTCCCACGGGTGGAAGCGACGGCTTAGCAGCCACGCGAGAGCCTGGTCCGGCTGGCCGCACAGGTTGTAGAGCGCGGCCAGCTCGACCGAGGCGTCGTCGCGCGTGCCCACGAGACCGCGATGCTCCTCCAGGAAGACGAGTCGATCGCCCGTCGGCTCGTTGAGCTTCTTGCGCAGCTGGTCGAACTCGTAGACGAGCCTCGCATCGGTCGCCTCGCACGCGAGCGCACGCTCGTACGCCTCGCGGGCGCGGGCGCCCTCGCGGCGGTTGTTCCAGTAGGCGATGCCCAGATTGCGCCATACAGTGGCGAGGGAGGGACGCCCTCGTGCCGCGTGCTCCCACGCGGTGATCGCGTCGTCATGGCGTCGCTGGTCGTAGCAGAAGTTGCCCAGGGCGAACTGCGCCAGCGGATCGTCGCCCGGCTGAGCCACCGCCCACCGGAGGATGCGGTATTCATGGATTCGCGACGGAAAGAAGTAGTCGGCCCCCTGAGCCCGCGCCCGCTCGAGGGCCTCCCGTGCCGGGACCTCGTCGCCTTTCCGGGCGCGAAGCCAGGCCAGCGCGTAGAGGACCATCTGCGATCGCTCGAGGGGATTGGGCACCGCCACCGGCGCGACCGGATGTCGCAGGTGTCGCTCGAGCACCTGGATCGCCTCCTGGAGAAGACCGGCGTCGGCGTAGTCGAAAGCCACATCGAGCGCGGTCTGCGCGTCGTTGCGTGATCCCTGCAGAAATCGCTCCTCCGACGCTCCGCCCGCGAGGAAGGACTCCTCGCAGCGCGCCCAGTGGTCGAGCGGGTCGATCGCGAGCAGGCCCGCGAGCGCGCGTGCCGCCTCGGCGGTTCTTCCCATGCGCCGCAGCACACACGCGCGGAGCACGGCGATCTTGTTGTTGTCCTGATTGGTCCGTTCAGCCGCGGCCAGGTGCTCGAGCGCCTGCGACCACTGGCCGCGGCAGCAGTCCAGCGCGGCGAGCTCGTAGTACGCGGCCGCACGCCACTCGTAGTTCCATGTCGCCTTGTAGAACAGGCCGTAGGCCTCGTCATCACGACCCTGCCAGCGCCGCACCAATCCGAGATGGTAGTGCGCCTCCCCCGTGACCGGATTCGGATGCCAGGCGGTGAGTCGACTGACCGCGGCGGCGAGGTGTTCGCCCGCCTCGTCGAACTGCGCACGCCGGAGCGCGCGCCGACCGAGCGCGAGATGACAACGGGCATCAAGCGGATCACGGCGCAGCGCCTCGCGCCAATACGTCTCCGGATCGCGCGTGGGGTGCCGGTATTGCTCGAGGTGTTCACCGATCAGGAACAACTCGTCGCCGCTGCATGCGTCCTCGGGAGACGGCGGCTCGACGGCCACAGTGCGGGTCCGTGCGGGTCGCGAGCGATCCGGAGCCGGTCGATAGTGCAGGATCTCCACGCCGTCCGCATCGAGGAGATGCAGGGCGAGCGCCGAGACATCCTCGCCCTTCAGGCGCAGGTCGGCGCGCCGCCACGGTGCACCGGGACGGAGACCGAGCCGCTCGTCGAGGCGCACCTCGCCCGCTTCGACGAGGACGATCCGCGCGTGATCGACCGGCGCGGACACGAGCACGCCGAGAGCGAGTCGGCGCTCC
>Ga0315910_10004698_pt1 | contig 11369 bp, 11 predicted proteins | sample EdamamesoilMG_FD_204470 | JGI IMG/M metagenome (GOLD analysis project Ga0315910, IMG submission 204470) | Garden soil microbial communities collected in Santa Monica, California, United States - Edamame soil | ecosystem: Environmental > Terrestrial > Soil > Garden | place: USA: California...
CGTTTCGTTATTTCACTTTTTCAATATCACCCAATTTCCATGTCTTCTCGAACAACGCTTTCTCCGGGCCGTATAGTCGAAATAATATTTCAAATTGACCATTGGGATCTGTAGGAACCCAGTTGGATTCTTTGCCTGCTGGCGACTTGGGACCAAAATATACATCCACCGAACCATCGGTATTTTTCTGAACCGCTTTATCATTTGAGGCACAACTGGCCCGCGATAGGTTTTTAATCAAAGCATGTGTTCCGCGGTCATACACAGTGGCAGACCAGTACTGTTTTGTCGGTACATTGGCCGGAACATGAAGCCTGTAGTTTTCAGCGCCGCTGAGCGCATTGTTATCTTTATCTTTTCCTGAAATAAGATAGATCTGCGCCGTGCCCAAACGCTTAATGCCCACATAGCCCAAGGCATAAGTGAGGCCACGGGCATCAATCGGATAAATATCTGTTTCAGTATAACCTGAAGATCCAGCTTTTATAAGATCAGGCATTGCCGGAACTGCCCAATGCGCATCGGCATTCAATCGTGGAAAGCCTGCGTCATACATTACCTCAATATAGTCATGCGCTGCTTTTGCTGCTGCATTTAAAATATCGGTTGTCTTTGCATCAGGATTAAAGGGTTTGCCTTTTTCTATGCCAATTGTTTTAAGCTGGTCAATCATTGCTTTATCACGGGTAAGCCATGGCTGGCTTTGAACAATACGGTCTAGCGATCCGAAAAACTTTATATTATATGGAATGGTTGAATCATACATGGTTCCATAAGCATCTGTGTATTTTGTTTCACCCGGTTTACCTGCGCTGGAGAGCGGGTAAACTTTAAGTCTTTTACCGTAGGCCACTGCTTTGGCAATATCTGCATCACTGTGGCTGGCAAGATTAGAACGAAGCAGTCCATAACCTTCGTACGTGTCAGCAGGGAGTATAATGTAGCCGGCAGGTGCCCTCTGCTTGTAATTGGGCGGCAGTATCAGGTATTTACCACCGGCGCCCTTATCGGCACCATAAGGCCCGGCATCTTCCAGTGGCATCTGGAATACATTATCTATGTTGGCAGCGAATGAAGAGCCACCCTCGGCTGGCGGAACTTCAATGACCAATGGCCCTGCATCTTTTGTATTAAAAAATACCATAAAATAAATTGCATCAGGATTTGGTGTAAGCGTTTGATTATGCCAATCAGCAGGCCGCGACCAGTAAATGATCTCATTTTGTTTAGCAGATGTTTTAGAAAGCATCTCCTGCAACATCAAATCGTAGTTTACCGCAGGGATTCCCCAGATAAAGGCTTGGAACGCGCGTTGAAAGATGAGCTGCTCTTTGATGTTACCAGGCTTAAATCCGGTGTTGATTGTGTCAGTTTGCGTAATAGCATTGATATCTTTTCGTTGGTTGTAACAGCCCGCCAACGCAAACGCCGAGAGTAACAAAAAAAATCTCATTTTATTAACGGTTTTCATAGGAGGGGGATTTTTGATAATCCTAGTGCGAGTCAGTATTCCAAACCTGACCCGTAGGTCAATAAGCAACTCCGACTGTGAAGTGGTTAAACACTGTTAATCAAACAGTCTGATTATATTAAACCTACTAAATAAAAATCGCAGAAAAAAGTCAAACAAGTCTGAGTAGAGTGATGAACGTCAGAATAACAGACTAATTCAGACTTCAATCTGAAGTCGACCCCGTTTATGAAATTCATTTTACGCCAGGAATCCCCTTCTTTTTAAGGCAGGCATAAGTTTCTTTTCTAATCCGTAAATCAAAACTTATACTCAACTCATTAAAGGCTGGCCTAGTTGAGACGCTTTTCCCGACAATCATTCAAATTCTTTAATTATTGTTAATAAGCATTAACATTCATTCATAACATTCAAGGTGACATTTCCTCCGCTTGCATCTTTACCTAAAACAGAATGTTATGGAGGGAAAGGGTAAAGTAAAATCAGAGGAGCAGAAACGAATAAACAGAGACCAACTTCTTACTGTTGGTGATCTTGAAATTTTCCGCACAGAACTGATTCACGAGATCAGTGATCTTCTAAAAAATGCAGTAGGTTCTCCAGCAAAGAAGTGGCTCAAATCAACGGAGGTTAAAAAGCTATTGGGCATTTCCACAGGAACATTACAGAACCTGCGCATGAATGGATCGCTGTCGTATAGTAAGGTTGGAGGAATAATTTTCTACGACCATAATGAAATCACAAAACTGCTGAAAGACAATGTGCAACAGTGAGCGCCTCAAAGGCTTTCTTCAGCGAGTGATTTCTGATTCAAATCTCACGACAACGCATATCGGGTTTTGCACTGCATTGGCCGTAGCCTGGACAGAACAAGAATTCAGAAATCCTTTTAGTATTTCTCGCAGGAAATTAATGAGCGCTTCGAAAGTCAAATCAACTTCAACATACCATCGAATAATTTCCGATCTGAAATCACTGAAATATATTGAATACAATTCATCGTATCATCCGAAGGAAGCTAGTGCAATAGCTATACTCTAAAGACAAAATCAGGAACGCGCATAATGAGCGAATCGAATTTTGAGTTTTCAAAATCGGTTCGCTTTTTGTATGTTTGATATATCAAACGATGGGGATTATCGAGGGTTGATTTTGATGCTGGCGCCAAGAGTGGTGCCATGATTTTAAAAAGCTGATAAGAAATTAATAGCGAGGTTGTTGTACGATGAAAAGTACACCCTCCTCCTCTGCGTACGATCAAAGCCCCGACTACATCGGGGCTTTTTCTATTTCTGATGCTCGTTGAAGTTCAGTGAGAGGGGGGGGTGAGAACCGGTTCGAAACCTGAACGAACACAGTGAGTAAAGGTTCGCGAGGGCACGTGCGGCATGACGGTGGGGAGGAGCAATCCCTCCTCTGCGTACGATCAAATCCCCGACTACATCGGGGCTTTTTTATTTGTGGGTATTACCAGGTAAGCGCCTCGTTTGAGCGAGGCGTGTACGCAAAATAAAAAACGAGCAACGCGAGCTTCTTTTGACAGGCTTGGCACTCTCCATTGAGCGATCACTGAAAGTAATGCCTTCCTTACTTCGACTCCTCCCCATAATCCAAAAACACCTTCTTGATGTCTTTGTCATCGATCTTGTTCATGTTACGGTTGTAGGCGTCAAGCTCCAGCAGTACGATGCGCTGGTCGTTCAGGATGGCGCGGAGTTTTTCAATGTCTTTGTCGAATTCACTCTGCCTGCGGGAGGATTTCAGCGCATACTTCCGTGCAAAGTCGTCACCGGAAGCTTGTACGCGGTTGTTGATGTCGATGGTGATCTTGATGTTCTCCAGAATATTTTCTTTCGAGCGGCCAATCACTTCGGTTGCTTCAAGCGTACCCAACGTCAGCACCGTAGTACCGCCAACACCTGATACTACTTTTGCCTGGTCGGGGTTGTCTACTACAATGGGTGTGAAACCGGTCACGGCTCCCAGCGAAGCATTTACGATCGAACGATTCTTCTTTCCTTTCTTGGCTTTCTTATAGTCCGCACTCAGTTTTTTCTGATGTACTTCGAGTTGCTGGATAAGCACAAGCGACTCCACCAGGATGCTGCGGTACTTCTGAAAAAGGTGGGCGTCCTTCTTCGTGATGTTCTCCGTTTCTTTCACCTGGATCTTTATTTTCCGCTGCGTACGGTTGTTGGATTTGTCGAGCACAAAAAAGATGATGTCGGTAGTGATCGAACCTTGTGTATCGTCTACGAAATCATAACCGGGTGTCCAGATGAATTCATATTGCAGGGCGGTATTTTCCTTCAATGCGGAAGATGGAATGCGTATGTCATCCGGAATAAATCCCGCGCTGCGGATGTTGTCATCCCCATTGGGATCGGAACCATATAACTTAAGATTCAGTGTTTCATCTTCGCGTATCACAAACGAGGTGTCACCCGGAACGATAAGCAATTCCGGTGGCAGATCCTGTTGTGTCGATGCTACTTTTAATCGCCCGCGCGTTTCGGCTTTGTCGGGTTGGTCTTGTACGAAGAAATCAATATAGAGTGCATTGGCTTTCAGGGACGAAAACTGGCTGCGTGAAGGTGTCCAGGTAAACTGGCCGATGGAAGATAGCCCGGAGTTTTCCGGCATCTGCGATGGGATTGAGCGGAACACCAGCGGATCACCATCGGGATCATAGACATATTCATTTCCCACCTGGTAGGTATTGAGGTTTGATTGCTTGACATAGAACACCGGAAGTTCTTCGATGACCGGAGGCCGGTTCACGTGATTTACGATGAACGTGATGGCTTGCCGCTCGCGCCTGCCATCGGCAAAAGAGGCCTGGAAAATTACCGTGATCTCTTTGGTGCGGTTTACGCGGTCGACCAGGTCGAAGGGTGGTCGCCAGCGAAAATTTCCCAGCGTGTCGAGGTGGATGTTCAGCTCGTTGGCGCCATCAACCGAAAATCGCTGTGGCGCATCCCCGCGTGTCTTGAGCCGGAACCGAAGTTCCTGGTTTTCATTCAGGATATTCCAGCCCGCGGAGTCCGGGAAGATAAGGGATGATGATTGTGCGCGACCGATCATCAAACCAGCAAGAGACAGTATAATGGCAAATATGAATCGCTTCACTCGTAGATCGTATGTGTTAAAAGGACCGTAAATTTAGCAAGATGAAAAGTTTATGATATGCCACGTACCAAAAAGAAGCAATCGCAGTCCAATTTCTTCGGTGATGTGTATGCAGTGGCCAGGTTGATACCGCGAGGCCGGGTGACCAGTTATGGTGCGATTGCCCATTATTTGGGCGTTAAATCCAGTGCACGGATGGTCGGATGGGCTATGCATGGTTGTCCGGAGAATGTACCTGCCCACCGCGTTGTAAACAGCAGTGGTTTGTTAACCGGAAAGCATCATTTTGAAACCGCTACCCGTATGCAGGAACTTCTGGAAAAGGAAGGTATCCGGGTAGTCAGCGATAAAATACAGCACTTTGCCGACATTTTTTGGGACCCCGCGTCAGAAATCCGGTTAAAGAAAACCATTCCGAGAAAAGCGCGTCCCAAAGCAAGACTGAAATAGCCGTTTCATCCCTCAAATCCCGCTAAAAAGCCCATTCTGGTAATCGGCACAGGGTTCGTAATAAGAGTCTCCAAACAACGACTTTTATGAAGACCCTCATCATATTTCTTGTTGCCAGCATACTTCTCTTTTCATTGACGGTTCACGCCAATGATGAAAGCAGAGCCGGTACCTCCGGAAAGGATAAGCGTGTCTTCATCCTGAAAACAACAAAAAAGTTTACGGGCGCTAAAGTCGAAGTCTTCAAGGCAGACGGTGAGTTGATTGCTTACCAGAACCTGGAGAAACGGAAAGTGGTAATTGACTTTCGTGAAGTGCGGTTAGGGACCTACACCATCCGCGTAACGAAAGGAAATGAAACAAAAGAATATCTCTTTACCAGGAATTAACAACGTGTACGCTCAGTAAGAGCTCACTCAAAATAAAGTGGGGTTGGTTTTAATCGGGTTTAGGTCACTTCATGCAGGGGTGGCCTTTTCCTTTTTATGGCATTCAGGATTTAGAAGTCTTTCCGGAGATAATCAGCAATCCCAGAAACGTGATCATTCCATTCAGGATCAGTACCTCGATGCCGAACTTGTAACCGTTGAACCATTGCACGGAATTCAGGCTGATGAGGTAGGTGATGACAGGCGAGAGTACACACACCAGGGGTACGAGTTTATCCCGTACGGCATGTTTAGTATAAAGTCCGAAAGCAAATAATCCCAGGAGTGGCCCATAGGTATAGCCGGCAATGGTGAGCACGGCATCGATCACAGAACGTTCGTTGATTTCGCGGAAGATCACGATGATGATGAGGAAGATTACCGAGAAGCCGATGTGTACGAGAAATTTCTGATGTTTCTTCACCGCTTCACTTTTGTTTTTGAAATCAAGGAAGTCGATGCAGAACGATGTAGTTAGTCCTGCGAGGGCTGAGTCCGCACTTGCATACGATGAAGCCGTAATCCCCAGCAGAAAGAAAACCCCGACAGCCAGTCCCAGTTTATTCAAGGCCAGTGAAGGGAAGAGGTCATCCGATAAAGCCGGTAGTGGGATGTTGTTGACGTCACTGTACTGATACAAGAGTGCGCCCAGTACCAGGAACAGTAAATTGACCACCACCAGCACGAGACTGAACCAGAACATATTTTTTTGTGCTTCACCCAGCGTCTTGCACGTCAGATTTTTTTGCATGATCTCCTGGTCCATGCCCGTCATGGTAATGGCAATGAATGCACCACCTAAAAATTGCTTCCAGAAAAATTGTGTGGAGTTGATGTCGTCAAAATAGAACATGCGGGAATTGGGCCCGGTAGAAACGGAATGGATCATCTCGGGCAGCGACATGCCCAGTTGTTGTGTGATCTGCCACACCGTAAAGCAAACTGCCGTCACCAGAAATATCGTCTGGAAGGAATCGGTCCATACGATGGTTTTCACCCCGCCTTTATACGTGTACACCCAGATGAGTACAATGGTGATGGCCACGGTAACAATAAAGGGCGTCTCCCACGTATCGAACAAAAATTGCTGCAGCACCGAGGCGGCCAGAAAAAGACGAAGGGAAGAACCGATAGTGCGCGACACCAGGAAAAAGAAAGCTCCCGTCTTGTGCGTCCAGAAAGCAAAGCGTTGTTCCAGGTAAGTATAAATTGAAATGACATTGAGTCGGTAGTACAAAGGCATCAGCACAGCGATGATCACCCAGTATCCCAACAAATATCCCAGCACCACCTGAAAATAGCCGAAGCCGATCTTCCCTACGTTCCCCGGCACCGAGATGAACGTCACTCCCGAGAGTGATGATCCGATCATCCCGAAGGCTACGAGGTACCAGGGTGACTGACGGTTGGCCGTAAAAAAGGTATTGGTATCCGCGCCTCTTGATGTGTAATAGGATATTAAAATCAGGGCTCCGAAATAAATCACCATGATTGTCACTACGAGGGTAGAAGTCATTTCTTGTATTTGTTTGCGAAAGGAGACATTAATCCGGGCCAATATACAAATCAATAACGGGTTGGATGTTTGTCTTACAGCGAATGGTGCAAAGAAGAAGATTCGCGTCTTCGAATTTCTTTCTATGGCGTGCGCACTCACGTTGCGCCCGGGAACAGGAATTGGTTTAACAAAAACAATTACCCTCCTGCCGCCAACTGCGATAGTTTTTTAATGCACAGGTCGTTTTCTGGCGTGACGAAGTACCTCCGGGAAAGAGGCCTGCGGAAACGGGCCCTTCAACCGCTTCGGAAATTCGGATACGGATTACACCTGAATATTTGGAATACGGAATTTTAAAAATGCTTACCTTTAGCAAAACTTTGGAAATGAAACACGCTTATCAGGAAGAGGAAATGGTGGATGTCCTGGAGGCCATTGAGACCACGGATCTGATGGACCTGGTGGTATTCAATGATGATTTCAACACCTTCGACCATGTGATCACCACGCTTATCCGGGTTTGCAAGCATTCCCAGGAGCAGGCCGAACAGTGCACGTTACTTATTCACTATAAGGGCAAGTGTGCAGTGAAAAACGGCACCTTCGATTTTCTGAAGCCCATGCGCGAAGCGATCTGCGAAGCCGGCATTGACGCGCGTATTCTGTAATTCTCAATTTGATTAATCTTTAACCGGAGTTTCGGGTGGAATATTCGTCCAAACTAATTGAAGAGGCTGTTAACCAGATTGCAAAACTTCCCGGTATCGGTAAGAAAACGGCCTTGCGCCTGGTGTTACACCTGGTGAAATCAAAAGAAGAAAGCACCACGTCATTAACCGATGCACTCAATAAGCTCCGGACCAATATCAAATTCTGTAAATCCTGCCATACCATTTCCGATACGGAACTTTGCGGGATATGCGCCAGTCACAGGCGTGACCGCACCCTCGTATGTGTGGTGGAGGATGTAAAAGATGTCATGGCCATTGAAAACACGGCACAGTACAATGGACTGTATCACGTGCTGGGCGGTGTCATTTCTCCGATGCACGGCATCGGGCCTGCTGATCTGAAAATTGAATCGCTGGTGAGCCGCCTGCATCCGGGGCAGACCGAAGTGAAGGAAGTTATCCTGGCATTAAGTCCCACGATGGAGGGCGATACTACCGCCTTCTATATCAATAAGCGCATCAAAGATGCCGCTGTTAAAATCAGTGTCATAGCCCGGGGTGTCCCGGTTGGCGGTGACCTCGAATATGCGGACGAAATTACCTTAGGACGCAGCATCACCGGCCGGACCTTGTTCAGCTAGCAACACGCTCTACCTACCTTTCGTTAGCTGTTAAAAAATCCAAGAACATTCGGAGGCGATCTTCCAACTTTAGATTTTTAATGCTTTTCTTTGGGCCGCTTTTTCAAACATACAATCATGAACAATCTTTCCAACCGAATCAACGCTATTGAAGAATCTGCAACACTGGCTATGGCCGCAAAGGCACGCGAGTTCAAGCAGAAGGGTATCGATGTTATTGGCCTGAGTCTGGGTGAACCTGATTTCAAAACGCCTCAGCACATCTGCGATGCCGCCAAGAAAGCGATTGACGAAGGAAAGTATTTCGCCTATCCTCCCGTAGCGGGTTATCAGGATCTGCGTGAAGCAATCGCAGCAAAATACCAGAAGGAAAATAATGTTCCCTATAAAGCCGAGAACATCGTAGTATCCAACGGTGCAAAGCAATCTATCGCGAACGCGATGCTGGCGCTGTTGAACCCCGGTGATGAAGTGATCATCTTCTCTCCGTATTGGGTGAGCTACGATGCACTGGTACGCCTGGCCGAAGCCACTCCGGTTATCGTGAAAGGTGGAATCGAAAATGATTTTAAGGTAACAGCCGCCCAGGTTGAAAAAGCGATTACCCCGAAAACAAAAGCGATTATCTTTTCTTCACCGTGTAATCCTACCGGCTCTGTTTTCTCACGCAAAGAACTGCAGGACATTGCCACCGTAGTGTTGAAGCATCCCAACCTGCTGGTCATTGCCGATGAGATCTACGAACACATCAACTTCACCGGAGAACAGGTGAGCATTGCTTCGTTCCCCGGTATGTTCGACCGCACCATAACGGTAAACGGTTTTGCCAAAGGATACGCCATGACCGGATGGCGCGTAGGATACATCGCTGCACCCAAGTGGATTGCCGATGGATGTAACAAAGTACAAGGTCAGGTTACGTCTGCCAACTGTTCGATTGCACAGCGCGCAGCGCTTGCTGCGGTAACTGGTGATATTGCGCCAACCAACAAAATGGTGGAAGAGTATGGCAAGCGCAGGCAAATTGTTTACGATCTGTTAAAAGAAATTCCCGGTGTGAAAGCCAACTTCCCCGAAGGTGCTTTCTATTTCTTCCCGGATGTCAGTTCATACTTCGGAAAATCGGATGGTTCCTTCACGGTGAAGAATGCGGACGACTTCTGTTTCTTCATGCTGGAGAAAGGACATGTATCGCTGGTTCCCGGTGGTGCATTCGGTGATGAAGCTTGTGTTCGCCTTTCTTATGCAGCGTCAGAAAAAGATCTTCGTGAAGCATTGAAGCGAATCAAAGACACACTGGCATCACTTCGTTAAGCGAACGATCTTATCTTTTAGCAACTGCGTCTGTTCTTCCATTTTGTTAAAGAACTTGTTGCGTTCTTTTTCACCGGTGGTGGATATCAGGCTGGATTTGTTTTTCACATTCTCCAGGTAGCTTTCTATTTGCAGGCAGAACGACTCATGCGAGGTAGTCAGTACATTCATCGTATTATAGGTGATGTAGGCTACGCGCGTGTTGTGCATCTTAAATAAGATGGTGGTCTCCGCGATCATAATTTCATTCTTGAACATGTGAAAGGGAACCTCGGGAACCCCTTTGTTTCCTTTCGTAGCTTCTTCACGGATCGAGTTTATTAGGCGCACGTGCAGATCACATAATTCAAGCGCCTGCTCCGGTTTCAGCACCCCGCTCTCCAGGTAGAATTCAATCTGCTTGAGGGTAATGATGATCGTTTCTTCACTCCAGATCTCGGTGCTGGGTATGTCGCTGTACTTTGCCCAGATTTTTTCGCCTACGGTGAGCAGTTCTTTCGAAATCAGGGATGGTTGAAAACGTTGATTGGCGTACTCCGGATAATTATGATAGGACTTCATCCAGAAAAACATTTTAAACGCAGCCAGTTCGGGAAATTTGAAGTAGTGGAAGAAGGGCACATCTTTCGCGCTGTAAAGAATTTCTTTTTGCGGAAGTCCTCCGATCATTTCCAGGTTCTGAAGAACGGACAGCAGCCACTTCTCAAAAGTGAAGTTCTGATGTGTGATCACCCGGTTGTGAAAGGCTACCATCTCCGAAGTGGGGGAGAGTAATGTATCCAGTGAAACATTAAAGTGCTGGCATATTTTCATCACCTCGTCAAGCGACAAAACCGTTTCGCCCCGCATTCTGCGGTATGCGCTATCACGACTAATCTTTAATATCTCGGCAATTTCATCAACAAACGAAAGATTGGCGGGCACGCGTTTCCGCACCTGCTCCAGAAATGTGGATTGGATCTGATTATTGGACTGGGTGATCATACCGTTTGATGTTGAATGGCAAATTTCTCTTGGGCGCGAATTGTAATTCACCAGTCGTATTTAGCCTGACCAGCACTGCGTAACCTGTGGGCTATAGCCTTTCGGCTGATTCAAGTTAATGGAAAATCAGAAAAGAAACAGAAGTATTATAGACGGCTACCCGTTCGGGGATCACTCCACCTCGAACTGCGCCTCTAATGGCGCGATCTTTTCCAGGTCTTCGGTGATCTTTTTGTCCAGCGGAGTTTCTTTGATCACGTTGTACCGTGCCCAGAAGGCTTTGTTGTAGGGATAATCCTGGTACTGCAGGCCGTAGTTCCGCATTTTTTCGGTCGTGCTTATTTCTTTTTCCGGGTTCGGGTGTACTTCGTTGATCAGCAGATGTTGCACCAGCTCCGTTTCAAATTTGCGTTCACCGGTTGCTTCATCGTGCCAGTGTTCTATCGAAGTAACGGTAATGTAGTTTAAGTACATCTTGCCTTCATACCGCCTGAAGTCAATGACCTTGGTCTGACCAATGAACTTACTCACGAGGTTTTTCTTTCGTGCCAGGTTATCGGCTGAATAATCCACTTTGTGTTCCAGGTGGATAATGGAGTAATCGGTTTTATCAATAAACAATTTGAGGTTAAACTGCCCGGAATAGTGCAACACATAAATTTCCTGATCATTGTAGTGTGAATCGTTTTCGCGAACCAGGTTTCTGCAAAGTTCATCATCGGCCTCCATGCGATAGCGGATGTTGTTGTGAAGCAGCAAATCCTCCAGTAGATTTTTCTGATC
>Ga0315910_10004699_pt1 | contig 11367 bp, 12 predicted proteins | sample EdamamesoilMG_FD_204470 | JGI IMG/M metagenome (GOLD analysis project Ga0315910, IMG submission 204470) | Garden soil microbial communities collected in Santa Monica, California, United States - Edamame soil | ecosystem: Environmental > Terrestrial > Soil > Garden | place: USA: California...
CCGCTGGCCGCTCGAGCGCCAGCGGCTCGGACGGCTGCTGACGCTGCATTTCGGCCTCAGCATTCTCTGGGCGCTGCTGCGGCTGTCGCTGGAGGCGACCTTTCACCTGACCTGGAACGAGTTCTGGCCCATCCAGCCGCCCGTGACTTTCCGCGGCGAGATCACGCTGCTGTTCATCTTCGGATTCCACACGGCCGTGGTCGCGTACTGGGTGGTGCTGTCGATCCAGACCGGCTTTCGCTACTACGCGAACTACCAGGAGCGCGCGCAGGCGGTGTTGCGCTCGGACCTGCGCGCCTCACAACTCGAAACGCAGGTGGCGCAGGCGCGGCTCGGTGCATTGAAGGCGCAATTGCAGCCGCATTTCCTGTTCAACACGCTGAATGCCATCGTGGTGCTGGTTCGCCAGCAGAAGGGCAAGCAGGCCGAGGAAACGCTGGCGCGATTCTCCGACCTGTTGCGCGCGGTGCTCGCGGACATGGAGGCCCAGGAAGTCACGCTGGCGCGCGAGCTCGAATACCTGAAGCTCTATCTATCCATCGAGCAGCTGCGCTTCTCCGACAGGTTGCGCGTGACCATCGACGTGGATCCCGATTTGCTCGACGCCGCCGTGCCGCACATGGGATTGCAGCCCATCGTCGAGAACGCCATCCGTCACGGCATTGGCGGGCGTGCGACATCAGGCAGCATCGAAATCCGCGCGCGGCGCATCGGGGACACCATGCAGGTGGTGGTCAGGGATGACGGGCCCGGATTCCACGCGGCCGGGGCGCCGGGCGGCCTGGGCCTGGGGCTGGCCAACACGCGCGCGCGGCTGCGCCAGTTGTATGGTGACGCCGCGGAGTTGCGCACCGGCAGCGCGCCCGAGGGCGGCGCCGTCGTGACCCTGGTGCTGCCGGTGCGAATTCTCGAAGAACCCCGCGCGGCCATCGCATGAGTGACCCATGAGAGTGTTGATCGTCGACGATGAACCGCTGGCGCGCGAAGGCCTCGCGATGTTGCTCAAGGAGGAGTCCGGGATCGGCGACATCGTCGAAGCACGCAACGGCGCCGAGGGCGTGGAGATGATCCGGCAGCGGCGTCCGGACCTGGTGCTGCTCGACGTGCAGATGCCCGAGATGGACGGTTTCGGCGTGCTGCGTGCGCTCGGGCCCGAGCAGATGCCGCCGTTCATCTTCGTCACGGCGCACGACCGCTACGCCATCCAGGCCTTCGAGGTGAATGCGATCGACTACCTGCTCAAGCCGGTGACGCGCGAGCGCTGCTCACAGGCGCTGGCGCGCGTGCGCGAGCGCATCGCGACCCAGGGCGCGGACAATCGACACGTCCTGGCCCTGCTGCAGCAGATGGCCGCGCCGCCGCGCTACCTCGCGCGCGTCGCGCTGCGCTCGGGCGGCAAGATCTCCTTCGTGAACCTGGAGGACATCCTGTACCTGCAGGCGGCGGAAAACTACGTGCAGCTGCATCTCAGGAACGCGCGGCACCTGCTGCACGTGCCCATCGCGACGCTGGAGAGTTCGCTCGATCCGCAGATGTTCCTGCGCATCCACCGCTCGCTGATCGTCAACGTCAAACACATCCGCGAGCTCGAGACCGGCCCGCATGGCGAATACATCGTGGTGCTGCAGGGCGGCGCGCGGCTGCAGTCGAGCCGCACGCATCACGAAAAGATCAAGGCCTGGGCCTCCAATCCGTTCTGAGACGGTGCCGGGCCGGCAAACCGGCAAGAGCTACGCGGCGACGCGGGAGCGCCGGGCGGCGGCCAACGCGATGGCCGGGCCCACGAAGATCACGTGCGGGATCAGCGCGCGCAGCGCGCCCATGGGCGACGGTGTGCGCCAGCCGATCGCCGACAACGGCACCACCACGAAATTCATCACGACGTACAACACGACGCCGTACAACGCGCCCATGAGCCACGGCCGCGCGGTGAGAACGGGCAGGCGCTTGCTGGCGAGTACGTAGGCCAGCGCCATGCAGAACGCGATGAAGAAATGCAGCGCGAGACCGAGCAACGCGGTGGCGCCGCCGCCTTCGGACGCGGCCTTGCCTAGCAATCCGGACGCAACGCCCTGCCAGACACCCGCCGGATCGCTGCCGAGCCAGACGCCCCAGACCAGGGTCGCGTAGACGGCATCCAGCAAGCCGCCGACGCCGCCCCCGATGGCGGCGGTTCCGAGGACACGCTTCATCAGGCGGAAATTGCGCCGTTTACCGCCTGCAAGCAATCTTCGCGATGCGCGACCGCGGCCCGCGGCTCCTCGGTGACGAAATCCGCGGGGTTGAGCCCTGCCCAGCGCGACAACGCGGCGAGGCCGTCGGCGTCGGGGCGCTTGTTCTGCGCCATGCGCGCCAGCGTCGACTTGCCGACGCCGATTTCGCGAGCCACCTGGCGCCAGCTCGCGGCCCGCTCCCTGCGAATGTTGTTCAAGGCCCGGTAGAAAGTTTCGAAGTGAAATTTCATGTCGCGAGTTTTTCCCACGACCGGCGGGCCGGAAAAGGAATATTTGACGAACGGGAGGTTTCCGGGGATGAACTGCATTCCGCGTGCGGCCAACGAACCCGCGCCGCGGGCGAATTGCCTGCGCGGCCCGTCTCGTGCTTACAACAAGACGGTGCCGGGCCGGCAAACCGGCAAGACATTCATCCGCGGGAGTTTGCCGGTTTGCCGGCCCGGCACCGTCGAGCTGGCACCGTCGAGCTCCGGTGCGCGGGTGGCTAACTACCAGCGCACCACGCCGGTCCAGGCCGTGAGCAGGATCACGCCGCCGAACACGATGCGGTACCAGGCGAACGCGGCGAACGAGTGCCTGCTCACGTAGCGCAGCAGTAGTTTGGTGGCGGCGAGCGCGCTGGCGAACGACACCAGGCAGCTCACCACCAGCGGCGTCACGTCGGTGGTCGCGAGCTCGGCGCGCGCCTTCCAGATGTCGAGAAAGGTGGCCCCGAGCAGCACGGGAATCGCGACGAAGAAGGAGAATTCCGCGGCCGTGCGCCGCGAGAAGCCGCTCAGGAGGCCTCCGATAATCGTGGCGCCGGAGCGGCTGGTCCCCGGAATGAGCGCCAGCGCCTGGAAGGCGCCGAGCTTGAGCGCGTCGAGCGGGCCGAGCTCGTCCACGGACTGGATGCGCTCCGAATGTTTGCGCTTCTCCGCCCACAGGATGATGAGGCCGCCGATCACCAGCGCCAAAGCCACCGGCACCGGCTTGAACAACACGGCCTTGATCTGCTTCTCGAACAACAGGCCCAGTACCGCCAGTGGCAGCGCCGCGATGACGAGGTTCAGGACGAAGCGCCGCGAGGTGGCGTCGTTGTGCAGCGAAACCGCGGTGCCCAGCAGCTTGCGACGGAACTCCCAGCACACGGCGAGGATGGCCGCGCCCTGGATGATGATGAGCTGCCGATCCACCGCGTCACCTTGCAGGCCGAGCAGATCGCGCGTGAGGATGAGATGGCCGGTGCTCGACACCGGCAGGAATTCGGTGATGCCTTCGACCAGGCCGAGGATGATCGCATCGAGTATGGACATGGAGGCTCTTCCCGGGGCGAGCGCGCGAGTCTACCGAACGGCGCGATGACTCATGGCAGCTTCGTCGCGACGATCGCCTGGCGGTGTTGCTGGCCGGAGCGGGCGGGGTGTCCGCGGCGCACAGCAGCAGGGTGGCAGCCGACCCGGACTTCACGCCTTCTGGAGCGCTTCGATGGCCGCCTGGCGCCGCCTGCGCAATTCCTCGCCGATCTGCACGCCGGTGAGGCCGGTACGTTCTTCCGCGCTCAATGCCACCGCCGCGGCGCGTTCGCGCGCGGCGGCGAAAAACTCGCGCTGTGGATAGGGGCGATCCTCGAATCCGGTGCGTCCGCGCGCGTCGGCCTCGCAGGCCAGCAGGAAATCCGCGAAGCGCTCCGGGCGGCGCAAGGCATCGCAACTCTCCAATACCTTGAGGACCGTGGCGGCGCGCAGCTCCGCGGCGCGGTGCACGTGCGTGTGGTAGCGCGCCGCGATGACGGCGAGCTCGCGAAAATGACTGGGCACGCGCAGCCGCGCGCACAACTGCTCCACCAGCGCGACGCCGGCATCCTCGTGGCCATGATGCGCGGGCAACACCTCGGCCGGCGTGCTCGCCTTGCCGAGATCGTGCATCAACACCGCGAAGCGCACGGTGACGCCGCCGCCGAGCCGCACGGCCTCGCGCAGCGCCAGCAGCTGGTGCACGCCGGTGTCGATTTCCGGGTGCCACTTCTCGGGCTGCGGTACTCCGAAGAGCGCATCCAACTCGGGGTAGACGACCTTCAACGCGCCGCAGTCGCGCAGCACGCTGATGAAAACATCGGGCCGCGGTTCGGCCAGCGCCTTTTCGGTCTCCGCCCAGACGCGCTCCGCCACCAGCGCGCTGGCTTCGCCGTCATCGACCATGCGGCGCATGAGCGCCAGCGTCTCGGGCGCCACCGAGAAACCGAGCGGCGCGTAGCGCGCGGCGAAGCGCGCCACGCGCAGGATGCGCACCGGGTCTTCGATGAAGGCGTCGGAGACGTGGCGCAGCAGCCGCGCTTCGAGATCGGTCCGCCCGCCGTACGGGTCGATGATCTCGCCCGCGCCATTCTCGGCCATGGCATTGATGGTCAGATCGCGGCGGCGCAGGTCGTCCTCGAGCGTGACGTCGGGCGAGAACTCGGTGGTGAAGCCGTGATAACCCGGCGCGACTTTCCGTTCCAGGCGGGCGAGCGCGTGTTCTTCCTTGGTCTGGGGATGCAGGAATACCGGGAAATCCTTGCCCACGGGCGTGTATCCGGCACGTTCCAGTTCCGCCGGCGTCGCGCCCACGACCACCCAGTCGCGCTCCCGCACCTCGCGGCCGAGAAGCCGGTCCCGGACCGCGCCACCCACCAAGTACACTTGCATGCGCGCATGTTAACCGACGTTCGTAGCTGGGCCCTGCTCGCCGCCTGCCTCTGCCTGAATGGCTGTGGCACGACGTACGTGGCGCAGGCCGCGCGCGGACAGCTGCAGATCCTCAACTCGCGCGAGCCGATCACCGAGGTGCTCGAGGACCCGAAGACCCCTCCGGACCTCAAACAAAGACTGGAGATGGTGCGCGAGGCGCGCGCCTTCGCCAGCCGCGAGCTGGGGCTCCCCGACAACAAGAGCTACACCAGCTACGCCGACCTCAAGCGTGAATACGTGGTGTGGAGCGTGGTGGCGACGCCGGAGTTTTCGGTGAACCCGCACGAGTGGTGTTTCCCGTTCGTGGGCTGCGTGGCCTACCGCGGCTATTTCAAGGAAAAGAAGGCCCGCTCGTTCGCCCACAAGCTGCGTGGCGAGGGCTACGACACCATCGTCGAGGGCGTGCCGGCCTATTCGACGCTCGGCAAGTTCAACGACCCGGTCATGAGCACCATGATGAGTTACGGTGACGACGACCTGGTGTCGACCCTCTTCCACGAGCTCTCGCACCAGGTGGTCTACATCCAGGATGACACCTCGTTCAACGAGGCTTTCGCGGTGACGGTGGAGCAGGAAGGCCTGGCGCGCTGGCTGGCATCGCATGGGCGTGCCGCGGACCTCGAGCGTTACCGTGCGCGGCGGCTGCGCCGGGTCGAGACGCTGCGCGTGGTGACGCAACATCGCGAGCAGTTGTCGAAGCTCTATGCGAGTGGCGCCGCTCCCGAACTCATGCGTCAGCGCAAGTCGGAAGAATTTGCCGCGCTGGTGAGCGACCTGCGGGCGCTGGACGCGCGCTTCGGCGTGAAGTCTGCGCTGGCCGCGGCGCTCGCCGACGAACCCAACAACGCGCGGCTGGCCTCGCTCGCGACCTACTACGACTGCGTGCCGGGCTTCGAGCGCGTGCTCGAGGCGCAGCAGCACGACCTGCCGCGCTTCTATGCGGCGGTGCGCGAGCTCGCGAAGCTGCCGCGCGAGACGCGGCGCCAGCAACTTTGCGGCGAGCCCTCCTGACGCCGCGCAGCCCGCGCGCAAGGGTGAGCGCGTAAGGGCAAATACTTTGTTGAGGGAACCTGCGGACTGAATCACAGGCTGCGCGCGCTTATGTCGCCTCAAGAACCCGGCGCGCGCGTGCGTGTCATCATCGCGCGCGAGGCTTGCGCGATTTCATGCGTCTACCACCAAGACCGAAATCCTTCCTGGACGCGCCGCGGCGCGACTGGCAGTTCGACGTATACGCGTGGCTGCTGCGTAACACGGGCGGTTACGCCAAGTTCGCCGACACCGCGCTGGTGTTGCCCACCGAAGAATTCTTTCCCGACCGCGGCATGAAGGGCCACGCCGGCGTGGCCGCCTTGTTCCGCCGCATGCGCGAACATGCGGGCATGGCCGATTGGCCGTGTTCGGTCGAGCCGATACGGGACGCCGAGCCGGTCGACGCCGACACCTCGGGCATCCGGGTTTTCCGTTACCAGCGCGAGGGCATAGAGCCCATCGCACTGGTGGCGCAATTCGCCCGCGAACTCGCGCGTTATCTCATTGCGGCTTTCGATGAACCGGCGCCGGGCGGCGAAGCGCTGCGCGAGCCCGCCATCGAAATCGCCGCCGGGTTTCTCGGCTTCGGGCTGTTCGTGGCCAACACCGCGGCTCGCACGCGCGACTTCCAGCTCAGCGAGGGTGAACTCGCGCATTCGCTGGCGCTGTTCTGCCTGCTGCGCGAACTCCCGCCGGACGCGGCCGACGCGCACCTGAATCCGCACCTCCGCAAGCATGTGCGGCTCGCGGCGCGCGACCTGGCGCAACACGAAACCCGCTTCCACAAGTTGCGCATGCTCGCCGCTGCCTCGTCCGGCGTCGCGGAGCGCGTCCCGCCCGCGCGCGCGCTCTGAGCAGGCGGCCGCCGCGCTCGCGGCCCGCCCACGCGACCACGGTCGGCCATACACTGCGCCCGTGAAGCTGCGCCTGTTCCTCGTGTTGCTGTGCTTGCCGCTGGCCGCGCCGGCCGCGGATCTCATCGGCTTCTGGAACCAGCCCCGGCGCGGTGCCAACTGCTTCAACGAGGCGCCGCCCGATGCGGCGTATTTCCAGGCATTGCGTGGCTACGGCGCGCGCTGGGTACGGCTGAGTTTCAGCAAGTGGCGCTCGGCGCGCGACGGCGCCTTCCTGGTCGGCAACATGGATAGTTATCGCGCGCTGGTGCCCGAGGATCTCGCCACGTTGCGCGCGGTGCTGGATCGCGCCCACGCCGCGGACCTGCGAGTGGTGCTCGTGCCGCTGGGATTGCCGGGCGCGCGCTGGACCCAGCAGAACGGCGGGCAGGTGGACGATCGGCTGTGGAGCGATCGCGCCTGGTGGAACCAGGCCGCGGCCTTCTGGGGCGATCTCGCCGCCGAGCTCTCGCGTCATCCCGCCATTGCCGCCTACAACCTGTTGAACGAGCCCGTACCGGAGCTCCGGGGCGGACTGGACGAACACGCTGCGCCCGAGACCATGAGCGCCTGGTACCAGCGTGCACGCGGGACGTCGCGCGACCTGCCTGCGTTCTACGAACAGTTGATCGCGGCCATCCGCAAGGTCGACGCGCGCACGCCCATCATGTTGGACGCGGGCTTCTACGCCGCGGCCGATGCCTGGAGCTACTGGCCGGCGGCGTTGTCGGATCCGCTGCTGCTGTACGCGTACCACATGTACGAGCCGTGGTCGGCCACCAGTGCGCCGAACATGAAGCGCGACGCCCCGTATCGCTATCCCGGGGAGGTGCCCTTCGGGCGTGGACAGGCGCGCTGGAACGGCGCCAGCGTCGCGGCCTATCTACAGCAGCCGGTCGACTGGGCACGGCGGCATGGCGTCGCGCCCAACCGCCTGGTGGCCGCGGAGTTCGGCTGCATGCGTACCTGGCCGGACTGCGCGCGTTATCTCGAAGACGTGGTGAGCGCGCTCGAAGGTGACGGCGTGCACTGGGCGTTCTACTCGTTCCGTGAATCCTGGGACGGCATGGACTACGAACTGGGCACGAAGAAGCTGCCGTGGCAGTACTGGGAGGCCATGGACCAGGGCCGGCCGTACGAGCTCGAACGCGGGCCGAACCCCTTGTTCGAACCGATCGTGAAGCGGCTGAAGGCTCGCTGAAAGCGTTCGCGATGCCCGCTCAGGGCACGCGCAGCGGCACCAGTACCACGGAGTTGCCGCGACGCACGGTCAGCACCAGCGTGCCGCCTTTTTTGGCCACGTCGCGCAGCTGCGCCAGGTTCGCCACGTTCTTGCTGTTGACCGCCTCGATGCGATCGCCGGTACGCAGGCGCGCCTGGTCGGCGGCGCTGCGCGGCTCGACCGCGCGTACCTGGATTCCGCCGGCGGGCACGTCGGCCAGCGTCGCGCCGGCGAGCCCCGGATGAATGGAGCCGCTGTCGTTGCCGCCGACGCCGGGGGCCTTGGTGTTCGAGGCCGTCGTCGTGGCCGGCGGCTCGGTGATGATGGCGGTCACGTGCAGGGGCTTGCGATCGCGGATCAGCGCCACGTCCAGCTTGTCGCCGATGCGCGAGAGGCCGATGGCGTTGCGCAGCTCGGTGTTGGACTTGATGGACTGGCCGTTGATGTTGGTGATGACGTCGCCGGGCTTGATGCCGGCCTTTTCCGCGGCCGAGCCTTCATTCACCTGCGATACCAGCACGCCCTGGGTATTGGGAATGTTGAGCGACTTGGCCATGTCGGGCGTCAGTGAGTAGATGTTCACGCCCAGGAGCCCGCGCTTGACCGAGCCGTACTTGATGAGCTGGTCCATGACGCTGCGGGCCAGGTTCACCGGGATGGCGAAGCCGATGCCGATGTTGCCGCCCGAACGCGACAGGATGGCGCTGTTGATGCCCACCAGCTCGCCGCGCAGGTTCACCAGCGCGCCGCCGGAATTGCCCGGGTTGATCGAGGCGTCGGTCTGGATGAAGTCCTCGTAGCCGTCGGGGTTGATGTTGGAGCGCCCGAGCCCGCTGACGATGCCGGAGGTCACGGTGTTCTGCAGGCCGAAGGGATTGCCGATGGCCACGACGAAGTCGCCGACTTCGAGCCGGGTGGAATCCCCGAGGGACACCTGGATCAGGCCCTCGGTGGGGACCTTGAGCACCGCCACATCGGAGGGGACGTCGCTGCCCACCACCGTGGCCGTCAGGTCGCGGCCGTCCTGGAGCGTCACCGTGATCTCGGTGGCGTTATCCACGACATGCGCGTTTGTAACGATGTACCCGTTTCTTGCATCAAAGATGACACCGGAGCCCGCGCTCTGGAACTGCCGCTCGCGCGGCCCGAGATCCGGGATGTCGAAGAAACGCCGGAAGAACGGGTCCTCGAGCAGCGGATTCTGGGGCTGGCGCTCGCGGATGGTGCCGCGCGTGGCGATGTTCACCACGGCCGGCGCGACGCGCTTGATCATGGGCGCGAGCGACGGCATGGGTGTTTCGCCTACGGCGGGCGGCAGGGCGGCGAGGCTCGCGAAGCTGAAGGTGCCTGCGATCGCAATCAGCGCGAAATGCAGGTTTTTGAGACGTTTGGACATGGCGAAGAGGATACTCAATCGATGCTCAAGTTTCTCTTGTGGCTCCTGCTGCTGGTGGTCTGCTGGCCGCTGGCCATTCTTGCGCTGGTGTTGTGGCCCATCGTGTGGCTGTTGTCGCTGCCGTTCCGGCTGCTCGGCGTCGCGGTCGAGGGCGTCTTTTCGCTGCTGCGCGCCATCGTTATGTTGCCTGCGCGCGTGCTCGGCGGCGGTCCCGCGCGCTGAGAGCGGGCAAGGGAAAGGGCGATGCCTCGCGGCATCGCCCCTGCGGTCTCCAGGACTGTCCCCGTTTGCTAGGAAACGAGGAATGTCCCCATTACGCCATTACGCGGCCTGGACTTCGATCTTGCGCGGCTCGGGTTTGGCCTGCTTCGGGATGGTCAGCTCCAGCACGCCGTCCTTGAACGAGGCCTTGATGGCGTCGGTCTGCACGTTCTCCGGCAGTGAGAAGGTGCGGACGAATTTGCCGCTGACGCGCTCGACGCGCGAGTAGTGGCCGTCATCCCTGCGCTGTTCGAAGTTGCGTAGACCACGCAATGCGAGCACGCCTTTCTCCGCGGTGATCTCGATGTCGGCGGGCTTCACGCCCGGCAGGTCCGCGCGCAGCACGAAACGCTGCTCTTCCTCGTGGACGTCCACCGCCGGCGACCAGGTCGCGTCGCGGGCCACGGTCTCGAAACCCTGGTCCAGTTCACGATGCAGGCGATTCAACAGCGCCCACGGTTCGTATCGCACAATGCTCATGTCCAATTCCTCCGGTATTTGTACTGACTAACTACCGGGATCGTCCCGGCGTGATTGCGTGGGACCTTGTGTGCGGGCCGCCAGAATCGAATCAAGTGCCTTGAAATCGGTTTTTGCGGACCGACGTCGGGCGACCCTTTTGGCAGTGTCGGACGAGGCCCTGTGGATGGCCGGGCCCACAACCTGTGGATGGTTTGTGTGTAAGGGGTGAGAACCCGGTGGACACAAAATCTTGTGTCGGGCCCGATTCCTGCATCCCTTAAAATTTCCCCTCGTTGACAGGCGTTTCTGGCGGCGCAAAACGTCGTAAGCCTTTGTGCAAGAAGGGAGTTATTGCACTGCGATTATGACAACGATGTTTCTTGACGCGCCGTTTTCACACTCTTAGGCTCTCGACCCCAACACAAGATGTTGTGTCTCACGACATCGCGTGGTTGGGGAGCCGGGGAGAGGAAATGGGCGGTTGCCTGACAGCAGCCGCAAGCAAATCACTGATCTGCAAGCACCGCAGGCGGTGGGGTCGTCCTTTTTTCCGGTTCGGACTTTGGGGTCTTAAAAAAGCAGTCCGAGAACTTCGGGGGACAGGTACCCATCCATGAATAGCGTGGTCAAACTCGAGCATAAAGACGTCGATGCCATTCCTTTCCAGGAAGCGTCGCTCGACATCTGGGACAAGAAATATCGCTTGTCCGCCAAAGACGGCACACCCGTCGACAAGACCATGGACGACACCTACAAGCGCGTCGCCCGTGCATTGGCCGACGTGGAGCAGGAGCCCGTCCGTGAGCACTGGAACGAGCGTTTCCTGTGGGCGCTGCGCCGGGGCGCGATTCCCGCCGGGCGCGTGACCTCGAACGCCGGTGCGCTCGAACACAAGCCCGCCACTTCCACGATCAACTGCACGGTGTCGGGGACCATCGGCGATTCGATGGACGACATCCTCAACAAGGTGCACGAGGCGGGGCTCACGCTGAAAGCCGGCTGCGGCATCGGTTACGAATTTTCGACGCTGCGTCCGCGCGGCGCATATGTTTCTGGTGCCGGGGCGTACACGTCCGGTCCGCTGTCGTTCATGGATATCTACGACAAGATGTGTTTCACCGTGTCGTCGGCCGGTGGCCGCCGCGGCGCGCAGATGGGC
>Ga0315910_10004700_pt1 | contig 11366 bp, 9 predicted proteins | sample EdamamesoilMG_FD_204470 | JGI IMG/M metagenome (GOLD analysis project Ga0315910, IMG submission 204470) | Garden soil microbial communities collected in Santa Monica, California, United States - Edamame soil | ecosystem: Environmental > Terrestrial > Soil > Garden | place: USA: California...
AGCTGCTCGCGGTCGACGGCCCCGACGTCGCGTGTCGGCAGCTGCGGCTGATCGTGACCCAGGGCGAGGGCCCCATGGGTGGGCAGATCCCCATGGAACAGGGGCGCGCCGCCCACTACTACCGCTTCGGCGAGATCGTCAACGGCGGGCGGCTCGTCGTCAAGCCAGACGGCAGCTACGTCTATGACACGGGTCAGCCCGTGCCTCTCGACATGGCCCATGTCCACGACGTCATCGAGGACGCCCGGCTCTCGGACTACCCGGAGGGGACGAACGTCCGCCAGCTCGCCGAGGAGTGCAACCTGGCCTACAGCAACCTCTTGCGGGCCCTCCACGCTGCCTTCAACGGCCGCTCGTCGCAGCTCGACGCCGCGCTCGGCCTCATGTACGAGCTGCGGCTCCTGTGCAGCCGCCTGGTCCAGATGGAAGCACCGGGTCGCGGCGGCAAGCGAGCCGCGCCACCGTTCTCGTTCATGTCCCATGACTGAGCTCCGCTCGGAGCATGCGGGGGCTGCGCAGCCCAGAGCTTCGAAAACGTAACACTCATTCGGCGCCTGTAGCGCGCCGTCGATTGCTACATGGCTTCGGCGTTACGCTTGCCGGACGCTTGCCGATCTGGCTCCGAGTCGCCGTCGCCACGCGATGAGTTCGAAGCCAGCGCCGCGAACAGGTTGACCGGCGCTAAACGCGCGTGGCATGTGCTTTGCCAGGGGCACGGCATGTGCCTTGCTAGGAATCGCGCAGCGCCATGAACGTGCGAGATGGTAGCGCGCCCTTCTCGATGAGGGGCGTGGTGTCGCTGCTAGCGTTGCTGGGGGCGGCCGTGGCCGCGATGGTGCTCGGCTTCGAGAGAGTCGCCTTTGCGGCGGGGCCCCTCGGTGCCAACGGGCAGAAGATCGCCACCAGCCAGTATGGCATCGACCTGTTTCAAGGCCCCATCTACGCGGGCTCGCGCGTCACTTCCATGGGTGGCGCGTACGTTGCCGTCGCGTGGGACGTGGACGGGATGCTCCAGAATCCCGCCGCTCCAGCGGTGCGTCCGTTCTTCTCGGTCACCGATTTCGACTACTGGCTCGGCTTTGGGCTGACGTTTCCGGGGTCGTTCGAAGACATGGATTTCTACAACAGTGGAACCAAGTCGGACGACGCGACGGCATCCGTGAAGAGCTTCGTCGTCGCCACTCCGTCGGCGATGGTTCAGTTTGGTCCCTTCGGCTTTGGCGCGAGCCTCGAGCTGCAGAACTACCAGCTGGGCGAGAGATCTTCGGATGGGCAGACCTCGCACCTGGCCCTGGCGTTCAACGTCGCCCATCTTCAGGCAGCCTACGCGTTCGATCGCGGCGCTCTGGTGCTGGGTCTCGGGACGCGCATCCTGTTCATGGACGCCGCCACGCGTACACCGGGCGAATCGCGCGAGAAGCCGATGCGGTCGTATGGCACCGGGCTGGAGCTCGGGGCGCTCTGGAAGCCCACCGGTCAAATCTTCAGCCTCGGAGCGGCCTTCCGCACGGGCATCACCACCGTGCCCACGTTCTCGGATACGGCGGTCCTCAATGACACCGGCGACATCGTCTTCGCGACGGACACCGCAGAGTTCTACTTGCCGAGGGAGGCGAGCTTGCCCTGGGATCTGAACCTGGGCGTGGCCGTGGAGCTCGGCGTCAGCCCCGAGAACAAGCCGTGGGTGTCCGATCAATCCCTGGCACAGCGCCAGGAGCTGAGCGTGCAGCTGCGCATGCTCGATCGTCAGGCGGCTCGCGAGTGGGAGCTGACGTCCGCGCGGACGCCGGAAGAGGCTCAGCGGATCAACGCGCGCTACGACGCGCTACAGAAGGAAGATCTGGCGGAGATCGAGCAGGCGCGCGAGGAGGCCTACTGGCGCATCCAGCGCTACATGGCGGAGGCCCCGTTTGGACACGTGATGGTGTCGGCCTCCGTGCTGCTCACGGGCACCGTGGACAACGCCGTGGGGCTCGAGTCGTTCCTGGCGCAGGAGGTCAACCGTTCCGGGCAGGATACGGCCGTCTCCTTGCGGCTCGGCGCCGAGATGGGCCTGATACCCAATCTCATGCGAGTGCGAGCGGGCACCTACCTGGAGCCGACTCGCTTCGAGACCAGCACCCCACGCCCACATTACACGGGGGGTTTCGACCTGCGCGTGGGGCGCTGGAACGTCTTTGGGCTCTGGCCGGACGACTACCAGTGGCGCCTGGCAGTGGGGGCGGACGTGGCGCGCGACTACTTCACGCTCGGGGTCACTATCGCAGGCTGGTACCCGCGTCATTACCAGAAGGTGAACCGGCCTGCGCATTGAGCGCCGCGACGAAGTGAATGAACATTACTTGGTGGCGACGCTCGTCTCTGGCGTGATTCGCGCTGCATTCGTCGTGCTTGCGAGCGATTCATCGGCGCGCCGTGTCGCAAAACGTCGCGCGAGCCAGCCGCACACGACGAGCTGCAGCGGATGGTAGAGCATGATCGGGAGCAGGATCAGGCTCAGCCCTGGCTGCGCGCCGAACATCAGGCGCGCCATCGGCACGCCCGAGGCGAGCGTCTTCTTCGAGCCGCAGAAGATCAGCACGATCCTGTCCTCGTGACTGAGGCCGAGCCGCTGCGCCAGCGCGTTCGACACCACGAGCAGCAGCCCGAGCAGCGACGCCGAGAACACCAGGGCCACGAGCAAGACCCGCACCCCGCTGCCGAGCCAGACACCCGACTGGACCGAGTCGCAGAAGGAGGTGTAGACGAGCAGCAAGATCGTGCAGCGGTCGAGCTTGTTGATCGCTGCCTTGTGGCGCGACGCCCACGCCCCCCAGAACGGGCGGCAGAGCTGGCCGAGGGCGAGCGGTAGCAACAGCCACGTCACGAGGTCGAGCACGACGCCGCCGAGCGGCAAGGAGGCGCTGCTGCCGCCGAGCACGAGCCCGACCCAGAGCGGCGTGAGCAGCACGCCAAGCACGCTCGAGAGCGTGGCGTTGAACACGGCGGCGGGCACGTTGCCGCCGGCCGCGGCAGTGAGCGCGACCGATGACGACACGGTAGAGGGCAGGGCGCACAGGTAGAAGAGCCCGATGTCGAGGCTGGGATCGAGCCGGTCGCCGAGGCCGAAGAGCGCGACGAGACCAAATAGCGGACACAACCCGAAGGTCATGAGTTGCACCGCGAGGTGCAGGCGCCAGTGCAGCGTGCCCTGACGCAGCGCCGAGAAGGGCAGCGCGAGACCGTGCAGGAAGAAGATGAGCGCCACGCCGAGATCGTTCAGCACCTCGGGGTGCAGCGCTCCGCCCTTCGCACCGGGGCCCGGCGCGAGCCACGCGAGCAGCGCGGCCGCGATCATGCCGAGCAGAAACCAATCGGGGAGCCAGCGACGGGCAGCGCTCAGCATGGCCGTGCTCCTCGCCCGGCGCGGGCGGGCTTGTAGGCGTGCACTCTGCTCGCTAGCATGTGGCCGAACGCGATATGGCGACGACTCGAAAGAAGACCGCGAAGGCGCCCCGGCCCTCCCCCTCTCGGCCTTCGGTGCGGCAAGCCGATGTCACGCGCCAGCGCATCCTGCAAGCGGCGATCAAGGAGTTCGCGGCCGAGGGCTACAGCGGGGCTCGCGTGGACGCGATCTGCAAGCGGGCGCGCTCGAATCCGCGCATGATCTACCACTACTTTGGCGACAAGGACGGCCTGTACGCCACCGTGCTCGAGCATGTGCTCGGCGAGTTGCGCCGCGAGGAGCTGAAGCTCGAGGTCGATCACATCGAGCCGCTCGAGGGCATGCTGACGCTGTTCACGTTCGTGCATACGCATTTTGGCGCGCACCCGGAGCTCATCTCGCTGCTCAGCGGTGAGAACCTGCTGCGGGCCCGCTTCCTCAAGCGCTCCGTCAAGGCGCCGATCGTCGCGTCGCCCTTGATCGCGCTGGTCTCCAGCTTGCTCGAGCGCGGCGTGCGCGAGGGCGTGTTCCGCGCCAACATCGAGCCGCTGCAGCTGTATGTGATGATGGTGGCGCTCAGCTACTTCCACCGCTCGAACGCGCACACGCTCTCGGCGATTTTCCGTACCGATCTGCTCGAGCCGCGCTGGCAAGAGGCGCAGTTCGCGTACGCGCGCGACATGCTGACGCGCTTTCTCGCCGTGCACCCGAGCCCGCGCCCCGCCGAATGAGGGCCTGAAACGCCGCTGAAAACGCGCGCGAATCACCCTGGAAACACGCGGGTTTGATGGTAAGTAAACGTTTACTTTGTTCGTCATCGCTGCCATTGTCATGCTCGCCGAGGCCGCCGTCAAACGCGGCGCGCGCGCACCACGATGAGCACCCTGCCTTCCTCTTTCGGTCCACCCGGGCGCCAACGCTCGGCGGTCTTCGGTCGCGAGGTGGTCGCCACCTCGAGCCCGGCGGCGGCACAGGTGGGCCTCGGCGTGATGCGGGCCGGCGGCAACGCCGTTGACGCCGCGGTCGCCGTGGCGGCGACGCTGAGCGTGGTCGAGCCGACCATGAACGGCGTCGGCGGGGATCTGTTCGCGCTGGTCTGGGACGGCGCAGAGCTGCATGGGTTGAACGCCTCCGGGCGCTCACCGCTGGCCTGGTCGCTCGAGCGCTTCGCTGGGCGCGAAGCCATGCCGGAGCTCGGCTGGGACGCGGTGACGGTGCCGGGTGCGGTCAGCGGCTGGGTCGCGCTGAGCGAGCGCTTCGGCTCGCGTCCCTTCGCCGAGCTGCTCGAGCCGGCGATCGGCTACGCCCGCGAGGGCTTCCCCGTCCTGCCCAGAATGGCCGCGCTCTGGGCGGAGGCGCCCGTTCGCTTCGCGGACTTCGGCGAGTTCCGGCGCGTGTTCCTGCCGAATGGTCGCGCCCCACGCGCAGGCGAGCGCTTCGTGCTGCCCGAGCTCGCAGGCTCGCTCGAACAGATCGCCGAGACGCGGGGCGCGGCTCTCTACCACGGTGAGCTCGCCGAACGGATGGCGCGAGCCGCGCAGGCTGCCGGCGCGGCGCTGACCCGCGAGGATCTGGAGCGGCACGCGCCGAGCTTCGTCACGCCGATCGGCGTCGACTTCCACGGCGCGCGCGTGTGCGAGCCGCCGCCGAACGGGCAGGGCCTGGCCGCGCTGATCGCGCTGGGCATCCTGCGCCACCTGCCGCTCGAGCGGCTCGGGCCCAGCCACCCCGACAGCGTCCATTTCCAGCTCGAGGCCATGAAGCTCGCTTTCGCGGACTGCCGGCGCCACGTGGCCGATCCGGCGCGCATGCGTATCTCGACCGACGAGCTGCTCGCCGAGGCGCGCTTGTCGCGACTGGCCGAGCGCGTGAGCGCGAGCGTTGCCCCGCCGCGGCCGGGGCCGCGGCCCGATCACGGCACCGTCTACGCCACCACGGCCGATCGCGACGGGCGCATGGTCTCGCTGATCCAGTCGAACTACCTGGGCTTCGGCTCGGGGGTGGTGGTGCCGCACACCGGCATCAGCTTGCAGAACCGCGGGCTCGGCTTCTCGCTCGATCCGGATCACCCGAACGTGGTCGCGGGGGGCGCGCTGCCGTACCACACGATCATGCCCGGCATGCTGCTCGAGGGCGGGCAGGCACGCATGAGCTTCGGCGTGATGGGCGGGCACATGCAGCCCCAGGGCCACGTGCAGATGGTGTTGCACACGCGCCTGTTCGGACTAGACCCGCAGGCCGCCTGCGACGCGCCGCGCTGGTACGTAGCGCCGGACGGCCGCGTCGCGCTCGAGCCGGAGCTCGAGGCCGCGCTGGGACCGTCGCTGAAGGGCCGCGGCCACACGCTGATCGAGGCGCCGCCGACCCTCCTCTTCGGAGGCGCACAGCTCATCTGCAAGCTCGACGCATACTACTGCGCCGGCTCAGACCCGCGCAAAGACGGGCAAGCCGTCGCCATCTAGCTGGCGACCAGCCTGCCAGCGGGGCGCGGCGCTCGGGGCCGCGCTCGTCCTCGAACTCATCTCAGCCCGACAACAAGGAGTATGAACATGGCCCCCTATCATCTGCTCGGCAGGAGGAGCTTCCTCGCTACCGGCGCGGCCCTCGCGGCGAGCGTCGCTTACGCGCCGCGCGCCCACGCAGAGGCGAAGCCCATCGGCTTCATCTACGTCGGTCCGAAGCTGGACTATGGCTACAACTACTCGATGGATCAGGGCCGGCAGTTCGTGGAGAGCACGCTGAAGGTCAAGACGTTGAGCCAGGAGAACGTGCCGGAGACGGCCGAGGTCACGCGCGTGATGGAGAAGATGATCCGCGCGGGCTGTGAGATCGTGTTTCCGACCAGCTATGGTTACCTGGACTACGCGATCGAGCTCGGCAAGAAGTACCCGAAGGTGTCGTTCCTGCACGCGGGCGGGCTGAAGACGAGCGCCAATGTCGGCACCTATTTCGCCAACTCCGACGACGCAATGTACCTCGCCGGCATGGCCGCGGGCGGCACCACCAGAACCAAGAAGCTCGGCTTTGTCGCGGCGTTTCCGATCCCGCAGGTGCTGCGCAGCATCAACGCTTTCACGCTCGGCGCTTTGGCCGTCAATCCCGAGGTCACCACGCAGGTGGTGTGGACCAACGGCTGGCTCAACCCGCCCAAGGAGGCGGAGGCCGCGAACTCGCTCGCCGACGCTGGCATCGACGTCATCGGCGAGCAGATCGACAGCCCCATCACCTTGGCCAAGACCGCCGAGCAGCGCGGCATCTGGGTGGTGGGCAAAGACGTGAACGTGCAGCGCTTCGCCGAGAAGGCGTACTTGACTGGGGCCTCCTGGAGCTGGGGCCCGATGATGGTCGGGCTGGTGCAGGCGATCTGGGCAGGCACCTGGACCCCGTCGCACGTGCGCGGCGACCTGAAAGACGGCACGGTCGGGCTCGACCCGATCGGCTCGGCGGTGCCTGCCGCCATCAGGGATCAGGTCGCGACCGCGAAGGCGGAAATCCTGAGCGGCAAACGTGTGGTGTGGAAGGGCCCGATCAGCAAGCAGGACGGCACGCCCGCGGCCGCGGCCGGCAAGGCCATGGCGCTCGAGGAGATCGAGAGCATGGGCTACCTGGTCAAGGGCGTTCTCGGTACGGTGAAGTGAGGCGCCCATGAGCGAGAGCAAAGAGAGCCTGGGCCGCCCGATGGGCTCCGCGCGCCACAACCAGTGGCGCGTGGGCAAGGCCAGCGTGTCGCTCGTGCGTCCGCCGCTCGAGCCGAAGCGGCTGTCGATCGCCGCACAGCCGCAGAACCTCGTGATCGACGCCGCGCGCTCGGCGTTCATCATCGTCGATATGCAGAACGATTTCTGCGCCAAGGGTGGCTATCTCGACTACCGAGGCGTGGACATCACACCCGACCAGAAACCGATCGGGCCGATCGCGCGCATCGCGCCGGAGTTGCGCGCGCTGGGGGTGCCGATCATCTGGCTCAACTGGGGGGTGCGCGTGGACCTGCTGAACGCGAGCCCCTCGCTGTTGCACGCGCACTGCCCCGATGGCACCGGCGCGGGGCTCGGGGAGACCATCCCCGGTGGCAAACCGATCCTGGTGGAGGGGAGCTGGGGTGCCGCGATCGTGGCTGGCCTGGTGCCAGACGAGCGTGACATCCGCGTCACCAAGTACCGCTACAGCGGCTTCTGGGACACGGAGCTCGATAGCATCCTGCGCAACCTGGGCGTCACCACGCTGCTGTTTGCCGGCGTCAACGCCGACCAGTGCGTGATGTCGACCCTGCAGGACGCGATGTTCCTCGGCTACGACTGCATTATGGTCGAAGACTGCGTCGGAACCACGTCGCCCGAGTATTGCATGCTGGCAACCCTCTATAACGTCAAGCTGCTTTATGGCTTCGTCACAGACTCGGCCGCCATCCTCTCCGGGATCGCGAGCGCGCGCAACGAAGGAGGGGCCAGCCTTGGATGAGTTCGAAAAGAGACTCGAGCCGCTCGGTCTCGTGCTCCCGCGCCGGCCCGAGCCGATCGCGCTGTTTCTGCCGTTCCAGCGCACGGGCTCGCTCGTGTTCCTGGCGGGGCAGACCTGCGAGCGCGATGGCAAGATGTTGTACACCGGGCGCGTCGGCGAGGAGCTCGATTTCGAGACCGCGCGCCGCGCGGCCGTGGTCTGCGCGCTCAATCTCCTCGCCGCGCTCCGCGAGGCGTGCGAGGGCCGTATCGAGCGCGTGTCGCGCTGCGTGCGCGTAGGCGGCTTCGTCCAGGCGAGCTCGGGTTACCCGCGCGTGCCGCACGTGGTCGACGGCGCCTCCGAGCTGTTCGTGGCGATGTTCGGCGAGCGCGGCAGACACGCGCGCACGGCCGTCGGCGTGGCCACTCTCCCGCAGAACGCGGCCGTCGAGGTCGATGCCATCTTCGAGCTCACGGGCGCGTCATGAAGGTCGAGCTCGTGGGCCTGTGCAAGCGCTTCGGGGCCGTCCAGGCCAGCGATGGCGTCGACCTCGTGCTGCGCTCCGGCGAGGTGTGCGCGCTGCTCGGCGAAAACGGCGCCGGCAAGAGCACGCTGATGAAGATGCTCTACGGTCTGGTCGCGCCCGACGCCGGCCGCATCTCGATCGACGGCGCGCCGGTGCGTTTTGGCTCGCCGCGCGCGGCTCGAGCACACGGCATCGGCATGCTGCTGCAGCAGTTCAGCTTGATCGACGCGCTCAGCGTCAGCGACAACCTCGTGCTCGGCGCGCGCAGGGTACCGCTGTGGCTCGGCCCGCGCTCGCGCGTGCGCGCCGAGGCGGAGCAAAAGCTCGCACAGCTCGCTCCGGAGATCGATCCACGCCGGCGCGTGGCGGATCTCGGGCCGGGAGAGAAGCAGCTCGTCGAGCTGTCGAAGGTGCTGAGCGCGGGCGCGCGGCTCGTGATCCTGGACGAGCCGACATCGCTGCTCGCACGGCCCGAGGCCGAGCGGCTGTGGCGACGCCTGCGCGACCTCGCGAGCACCGGGCACGGCGTGGTGCTGATTACACACAAGCTCGATGACGTCTCCGCCTGCGCCCACCGCGCGGTGGTGCTGCGCGCGGGTCGTGTCGTGCTGGAGACGCACGAAGTGAAAGCCACGGACACCTTGGTGGCCGCCATGATGGGAGCCGCGCTGCCCGAGGTGCCAGAGCGCCGCCCCAGCAGCGGCGCCAGCGAGCGCTTGCGCCTGAGCACGGTCTCGGCAGACTGGGCAGATCAGCGGCTCGAGCGCGTCAGCTTCGCGCTACCTCGCGGCGCCATCCTGGGGGTGGCCGGGGTCACTGGCAACGGACAGGAGCTGCTCGGCCGCGTGCTGGCGGGGGCGCATCCGCTGCGCGAAGGGCGCCTCACGCTGGATGGGCGCCCGCTGGCGGGCGCCGGTGACGCGCGTGTCGCCTACGTCCCCGAGCAGCCCATGGTCAACGCGCTCGCCCGCTCGCTCTCTCTGCTGGTCAACCTCCAGGCGCTGCGCGTGCGCCGACTGCCCTGGTGGCTATCGCTGTCCGGCTCGCGCGCGGCCGCGCTACGCCTGCTCGAGCGCTTCGACGTGAGGCCCCGCGAGCTCGATCGCGCGGCGGGCACGCTGTCGGGGGGCAACGCGCAGAAGCTCGTGCTGGCGCGCGAGCTCGCGGGGCAGCCCGACTTGATCGTCGTCTGCTTCCCAAGCATGGGTCTCGACGCGGCGGCGAGCCGGCGCCTGGTCGCCGAGCTCGTGGTGCACGCCGAGCGCGGCGCCGTCGTGGTCTGGATCGGCGAAGATCTCGACGCCCTGCTCGCACACGCCGATCAGATCGCCGTGCTGCACCGCGGCCGGCTATCGGGGCCGATACGAGCGCGCGGCGCGGACAAACAGCAGCTGGGGCTGTGGATGACGGGAGCGGCAGCGTGAAGAGCCTGAGCCCGGTGCTCGTGGACACACGCTCGGCGCAACCGGGCCCTGCGTCGCTCGCGGATGCGCAGCGACCTGCCTCGAGCGGCAGCGCCCCGCGTGCGGCGCTGCGCAGCGCCGCCGAACGCAGCGCCCTCGCCGCCGCCATCTTCAGCGGGCTGTCGCTCGTCTTCTTCTTCGCGCTCGGGCGCGATCCCTGGCTGCTGTTCGCGGCGCTGTGGGAGGGCTCGCTGGGCAGCGGCTTTGCGCTGTCTGAGACGCTGGTGAAGCTCTCGCCCGTGCTGCTGTGCGCGCTCGCGACGGCGTTGCCCGCGACGCTCGGGCTCGTTTCCGTCGGCGCGGAGGGCCAGCTGTTCGCGGGCTCGATCGCGGGCACCGCCCTGGTGCTGGCCGCCGGCGGCGACCTGGGCGCCGCGACCGCGCCCAGCATGTTGCTCGCCGGGGGGCTCGGCGGCGCCGCCTACGCGGCCTTTGCGGCAGCGCTGCGCGTGAGCCTGCGCGTGAACGAGACCATCAGCACGCTGCTGCTCAACTACCTGCCGCCGCTCCTCGTCGAATATCTGGTCTATGGCCCCTGGAGAGATCCCGACAGCCTGGGCTGGCCGGCGACCGTTTCGTTCCCCGACGCGGCTCGGCTCGGCACCTACTTCGATACGCGCGTGCACGCAGGGCTCGCGGTCGGCGTCGCGCTGGTCGTGCTCGCGCTGGTGCTGACGACGCGCACTCGCCACGGCGTGGCGCTCGCCTTGCTGCGCGAGAGCCCCCTGCTCGCCGAGCGCGCGGGCCTCTCGTTTCGAGCCTGGGTGCTCGCGATGATGGCGTTCGGCGGTGCGGCAGCGGGCGTCGCCGGCATGGTGGAGGTCAGCGTGATCGAGGGCCGCCTGCAGCCAGGCATCGGCGCCGGGGCTGGCTACTCCGGGTTTCTGGTGGCATTCCTGGCGCGCGGGCACCTCGGGCGGCTGTTCCCGCTCGCCTTCGTCGTCGCCGCGCTGAGCGCGGCGGGCGACAATCTGCAGCTCGGCGCCGACCTGCCGTCGGCGGTCGTGTATGTGCTGCAGGGGCTGCTGTTCATCGCGGCGCTTCTGGCCGGCCGCCAGCGCACGGCCGCCGCCGGCGTGGAGCTCGGGTGATGGACGGCTGGGACGGCGTGCTGCTCGGGCTCGTGCCGGCAGCGTTTCGCAGCGCGACCCCGCTGCTCTGGGCGTTGCTCGGTGAAACCATCGGCCAGCGTGCGGGCGTGGTCAACCTCGGCAGCGAGGGCCAGATGCTCGTTGGCGCGGCATCGGCATTTGCCGTCACGGCGCACAGCGGTGACCCCTGGCTCGGGCTCGCCGCCGGCGCGCTCGCAGGCCTCCTGCTGTCGCTCGGACATGCCCTGCTGTGCCTGCGCTTTCGTGCCAACCAGTTCGCGAGCGGCATCGCCATCTGGATGATCGGCTTCGGGCTCAGCAGCCTGCTCGGCGCTTCCCTCGTGGGCCAGTCCATCACCGGCTTCTCGTCCCTCGCCGCCACCGAGCTCGGCCGCCGCCTCCCCGTTCTCGGCTGGCTCACACCC
>Ga0315910_10004701_pt1 | contig 11366 bp, 7 predicted proteins | sample EdamamesoilMG_FD_204470 | JGI IMG/M metagenome (GOLD analysis project Ga0315910, IMG submission 204470) | Garden soil microbial communities collected in Santa Monica, California, United States - Edamame soil | ecosystem: Environmental > Terrestrial > Soil > Garden | place: USA: California...
GCCAGTATCCGGTCGGCCTGCACCTTGAGTGTCTGCAGCCGGTACTGGAATTCGAAAACTTCCGCGGCGCTGAAGTCTTCGCCCCGCGCGAGTATCTGGTGCAGCAACGGCAATACGGCTTCGGGATTCCTGGCAACAAATTCCCCGAAAGCGGCCTGGCGTTCGGCTACCCAAGGGCCCTGATAGAGCAGGCGCGCTGCTTCGAAGAAGGGACTGAAGTCGGTCGCAACCAGCTCCCAGCCGGCAGCGGCGAGCTGCGCGAGCGCCTGCCGATGAGCCCGGGCAGCATCCTGGTCGCCAAAGTATTCGAGTTGACTGTCCAGGGGTACGGCAACCCTGGGATTCGGTCGCACGGACATCGGGGCATCGTGCATGTCGCGGCTGTACTCATCTGTGCTATCCGGCCCTCGCGCCTGGTCGAAAACCCGCCTGATATCGCCGGCGGTCAGGCCAAAAATGCTGATGCAATCCAGACTGCGGCAGGCGCGCACCACGCCGGTATTGGAGAGGAGTCCGCGAGTCGGTTTCAGCCCGACCAGATTATTGAAGGCGGCGGGCACGCGGCCCGACCCGGCGGTGTCGGTACCCAATGAAAAGGCGACAAGCCCTTCGGCCACCGCCACCGCCGAGCCCGCAGAAGAGCCGCCGCTGACATGGTCGCCGGAGAACACCGAGTGACAGGCGCCGAAGGGTGAGCGGGTGCCGACCAGCCCGGTCGCGAATTGATCCATGTTGGTTTTGCCCAGCGGCACGGCGCCGGCGTCGATCAGTCGCTGAACCACGCTGGCTGACTGCGCCGGTGTATACGCAAATGCGGGGCAAGCCGCGGTGGTCGGCAACCCCGCAAGGTCGATATTGTCCTTGATGGCGAAGGGCACGCCGTAGAGCGGCAGATCCTCGGCACTGCCGGATTCCAGCCGCTGCAGATAGGGTTCCAGTTGCTCGTGGGTCAGGTGGGCAATCCAGGCGGGATTGGCGTCGAATTGCCGAACAAGCTCGAGTTGCCTGGTCAGGAATTCCCGGGGGCTGAAATCGCCCTTGCGGTAGTGCTCGAGAAGTCCCCTGACGGAAAGATCGATCTGGCTGGTCATGACGAGGACTCGGGTTCGAGGGCTGCAGGACGCACCAGCGCCACGATCTGGCCTGGTCGAATGATGGTCCCCTCTTCGACGCTGAATTCCACGAGCTCGCCGGCAAGGTTCGAGGCAAGCGAGATTTCCATTTTCATCGCTTCGGCAATCAGCAGCGTATCGCCGCGCCGCACCGATTCGCCGGGTTGCTTGTTCAGTTTCCACACAGCACCACTGAAGCTCGCATACACCGGCTGACAGCCGGGCGGGATGTCGAGGTCCGCCGTGGTGGCTGGCGCGGCTTCCTGGCTCGCAAAGTTCATCTGGCCGGTGGCATTCCAGCGATCGAGTTCCGCCTGGAAGGCCCGGCTGCGCGTGCTGGTGAACCGATCGATCGAATCCCTGTTCTGCGCAAGGAAGGCCAGGTAATCCGCCAGCACGAATTCGGACGCTTCGATTCGAGGCTCGTACTCGCCGAGCGGGAACGCGCGACGGATCTCGAGCAGCTCCTCCGATGACACGGGGTAGAAGCGAATCTGGTCGAAGAAGCGCAGCAGCCAGGGTTGCTGGAACACCGGAGTCCGCCGCCAGCGGTTCCACATCTGCAGGGTGCGGCCGAACAGCTGATAGCCGCCGGGACCCTCCATGCCGTAGACGCAGAGATAGGAACCGCCGATGCCGACGGAGTTTTCCGCGGTCCAGGTGCGCGCCGGGTTGTACTTGGTGGTCACGAGCCGGTGCTTCGGGTCCATCGGCGTTGCCACGGGCGCACCGAGGTAGACATCACCCAGTCCCATGACCAGGTAACTCGCGGAGAAAATCAGCTCGCGCACGGCATCGGCGGAATCGAGACCGTTGATGCGGCGGATGAATTCGATATTCGAGGGACACCAGGGCGCGTCCTTGCGTACCGTCTGGCTGTACTTGCGCGCGGCAAGGTCGCAGATCTCGTCGTTCCAGGACAGCGGCAGGTGAACGATGCGCGATGGGCAGCGGAAATCCGAAAGATCGCCAAGCCTGGCGTCGACCTCAAGCACTCGCGCCGCCATCCCGTCTGGATCCCGTCGGCGGTTGTCGTAGGCGATCTGCAGACTCCGGATCCCGGGGGTCATCTCCACGATGGCCGGATCGGCCAAAGCCGAGAGCGACTCATACAGAGCCTGGATGCGACAGCGGAGCGCAATATCCAGAACCTGCTCGCCATACTCCACGAGCAAGTACTTTTCTCCGGATGCACGAATCGTGATGGCGGTGGGATGCGCGCTCGTGGTGAACATCACCGCGGATTCGCGCTCGGTGCCGACGGTTTCGACCGAAGGTCCGGCATCGAGCCCACGAATAAGTTGGTCCTGCCGGTCTTCAATGGCGAGCGCCGCGAGTTTGCCGACGGGAACAAAGCGCACTTTGTCACCGGCCCGCAGCTGGCCGAGTTTCCAGCGATCGGCGGCAATGACCGTCGCGGGACAGACGAAGCCACCCAGGCTCGGCCCATCGGGCCCCAGCAGTATCGGCATGTCGCCGGTGAAATCGAGCGCGCCGACGGCGTAGGCGTTGTCGTGGATATTGGAGGGATGGAGCCCCGCTTCGCCGCCATCCGAGCGCGCCCACTTAGGTCTAGGCCCGATCAGGCGCACGCCGGTGCGGGACGAATTGAAGTGCACTTCCCAGCTGGCGCCGAAGATCGTCTCTATATCGTCCGCGGTGAAGTAATCCGGTGCGCCCTGGGGTCCCGGAATCACCCGAATCTGCCAGTCCTGCGTCAATTCCGGCAACGCGGCTCGAGCCGGTTCAGGCGCAGACTCTGGCGCATGCGCCTGCGGGCGCGCGCCGATGTGCAGGAAATCTCCGGGCCGCAGCGCGCGTCCCGCGTGGCCGCCGAACTGTCCCAGCGTGAAGGTGGATTTCGAACCGAGATACTCGGGACATTGAATGCCACCGCTGATCAGCAGATACGTTCGGCAACCAGGCCCGGCGATTTCTCCGAGGGACAGGATTGCACCGGCCGGGATATCGAAGGCTTGCCAGAGCTTCAGTGCCCGGCCATCGAGGTCGGCCTTGATCGGGGCGCCTGCGAGCAGCGCGCGCGTGGCCCGGTGAAAGACCAGTCTGGGGCCGTTCAGCGTGCACTCGAGTCCGGCGGCGCCCTCGTCATTGCCGAGCAGCCGATTCCCGAGCCGGAAGGAATAGTCGTCGAAGGGGCCCGAGGGCGGAATGCCCACGTGCCAGTAACCGGACCGTCCGGGGTAGTCCTGGACGGTCGTCTGCGTGCCGCCATCCAGCACCTCGATGAGGTCGGCCGGGCAGGCAAAGCCTGCGAGACTGGCAGTGACCACTCGGGCATCGCGGAACATCTCGCTGCTGGTCAGAGCCAGCAGGTAGTTCCGGTTGGTTTCGATGCCGTAGATCCGGCTTCGGCCCAGGGCATGACAGAGCTTGTCGACGGCCAGCTCGCGACTCGGCGCCCAGGCAATGAGCTTCGCCAGCATGGGATCGTAGTGCGGCGAGATTTCCATCCCCGCCTCGATCCAGTGGTCGATGCGCAATCCCTCATCCGCCGCAAAGTCCACCTGGGTCAGCAAGCCGGAGCTCGGCTGAAAGTTCTTCAGCGGATTTTCCGCGTAGAGGCGCGCCTGCACGGCGTGGCCTCTGGGCTGCAACCGGTCCCTGAGATCGGCCAGGGGCGGCAGCTCCCCGGCTCCCTGCAACAGCATCCATTCCACCAGATCCACGCCGAAGACGGCCTCGGTCACCCCGTGTTCCACCTGCAGGCGCGTATTCACCTCCAGAAAGTAGAACGCCTGCGCTTCGACATCGAAAACGAATTCGACGGTCCCTGCATTGCGATAGCTGACCGATTCCATCAGTCGCACGGCGGTGTCGTGCAGTGCCAGTCGCTCTGCATCCGTCAAGCCGGGAGCCGGGGCTTCCTCGATCACTTTCTGGTTGCGTCGCTGGGCCGAGCAATCGCGTTCACCCAGCGCGATGACGCTGCCGTCGCCGTCGCCAAATACCTGAACCTCGATGTGCCGCGCCCGCTCCACGAACCTTTCCAGGAACAGCGCGTCGTTGGCGAAGCTGTTGCCGCTCAAACGCTTCGTCCTGTCGTAGGCCGCCGTCAGATCGGCTGCCGATCGGCACAGCGACATGCCGATTCCCCCGCCTCCGGCCGTGGATTTCAGCATCACGGGATAGCCGATGGACCGGGCGGAGCCCAGCGCGTGTTGCAGATCGCGGAGCAAGCCACTGCCGGGAAGCAGCGGAACCTGGCGGCGCTCGGCAACTTCCCGCGCGCTGTGCTTCAGGCCGAATATCTCCATCTGCTCCGGTGTCGGGCCGAGGAAGACCAGGCCGGCTGTTTCACAGGCGCGCACGAAATCCGGGTTTTCGCTCAGGAAGCCATAGCCCGGATGGACCGCCTCCGCGCCTTCGGCCAGCGCAATTTCGATCAGCCGGTCCTGATTGAGGTAGGTGCGTTTGAGGGAGCCGCTGCCGAGACTGATCGACCGGGATGCGCCGCGCACGTGCAGGGATTCCCGGTCTTCCTCGGCATACACGGCAAGAGACTGGACACCGAGCTTCCGGAGCGTGCGCTCGATGCGGGTGGCAATGACGCCCCGGTTGGCGATAAGCACTTTGCTGAACATGACCGACGAGCCCGCTAATCCCAGATATGGACCTGGATCGGCGTCGGGTTCCAGGCATTGCAGGGATTGTTCAACTGCGGACAGTTCGAGATGAAAGCCAGGCAATCGATTTCCGCCTTGAGCTCCACGTATTTGCCGGCGTCGGAGAGCCCATCCTCGAATGTGAGCTTGCCGTCCCGTGTCACGGGCACATTCATGAAGAAGTTGATGTTGTGGGTGATATCGCGCTTGCGGAGCTCGAAGTCTTCGTGCCGTGCAACGGCCAGCAGCCAGCTGTCCCGGCAACTGTGCATGCACTTCTTCTCCTGCGCATAGCGCACGGTGTTGGATTCGGCAGAGCAGGCGCCGCCCAAGGTATCGTGACGTCCGCAGGTGTCGGCAACAATGCGGAGCATGGGACGCCCCAGGTTGGAGATCAGCCGGGTGCCCGCGGTCAGGTAGATATTGCCCTGCTCGCGAATGGTGTCGACCGCGGAGTAGCGCTCGGCGGTGTCGACGGCGCTGTAGAAAAGGGTGTCGACGGCCTGGTTGCCCTCGAGGTCGGTGATCCGCAGCGTCTGGCCCTCGCCCACGGGATGCAGCCAGTAGTCGCCGGCCCCGACGATGCGGGAATAGCGGGCAGCGGCGGTATTGAGTTTGCTCTCGACGATCATTTCAGCTCGCCGCTTCCTGGTGATAGATATCGTTGTTGACGAAGCCGCGCCGGTTCTCCGGTCTCGAGTTTCGACAGAGATCGTCCTCCGCGACGGGCTTCGCGCTGAAAATGCGGTACGTCACCGGCGCCCTCGGGTAGCTCGCGGCCTGGTTCAACGGGTGGGGACAGCTGTGCATGAGCACCAGGGTGTCCATTTCAAAACGCAGGTCGACGTAGCTGCCTGGTCTGGAATGGTCCGGCTTGAGGCCGATATTGCCTTCGTCATCGACACTGACTGAGCTGAACCAGTTCAGATTGGCCGCCAGGTCGCGACGGTTCATGCCGTGCTTGGCGAGCTCGACGAGAAAGGCGTGCTCGCCGCTGATTTGCCAGTCGTTGCGCTTTTCCTGGTAGCTGACCTTGCCCCATTTTTCCCAGAGCGCGGCATCGGTCAGGTTGCCGCCGATGGTGTCGTGCCAGCCCAGCGTATCCTCGACGACGGAGCAGAATATCCGGCCCATGTCGGAGTAGAGACAGTGGCCCCTGGCGATCTTGAATGTGTGTTGGCACTTCAGGGTGTCCGGCGCGTTATAGCGCTCGGCCTTGTCCGTCGGGTTGTAGAACAGCATGCCGACGTTGGCGCCGCCCTCGGTGTCGATCAGGCGCAGAACTCTTCCTCTGCGAATCAACAGCGACCAGTGATGGCCGCCGGGCAGGACTCCCTCGTGCAGAGGTTCAGGATGTGCCAGGTAATTTGACATGGGTGACTCCACCTAGAGCTGAACCTCGACGTCGTCACCGACGTGCGTCAGACGCACCATCTTCAGGCTGGCCTCTTCTTCGTCCGCGGCGTCCGGTGGATGGATCAGCTCATCCAGCCGCTGCCGGGTTGCCAGGAATTCCGGCGTCATCAGTTGATTCGCATGCCGCGGCCGGGGCACCGGCACCTCGATCAGCTCCTGCACTTCGCCGGGATGCGCCTTCAATACGAGGATACGATCGGCCAGCAACACCGCCTCATCCAGGTCATGCGTAATGAACAGGGCGGTGATGTCGATATTGCGCCAGATCTCGAGCAGGTAGGACTGCATCCTGCAGCGGGTCTGGGCATCCAGGGCACCGAAGGGCTCATCCATCAGCAGAATGCGCGGTTTGTTGGCCAGAGCGCGGGCAATGGCGACGCGCTGCTTCATGCCGCCGGACAGCTGGTGGGGGTAGGCGTCGATGAACTTGTCGAGGCCGACCAGCTCGATCCATTGCCGTGCTTCCCTCTCGGCCGTGAACGCGGAATGCCCCTGGGCAAGCAGGCCGAACATGACGTTCTTCTTTACGGTCAGCCAGGGGAACAGGGTGTAGCTCTGGAAAACCATGCCGCGATCCGGGCCGGGTCCATGAATGGGCCGGCCGTCCAGCAGCACCTGACCCACACTCGCGGACTCGAGCCCCGCCAGGATGCGAATCAAGGTGGATTTGCCGCAGCCCGAGGGGCCGATCACCGTCACGAACTCGCGGCGATGAACCCTGAAATCGACGTCTTTCAGCGCCGTCACCGTCCTGCCATTGCTCCGGAAGTATTTACAGAGACCCTTCACTTCCAGAACCGTTTCGCGCCGCTTGAGAGCCTCGAAGCGTTCCCTCACCGCGGGGGACTGATCCAGGTAGCTCGGCAATCCTGATTCGCTCACGCCTGTTCCCTCTCCTTGCTGCTGTCCCAGGGGAACAGTCGCTTGCCCAGGCGTGCCAGCAGCATGTCGGTGACCAGGCCGATGATGCCGATCATCATGATGGCGGCGAAGACGTTGTCGAAATTGCGATACCGGGCCTGCTGGGTAATGAACCAGGTGATGCCCGAGCTGGTACCGATCAGCTCGGCGACGATGAGATAGGTCCAGGCCCAGCCCAGCAGGATGCGCTGGTCGCGGTAGATGTCGGGCAGGATGCCAGGCACCACCACCTTGAGCAGCAGGTGCAGACGCCGCGCGCCGAGAGTCATGGCGGCTTCCAGCAAGGGCAGTTCCAGTTTGCGCGTGGTGTTGGCGATGACCAGCACCTGCTGGAAAAAGGTGCCGATAAAAATGATCGCGATCTTGGGCGCGTCGTGAATGCCCAGGATGGCGACCGCGAGAGCGCCGAAAGCGGGTGCCGGCAGATAACGGAAGAACTCGACGAAGGGTTCCTGCAGGCGCGAGACGGTTGCGAAAGTTCCACAGAGAATGCCGAGAGGCACGCCAATCAGGGACGACAGGGTAAAGCCCCAGAAAATGACCTGGATGCTGTTCCACAACGACTGATGGAGCCAGAGCTCGCTGGCGCGGGTTGGGGCTTCGGTGAAGGAAGTATAGAAAGCCGTTGCGACCTGATGGGGTGCCGGCAGGTAAACCGGATTGGCGCGGGTGCCCGTGGGCAAGGCACCGCCCGCGGCCTCGACCTTGTCCGACTCGACCAGGAACTGATCGCGCTCCACGAGCATGCCGGCGCGGAAGTAGCCGACGTCGCCAGGCTCCTCGACAACCATCATCGGGTGCCAGACAAAAGGCAGGTAACTCACTGCCGACCAGACCAGCAGGGGCAGCAGAAAAGACGCCAGTGTCAGCCAGCGCGCACGTTCGCGCGGCACAGCCGCGCGCGGTGCGAACCAGGGCGCACTGGCGTGCATCGGATTGTCTACGGTCGCGTTACTTTTCGAGAGTCAGGCTGGTATCGATATAGGCATCGATGTCCTGGAGCTCCTCGTAGACTTCGTATTCGACGTTGAACTCGTTGGCAATCCGGGTAGAGCCGTAGAGCGAACCGAAGCCGGTAGCGTCCTTGCCGGCAGGCGCCATGATGGCTTTCGCTTCCGCCAGCGTCAGGATCCGGGTGCCGCGCAGCAAGGGCAGGTATTCCTCGGCGGAAATGCCGACGCGCGCTGCCATGATGGAAACCGCATCTGCCTGGGTGGCAGGATCGAGAATGTAATCCACCACGCGGTACCAGACATCGACAACCTTGCTCCAGTCGTCGCGTCGCTGGGCCAGGCTGACGGGGTTGACGGCGAGCACGTCGTAAATCAGCCCGGGCTGGTCGGCGGAGGTATAGATGGCCTTTGAACCCGGAACCTGCTTCAGGGCGTTACCCGAGTTCGGCTGCCAGGCGACGATGGCGTCGACATCGCCGGAAGCCAGGACCTGGGGCGTCTCGTTGGTGGGGACGTTGACCAGTGTCACATCGTCTTCGCTCAAGCCCACGGACTCCAAGGCGTTCAGCAGCAGCAGGTGGCCCACAAAGCCGATTTCCACACCCACCTTCTTTCCGGCCAGGTCCGCAACGCCGTCAATGCCGGGACGAGCCACGACCATATCGTTGCCGTCGGAGAAGTCGTTCAGGATGATCATGACTCCCATGCCGCCGGAGGCGCCCGTAACCAGGGTATCGCCGTTGGTCATCGGCACAGCGTCAAGCTGCCCCGCCGCAAAGGCATCCATGGAAGCGACATAGTCGAACCATTGAAACTCGACATCGACCTCGGCTTCAGCGAACCAGCCCTTCTCGATAGCGACTTCCCAGGCGACCCAACCGGGCCAGTCCGAGTATCCGATCTGCAGGGGTTGGGCTGACACCTGCGCGCTGTGGCTGAAGGCCACGACGGCAGCGAGCGTAAGAAAGATATTGCGAACGGAATGGCGAGTCTTCATGAGGTGTTCCTCTTATGGTTGACGCATGGCGCACGAGAGCAATTGGTTGCAACGAACCAGATCTCCCGGGCTTTTGTCCCGCCGTGTAACCTTCGAGGAAGGTCGACCGCTCTCGGACCAGTCACCTTCGCAGGCCGGAACCCTAGCGATCCATTGCAAGTGGAAAACGCTCTGAAGAGTGTCGCCCACCAATCTCTCTCGATTTCAAGCAATACAAGAGCAAGGACTGTGCCACGCGGAAATGCGCCGAAATCCGCGGCTCGAGCGACCGCCTTTGCCTATCGGTGAGCAGATATGGAGCAGCAGCGCACCGAAGCGGTGCTTTCCTGCAGGACAGCGCGCCCTGTATTTCGGTCGCACTCGCTGGCGCTCCGAAAGTTGCCGGGATCAATCGCTTCGGCAGCGTGGAGCAGAAAGTCCGCAGCAGGTTTCGCCATCGATCGCATTGCCAATGCGTCTTCGCGCTTCGAGCGCGAGCGATGGCGCACAGGTTTGGCTCGCATTCACGTCGATGATGGGCCGTGGTGCACGGAAACAGGGCCGCAACAGCAGCGCAAAATGGCCCCGCGCCCGGAAATTTAATGCAATTGATTGATTGTAAATAACTAAAAAAACTTGGCTCGAAACCTGCTTGGGGCAGTCGGGCTCGATCATTCCCCAATGTGTCGCGCCCCAACAACAACCGTCAAATGCATTCACTGAGGAGAAAGCACGAATGGAGTCCAAGAAGAAGATCCTTGCCGGTGCGATAGCGGCATGTCTCACCCCCGTCGCATATGCCGAGATCGAGCTGGGAGAAGGATTTAGCGCTACCGGTTTCATCGACATGTCCTATAAGACGGTCGATATCGATGGCGCGCTCAATACCGAGGATACTTTCGCCATCGACCAGGCCGAGGTCGACTTCCTCTATACCGGCACGAGCGGCGTCTCCGCACAACTCGACATCGAATACGGCGAAGACGCCTCCGGCAGCTCCGATACCGATTCAACCTTCGTCGAGCAGGCCTTCATCACGAAGGTCATCGGTGAAAGCAATTTCAGCGTGAAGGCTGGCCGGTTCCTGAGCTATTCGGGCTTCGAAAGCGAAGAGCCTACCGGGCTGTATCAGTACAGCACCGTGGGTTATGAAGTGTATTTCTACGGCTGGTACCAGCAGGGCGTGTCGGGCTATTACGACGGCGACACTGTCCAGTTCATGGCGTCTGTCGTCAACAGCGCTTTCGATCCGCTCGACGGTTCTTTCTATCCTCCCGACACCAGCACCGATCCCGACATCGAGTTGGGCGTCGGATTCACTCCGACGGAGAACTTCACGGCGAAACTCTTCTATATCGATGAAGAAGAAGACGAGGTGATGGACCTCTGGGCGATGTACACGGTGGGCGACTTCACCATCGGCGCCGAATACATCACGCGCGATTACGGAATCGGCGGTCTTGCCGGTGACGGCGGCGAAGGTGAAGGCTACCTGCTCATGGCCAACTACGCTCCGGGCACGTTCGGATTCACGGTCCGCTACGGCGCCTACGAAATCACGGACGCCATGTCCATGAGTCTCATCGATACCGACTCCATCACGTTGGCACCGATCATCTCGGTAGGCGACAACCTGCTGGTCATACCGGAATACAGGATCGACTCGGACAACATCAACAACGTCGATGCGACTACCATCGCCGTCGAACTGCTGTTCTCGTTCTGATCCGGGCGCAGCCAGCCACAAACAAAGCCCCCGGCTCGCGCCGGGGGCTCATGTTCACTGAGCCGGGGCCTGGGCCGGCCTGCTGACGTTGATGCTGCTTCCACCGCCCGGACCAGCGACCGGGCCGAGGCCACCCGGAGGGGCGGGGCTGGCGTCGACAACCTGACCGCCAGCCGCGACCACGAGCTTGACCCACAGGGCCTCGTCATCGCGGAAATAGGACGTCTCACTGGCGTCGCGCAGTGCATCGAGGCTGCTTTGCGCCGTACCGGAAGCGGCGGTGGTAAATCCCGGCAGCTCGAAAATGACCCAGGAACCTTCGTCCATTTCCGACAGGGAAAGGGCCACGGACTCCCGGGCAGTGTCCACCTTGATCTCGGCTCCGCTGCCGAGCGTCGCTTGCCCGGGGTATTCATAGACCCGGCCGTTACGGCTGAGTGTGATCGGCGGCTGCGCGGCACCGCCGCCACCGAAACCTCCACGACCGCCGCCTCGACCGGCCGCCGCGCCCGCACCCGGAGCGCCGCCACGACCGGGAGCCGCTGCGGGACCGGCAGGTCCGCCAGCGCCCGCGGCTGCGGCAGGAGCGGCCGCACCGCCCGGAGCCGCACCGGGACCGGCCCCGCCGCCACGACGGCC
>Ga0315910_10004702_pt1 | contig 11365 bp, 7 predicted proteins | sample EdamamesoilMG_FD_204470 | JGI IMG/M metagenome (GOLD analysis project Ga0315910, IMG submission 204470) | Garden soil microbial communities collected in Santa Monica, California, United States - Edamame soil | ecosystem: Environmental > Terrestrial > Soil > Garden | place: USA: California...
GCCGATGCTCACGCGGATGCCAGTGCTCTTGTTGCTTTTTCCCGGCGGCCGCGGACCGCCTTCGCACTGCATGTCCGCGTTCTTCCAGTTCAGGTCGAGATCCAGGGCGCCGCGCATGCGCGCGCGCAGGTAACCGCCGCCTGCGGCAAAGCAGCCGGCACTCGGTTCGGCGGCTGGTTTTGCAGGCGGCGTGGCCATAACGATGTCAGCGAATGACAGCGCCGCGACAGCAGCCGCGACGCATACTCGATGGGGCATGCGTCTACGGTAGCACGGGCTCTATACTTCAAAAAAAGAGGACCCAATGGCAAAACGTCCAGCGCGCGCAACTTCCGGACGCTACGTGAGCAGGCTCACGAGCGGAACGCTCGCCGTCATCATGGCGGGGGGCCGCGGAGAGCGTCTCAAGGGGCTCACCGAAGGCCGCGCCAAGCCCGCGACGCCATTCGGCGGCAAGTTCCGCATCATCGATTTCGTGCTGTCGAACTGCGTCAACTCGGGCATCCGTCAGATCACGGTGCTCACGCAGTACAAGGCGCAGTCGCTGATCCAGCACATCCACCGCGGCTGGGGTTACATGCGCGGCGAGTTCGGCGAATTCGTCGAAGTGATTCCTGCGCAACAAAAGACCGGCACCCACTGGTACCGCGGCACGGCCGACGCGGTGTACCAGAACATCGATGTCATGCACGCCCATCGGCCGAAACACGTACTGGTGCTGGCCGGCGATCACATCTACAAGATGGACTACGGGCCGATGATTGCCTACCACGTGGAGAAGGGCGCCGACATCACCGTGGGTGTGGTCGAGGTCCCCATCGAAGACGCCAAGGAGTTCGGCGTGCTCACGGTCACGGAGTGGAACCGCGTCACCCGGTTCGTGGAGAAATCGCCGACTCCCGATCCCATGCCTGGCCGCAAGGACGTGGCGCTGGCCTCCATGGGCATCTACGTCTTCAACCCCGACCTGCTCGAGCGACTGCTGATCGCGGACGCGGCGGACGACAAGTCCAAGCACGACTTCGGCAAGAACGTGGTCCCGGACGCCATCGAGAAACTCCAGGTCTTTGCCTATCCTTTTCGGGACGTTAAGACCCGTGCGCAGTCCTATTGGCGCGATGTTGGAACAATCGACGCCTTTTATGAGGCCAATATCGAGCTGGTCTGGGTCAATCCCGAACTGAACATCTACGACGAGGACTGGCCCATCTGGACCTACCAGGCGCAGACACCACCGGCGAAATTCGTGCTCGATGAAGACGGGCGTCGCGGGATCGCCATCAACTCCCTGGTGTCGGGCGGCGTCATCATCTCGGGCGCCACGGTGCGCGAGTCGCTGCTGTTCTCCGGCGTGCGCGTCGAAGAGCGTTCGGTGGTTGAACGTTCGGTGATCCTCCCTGACTCGCGCATCGGGCCGGACTGCCAGATCCGCAACGCCATCATCGATGCCAACTGCGAGATCGCGGCCGGCACGCGCATCGGTTTCGATCACGGCGAGGACCGGAAGAAATACCTGGTCACCGAAAAGGGCGTGGTACTGGTGACGCCCGACATGCTGTCGCATGGGCATCCGTGACCTGAGCCGGCGCCTGCGATACTGCGCGGCGCTGGCAGTGTTGTTTCTCGCGGGTTGTGCCTCGACGCTCGACCTCGAGCCGCCGAAGTTGTCGCTGGTGTCGATGAAGGTTCAGAGCGCCGACCTGTTTTCGCAGCGCCTGCTGGTGCGAATGCGGGTGATCAATCCCAACGCCCGCGAATTGCCCATCAAGGGCATCTCTTATCGCATCGAGGTCAACGAGTCGGAACTGGCACAGGGCGAGGCCAGCGCTCCCTTCGTGGTTCCGGCGCAAGGTGAGGCCGAGTTCGACGTCCAGGTCACCGCGAATCTGGCCAGCACCCTGTCCAAGCTCATGTCGCGGCGCGGTTCCACGGACACGCTGGAATATCGCCTGGTGGGCGACGTGTCCCTATCCAGCGGCTTTTTGCGGCGCATCCCCTTTGATGAGCGCGGCAGCGTCAAGCTGAAGTAGTTCGGCGAACAGCTTCAGGTATTCGTTGGCCTGCGTCTCCCAGGAGAAGTCCTGGCGCATGGCGTTCTGCACCAGTCGTTCCCAGGACGGCGCATCGGCGTACCACTGCATGGCAGTGTCGAGCGCCCAGCCCATGGCGATCGCGTCGAAATCATTGAACACGATGCCGGTGCCCTGGCCCGTGGCCGGATCGAAGTGCACCACGGAATCCGCGAGTCCGCCCGTGCGGCGCACGATGGGAATGGTGCCGTAGCGCAGCGAGTACATCTGGTTGAGACCGCAGGGCTCGTACAGCGACGGCATGATGAACACGTCACTGGCGCCCTCGATCCAGTGCGCCAGCGACTCGTCGTAGCCGCCGAAGAACCAGGCATGCCCGCGATGGCGTTCGGCGAGACCGCGGAAGAAATTCTCGTACTTCGCGTCGCCGCTGCCGACCACCGCGACACGCACATCGCGGTCATTCAGCAGCTTCGGCAGGGTATCGAGGAGCAGGTCGAATCCTTTCTGCGATGTCAGGCGGCTGACGATGCCGAACAGCGGCACGCGGCCCTGCACCGGACGCAGGTTCTGGCGCAACAGGAAATTGCGCTTGAGCTCGGCCTTGAGCGCCAGCTCCTGCGGTCCGAAATGGATCGGCAGATATCTGTCGTGGCGTGGGTCCCATTCCTCGTAGTCCACGCCGTTCAGGATGCCGCGCACTGCCTGGCCGCGTGCCGCCAGCGCCTGCTCCATTCCCATGCCGTACTGTGCGGTGGTGATCTCGCGCGCATAGGTGGGGCTGACCGTAGTCACGCAATCGGCGAGCAGGATGCCGTGCTTGAGCGCGTTGATGCTGCCGGCCCTGAAGTCGTCCTGGTGCAGTAGATAGACATCGGGGCCGAGGTCGAGGTCCGCGACGTCGGCGGCGTCGAAAGCTCCCTGGTAGCCGATGTTGTGGATGGTGAGCACGGACTTCGTGGCGGCGAACACCGGGTCGTTCCTGTAGTTCGAACGCAGCCACAGGGGCGCGAACGCCGCGTGCCAGTCGTGCGAGTGAACGATATGCGGCCGGAAGTTCATGCGCCGGCAGCATTCGAGCGCGGCGCGCGTCAGCACCAGGAAACGGCGATGTTCGTCGGCGGCATTGGTGTAGAGCGTGGGCCGGGCGTACAGCGCGTCGGACTCGACCAGGAATACCGGCGTGGTGGAACCGGGCAGGCGCGTGCGCCAGATGTCCACGCCGTACTCGTGGCTCCCGATCACGATGCGCAGGCCCTGCAGCGATTCGACGCGCGCGGCCTCGAGCTTGTCGCGCCTGATCTGCGCATAGAACGGCATGAACAGCCGAACGTCGTGACCACGGGCTGTCAACTGGCGCGACAGGGCGCTGGCCACGTCGGCGAGGCCGCCGGTCTTGGCAAAGGGCACGACTTCGGAGGCGATGGCGCAGATCGAGAGTTTCACGGCGACAGGCATTCTAGCGATTAGTGTGCGCTGGTAGCATGGCGACCGGTCACTATTCCCATGCGTCGTCTACTCACATTCCTGACGGCCTTCGTGCTGTTGCTGGCCTCGCTCGCCATCGGTGTGCTCGCCGCTGACCTGCCGTTCTGGAGGCGCGCCATGCAGTTGCCGCTGGCGGCCGGCGACTCCCAACTACCGGTCATCGCGATCGGCGGCGAAGCACCGGTGAGCGCGGTCCTGCCCGTGGGACTCTCGTCGGCAGCAGACACACCCGCGCTGGAATTCGCGGTCCGCCAGGCGCGCAACTCCGGATCGCGCGCCTTGTTAGTCATGCGCGACGGCGAGCCGCTGGTGGCGCGCTACTTCGGCGCCGACGACGACCAGAGCCTGCTGCCCGCCGGCCTGGTTGCGCGGCCGGTGCTCGCGATGGCCGTGGGCCTGGCCATTGCCGACGGGCGCCTCGGCTCCCTCGACACACCCGTGGCCCGCTACCTGCCCGAATGGAACGAAGAGCCGCGCGGCAAGATCACGCTCCGGCAGCTGCTCGAGGAAACCAGCGGCCTGGAAACCGGCGGTGACATTCGCGGCCTGCTGCGCCGCTCGCCCTGGGAGGATTTCGCGCGTCTCCCGGCCTTTGCCACCGACAAGGCCGTGCGCATGTTGTTAGGCAACGACTTCGCCAGCACCGCGCTGCGTTTCGAGCTCGAGCACGAGCCGGGTGGATTCTTCAACCTGTCGCCGGCGAATCCGCAGCTCGCGGCGCTCATTCTCGAGCGCGTCACCGGCGTGCCCTACGAGCAATTCGTCGGCGAGCGCGTCTTCGCGGCCGCCGGCGCCGGGCGCGCCGAGCTGTCGCTCGATCGGCGCGCGGGGATGCCCGCGGCGCATTGCTGCTGGCGCGCGACGGCGCCTGGCGTGGCGCGTCTCGTGAGCCTGCTTGCGACGGACGGTATACATGCCGGGCGCCGGATCCTGCCGGCGGGCTGGGTGCAGGAAATGGCGCGGCCTTCCCGGGTCAGCGCGGAAACCGGCATGCAACTTTCGCGTATCGACATCGAGGGAATCCTGGCCCTGGGCGCCGAGGATGAGAATGGCAGCCGGTTCTGGGTGTTACCCGAGTACCGGATTGCGATCATCAATTTCGTGAATCCCCAGGGACTGACCCCGCCCGAGCTGCCGGCATTGCTGCTGCGTGCCCTGCCGCCGGGCTGAGGGCAACGAGTCAGCAAAAAACGGGTCGAGGCCCGGAGGCGCCGCCAGCACAATGCGCGCATGGACATGAACGTCACCTCGATCAATGACAGTCTCGCCGCCAACATGGCCGAGAACCTCGCAGACAGCTTCGTCGACAGCCGCGATTTCGCGCGCATGACACGCGCCATCGAATTCATCGAGCGTGAATTCGAGCGTCAGCCGAAGCTGGCGGAAATCGCGCGTCATGTCGGCCTGTCCGAGTTCCACTTCAATCGCCTGTTTCGCCGCTGGACCGGCCTCACCCCCAAGCAATACCTCGCGGAGGTAACCGCCCGCGCGGCGGGCGCAGCCCTGCGCGACGAACCGTCGGTCATGGAGGCGGCGCACGCCGTAGGACTCTCCGGCGGCGGGCGTCTGCATGACCTGACGGTGACACTGGAAGCCATGACGCCCGGAGAAATCCGCGCGCAGGGCGAAGGCGTGACGCTGCGGCACGGGATCGCCGACACGCCCTTCGGCACGGCGTTTCTCGCGGAAACCCCGCGGGGGCTGTGCCGGCTGGCATTCGTCGAACCGGGTGAAGAACGCGAGGAACTCGCCGCGCTGCGCCAGCAATTCGGGCGCGCCATTTTCGTGCGCGATGACCAGCGTGCGGCCGGGCTGGTGGCAATGATCTGGGGCGGCGGCGAGGCGAAATTGCCGCTTGCCGTCTGCGGGACCAATTTCCAGGTCCAGGTCTGGCGGGCGCTGCTCGAACTCGAGCCCGGCGCGACGGTCACATACAGCGCGCTGGCACGGCGCCTTGGGAAATCGAAAGGTGCGCGCGCCGTGGGCAACGCGGTGGGCGCCAATCCGGTGGCCTGGGTCATTCCCTGCCATCGTGTGCTGCGCGCGGGCGGCAATCTCGGCGGATATCGCTGGGGAACGGCCCGCAAACAGATGATTCGCCGCTGGGAAAACAGGCGCGCCGGGGTGTCATAACTTTTTGATTACCCTCGTGTGTCGGTCGTCGGCGGTGCCATACTTGCCGCCTTCGAGAGAGAGCCGAGCACGATGCCCGAACCGCGCAACCTGGTAACGCCAATCAGCATCGCCGTGGCGGTGGTTTCGCTGGCCTGGGCCATCTACGCCACCCAGCACAAGCCGTCCGCGGCGGGCGGTCCCGCGCCTGGCGCCGTCCCCCGCAGCGGTGGCCCGGCGTTCGTCTCGATCGCGCCAGTACGCAACGAGCGCATCAGCCAGAAGCTCGAAGCGCTGGGCAATGCGCACGCCAACGAGTCCGTCGATATCAGCTCCAAGACCTCCAACGTGGTCACGTCGATCATGTTCCGCGACGGCGAACGCGTGCGCCGCGGGCAGGTGCTGGTGCAGCTCGACGACGCGCAGTTGCGCGCCGATGTGGCCGCGGCTGAAGCGGCGGTCGCCGAGAGTGAGCGGCTCTACAACCGCAGCCGCGAATTGATGGACACCGAGGCCTTGTCCAAGGCGCAGTTCGACCAGCTCGAGGCCACGCTCAAGGCCAATCGTGCGCGGCTCGAGGCCGCGCGCGCGCGTTTCGAGGACAGCGTGATTCGTGCGCCGTTCAACGGGCGCGTGGGACTGCGTCGCGTGAGCGTGGGAACCCTCATCAGTCCCGGCGACGTCATCACCACGCTCGACGACACCAGCGTCATCAAGCTCGATTTCTCGGTGCCGGAAAATTTTCTCTCCACGCTGCGCGAAGGGCTGGCCGTGCGCGCCACCGCGCCGGCATTCCCGGGCCGCGCCTTTGCCGGCAAGGTGGCGAGCATCGACTCGCGCGTCGACCTGAACACGCGCTCGGTGACGGTGCGTGCGCTGCTCTCCAATGAAGACGGCGCGTTGCGTCCCGGCATGTTCCTCAATGTCACGCTGGCCAACGACGAGCGTGCGGCGCTGGTGATTCCAGAAGAGGCGCTCACACCCGAGGCGGAGCGCCAGTTCGTGTTCGTGGTGAACGACGGCAAGGCCGAGCGCCGCGAAGTGCGCATTGGCAATCGCAGGCCGGGCAGCGTCGAAGTGCTCGCCGGGCTGGTGGCGGGTGAAAAGGTCATCGTCGAAGGCACGCAGAAGGTGCGCGACGGCGTACCGGTGCGCACCACGGAAGTGGCGACGGAAGCAGCGTCGACGCCCGAGTCAGGTTCGCACGAGGCGAACACCGCGGGACCTGCGGGCGTGCGCCAGTGAAGATCTCGGACCTCTCGGTGCGGCGTCCGGTCCTGGCGACGGTAATGTCGCTGCTGTTGCTCATCCTCGGCATTGCAGCCGCGCTTGGCCTCAGCCTGCGCGAATTTCCCGACATCGACCGGCCGGTGGTGAACGTCGAAACGCGATACCGCGGCGCCTCCTCCGACGTGGTCGAGTCGCGCATCACGCAGGTCATCGAGAATGAGATCTCCGGCATCGAAGGTGTGGAACGACTCAACTCTTCGAGCCGCGACGAGCGCTCGCAGATCAACGTCGAGTTTTCGCTCGAGCGCGATCTCGACGCCGCGGCCAACGATGTGCGCGAGCGCCTGTCGCGGGTCGCGCAGCGCCTGCCGAACGAGGCCGACCCTCCGCAGATCACCAAGGTCGACAGCGGCACCGATCCCATCATGTGGATCAACGTCTCGAGCACCCAGCGCAGCATCCTCGAGCTCACCGACTACATCGAACGCTACGTGGTCGACCAGTTCGCCACCCTGGAAGGCGTGGCCAATGTGCGTGTCAACGGTGGCCGGCGCTACGCCATGCGCGTCTGGTTGTCGCGCGAGAACCTCGCCGCACGCCAGCTCACCGTGGCCGACGTCGAGAATTCGCTGCTGCGCGAGAATGTGGAGCTCCCGGCGGGTCGGCTCGATTCCCTGGAGCGTGAATTCACGCTGCGCACCGACACCAACCTGCGCACCGAGGAACACTTTCGCGACCTGGTCGTAGGCCGCGGGCCCGACGGTTACCTCGTGCGCCTTTCTGAAGTTGCGGAGGTGCGTCTCGCCTCCGAGGACGACCGGAGCATTTCGCGTTCCGACGGCGTCATCGGCACTTCGATGGCCGTCATTCCCCAGTCCAAGGCGAATGTGCTCGCCACTTCCGACCTAGTCGAGAAGCGGCTGGAAGAAGTGCAGCGCACGCTGCCCGCGGACATCCGCGCCGAGATCAACATCGACAACGGCATCTTCATCGCCGCATCGCTCAAGAACGTGGTGCTTGCATTGTCCGAGACGCTGATCCTGGTGCTGGTTGTCATCTTTCTGTTCCTCGGAACACTGCGCGCCACGCTGATTCCGGCGGTCACTATTCCTGTGTCCATCGTTGCTGCCGCCATTGTCATGCTGGCGCTCGGCTACTCGATCAACACGCTCACGCTGCTGGCCGCGGTGCTGGCCATCGGCCTCGTGGTGGACGATGCCATCGTGGTGCTGGAAAACATCGTGCGCCGTATCGAAGGTGGCGAGCCGGCCGTGCTTGCCGCTATCAACGGATCCCGCGAGATCGGGTTCGCGGTTATCGCGACGACGCTGGTGCTGATGGCCGTGTTCGTGCCCATTTCGTTCATGTCGGGTGATACGGGGCGGCTGTTCGGGGAATTCGGCGTTACGGTGGCCGCGGCCGTGGGTTTCTCCGCCTTCGTGGCGCTGTCGCTCACGCCCATGATGGCATCCAGGCTGTTTGCCGGCGGCATGCCGAAGTCGCGCGTCACGGGTGGCATCGACCGGTTGTTCCACAATCTGGATGACCGTTACGCCGCCGTGCTGCGCAGGGCGCTTGCAGGTCGCCGGCCGGTTTGGATCCTCTCAGGCTCGCTCACGCTCTTCGCCGTCATGATCCTGGTGTTCGTGTTCGGCGTGCCATTCTCCGGGCTCAAACTCTCGAGCGAGCTCGCGCCGCAAGAAGACCGCGCCTTCGTGCGGATTTTCGTCGGGGCACCCGAAGGGTCCAGCCTGGCGTACATGGATCGGCAGCTGCGCCTGGTGGAGGAGGTCGCGCAGGACGAAGTCGAACGCGGCAACGCTAAGAGGGTGATCACGCGTACCGGCGGGTTCGGGCGGGCCGCGGATGTCAGCACGGGCTTCATCGGCATGCCGCTCACTCTCTGGGACGAGCGCGACGAAAGCGCCGCCGAGATCGCCGAACGACTGCGGCAGCGCACGCAGGGAATTTCCGGTGCACGCGTAAACGTGACCCAGGGCGGCAGCCCGCTCGCGCGTAACGCCACGCGTCCCCTCGCCATCGCGATGGGCGGCGGTGACTACGCAGAGATCGTGCAATGGCGCGACAAGGTCATGGATCGCGTGGCGCGTGAGAATCCGCGCATTCTCAATCTGGAATCCGACTACCTCGAACGACAGCCGCGCGTCATCGTGCAGATCGACCGCAACAAGGCCGCGGACCTCGGCGTGTCTCTGCAGAGTGTGGGCCGCACGCTCGAGACCATGATGGGCTCCCGCATCGTCACCACCTTCGAGCGAGCCGGCGAGGAATACGACGTCATTCTGCAGGCGCGCGATACGCAACGCGCCTCGGTGGGCGACCTCGACAATCTCTACGTTCGTTCCGACAAGAGTGGCGACCTGCTGCCGCTTTCGGCCATGGTGCGGATAGAAGAGCGGGCCGGACCCATGGAACTGCGCCGCACCGATCGCATGCGCGCCATCGAACTCGCCGGTTCGCTCGCCCCCGGCTACGCCCTGGGTGAAGCCGTCGCGTACCTGGAAAAGGTGATCCGTGAAGAAGCACCGGCGGCGCAGATCATCTACAACGGCGAGACCTACCAGCTGAAGAAATCCGGCGACACGTTGTGGATCACCTTCGCATTCGCGCTGCTGGTGGTGTACCTGGTGCTGGCCGCGCAATTCGAAAGTTTCATTCACCCGGTGGTGATCCTGGTGACCGTGCCGCTGGCCATCACCGGCGCCTTGCTGGGCCTGTGGCTGTTCAACTCCACCATCAACATCTTCAGCCAGATCGGTTGCGTGATGCTCATCGGCATCGCCTGCAAGAACGGCATTCTCATCGTCGAGTTCGCCAACCAGCTGCGTGACCGGGGAGTGGAGTTCGTCGATGCCGTCATCCAGGCAGCTGCCACGCGCCTGCGCCCGGTGCTCATGACCAGCCTGTGCACGGCCTTCGGCGCAGTGCCGCTCATGCTGGCTCACGGCGCCGGCGCCGAAAGCCGTGAGTCCATTGGCGCCACGGTCTTCTTCGGCACCGTGGTGTCGCTCGGAATGACACTGTACGTGGTACCCGCCCTGTACCTCCTGATGGCGCGTAACACGCGTTCGCCGGAGTACATGTCACGCCTCATCGACGGCCTGACCGGCCTTTCTGAGCCACGTGGTACGCCCACAACGGCGAGCACGACAACGCCGGAGGCGCACTGAGCGGCGACGCGTTGATTGCGCAGGCAATGTGGGCGAAACACTACAAACGCTTTGACATAACGGGGTGGTTTTGCGCCGCTGACGCGCCAGGCTGTCAACCTCGCCGCGCACCTTCAAGCAATTGATTTAATTAAGGATTCCGGCGAGCGGAACGGGTCTGTAGGAGGGTGGCTGGTAAACTCGTGGCCGTTCGTACTTCCCCACGTGATTCGCCATGGCCCAGACCCCGTACAAGCAGCTCGAGCAGGAATGGAAACGCCTGCATGCATTCCGAGGAGCGATGGCGGTACTGAGGTGGGACGCGGCAGTGATGATGCCGCGTGGCAGCGCCGACGTCCGTGGTGAACAACTCGCGGCGCTCGAGACCGAATATCACGCACTGGTCACCGCGCCGAAGATCACCAGGCTGCTGGATCGCGCGCAGGCAAGCACCACGAGTCTCGAGGACTGGCAGATCGCCAACCTGCGCCACATGCGCCGGCAGCGCGACTTCGCCATCGCCACTCCCGTGGCCCTGGTTTCCCGCCTCGCCAAGGCCGCGTCCAAGGCCGAGATGAAATGGTTGCAGGCGCGCGAGTCCGGCAAGTTCGAAGACTTCGCGCCGCACCTCGAAGAGGTCGTACACCTGGTGCGCGACAAGGCGCAGCTCCTCGGGCAGTCGCGCAATCTTTCGCCTTACGATGCACTGGTCGATGAATTCAGCCCGGGACTCACCGCGGCCGAAATCGACACCATGTTCAAGTCGCTGGCCCGGCGCCTTCCGGGCCTGATTCGCGAAGTACTTGCGCGGCAGGAAGCGCAGCCCGTGCTGCCCATCACGGGCAAGTTCAGCGCCTCCCGGCAGCGGGCCCTGGCGCTGGAAATCATGAAGGCCGTGGGATTCCCGTTCGACCGCGGTCGCCTCGACGAAAGCGAACATCCCTTCACCGAAGGTGTGCCGGGCGACGTGCGCGTCACCACGCGTTTCGACACCGCCGAGCCCTTCCAGGGATTGCTGGGCGCGATGCACGAAACCGGCCACGCCATGTATGACGTGGGCCTGCCGCCGGAATTCGCCGATCAGCCCGTGGGCCGCGACCGCGGCATGGCGCTGGAAGAAAGCCAGTCGCTGCTCATGGAAATGATCGTGTGCCGCAGCCGGCCGTTCGTGACCTACCTCAAGCCGCTGCTCGAAAAACACTTTGGCGTCTCGGGACCGGAGTGGTCGGAGGAGAACCTCTACCGCCATCTCACGCGCGTCAAACGCGGACCGATTCGCGTCGACGCCGACGAACTCACTTACAGCCTGCATATCCAGCTGCGTTACGAGCTCGA
>Ga0315910_10004703_pt1 | contig 11365 bp, 7 predicted proteins | sample EdamamesoilMG_FD_204470 | JGI IMG/M metagenome (GOLD analysis project Ga0315910, IMG submission 204470) | Garden soil microbial communities collected in Santa Monica, California, United States - Edamame soil | ecosystem: Environmental > Terrestrial > Soil > Garden | place: USA: California...
CCTGGGCTGCCTCGCGCAGGATTGTCCGTTCCTCGTGGACTGTTCGCAGGATCCCGTTTGCTATGCACGGCTATTGTGCACCATCAACGAGTGCTTCGAGGGCGAACCCAGCATCCCCTGTTTCGTGGAGTGCAACGACGGCGACCTGCTCGCGGCACAGCAACTCGCCGAGGCTCTGAGCTGCGCCGCGATGACTTGCAGTGACCGCTGCGACTTCGACCAGTAGCGCTTCGGCCCAGCGTTAACTCGGCGGCCCCCGGCCGTACCCCCACGCAAGCCGCGCTGGCCTGCATGTGCGACAGCGCTGGTTTCAGCCAAGAATCCGGCGCCTGGTGCGACCAACGGACGGGCGCTAGCGAGCGGCGCCCAGGGCCACTAGGCTTAGCCGGATGCGGACGCGAACTGTCATCGTTGCTCTTCTGGTGGCGTTGGGCTCGACGCTGCCCGCAAGTCACGACAGTTACGCCCAGTTCAACCCCGAGGGCCGGCGCAAGCCGCGTCCCCGGCCGCAAGCAGGGCCTCGACCACAAGGTGCGCCCCGACCAGCAGCGCCCAAGCCAGCACCCGTCCCAACGGACGAACCCGACGAGGCGGCAGGACAGCCCGAAGCAGCCCAGGGCCCATCGAACGATGCGCTGATCGCGCGCTACGCGGCGATCGTGATGAATCAGCCGGGGGCGCAGTTTCCGCTGCAGCGTCTGGCGCAACTCTACCGCGAACGAGACGGAAGCCTGGACCAGCTGGTGAAGGACTTCGAGGCGCGCGCCGCACAACCGGGTGCGAGCCAGTGGAACGCGCTGGTAGCGCTCGCCGGCATCTACAAGCAGGACGGGCGCACCACCGACGCCATCCGCACCTACGAAAAGGCCATCACCGAGCAGCCGGGCAATCCTGCTGCGCTCACGGCCCTCGCTCACCTGTATCAAGAGAAAGGGCAACTCGAGCCGGCGCGACAACGCTTCGACCAAGCCGTGGGAAAACTCACGGGGGCCGACCGCGAACAAACGCTGCGAACGCTGATGCAGCTCTCGCTCGATCTGAACAAGTTCGACGACGCCAAGCGCTACCACCAAGAGTTGGTGCGCCTCGCGCAGGGCTCCTTCTTCGTGCGGGCAGAGCTCGGCCGCGAGCTACTCTTGCGCAACGACTACGAGCGCGCCGTCCAAGAATACGAACAGGTCGTCAAGGCCGCAGCTGGTGACAATCGAGTGCTGGCGCCCGCCCTGCGTGACCTGGGTAAGGCCTACGCGGCGCTCGGTAAGCGCGAAGAAGCATTGAAGCACCTGAAGCGCGCGCTCACCATCGCCGGCGCCCAGGCCGGCGTGCGCACCGAGATCTACGAAATCATCGTCGAGGTCTATCGCAAAGACGAGAAGCTCGGCGAGTTGGTCGCCGAGCTGGAGAAGCAACAGGTCAACGACTTCGAACGTCTGCGCTTGCTCGGCAGCCTGTACGAAGAAACCGGCAGAATGAAGCTGGCCTTGACCACCTACAAACAGGCGCTCGCCAAGAATCCGAACGACGTGGGCACCCGCGTCAAGGTGGTTCAGCTGCTGCAAATTCAGGGTGAGCTCGACCAGGCCATCAAAGAGTACGAAGCGCTGATTCGTGCGGCACCTCGCAACCCCGACTTCGTGTTCCAACTCGCCGAGGCTCTGATCCAACAGGGTGACCGGGCTCGTGCCCTGGCGCAGCTGAAGCAACTCGAAGCCCGTTCTCACGACGACGAAGAGATCCTGGCCGCGCTGGCCGATTTCTACGAACGCGTCGAAGAGGGCGACCGGGCACTCGCGATCCTGAAGCGGCTCACCGAGGTGGGTTCACGCGATCCGCGGCACGTGGTCGAGCTGGGCGACCGCTACTGGCAGCAAGGTCAGAAGGACAAGGCGCGACAGACCTGGCTGCGCATCAAGGCCCTCGTACCCGACCGTGCGCGCGCGCTGTTCACCTTGGGCGAGGTTTATCTCGAGCACGAGATGCCCGCCGAAGGGCTCGAGGCGCTGCGCGAGGCCGTGCGCCTAAAGCCGAAAATGATGCGGTATCGCAAGGCCTACGCGCTGGCGCTCGAGCGCACGGGCGCTTCTGCAGGCGATCGCGCGGAACGCTTCAAGCAGTACGACGAGGCCCGCGACATCTGGGAGAAGGTGCTGCAAGAGTCCGGCGACGATCCACTCCTCGCCCGCGAAGCGCGCCAACACATCGTCACGCTGTGGGGGCTGGCCGGGCAGCTCGAACAGCGCGAACGACCGCTCGCGCTGCGGCTCAGCGCGAGCCCGCCCGACCTGGAGGCAGGGCGCCTGCTGGCCGAGGTTCAGTTCCGGCTGCGCCAATACGTGCGAGCGGAAAAGACGCTGCGCGAAATCGCCAAGCACGCGCCCGGCGACACCGTATCGTTGCTCCGGCTCGAGCAGGTTTTGGTGCAGCAGCGCAAGCTCGAAGCTGCCATCGAGGTGCTGCAGCGGCTCACCCGAGCCGAGCCCAAACGGGCCCGCGAGTACTATCAGCGCATGGCCAAGTACGCGGCGGAGTTATACAAAGACGACCGAGCGGTGGAGTATGCAGCTCGCGCCGTCGAGCTCAGCCCCGACGACGCCGAAGGCCATCGCAAGCTCGGCGAGATGTACCGGCGACGCCAAGACACGGACCGGGCGATCGCGGCGTTTCGCCAGGCCATCGCCAAAAACGACCGTCTGTTCGTGGTCTACTTTCAGCTCGCCGAGCTGCTGCTGAGCCAAGGTAAGGCCGACGAAGCGGATCAGCTCTTGCGCCGCGTCGTGCGCGCCGCGCCCGACGAAGAGCTGGTCGCACAAGCGGCGCGCCTCAGCATGCAGGTGAACCTGGGGCGGGGCACGCTCGAGTCGCTCGAGAAAGAACTGTTGCCGGTGGCTCTGGGCAACCCCGGACGACCGCTGTATCGACGCTTGCTCGTCGAAGTCTACGGGGCGATGGCGTTTCCGTTGGTGCATCAGGCCGAGAGCGGTACCCGAGAGCAGGCCGACGAGGCCCGCGCCGCGCTGCGCCGCATCGGCGAGCGCGCCGTCAAACCACTGTTGGACGCGCTGAACGACGACCGCGACGCGCAGCAGCGCACCGCCATCGAGCTCTTGGCGCACATTCAGAACAAGGGTGCCGGGCCCGCCCTGTTCGCCTACGCTACGGGCAACGGCGATCTCGAGATTCGAGTACGCGCAATGCTTGCCGTGGGCGCGCTCGAAGACCCCGCGATGTTGCCGCGGCTCGAGAGCGTGCTGGTGCACGACGGCGTCATCAAGAGCGACGAGTCCGATCCGGTTGCGGTCGCGGCTGCCTGGTCGGTGGCACGCGTCGGCAACAAGAAGGCGGTGACGCTGCTGCGCCGTCTGCTCGACAGCGAGGCGCCGAGCATTCGTTCACTGGGCGCGCTCGGTCTCGGGTTTCTGCACGCCGACGCGCACGCCAAGGCGCTCGAGGCCGTGGCTCGCTCGCTGGATGCGGGCCCCGTGCCGCGCGCCGCGGCCGCGTTCGCGCTGGGTGAGCTCGGCTACAAGAACGGCAGCGAAACGCTGGCGCAGCTGGCCGAGTCCGCGGACCCACTGATCCGCGCGCAAGCTACCTTGGCGCTGGCTCGCCTGGGAGCGGTGTCGGCACCGAGCACCATCGCGCAGAACCTGGTGAGCACGGATCCCGAACTGGCGCGCACCGCCGTTTCGGCAGCCCTCGTCTACACCACGCGCCGCTACGAGCTCCGCGGCGACCCGCTGGATACCTCCCAAGGCCAGGTTCAGGTCGAGCAGGTGTTGGAAGGCCTGATGCCGACGGGCTACAGCGCGACCGAAGAGGTCGAGGCTCTCGTCAAGCTCCACAAACCCATCGCGGAAGCAGCGGTGACCGCTGCGCAAAGCTCACCTGAACGCGCGCGTGCCGTGCTCGACTTGCTCTTGGTCCGCGACGGTCAGCCCGCGTTCGGCGCGCTCACCTCCCACATCGACGAGGTGGCGGCGGCGCCGAAGCAAGCAGCGTTGAAGGTGGCCGAGGACATTGCTTCCGACGCGGTCACTCCCTTCGTCATGCTGGCGCACCACCCGACGCCGGACGTGCGCGCGGCGAGCGTGCGCTTCCTGGCGTTTCGTCCCGAACCCGCCGCCAAGCAGGCGGTCGTCGACACGCTGATGGACCGCGACCCTTCGGTGCAGCGCGCGGCGCTCGAAGCGGTGGCGCGGGCGAAGAGTCCGGCACCTGCCGCGGCGGTGCGCCGCTTGTTGCTCGACAAGACGAGCTGGGCGGTGCGCGCGCATGCCGCTCGCACTCTGGGTAAGCTCGAGAGCCAAGGGCAAGGCAAGGCGACGTCGGATGCCCTCGCCGCCTCTGCCATCCACGACGAGTACGCGCTCGTGCGACAAGCAGCCTTGTCGGCCCTGAACCAGGTCGACCCGGCAGCAGCGCGCCGCGCGGCAGAGCAGCTCAAGAAGCAGGATCCGGAGCCCAAAGTTCGAGAATTGGCCAGCAGCGTGCTCGCAGGTGCCAGCCCGTGAGAGGTCGTGCTAAGGGGCGCTTCGTGCTTCCAGCGCGCGCCCCCCGCATCGGCCTGTCATCGCTCGGGCTATGCTTGCTCCCGCTCGCCTGCAGCGACCTGTCCGAATTTCAGCTGGACGACAACGAGGCGTACTGCGGAGCCATGGTGAGCGCTCCGTTGTTCCACAGTGGCTTCGTCCCCGAAGGACAGCCCCCGACGCTGCGCCTGCGCCTGCACCTCGACGTCGATGCACTCACCACCGAACCGGGAACGCTCACGAGCGACGACCGCACGCGCGGCCTTTGCAAAGCCACGGATCGCCCTTTGTTCGACGAAGCCCCGCTGCGAGCCATCCCCGAGGTGTTGCACGACCCGATTTCGACCCTCGAGTTCGGGCAGGGGCGCGAACACAGCTTCTTTGCGTACGTCGACTCGACGTGCCAGGGCACCATGCTGGCCGTGGTTTCGTTGATGAAGAGCAAGACCGTCGAGGTGCGCCTGTTCAAGCCCGCGCCGCTCACGGACGCCGAGGCACCCGCGGCGGAATCGTCGGGCTACGCGCTCTTTTATCTGAAGCCGTTCGAAACCTCCAGTTGTGGTTACTGAGCGAGCTGCTATAGGCCACCCCGAAACCATGAAGCGCGTGTTGGGAATCGAGACCTCGTGCGATGAAACCGCGGCAGCCGTAGTTCGTGGCCGCCGCGTAGAGAGCGACGTCGTTCACAGCCAGGTTGCCTTACACGCCCCCTATGGCGGCGTCGTCCCCGAGCTTGCTTCGCGCGATCACCTTCGCAACATTCGTCCGGTGATCGAAGCGGCGCTCTCACGTGCCGGCTGCTCGCTCGCCGACATCGACGGCATCGCCGTGACGTGCCGCCCGGGGCTTTCCGGCGCCCTGCTGGTTGGGATGCAGACTGCTCAGGGGCTGGCCTGGGCGGCGCACAAGCCCATCGTAGGTGTCGATCACTTGATCGGGCATCTGCTCGCGGCGTTCTTGGAGTTCGACACACCCAAAGCGCAAAGCCCAGAGTTTCCGTTCATCGGGCTGTTGGCTTCGGGTGGACACAGCGCGCTGTACAAGGTGTCGGGGCCGCTCGCGAGCGACATCGAAGAACTCGGCGCCACGCGTGACGACGCCGCGGGCGAAGCCTTCGACAAGGTCGCAAAGCTGCTCGGGCTCGGCTACCCAGGCGGTCCCATCATCGACAAGCTCGCAGCTCAGGGCGATCCCGAGAAGGTAACGCTGTCGAAACCCATGCCGCAAAAGAACGCGCTCGAGTTCAGCTTCTCGGGGTTGAAGACCAACGTGCTGCGCTGGGTCACCAAACACGGCAGGCCCGGCGACGATCAGACGCTGCGCGACCTGTGTGCTTCGTTCCAACGGCGCGTGGTCGACGCGCTACTCGACAAGGCCCTCATCGCAGCCGAGCAAGAGGGCATCGGGCGGCTGGTGATCGCGGGCGGAGTCGCTGCCAACCGAGAGCTCAGGACGCGCGGCGCTGAACGCGCGGCAGCCAAGGGGCTCGAGTTCATCATCCCGCCCTTCCGTGCTTGTACCGACAATGCCGCGATGATCGCCTATGCTGGCGCCATGCGGCTCGAGCGAGGCGAAGACGACTCGGGCCACCTCGAGATGAGCCCGCACACGCTCTTGCCGGCAGTCACGCGCAAGGGCAGCGGCCGGCGGCGGGCCCCCGGCACTCAGTCGTCGGCACCGTAGTCGGCGGCCTTCGCGCCCGAGTCTCCGACCTTGTGCGGCGACACGGAAGCCCCCGCCTTGAGCGGTCCGATGCTGCGCGCCACGCGAATGGCGTCGCTCAGGCGCTTCTGGTGCGTATCGGCGAAGCCCATCTGGTAGTCGACGAGCCCACCGTTCTGCCCGACCACGACTACGAGCGGCACCGCCTGGAACGGGTTGTACGAGGCGGAGAAGCGCGGATAAGCCAGCGCGCTCACGACAGGGAACTTCACGTCGTGTTCCTTCAGGTATCCTGGGACGTGAGGCCACGTTTCGGCGTCGTCGACGCTGACCATGATGGTGGTGATCGGACCGAGCTCGTCGAGCACCCGCTTGAGCACGGGCATCTTCATGTCGCAAACCTGGCACCAGGTCGCGAAGAACACGACCACGAAGGGCTCGCGGCCCACCAAGTCTTCCGACTTCAGCTGGCGGCCGTCGAAACTCTCGACGGAGAAGTCGGGCACGGGACCGTTGTCCATGCCCACGAAGCGCAAGCCGTCCAGGTCGAGCGACTCGCGCGGAGCGGTCGGCTCGTTGTACAGCGTCGCCGGGCTCTGGAGGCTGAGCGCGCGTTCGATGGATGCTTCGAGGTTCGGGTTCTTGGCGGTGGCGTGCGTCGCTGCCGGCGCCTGAACCGTTGGGGTGGCCGTGGATGCGCAGCCCGTGCCGGTGAAGATCAGCAAGGCGAGCGCAGAACAGAGTTTGGTCACCCTTTCAATATGTACTGGGTGCGTCCAGGCAGCACGACGGCCGCAGCCGTTTTGTAGTCAAACCTGAGCCGTTGTTTGACGTTTCACGAGGGAAACGTGAACGCGGCGCCCCATGTTTCCTTCTGGGGCGCGGCTTAACTCGAGCTGCGATCGAGCCGTAGATCTAGTGGCTATTCTTCGGGTGCGCTGATCAGGAACTCGGCGAAGTCATTGCGCAGCCGCACACGGTAGGCGGGCACCTTGCCTCGAAACTGAAACGTGACCTGGGCGCCGGCGGCCGTGTTGCTCGTCTTCACCTGAGCGATGCGCTCGTCGCGGCGCTGGATGGCCCGCCCCGATTCCATCACCTTGCGTCCAGGAACGACCACGGTGAAGCCGGAATCGTTGATGCTGCCACTGACGGAAGCACCCGCCGCGTCGAGGCGCAGCTTGTGGATGGTAGGTAGGTGCATACGCCCCCTGCCCCAGGGCTTGACGTCGGCCGGGTTCACTTGGGATGCAGGTGCGGCGGCAGCGGCTGGAGCCTCCTCGGGCCACGCAGCGTCGTCGACAGCGGCTGCGGCGGCAGCTTTCTCGGCCGCCTCTTCGTCCGCTGGCGCAAGCTCTGGCTCGAGCGGCGCCGGCTCCATCGTCGCCATGGGCGTGGGCCCGAACAGCGGTACGTTGGCGACGATGCCGCCGGAGTCGTCCCCGGTCTTGGCCGCGAGCTTCGGCGCTGCGGGCTTCGCGGAAGCAGCCGGCAACGCCTGCGCCCCGGAGCTCGCCGGCGCGACAGCGGCCAGCGGGGGTATCGCCGGCGTTTCGGCGGGGCCATCGACATCGCGCAGCGCATAGGCAGCAGTGGCGCCGATGACGGCGAGTCCTCCGGCCACGAGCGCGAAGCGTGAACCTCGACGCCGCAGCGGCGCCGTTTCACCGCTCGCCGCTGCGACGGCGGCGCCGTTCGCCGAGCGCGCTGCCTGCGAGGGCGCCGCCGAGCTCGGCGGGCGCTGCCCGCCTTGAGGCCGCAGCTTCTGGAAGGTGCGGGGCCCCGCCGGTGGTGGAGCGGTTTGACGCTTGGCCGCAGGGGCTTCCCGCTTCTTGAAATCCTGCAGTTGTTTGCCCGCGCCTTTGAACAGGGTCCCCGCGCGTGCGGCGGCGGATTGGCCGAAGCGTGCGAGCACCCGGCTCGTCACCTTCGCCGCCTGTGCCGCACCTTGTGCGGCGTTGCCGAGTCGATCCACCGCGAGGCGCGCTTGGTCCGCGGCTTTCTGTTCCGCCAGCATCTCGGCCTCTGCCTCACGGGCGGCCGCTTCTTCGGGGTCGTCCCGCACGGCATCGTCGAGCGCGGCCGGGTCGGCTGGATCTTCCGGGTACGGAGAAGCTTCCGGCGCCTGATCGACGACACTGGGTTCCGGAGTCGCATCCTCCGCGTGCTCGTAGCGCAGCGCCACGACCAGCTCAGGAATCTGGGTCCGCGGATCGACACGGACATCGACCGCGTCGATTCGGGCGCTCAGTCGGGCGCCCAGGTTGACGTCTTCGATTTCGAGGTGACGTCCGACCTTCAAGAACTGCAGCTGCGAGCCCACCTTCACGCGGCGGCGACTGGCATCGCGCACGTTGGCCTTCATCGGGGAGCCGAGCCCATCGATGTGCAGCCGCACCTTGGCGCCCGAAACACAGGGCTCGGGCTGCGGGGCCAGCTGCTCGGGCTCCGGTTCGGCCGCTAGCTCTTCGCTGGGTTCGGGAGCTGCCACGCCACACAGGGCGCGCAGTGCGTCCACGCTTTGACTATCCAAAGCGGTGAATTCAATCCCGAAATCGCCGCCGGTATCACCCTCGCGCCGCCACGCGACCACGCCCTCGACCACGATTTCGCGGCCCTGGTTCTCGAAACGGCAGATCAGGGGATCACCCACGTTGGGGACGTAGGTCGTTCTGACATGCATGCCACGACCGCTGACGTCCAGGCTGCGCCCCTCGAAGGCGGGTACTCCCGGCTGATTTCCGCAGATTTCCACCAGAGTGGCCACCGGGACCCGCTGGATTCCCTGAACTCGTCGTTCGTCGCATTCGCTCATGAGTGCCTCCCGATGAGCCTTCCAAGCGAGCTCACCAAGCCAGGTTCCGCGAGTAGAGCGAATCGCGCGGCCTGGCCAAGTTTCGGGCGTTTCAGCCGAGAGTTGTCGGATCGGTGAAAGCTCGTCTATGACGCAGGGAAACCTCAGCCCCCCACCCTCGAAAAAAGGAACCCCAGCCTCTCTATGGCGCTCACCATCGTGGTGCGCTCCGGCGACAGCGAATCGCCACCCAAGATTACCTTCGACGCTCCCCGGGTAGTCATCGGGAGAGGTGAAGGCTGCGAGGTACGTCTGCCCGACCCGAGCGTCAGCCATCGCCACGCCTCGATTCGCCAGCGTGGCACGGAGTACATCGTCGTCGACGAAGGCAGCACGAATGGCACCTTCGTGGGCCCGCTGTTGCTGTCACCACAGGCTTCGCGAGTACTGAAATCGGGCGATCGCATCCGCGTGGGTCGAGTCTGGCTCGAGGTCGTGCTCGAGCACGTCCCCGCGACACAGCAGCCGCAACTCGCCACCAAGGAGATTGCCCTCGCTCTCGTCGCTGACGCCTTGAAAGCGCAGGGGCAGGAGGCAGAGCTCGTGCTGTGCGTCACCGACGGCCCGGACGCCGGCTTGCAGCTCGACATCGCAGGGTTCGGCAAGCGCTACGTGGTCGGTCGCGGGCAGGGCGCCGATCTGCGCGTGACCGACGTGGATGCTTCGCGACGCCACGTCGAACTCGAACGGCAAGGCGACCAGATCAAAGTACGCGAGCTCGGTTCGAAGAACGGATCGATGCTCGACGGCGACCCGCTCGCGGAGACCCTGACGGTCTGGAAACCGGGGCAGGTCCTGCGGCTCGGCGCGAACCATCTCAGCTACACCGATCCGTTGAGCTCCGCGCTCGCGCAGCTGGAGGCCGCCGAGGACGAACGGCTCGACGCCACCGAAGAACTCGCAGCTGCCCACTCCGACGCTGCGCCCAGCGAGGTCGGAGCTCGCAGTGTTAACGCGGCAGCGCCGCAAGGCCCCTTGGTCGAACAACCGCGCACCCCGCCCAAACGCGGCAAAAGCCGGCTTGCCAATGCCGACTTCGTAGTCGCCCTGCTGGCACTGTTCGTGCTCGTGGTGAGCGCGCTCGGGCTCTACTGGCTGTTCAGCGGCGATTAGCAGACCCCTGTGGTAGACTCGGAGCATGAGCGCGCTTCGCTTCGTGGTCGATCCGCTGGATCCTCGGGCGCCCTCCGCAGAAGTTTGGGAGCAACTCACGGAAGCCGAGCGCCGATACGTGCTCATGACCCTTCCCTCCGAGTTTCCGTTGGCCGAGCCTCCCGAAGGCGACCCCCATCGCATCCCCAAAGAGAAAGCGTTCGGTGCGCTGAGCGAGTTCTTCCGCAGCCGGCAGCGACAGGTTTACCTGTCCGCTGAGCTCCCTGTCTACTATCCGGATGAACGCGTGTTCGCCCCAGACTTGATCGCGGTGCTCGACGTCGAAAACCACGAGCGGCAGAGCTGGGTCATGAGCCACGAAGGCAGGGGCCTCGATTTCGCTCTCGAGATCAGCGTATTGGGCAACAAGAAGAAAGACTTCGAAGATAACGTCGTGCGCTACGCGCGGCTCGGGATACCCGAGTACTTCGCCTTCGACGTCCCGCGCCAGCGGCTCGTGGGTTGGCGACTCGCGCGCCCCGATGCTCGGACCTACGAGCCCATCCTACCCGAGGCGGGGCGCTGGCAATCGCGCATCCTCGATCTGGACCTGTCGGTCGAAGGGGGAAAACTCCGGTTCTTCAGCGGCACGGCCCCGCTGCTCGATGCGCATGAGCTCATCGTGCGCCTTTCGAGCATGGTGGACGAAGTGCTCCGCAAGTCCGAAGAAGACGCCCGCAAGGCCGACGAAGCAGCCGCCAAGGCCGACGCGGCCGCCGCCAAGGCCGACGAAGCAGCCGCCAAGGCCGACGCGGCCGCCGCCAAGGCCGATAAGCTGGCAGCGCGTCTGCGCGAGCTGGGTGTCGATCCAGACCAGATCGTCTGAGCTGAGCTAACTCACGCGAACGCGCCGCACCCACGCGACGAAGTCGCGCACATAGGTCTCGAGTCGCTGGCGTGTTTCGGGGTCGGTCAGGCTGCCTTGCGCGTCGAAGCGCTGGGCCGCGTTGGCCACCACGAGCTCCGGATAGGGAAACACCTGACTCGCCATGCCCAGCAAGATCTGCTTCAGCTGACCTTGCGCCCGCGCGCTGCCCACCGCACTGCCCGATGCTCCGATCACGGCGACTGGCTTGTCGCGGAACACCGAACGATAGGCAGGTCGCGACGCCCAATCGATGGCGTTTTTCAGAACCCCAGGCGGTCCGAAGTTGTATTCGGGCGTCGC
>Ga0315910_10004704_pt1 | contig 11363 bp, 7 predicted proteins | sample EdamamesoilMG_FD_204470 | JGI IMG/M metagenome (GOLD analysis project Ga0315910, IMG submission 204470) | Garden soil microbial communities collected in Santa Monica, California, United States - Edamame soil | ecosystem: Environmental > Terrestrial > Soil > Garden | place: USA: California...
TTGTTCTCGAACAATTGCTGCAGCGAGGGCACGCGCCGCAGCCTACCAGCCCGCGGCCCCCGCCTACAGGCTCAAGTGCAGGCCGGCGACGACGTTGAAACCCGGCGCGTCGATGCCCGAGCCGTGGATGCGGTAGGCCTCGTCGAAGATATTGTGGAAGCCCAGGTTCCAGCTCGCGCCGAGGCGCTTGGATCCCAGCGGACCGCGGAAATCGAGGTCGACGCTGACCCAGCCGTCGGTGCCGGTGGGGTCGATTCGCGGGTCGGTCTGGTCGTTGGGGCTGAGCCGCTCCTGCTCGTCGGCCCACCAGGCGCTGAGCTCGGCGTTCGACAGGTGTTTCCATTCCGCGGGCGCGTCGAAAGCCAGCGAGACGTTGCCGTGCAGCGGCGGCACCTTCGACGCGGGATCGACGCCGCTGAAATTGTCGTCCTGCTCGCCCCAGGTGTACTCGACGTACGCGCCGACGCTGTAGGGCGAGTCCGCGGCGCCGAGCGCGCGACGGCCGCGCAGCTCCGCGCCGTAGTACTCCAGGTCGCCGACGTTGTCGCGCAGGTAGACCTCGTCACCGGGGATGCCGGGAGTCGGGTCGCTCTGCAGCACGCGGCCGACCACGTCGTCGATCGCATTGTGGTAGACGCCGAAGGACAGGTTCCAGGCCGCGCGCGTGAAGTCGATCGCCAGCTCCTGGTAGAACGAATCCTCCGGTTCGAGGTCAGGATTGGCGAGCTCGGTGCCCGCCGCGAAGGTCGCGTTGCGCGCCAGCTCCGACAGGTTGGGTGCGCGAAAACCTTGAGCCAGCGTCGCCGACAGCCGCGTGCCCTTGGCGATGTCGCTCGCGGCCTGCAGGCTCCCGGTCAGCGCGCCGAAGTCGCCGTCGGTGTCCGCGCCGGTCGTGAAGTCGTCGAAGGAGAAATCGAAGCGCGAGTAGCGCAGACCCGCCGTGAGGTCGACCGGGTCGAAGACGAAGATCTCGTCCTGCACGAACACGCCGGAGGCGAGGTACTTCGAATCCGGCGCGAAGTTGCCGGTCGAGGGCGTGATCACGCCCGTGCCGATGTTCAGGTTGTCCTTGGTCGAGTCGACGTCGTCGTAGTCGACGTCGAAGCCCCAGGTGAAGACCTGCGAGCCGCCGACCCGCTTGCGCCAGTCGGCACCAAGGCCGACGGTCGTGGTCTTGTCCTGCTCGAGCGAGCGCGTCGTGGTGTTGAACCTGCGGATCTGGCGCTGTTCGTCGTACTCGCGCAGCGACAGGCGCACCTGCATCGTGTCGGCGAAGTTCTTGACCTCGTCGGTGTAGGCGAGCACGTAGCGCTGGCGATCCTCGAGCGTGAAAAAGTGTTCCGCGTCGGAAGGCACGCTCTGGCCGTAGCCGACGTTCATGCGGTCGCTGCGCGGCACGTCGAAGTCGCGCGTCTGCGATCCGGTCAGGCGCAGGTAGCGCTGCGCGGAGAAGGCGTGCTCCCAGGAGCCGAACCAGGCCAGCCCGTGGTAGCCGGTGTTGTCCACCTGGCCATCGGCGCTCTGCAGCTCGTTCCAATCATGGAAGGAACCGATGCCGATCAAGCCGTCGTTGCGCCAGGCATCGCTCAGCGCGAGCGACTCGGTCGCGCCCTCGACGGCGCCGACGTACTGCGCGTCCAGGTCGACGCGCAGGCCGTCGCGCAGGCTGCCGGGCTCGCGCTTGGCCGCCGCCCGGTTCTTGGTCCAGACCAGGATCGTCCCGCCCAGGGCGTCCGAGCCGTAGAGCACCGAAGTCGGCCCGCGGATCACCTCGACGCGCTCGACGCTCGCCATGTCGATGCTGTTGAGCGACTGGTTGGGGCCGCCGCGGGTCGTCGCGTCGTTCAGGCGCACCCCGTCGACCACGATCAGGACCTGGTTGCCGATCAGGCCGCGCAGGATCGGCGCTCCGCCACCCAGGTTGGTCTCCTGCACGAACAGGCCGCTGGTCTTGGCCAGCGCGGAGGGCAGCGAACGTTGCCCGGTGGCCTCGAGCTCCGCGGCCGTGATCACCTGGTGCGAAATGCCCGGGCTGGTCAGCGGCTGCGACGACCGAGGCGCGCTGACGATGGTCTCGGTGACTTGTTGGTCCGGCGGGGGCGGAGGCGACTGGAAGGGCATGCGATCAGAGGCGCGGGGGAGCGGGGGAGATTTCGCGCCTCAACGCCGCCGCCGCGGATGGGTTCAGACGAAGCTGACGATCACGACAACGGAAGCAGGCGCCGCCCGCGTCGGAGTTCGCGACTTGTGTGGGAAACGCGAGGCAGGCCCGGCGGGATCGTGGCACTCTGTAACCCTCGCTCCACGACCCCGTTCACCTGCCGCTCCTCGCCCATGAAGCTAATCCTCGCTGCGCTCCCGACCTTGCTCCTGCTCTCCGCCTCGGCGCATGCGCAACTGTTCGTCGGCCAGAGCGACTCCACGGTGATGACCAAGACCGCGGACGTCAGCGCCCTGCCGGCCGTCAGCTACACGAACAACTTCGCCTTCGACGTCCAAGGCGCCACGCGCGGGCCGGGCAACCTCGTGTACCTGTGCAGCGGCTTCTTCACCACGCAGCTGCATGAGTGGGACCAGCTCAGCGCGCCGGTTCCCACGGTCACCGTCGGCGTCTCTGGCGGCGTCTACGGCCTGGGCTCCGTTGGCGGCAAGCTCTACGGCTTCGCGAACTACGCCAGCCCGATGGGCATCTACGAGATCGACCCGGCGACCGGCGCGGGCACGCTGGCGGTGGACACCAGCACGCAGGGCTACCGTTTCTTCGCGCTCGACGGCAACGACGGCGACGGCGCCTTGTACGGCTACACCGAGTACGGCAGCCCGACCGGCCTGTACCGCATCGATCCGGTCACGGGGACGATGACGCACCTCGCCGGCGCCGCGCCCGGCAGCTACGGCATGTGCCGCGGGATGGCCTGCGGGGACAACAAGGTCTTCCTGGTCGCCACGCATCCGACCGACACGTTCTACGCCTACGATGTGCTGCAGGGCGCGGGTGGGAGCTTCGTGCCGTTCACGAATCCCTACCCGACTTCGCAGAACGGCGGCGGTGCCTGGCTCGGCGACCCGCCCTGCGGCGGCGGCGCCGTCACCTATTGCACGGCCAAGACCAACTCGCTGGGCTGCGTGCCCGCGATCCGTTCCTCGGGAACGCCGAGCGCGACAGGCAGCTTCGGCTTCGTGATCGCCTGCGACAACGCGCGCAACAACAAGAACGGACTGTTGTTCTACTCGCTGAACGGCCGGGCCGCGCTCCCGTTCCAAGGCGGGACGCTGTGCGTCGCCTCGAGCGTGAGGCGCACGGTGCACGTCAACTCGGGCGGGACGCCCGCGCCTGCCAACGACTGCAGCGGCGTGTTCAGCCTGGACATGAGCGCGTTCGCGCACGGCTTGCTCGGCGGCTCGCCGCACGCCTCGTTGACCGTCGCCGGCACCCTGGTCCAGGCTCAGTGGTGGGGACGCGACCCTGGCTTTGCGGCGCCGAACAACACCCAGCTCTCGAACGCGATCGAATGGACCGTGTGTCCATGAAATGGAAGCGGCCCGCGGCACCGGGCCGGCTTCCAGACTCGAAACGGTGGCACCGGGCGCAATAGCGCCCACGCCGAGGATCGGATGCGGATTGGCTTGCGCGATCCGCCAAGTCGGTTAGCGTCGAACATGGTCTTGCGGGCCCGCGAGTGCCGGATCAGGACCGGGCTCGCGCGTCCTTCGCGAGCGGCAGGCTCGCCAAGCATCTTTCTCCGTGGCGTGACGTCGGCACGGGCCGGCTCGCGTCGCGACCACCGATTCACAACAGGAAAACCGATGTCCACGCTCTCCTTTCGCTCCGCAGTGATCTGGATCTCCCGTCCGCTGCAGTGCGCCGCAGCGCTCGCCATCTGCGGCCTCGTGCTGGCAGGCACCGCGCAAGCCCAGAAAGTGGCCTTCACGGCCTCCCTGGACGGCGCCCAAGAGGTTCCGCCGGTCGCCACCGCGGCCAAGGGCACCGCCTACTTCATGATGGACCGCGCCGCGAACACGCTCACGCTGCGGGCCACGTTCACGGGCCTGGGCTCCGCTGAATCCCAGGCACACATCCACGGATTCGCCGCGCCCGGCGCGAACGGCGGCATCAAGTTCAACCTGCCGCTGGGCAACACGAAGAACGCGGTGTGGAACTACATCGAGTCCGACGAGGCGAGCATCCTCGCCGGGCTGGCCTACATCAATATCCACTCGGCCACCTTCGGCGCGGGCGAGATCCGCGGCCAGATCCTCAGGCAGTCCGGCCCGGTGTTCCTGACCTCGGCGATCGACGGCTTGCAGGAAGTGCCGCCGACCCCCACGAGCGCCACGGGAACCGGCTGGATCGCGATGGACACGGCGGCGAACTCCTTGAGCTACCAACTCACCTACCACGGCCTGAGCAGCGCCGAGAACCAGGCGCACATCCACGGTTTCGCGGCGCCCGGGGCCAACGGGGGCATCAAGTTCGCCCTGCCGCTGGGTTCGACCAAGTCGGGCGTGCTGGTCTACCCTGAGCCCGACGAGGCCGGCTACCTGGCCGGGCTGGCCTACTTCAACATCCACTCCGCCAGCTTCGGCGGGGGCGAGATCCGCGGACAGCTCCTACTGGGCACGACCAATCCGGTGCGCTACTGCACCGCCAAGCTGAACTCGCTGGGCTGCACGCCGGTGATCGGCAGCAGCGGCACGCCGAGCGCGGTCGCGACTTCGGGCTTCGTGGTCTCGGGCACGCAGGTGCGCAACAACAAGTCGGGCATCCTGTTCTACGGGGTCAACGGCGGCCAGGCGGTTCCGTTCACCGGCGGAACCTTGTGCGTCGCGGCGCAGATCAAGCGCTCGCCCGCGCTCAACTCGGGCGGCACGCCGGCGCCGGCGAACGACTGCAGCGGCGTGTATGCGATCGACATGAGCGCCTTCGCGCAGGGTTTGCTCGGCGGCACGCCGCTGCCGGCCTTGAGCCAGTCGGGGACCATCGTCTGCTGCCAGTTCTGGGGCCGCGATCCTGGATTCAGCGCGCCGGACAACACCACGCTGACCGACGCGCTGCAATACCAGATTCCCTGATCCCAGCGGCGAGCTCGCGCGCACCGGCTGCCCTGGGCGGCGGGTGCGCGCGGCGTACAATCGCGGGGCGCATGAGCTTCAAGCCCGAGGCCGACTGGCTCGTCCCTCAGCCGCTGGAGCGCGCAAAGGCGCTGCCCGCGGAGTTCTACGTCGACCCCGATGCGTTGCGCCAGGAATGGCGCAGCGTCTTCGGGCGCAGCTGGCAGTTGGTCGCGCACGCTGGCGGCTTGCCCAACGCGGGGGACCACGTCGTCGGCAGCTGCGGCAGCGTGCCGATCCTCGTGATTCGCGGGGAGGACGGTGCGCTGCGCGCCTTCCACAACGTCTGCCGCCACCGCGCCGGTCCGCTGCTCGACGGGGACGGCCGCGGCGCGCGCAACCTGCGCTGCAAGTACCACGGCTGGACCTACGACTTGAAGGGCTGCCTGCGCAGCGCGCCCGACATGGAAGGCGCGCAGGACTTCGAGCTTTCCTCCGTGCGTTTGCCCGAGCTGCGTGTCGCCGAGTGGCGCGGCCTGGTGTTCGTCACGCAGGGCGACGCGCCGCCGCTCGACCTGGTGCTCGCCGGCGTCGACGAGCGCGTCGGCGCGAGCGCGCTCCGCGAGCTGCGATGGCACGGCCGCGAGAGCTTCGAACTCGAATGCAACTGGAAGGTCTACGTCGACAATTACCTCGAGGGCTACCACGTTCCGCACATCCATCCCGAGCTCACGCGCCTGCTCGACTACCGCAACTACACGACCGAGACGGCAGCCTGGTACTCGCTGCAGGCCAGCCCGATGAAGGACGCCGGGAACTTCTACGGCAGCGGCGAGGCGCTCTACTATTTCGTGTACCCCAACACGATGCTGAACATCCTTCCCGGCCGGCTGCAGACCAACCGCGTGCTGCCCCTGGGCGCCGAGCGCTGTCGCGTCGACTTCGACTACTACTACCCCGACGGGGCCGACGCGGCCGAACTCGAGCGCCGCCGCCAGGATCAAAGTTTCAGCGCCCTGGTGCAGCGCGAGGACGCCGACATCTGCGTGGCCGTGCAGCAGCGTCTGGCCTCGGGCTCCTACGCGCCCGGACGCTTGTGCCCCAAGCGCGAAAACGCCGTGCACCATTTCCAGGAGCTTCTGCGCCGCGCGTGGCGCGATGCCGCGAGCGTCTGATCGTCGATCGAAGTTGCGCACTCCCTCCCTCGGACCAGCCCATGCGAAGCAAGGCCACGACCGTCCAGCAATACCTCGACTCGCTGCCCGCCGACCGGCGTGCTGCGATCTCCGCCGTGCGCAAGGTGATCCGCGCCAACCTCGACAAGGACTTCGAGGAGGGCATGCAGTACGGAATGATCGGCTACTACGTGCCGCACCGCGTGTTCCCCGACGGCTACCACTGCGACCCCAAGCAGCCGCTGCCCTTCGCGGCGCTGGCCTCGCAGAAGAACGCCATGTCGGTGTACTTGATGTCGATCTACGAGGGCCCGCCGGACAAGAAGAATCCCGCGCAGGCGCACGCGAAGTGGTTCCGCGAGGCTTATGCCAAGAGCGGCAAGAAGCTGGACATGGGCAAGTGCTGCGTGCGCTTCAAGCAGCTCGATGATCTCGCGCTCGACGTGATCGGCGAGGCGATCCAGCGCGTGAGCGCGAAGCAGTACGTCGCGATCTACGAAGCGAATCGCCCGGCGCCGAAAGCGAAGGCCAAACCGGTCACCAAGGTCAGGCCCGCCAGAGCGCGGGCCCGGCCGAAGGCCGCTTCCAAGTCGAAGTGAGTTCTACGGGCAGAACGTCGCCGACAGCGCGTCGGACAGATTGAATCCGTGGCCCACGGTCTGCGGGTCGCGGTACCAGAACTGGAAGTTCCAGTTCGAGCCGGCGCTGATCAGGGACGCCGCCGATAGCGGGTCGTTGAAGTCGAGCGCGAGGCTACCGGTCCCGCTCGCGTCGAAGCGCACGACCGGCGCGAGTCGATGCTGGTTGCCGGTGACGCACAGATAGCCTTCGCCGAAGGGAATCTGCGTCTCGTAGCAGCCGAAGAAGAAGATCCCCGGCTTGAAGGGCACGCCGCCGCTGACCTGCAGCAGGAGATCGTTCTGCGCGATGCTGGTCGAGCCCTGCGAGGTAATGCGCGCAGCTTGCCCGGTCGAGTTGATCGCCGCGATGCAGTAGCCGGCGGGCGGGGCGCAACCTGAATAGAGCCCCACCCGCGCGATCGTGAAATTGCCGCTCGCCGAGAGCTCCTGATAGATCAGCCCCGCTGCGGGCGGGGGCACGTTGCACTGGCCGTTGATGTTGTCGCCCCAGGCGACGACCGAGCCGTCGCTGCGGCGCGCCAGCGTGTTCGAGCGGATGTCGTTCCAGGGCGGCCCCGAGTAGAAGGCGGCGGCCGCGATCTCGACGTACCTGAGTCCCGATGGCAACGCCGGGACGTTGCATTGGCCGCGGCTGTTGTCGCCCCAGGCGACCACCGAGCCGTCGCTGCGGCGAGCCAGGGTGCATTGCAGCCCCGAGGCCACTTCGACGTAGCCGAGTCCGGGCGGGGGAATCGGCACATTGCATTGGCCGGCGGAGTTGTCGCCCCATGCCATCACGGAACCATCGCTGAGACGGGCCACGCTGTTGCGGTAGCTCGCGGCGAGTTCGACATACGAGAGCCCCGCTGGCAGCGCGGGCACGATGCACTGGCCGTAGGCGTTGTCGCCCCAGGCGATCACGGAACCATCGCTGCGGCGCGCGACGACGTGATCCGTCCCGGCGGCGACCTCGGAGTACGACAGCCCCGACGGCAGTGCCGGCACGTTGCACTGACCCGCGGAATTGTTGCCCCAGGCCAGGAGTTGGCCGTCGCTGCGGCGTGCCATGCTGTAGCCGCTGCGTCCGGCGTCCAGCTCGACATAGCTAGTTCCCGGCGGCAGCGTCGGCACGTTGCACTGGCCGAACGTGTTGTCGCCCCACGCGATCGCCGAACCATCGCTCAGGCGAGCCAATGCGTGGAGACCCGCGGACACCTCGACGAACTCGAGTCCACTGGGCGCCTGCGGCAGCTTGCATTGGAAGCCCCAGTTGCCACCCCAGGAGAGGAACTCGCCATTGTCGAGCAAGGCCAGGTTGTGGTCCGCGCCTGCCGCGACTGCAACGTAGTGCGATCCCGACGGAGGAGTTGGGACGTCGCACTGTCCCTGGTCGTTGCGACCCCAGGCGATGATGGAGTCGTCGCTCAAGCGGCCTACGCTGTGGTATCCGCCGGCGTACACGGCCGTGAACGAGAGCCCGGGCGGAAGCGCGGGCACATCGCATTGCCCGAAATCGTTGCTGCCCCAGGCCACGACCGAGCCGTCGCTGCGCAGCGCCGCGCTGTGGCAGGCATAGGCGCCCAGCGGGGTGTTGTTCACGCCGCGGGCCGAAATCTGCGTGTAGCTGAGCCCCGGCGGGAGCGCCGGTACGTCGCACTGTCCGAAACTGTTGTTGCCCCACGCGAGGACCGAGCCGTCGCTGCGTCGCGCCAGGCTGTAGCCGTAGCCCATCGCGACCTCGACGTAGCTCAGGCCCGAAGGCAGTGCGGGGACGTTGCACTCGCCCCACCAATTGGCTCCCCAGGCGACGACGGAACCGTCGCTGCGACGTGCGAGGGTGCTGATCCAGCCCGCGGCGACTTCGACGTACGTGACTCCCGGCGGCAGTGCGGGGACATTGCATTGGCCTCCGTAGTTGGCTCCCCACGCGACCACGGAGCCGTCGCTGCGCAGCGCCACGGTGAAATCCTCACCGCTCTCGATCTCGATGTACGTCAGGCCGGGTGGCAATGCCGGAACTGCGCACATCTCGCTCCAGTTGATGCCCCAGGCCACGGCCGATCCGTCGGCGCGGATCGCCATCGAATGAGCCCATCCGGCTTGAACGCGCGCGAACGGTCCCTGGCTCCAGGAGCTGTCGAACCTGAAAAAACCCCAGCCGACGACGTCGGACTGCGCGGCGGAGAATGCCGCGAGCGCAACGAACGCGGCGGCGGTGGCTGCGGACTTCGAGAGAACTTTCATGATGACCTCACGGGATCACGGGCAGAACTGCGCCCTGAGTGCGTCGGAAAGATTGAAGCCGTGGCCCACGGTCTGCGGGTCGCGGTACCAGAACTGGAAGTTCCAGTTCGAGCCGGGGTGGATCAGCGAGGCCGGGGAGAGCGGGTCGGTGAAGTCCAACGCGAAGCTTCCAGCACCGCTTGCGTCCAAGCGAACGACCGGCGCGAGCCGGTGCTGGTTGCCGGTGACGCACAGATAGCCTTCACCGAAGGGAATCTGCGTCTCGTAGCAGCCGAAGAAGAAAATCCCCGGCTTGAAGGGCACCCCGTCGCCAACCTGCAGCACGAGGTCGTTCTGCGAGATCAAGGCCGTGCCCTGGTACCCGATCCGCGCGGGCTTGCCGGTCGAGTTGATCGTGCTCATGCAGTAGCTGCCGATGCTCCAGCCGCAGTCCAGCAAGCGTGTGCGCACGAACACGTCGTTCACGCCATTGGTGTCGTCGGGCACCAGGTTGTCCGCCAGGCTGTTGAAGCACACCAGACGACCGTCGTCCGACATTCGTGGGTTGTTGCTCGCGTTGTTGGCCTGCTGCTCGTCGTCGCTCACGCTGACGCGCTCGGTGATCCCCGTCAGGCGATCGTGCACGAAGACGTCGACATTGTCGTTCGTGTCGCCGAGCACGAGGTTGGTGGCGTAACTCCCGAAGGCAACGTAGCGCGCATCGGCCGACATGCTGCATCCCGCACTCCCGCCTCCCACGGCCTGGAGCCCGGACGAGTCGAGGTTCACGCGCTCGATCTGAGCGCTGATCTGGTCGCGCACGAAGACGTCCTGAAGGCCGTTGGTGTCATTCGGCACCAGGTTGCTCGCCATGGACAGGAAGACCACGAAACGGCCGTCGTCGGAGATGTCGACCCGAGCATTGTTGCTCATCCCGTTGGCCTGGTTGCCGAAGGCGTCCACGCTCACGCGCGTCGTCTGGCCGGCCTGCAGATCGCGCAGGAACGTGTCCCAGGTGCCGTTGGTGTCGTTCGGCACAAGATCGCTGGACGAGCTCGTGAACACCACCCAGCGGCCGTCCCCGGAGATCTCAGGGCGCAAACTTTCCCCGTTGCCCACTTCGCCGGTGGGGGTGACGCTGGCGCAGAAAGGCTGGCCGGTCGCGAAGTCGAAGACGAAGATGTCGGCCAGGCCGTTGGCGTCGCCTGGCCACAGATTCGTGGCGGTACTGTCGCAGGCGATGCGTTGCGCGTCGCCGGTGATCGAGGCGTTGGTGCTTGCCCCCTGCAGCTGATTCCCCAGCGGATCGACGCTCACACGGATGGTGAGGTCCAGCTGGATGTCGCGCAGGAACAGGTCCTTCTCGCCATTGGTGTCGCCGGCCACCAAGTTGTCCGCCAGACTCGGGAACACCACGTAGCGGCCGTCGTCGGTGATCAGCCCCTTGTCGCTGCTGGCGCCATTGGCCTGCGCCCCGCCGGAAGCCACGCTGACGCGCGTCGTCAGGCTGGTCCACAGGTCCTTGACGAAGATGTCGTCGACGCCGTTGGTGTCATCCGTCACCAGGTTGCTGGCCGCGCTGGAGAAGACGACGAAGCGCCCATCGCTGGACAGCGTGGCGCGCTGGCTGGCATCATCGCCCTGCTCGCCATTCGAGTTGGTGCTCGCCCGGAGCGTCCAGCCGGCTTGGGCTGATGCCGTGCCGGTGAACAGTGCGAGCGCCAGCGGTACCACCGCGCAGCTCGCGAGCGCTGGACGGACGCGCAGACTCCTTGCTGCTCCCGCAACCGCGGCGCGGAATGAGATCGCCGCATGATCTATCGACGAGTGCATGACATGCTCCTTGGGCTCCGAGCAACCCAGGAACACGGATCAGGCCGATCACCGCGCGGTGGTCGTAGCGAGCCGAGAATGCGGCCCGCGCCTCGCTCCCAGGGCGGAACCGCAGGCAGCGTAGGGGAGCGGCGCGCCGGCGGGCATGCGCCGTTGTGGGTAGGAGCCGCCGGACTTGTTCCGCTCCGCCGTTCCCGCGGCGGCCAGCACCTCAGCGCTCGGCGCGGAAGGGCAGGTAGCGCGGGAACCACATCGCGTCCTGCACGCGCTGCTCGAGGCCTTCGAGGACGCTCACGTCCGCGTGACCCTCGCGCACGCCGCGGCGCACGACGGCGCAGGCGATCGCGTGCGAGATGCCGCGGATGTCGTTGAAGCGCGGGAACAGCGCGCCCGCCTCCGCTTCGGACTGCGGCGCGCGCGCGGCGAGTTCGCGCGCGGCGTCGAGGAACATCGCGTCGGA
>Ga0315910_10004705_pt1 | contig 11362 bp, 9 predicted proteins | sample EdamamesoilMG_FD_204470 | JGI IMG/M metagenome (GOLD analysis project Ga0315910, IMG submission 204470) | Garden soil microbial communities collected in Santa Monica, California, United States - Edamame soil | ecosystem: Environmental > Terrestrial > Soil > Garden | place: USA: California...
TACAAGTCCGCGAATACACTCACCTTCACCGTGCCGGCCGTGCCGGGCGGTCGCAACTACGCGGTCGCCCTCGGTTCGCCGGGCATGGGCAACGAAGTCGGCACCATCCGCGTCGACGAAGGCGCGATCAGCGTCTTCCCCACCAACCTCGCGCTCTCCCAGAAGGGCCGCCGCCAGGTCGTGTTCACCATCCCGGCCGAGGCGCCCGCGGGCGGACTCGTCCTCGACATCACGACCGACGTACCGGCCAGCGTGGTCATGCCCGAGGTGACGATCCCCGCCGGCCAGCGCTCGGTCAATGTCGTCGTCGAGGGCGGCGAGCCCGGCAACGGCACGATCTTCATCAAGGCCCCGGGCTTCGGCGAAGCGACCGTCCCGATCAGCGTCTCCGGACGCTGAGTACACCTGCGGAAACGCCGCGCCTCGTGGCGCGGCCAGAATCCTGAAGAAAACGCCGGCTGGCTAGGTGCCCGCCGGCGTTTCCGTTGGCGGTGCTTCCGCGGGACCCGATTCGTCCGGGTGCGGCGAGATCGGCGCGGGCAGGCTCCAGTCGATCGTCGTCCAGACGAGGCGGTGGTCGGATCCCTGCAATGCGGCCGGCCCGTCATGGATCGTGGCACGGCCTTCCTCGATCCGACCGAGCAGCGCAGGCGACGCGAGCAGGTAGTCGATCCGTTCATACCGATCGGCCGCGGCATGGCGGTGCGTCCACGTCTCACCGCGCGAGTCGGCCGCGGGCAGCGGCACGGCGACCACGCGCTTGCCGCGGCGTGTGAGGGCCGAAAGGGTGCGCGACTCCGTGGTCGCGTTCAGGTCGCCGGCGATCAGGTGGAGAGCGTCGCCGCCGGCCGAGCGCGCGAGGATCACGTCGCGCAAGGCGCGGGCCTCGGCGGCGCGACGTTGTTCGGCGCCCGGGTCCGCCGCCTCCTCGGTCAAACGGCTCTTGAGGTGCAAGACGAAGATGCGCCACGGACCGGCCGGCCCGTCGAACCCCACCTCGAGCATGCCCCGCTTCACCTGCTCGGTTCGGTCGAGGTAGGAAAACGTCACGGCATCGTGGCGGACGATCTCGCGCACCGGCAGTCGGGACAACACGGCGACGTGGCGCAGGGGATCGGCGGACTCGAGCAGGATGGCATGCGGGTACACCCTGCCCTCGCGCGCGAGATCCTGCTGGAGTTCGTCGAGGAAGGGCTGCGGACCGACCTCCTGCAGGCAGACGATGTCGACATCGACCTCGTGCAACACCGCGCGCACGGCGGATTTTTCCGCTTCCGGCTTCGGGTAGCGCGGGGCGAAACGGCCGTCGATGACGCGATTCATGCAGAGGTAGTTCATTACGTTGAACGTCGCGACGCGCACGCGCTCCGGAGGCGGTGTCGACGCGCGCGCCGCTGTCGGCAACGCGCCGCCGGCGGCGAGCCCGAGTGCGACACCGCGCACCAGGAGCGTGAGGGCGTGGCGTCGATTCAGCATGCGAGAACGATGCGGATCCCTCAGGCCATCACCGGTCGCGATCCGGTCGCGGCACCGCCGCGTTCCAGCATCGTCACGCGCTCGAGCAGTGTCGGATGCGAGTAGTAGAATGCGGCGTAGGCGGGATGCGGCGTGAGATTCGAGAGATTCTCCCGGGCGAGACCGGTCAGCGCACGAACGAGCGGCGATGCGTCGCCGACGAGCCGGCGCGCGAAGTCGTCGGCCTCGTACTCGTGGCGACGGGAGAGGATGTTGTCGAGCGGACCGAGCCAGAATCCGAATACGCTCGAGAGCAGGCCGAAGAGCAGAAACGCCACCGGCGTCGCCGGACTCGCGAAACCGAAGGCGGTGAAGAACGCCGGCGTCGCCATCAGCCACCCGAGCAGGAGAAATCCCGCGAGGCTGGCGACCGCGCCGAGCAGCAGGCGTTTCCAGATGTGTCCGCGCTGATAGTGCCCGATCTCGTGGGCGAGCACGGCCTCGAGCTCCGCCGGTCCGAGCTGCGCGACCAGCGTGTCGAAAAGCACGATACGCCGGAACCGGCCGAAGCCGCTGAAAAACGCGTTGGAATGGGCCGAGCGCTTGCTGCCGTCCATCACGTGGATCGACCGCGCGTGGAAGCGGCCGCGATCAGCCACGGCCATCAGGCGGTCGCGTAGCGCGGCATCCGCCAGCGGGGTGAATTTATTGAAGAGCGGCATGATCCACCAGGGCACGATCACGGCGAGGACGAGCTTCACCGTCGTGAGCGTGACCCAGGCACAGAGCCACCAGAGCGGCCCAGTGCGCTCGACCACCACGATCAGGAGCGCGATCAACGGCGTGCCGAGCGCGACCGCGAGCATCGTGCCTTTGATGCGATCGACGATCCACAGGCGCAGCGTCGAGCGATTGAAGCCAAAGCGCTCTTCGATGCGGAACTGCGCCCACCACTCCCACGGCGTCGCGACGACGGAGAGCGCGATCAGCACGGCGACAAGGAAACCCGCGCCCGACCAGGCCCCGGAGCCGAGCTGCGCCGTCCATGCCGCCCATGCGGCCGGCAGGATTCCCGAAAACAACACCAGGCCGAGTACGACGGTGTCGGCCACCAGTTCCACGAGGCCGAAGCGCAGTTTCGCGAGCGAATACTCGCCGGCTTTGCGGTAGGTGGGCTCGTCCATCACGGCGGCGAGCGGCGCGGGCACACGTGCGCGGTGCTGCTCGATCGTGCGGATGTTGAGCCAGGCCAGCAGGGTTTGGGCGGCCAGACGGAGCACGATCGCCGCGGCCGTGACAGAGAGGATCGCCGACATGCGCCCACACTGCGATTCCGGCCGGGCCGGCGGCGAGCCAAACCGCGCACTACGGGTTTGCCTTACGAGGCCTCGCTGCATTCCCCTTCGACCGGACCGCCCGCCACCCGATTGCGCCTCGGCGCCAAAGCTGGAACCATCCCTCCCATGACCACGTCCCGTCGTGTCCGCCCATTCGCCCCTGCCGCCGCCGCGCTCTCCGCTGCCGTGATCCTTGCGCTTCCCGCTCACGGACTTTGGGAGGCTGCGGAGGGTGAGATTTTCCTGCTGCTCGACGCGTCGGTCGCAGCCGACTCAAATATCGCCGCCAATTCCCTCGAACTCTCGGACACCATCTACTCGGTGACTCCAGGCTTCTCTTGGGAGCGGAGCCGCGGCCGCGGCTCGGTTTCCCTCAGTGGCGCATGCCAGATCGAGCGCGCCAGCGAATATGAAGGGTACGATTCGGAAAACTATAGCGCGGATTTCTCGCTCCAGATGCCGGTCACGGCCGGGCGTCGTCTGCAAGGTGGGATCACCGCAAGTTACTTCAACGGCTCGCGCATCGATTCGTTTCAGAATACGCGCATATCGGAGACGTCCTGGGACTTCGGCATCGACGGCAGCTACCAGGTTTCGAACAAGGTCAATGCACGCGCTTCGGCCAGCTACGGTTTCACGGATCCGGAAACCCTCGCCTACTACGAATCCACGGCCTTCACCGTGGGGGCCGGATACAACTTCAGGCCGGAGATCTCGTTTTTCGTGGACGCGCGCTTCACCGAGTCATCGTCCAGCAACAGTGCGCTGATCTCGGGAGGAACCGACACCTCGGGCAACGCCATCCTCGTCGGAATAGACGGGCAGATCACCCAGAAGCTCTCGGGCAGCATCGGCTTCGGATACGATTGGAGTGAGAGCGACAATGGCGGCGCGATCACTGAATACTCGGGCCCGACCTACGACATCGGTCTGAACTGGGCGCCCCGCGAAAGAACGAGCGTCAGCCTCAACGCTTCGAACGGCGTGCAATCCTCGAGTACGGGCAGCACGGAATATATCCGGGTCAATCTCACCGTGTCTCAAGAGATCGGACTGAATTGGTCGGCTGACGCGGGCGTCAGTTACCGCAGCTCGGACTTCGCCGTCTCGACCCGCGGAAACGACGATGTCTGGGAGGGTAACGTCGGCGTGAGCTATGCCTTCACACGGCAGGTCTCGATGGCTTTGAGCTACACCTACACCAATTCCGATTCATCGAGTGCCATAGTCGATTACACGCGATCGGTGTGGGCTCTCTCCGCCAGCGCTCGATTCTGAGTGCTTCGCCGCACCATCTGCCGGCCACCCTCCATCCACACGCCCGCCACCATGATGCGTCTCCTTGCGTTCTGTCTCGCGTTCGTCGCCGTCGCTCACGGGGCGCGTGCCCAGTTTTCGGATGCCGGTTCCGAGGTCTATCGCCTCAATATCGGCGACGAGGTCGCGGTCACGGTCGTCGATGAGCCGGACCTCGACGAGTCGCTGCGCATCGACGCCCAGGGCAACATCAACCAGAAGTTCCTCGGGCTCGTGCCCGTCGCCGGGCGCACCATCACCGAGGCCGAGCGCCACCTCGAGCAGCAGCTCATCGATCAGAAGTTCCTGCGCCGCCCCGTCGTCCGCCTCAAGCTCGTGGCCTACGCCCAGCGCGGCGTGGTCGTGTTCGGCGCGGTCGCGCAGCCCGGCGTGGTGTCGTTTCCGCCCGAGACGTTCACGATGGACATCCTCGATGTGATCGCGCGCTGCGGCGGATTCACCAACAACGCGCGCCGCACCAGCGTGCGCGTGAAGCGCCGCGGCACCGACGAGATGGTCTCGGTCAACGTGAAGAACCTCCTCGCCGGCAAGGAAGCCGAACCGTTTCTCGTGCATGCCGGCGACGTCGTGACCGTCGACGGGTGACCCGCACCATCCATCCCGCCGACCGATCCCGTCATGACTTCGCCGACACCGGATTCCCCCGCCCCGGGCTCACCCGCCTCCCCGGGCCGCCGCACCCGCCCCGCGCGCCGCAAGCCTGCGCCTCCCGTCGTCCGCACGACGCGCGACTATCTGATCATGGTGCGCGAGCGCTGGTATTGGGGCCTGATCGCAGGCCTGCTCGTCGGCGCCGTCCTCGCCGGGCTCGAGCTGCGTCGCCCGCCCTACTACAGCACGGCTGCCCAGATCCTCTTCGAGCGCCCGACCGCGGCCATGCGCGTCGCCGGAGCCGGTGATGTCGGAGGCGACGTCAACCTCGGCGCCGATTTCGTGCGCCTGCGGAGCGCCAAGTTCCTCGACTACGTCGTCGCGTCCTTCACGCCGGCGCAGCTCGCCAAGATCCGCGAACCCTATTTCGAGCCCGACCTCCCGCTCGCCGAGCAGCCGTCCGCGCAAGCGGTGATCCTTCCGCGCACCGTCATCGAGGAGGTGCGCAACCAGCCGATCGCCCGCATCTGGATCTCCCACCGCGACCCGGCCACGGCCAAGCTCATCGCCGACCAGTTCGCGCTCAGCTACATCAACTACACGCGCGACCGCTCCGCCGAGGGTGCGAGCCAGTCGCTCGAGTTTCTCCGCGAGGAGGAGCGCAAGCAGCGCCAGCGCGTCGACGAGGCCAACGCCGCCCTGCAGGCGTATCGCGAGCAGCACGACATCCCGATGCAGCGCGAGAGCCAGGGCCTGATCGCGCAGAACCTCCAGAACATCGGCGCCCAGTACCAGGCCGCGAAAAACTCCCGCCTCGAGATCGAGTCGACGCTCAAGCAGATCGAGTCGTTCCAGGAATCGGGAAAATACCTCGAGCAGATCTCCTACATCTCGTCCTACCGCACGGTCCCGGCGCTCCAGAAGGAGATCGACGACCTGCGCTCTGAGCGCGCGCAACTCGAGCAGCGCTACCTGGAGAACCACCCGAAGCTGAAGGCCAACACCCTCGCGATCGAAGCGAAGACCTCCCTGCTCAACGAGGTGATCTCGATGGCCGTGACCGAGCTGCGCGCGAGTTTCGACCGGGCGCAGCAGCTCGAGCAGGACCTCCTCCGGCAATACACCGACGAGGAGAAGAAGACCAAGGAGCTCGCCTCCGTCATCGACGACTACCGCGTGCTCGAGCAACAGGCCGAACTCACACGCAATCACTACGCCGAAGTCCTCGCGTCGCTCAACAAGGCCGGGCTGAACGCGCCGCTCGATTCGCTCAACATCACGCTCCTCGAGGCGGCACCCGTGCCCTCGCGGCCCGACGCACCCGATCCGGTCAAGGCCGGCATCCAGGGCTCCGCGGCCTTCCTCATCCTGCTCGTGTTCGTGCCAATCCTCCTCGGCCTGCTCGACAACCGCCTCACCGCAGCGTGGGAGATCGAACAGTTCCTCGACCAGACGCTGCTCGGCGAGATCCCGGTCCTCAGCGGCGTGTCGCGCGCCGACAAGGCGCACATCATGGCGCGCGAGGTCGACCACACCGCCTCGGAGGCGTTTCGCGGCATCTACGGTCAGCTCCAGCTCAGCTCGACCGTGCCGTACCCGAAGACGCTCATGATCACGAGCACCGAGCCCGGCGAGGGCAAGAGCGTGGTCGGCAACAACCTCGCCGCCACGTTCGCCGCGCACGGCAAGAAGACCCTCCTCGTCGACTGCGATTTTCGCCGTCCGAATCTCCATCTCTACTACGGCAAGGACGACGCCGCCGGCGTGCTGCGCTGGCTCAAGGCCTCCGGCGGAAAACCTCCCGCCAAGCCCGAGGATGACCCCGACCTCGCGATCCTCGAGGTGAAGTCCAACCTCTACCTCCTGCGCGCGGGCGGCGAACACCGCCGCGCCACGGAGATCTTCGAGAACGAGGCGTTCGCCGCGCTCCTGAAGTCGCTCAAGACGCAGTTCGACCTGGTCATCATCGACACGCCGCCGCTCGGCGTCTTCCCCGACGCGATGCTCGCCGCCAACCACTGCGACGAGGCGCTCTACGTCTGCCGCTTCAAGACCGTGAGCCGCGCCAAGGTGCGCCGCACGCTCGAGCGGCTGGAGAAGTCGACCACGCAGATCGCCGGCGTTGTGCTCAACGGCCTGCCCAGCGGCGGCCAGTCGGCCTACTACGACTACTACGGCTACGGCTCGAACCAGTCGAAGCACTACAAGGCGTACTACTCGCAGAAGCGCACCTGACGTCGTCCTCCCGCGAGGCCGGGCGCACACGTCGCGACCGGTCCGGCGCGCGCCACCGTTGGAGCAACTCCGGACGGGCTTTCCCCTTCCGGGCCGCGCCCGGGCGTGCTTGGCTCCGCGTCGCATGCAGGAGGAGACATGAGAAGACTGCGGGCTGGCATCATCGGCTGCGGCGCGATCAGCCCGGCCTATCTCAAGGGCTGCGCGATCTACGATTCGCTCGAGATCGTCGCCTGTGCGGACCTCGATCTCGCGCGAGCCCGGACGCGCGCGGCGGAGTTCGGCGTGCCGCGAGCGCTCTCGGTCGACGCGCTGCTCGCCGATCCGGAGATCGAGCTCGTGATCAATCTCACCGTGCCGCAGGCGCATGCCGCGGTCTGCCGCGCCGCGCTCGAAGCGGGCAAACACGCCTACGTGGAAAAACCGCTGGCCCTGACACGCGAGGACTCCACGGCGCTGCTCGCGCTCGCGGATGCCCGCGGGCTGCGCCTGGGCTGCGCGCCCGACACGTTTCTCGGGGCCGGCATCCAGACCAGCCGCCTCGCGATCGACGACGGATTGATCGGGCAGCCGGTCGCCGCCGTGGCGTTCTGCTGCGGGCACGGCCACGAACACTGGCACCCGAATCCACAATTCTACTACCAGCCGGGCGGCGGGCCCCTGTTCGACATGGGACCGTACTATCTCACCGCGTTGGTCAATCTGATCGGCCCGGCGCGTCGCGTGGCGGCCTCGGCGCGCGCGACCTTTCCCACACGCACGATCACGAGCCAGCCGCTCGCCGGCACGGTGATCCCGGTCGAGACACCGACGCACCTCTCGGGCACGGTCGACTTCGCGTGCGGGGCGGTGGCCACGCTCGTGATGAGTTTCGACCTGTGGCACCACCACCTGCCGCGCATCGAGATCTACGGGAGCGAAGGATCACTGGTCGTGCCCGACCCCAACCACTTCGACGGCGACGTGCTCGTCCGCCGACACGACGAGAAGGCCTGGCGCACCCTCGCGCCCCGCCACACGACGGGAATCGGCCGCGGCACCGGAGTCGCGGACATGGCGGCGGCGATCCGCGCCGGACGCGACCATCGCGCGAGTGGCGCCCTCGCCGCGCACGTGGTCGACATCATGCAGGCGTTTCACGAATCGTCGGCCGGCAGTCGTCACATCGAGCTCACGTCGCGGGTCGAGCGGCCGGCGGCACTACCGACCGGCCTGGCGGCAGGACAGCTCGACTGAGTCGGGACGGACCCGAGCACCTCGCGAACTTCGGTCCTCGTCCGCCTCGCGGCGTGCGCAATTCGAACCCGCGGCGGCGCGCACTCGGCGAGGACGGCGGTTCCGGAGAAAACGCCTCACCCGCTTGACGCGACTTGTGGGCGGGACGCGTCGCGATCGCGGCTCAAGCCAGCGTATCCAGCAGCGAGCCCAGGATCTCGTCCGCGGTGCGGGCGGCGATGGCGTTGGCCTTCACCATGACCTCGGCCTGGATCTGCTGCACGACGTTGTCCGGGCTGATGTCGCCCTGTGCGACCTGTTGCGCCGCCGCGTTCATCTGCTCGATCCCTCGACGCATGCCCTGAAGCGGAGCGGCGAAGAGGTCGGGCATGCCGGCGGATGAGGTGGCGGAGATCATGCGGTGGTGGAAGCGAGGACGCCTCCATCATCGTCGATCCGCGGTGGTTGCCCAATAGGGAAAACGCCCCGGATGCGCCCGCATCGACGCGGATCGCGGCCCTGACTACCGCCGCCCGGATCGTGCCGGACCCGGGTCGCCGCCACGTCAGGCGGACTTGAGTTGAGGCACGCGACCGCGGGTCTCGGCGTCGCGCATCGCTTCGCTGACCGAGAGAAAGCCCGGGCTGTTTCGCCGGGTATCGGTCATCTGGACGTAGCTGTGCCACAGTCCGTCGATCTCGAGGCTCACCATGATCTCGTCCCGCATCCACTGGCCGGGGCCGGACTCGCGCCAGCCCGAAGTCATCGCATCCCGGCTCGGACGGTGCCGGGGATGTGTCGCCAATATTGCCCTGGAAACCATAAAACCTCCCGTTTTCGGATGTTCGCTACACACCGGCGTTTCAGCATCGCCGGTGCCGTCACGATCCCGCCAGCGGACCGACCGCCGGATTGCACACGCCATGATGCGGCTCGCGCCGCCCAGTAGGCGGCCTGATGCGGCCCGTGGAGGCGCGGCGCCCGGCAAGGAGGCGGTGTTTTGCATTGCTCCGGCTCCGGCGCCTGACTTTTTCCTCAACGGCAACAGGGGTCGCACTCCGGTTGCCGTCGCTTTTCGCAACCGCCATGTCCCTGATTCCCTTTTCCAGCCAGCTCATCGCCGACGTCGGCATCTCGACGGGCGACGAAGGCAAAGGCCGTCTCATCCCGGAGATCGTTCACGAGCTCCGTCAGACCTCCGGCATAGAATCGCCTGTCGCGATGGTGCTCAAGGTCAACGGCGGGGCCAACTCAGGCCACACCGCCGGCGGGGTGAAGCTCAACCTCCTGCCCTCGGGCGTGGTCGAGTCGTGCGTGCCGCACCTCGGGATCGGCGCCGGAGTCGTCGCCGACCCACGCAAGTTCTGGTGGGAAATCCGCCCCCTTGAGCAGCGCGGCCTGCGCACGCTCTCGCGGCTCGTGATCGACGAGCGGACGATGGTCTCCGATCTCACCCACCGCCTGCTCGACCTCGCCGGCGAGGACTACCGTGTCGCGGTGCTCGGCGAGGAGCCGCGCGGCTCGACCGGCCGCGGCATCTCCCCGGCCTTCTGCGAGGAGACCGGGCACTGGCAGATCCACTACGCGGAGTTTCTCGGCCGTCGCGAGGACTTCGCGCGCAAGCTCGCGCAGCGCGCGGACCGCGCCGTGCGCATGATCCAGCACGTCTATCGCGTGACCGAGGCCACGTGGGACTCGTTCTTCGAAAAACTCACCGCCGCGGAGCAGCGCGCCAATGCCGACGCGATCGCGGCCGGGGTTTTCGCGAAGGAGGAGTTCGACTTCCTGCGCTTCAAGGGCCCGGCGCCGTTCACGCTCAATCTCGAGGTGATCACCGAAGTCTACTGGAAGGCGGGCACCGAACTCGGCCCGCGCATCGTCGACATCCGCGAGCTGGTCCTGCGGGAGCTCGCGGCCGGGCGCACGATCATCGGCGAGTTCGGCCAGGCCTACTGGCTCGACAAGCGTCATGGTTTTTCCCCGACAGCGTCGCACACGTTCACGCCGGAGTTTTTCCAGTCGGCCAACATCCCGGTGCAGCCGATCCACACCTTCGGCGTGGCCAAGGCCTACGACACGAAGGTCGGCACGCACGTGTTCATCACCCAGATGGACGAGGCGCATCCGCTCACCCCGCTGCTCAAGCAGATCGAGTTCGGCACGAGCACCGGACGCCAGCGCATGGTCGGCTGGTACGACGCCGTGGAAAAGGGCGACGCCCTGCGCTACGGCGGCTATCAGGACCTGATGATCAACAAAATCGACGCGCTCACGCACCGCGGCGATTGGCGCGGCGAACTGCTCGTGTGCTACGCCTACCGCGACAAGTCCGGGCGCATGTATCACCATGTGCCGCGCAACGACGAGGTGCGCCGCTCCCTCTCGCCCGTCTACCGCGCCTACCCGGGCTGGACGCAGGACATCAGCCAGGTGCGCTCCTTCGGCGAACTCCCGGTCGAGGCGCGCGCCTACGTCGGTGGCATGGTGCGCGCGCTCGTCGAGTCGGCCTACCACGGCGAGACACGGCCCGCGAAGCTTCCGAACCTGCGCTACCTCGGCGTCGGGCCGGAGCCGTCGCAGATCATCAAGGACATCCCGCCGGCCGCGGAGTTGCTCAAGCTCGGATAACGCGATTGCCCGGCGGCGGCGCTGCGCGAAACTTCGCAGGATGCTCCATCGCCTTCTGCCCCTCGTCGCCTGCCTCGCCTTCGCCATCCCGATGTCAGCCGAGCCTGAAACCCGCGTCGATCTCTGGCCGACCGGCGTGGACGGCGGCCCCCCGGCGAAGCGAGCCGAGACGATCGAATCCGGCGACGGCTGGACGCGCGCGACGGGCATCGAGGTGCCCTACTTCACCGTCCACCTGGCGCCGCCCGAGCGCGCGACCGGGGCCGCCCTCATGATCGTGCCCGGCGGAGGCTACGGCATCGTGGCCTTCGTGCACGAGGGCACCGACCTCGCCCGCTGGCTCAATGAGCGCGGGGTGTCGGCGTTTGTGCTGCACTACCGACACTCGCCCCACCGGCATCCGATCCCACTGCGCGACGTGCTGCGCGCCATGCGCCTCGTGCGGTCGCAGGCCGAGGCGTATCAGATCCGCCCCGACAGGCTGGGCGTGATCGGCTTCTCCGCCGGCGGCCACCTCGCCTCGAGCGCGGCCACGCTTTTCGACAGTCCCGAGGGTCGCGGTGGCGACGCGCTCGACGCCGTGA
>Ga0315910_10004706_pt1 | contig 11361 bp, 7 predicted proteins | sample EdamamesoilMG_FD_204470 | JGI IMG/M metagenome (GOLD analysis project Ga0315910, IMG submission 204470) | Garden soil microbial communities collected in Santa Monica, California, United States - Edamame soil | ecosystem: Environmental > Terrestrial > Soil > Garden | place: USA: California...
GGCCGGAGCCGACCTGCGCCTTGAAGCCGCAGTTCCAGATCACGTCGCCGTTCAGGCTGGTGCGCGGCTCGAGGATCAGGGTCTTGCCGTTGATGTTGGCATTGGCCTGCGCGCCGCCGTAGGTGATGCGGATCGAGCCGGTGTTCACCGACACGTCGCTCACGTACTTGCCCGACTTCACCTGGGTGATACCCAGCGAGTTGTTGTTCGCCGGCCAGGTGCCGGACTGCGCGAACGACTCGGCCACACCGGCCTTCAGGTCGCTGGCGAGGTTCAGGCCCTCGGTGACCTGCGAGCGGACGGTGTAATCCTGGTAAGCGGGAATGGCGATCGCGGCGAGAATGCCGATGATGGCCACCACGATCATCAGTTCGATCAGGGTGAAGCCGCGTTGCATGGACTTGGACATTACATACTCCTCGAGCTTGAGAATCCTGGGTGCCGGTGCAGCGAGCGACGCGCACCTAACTACCGGCTGGAATCATTACACGAAGGTAATCCCGGCGCCGTGATGCGCCTCGCACCGCAACAGTGACTTGCGCCGCAGGTTTTTGTAGGACAGTCCGCGCGGTACCGGGAAAAAAACAGGCCGGAAAAGAAGAAGCCCCTCCGGAGAGGGGCTTCCATGACACGAAGTGTCGGTACGTTATTACGTACGGCAGGCGTTCGGCAGGTACTTCGCGGTGATCGTCGAAGTGCTGCCCGCGGCGCCCTGGCCGGCCAGGCCGGAGCCGACCTGCGCCTTGAAGCCGCAGTTCCAGATCACGTCGCCGTTCAGGCTGGTGCGCGGCTCGAGGATCAGGGTCTTGCCGTTGATGTTGGCATTGGCCTGCGCGCCGCCGTAGGTGATCGTGATCGAGCCGGTGTTCACCGACACGTCGCTCACGTACTTGCCCGACTTCACCTGCGTGATGCCCAGCGAGTTGTTGTTCGCCGGCCAGGTGCCGGTCTGCGCGAACGACTCGGCCACACCGGCCTTCAGGTCGCTGGCGAGGTTCAGGCCCTCAGTGACCTGCGAGCGGACGGTGTAATCCTGATAAGCGGGAATGGCGATCGCGGCGAGAATGCCGATGATGGCCACCACGATCATCAGTTCGATCAGGGTGAAACCCTTTTGAACAGACTTCATTTGAAAGTTCTCCAATAGCTGCGTGGTGATGTGAAAGAGTCAGCGGCATTGCTGCCTGCTGGAGGTATTGCAATCGATATGCCACGCGCCGTCTGTGCACCAATCCACCGTATTTCAACAATTTAGCGCGCGGCGGACCCGGAAAGTTTTACTTAGTCTCGTCACGACCTGACGACAGCGCTGCCGCAAAACGTCACAAAGTGACGCGCGGCGTCACTTCTTCGTTTCGTGGTATTCGTCTTCCGCGTTAACGTTCCAGATGGACTGCTTGTCCTGGCTGCCGCTGACGATGCAGTCCACGGCGGCCTTGGCGGCCAGCATTGAATGATCCTGGTTGTTGTAGCGGTGCATGCCGTTGCGACCCACCGGGAACACGTTTTGCCACTCGTCGAGGAAGCTGCGCACCTTGCCGATGCCGCGGTATTCGCCGAAATACGCCGGGTAAGCCTTGCGCACGCGCACCAGCGTGCCGTCGAGCACGTCCGCAACATCGATGAGTCCGATCTGCGCCAGTTCCTTCGCGGCGAAGTCGATGAACTCGCCGTCGCGCATCGACCAGAGCGCGTCGCCCTCGTCGCAGAAATACTCGAGTCCCAGCCACACGGTCGAAGGATCGGCGACCAGGTACGGGCTCCAGTTGTTGAAGATCTGCAGGCGACCGAGTTTCACGTCCGGTTCCTGCACGTAGATCCAGTTGTCGGGCGGCATGCCGTTGGCGGCAGAGTAGTCGCTACCGCTGGGCTTCATGCGTTTGACCAGCAGGCCCGCGGTCATGAAGTCGCGGTACGGCAGCGCCGCGGCGGTGCCCGCGATGCTGGCGTCGTCCGGCCGCAGCATCGCGGTCAGCTCCTTCACCGGCAGCGTGGACACGAAGTGATCGCAATCGATGCGCCGCGCGCTGCCATCGCGCTCGTCGCGCACCGTGACGCCCGTGACGCGCCGGCCGCTGGTGTGCAGCTCGACGATCCGCTGCTGCAGGTGGACTTCGCCGCCGCGCGCGGTCACGCGCTTGGTGGCTTCTTCCCACATCTGGCCGGGGCCGAACTTCGGATACAGGAATCGCTCGATGAGGCTGGTCTCGACTTCCTTCTGGCGCGTGTCGGCCGAGGAGCGGAACGGCTTGACCAGCGCGTGCGCGAGCGCCTTGGTGATCGACAGGCCCTTGATGCGCTGCGCGCCCCATTCGGCGGAGATCTGCGAGCAGGCCACGCCCCAGACCTTCTCGGTGTAATCCTTGAAGAACGTGCGGTACAGCTTGTCGCCGAATCGGTTGATGAAGAAGTCCTCGAGCGTGACCTCGGGCTTGCGCTGGAACACGCGCGACTTCATGTAGCTCATGCCGACGCTGGCGGTGTAGGCCGCGCCGAGATTGCCGAGCGTGGCCAGGTTCATCTTCAGTGGATAGTCGAAGAACTTGCGGCGGTAATAGATGCGCGACAGGCGCGAGCGCACCAGCATCACGGCATCTCCACTGGCTGGCGTCTTGCCGTTGTGCGTGAACTGCGTGGTCTTGCCCTGGTAACCGAGCGAGAGGCTCGCGGGCTCACCTTCGGCCGCGACCGGCAGCAGGTTCTGCCACCAGTCCATGACCCAGTCCGACTTCGAGAAGAAGCGGTGGCCGCCGAGATCCATGCGGTTGCCGCGATAGTTGATGGTCTTGGAGATGCCGCCGACCTGGGTGTCGAGCTCGAACACCAATGGCTTGACGTCGCTGCGCTCGAGCAGCTCGCAGGCAGTCGTGAGGCCGGCCGGGCCGGCGCCGGCAATGACGGCAGTCTTCATGCAAATTCCGGGTGGACGTCTGTGCGACGGTGCTCGGCGAATTATGTCCGATCGGGTGGCGGGGAACCGTGATCCGAAGCACGCCCCGAACGGCCGTCGGCCCGGAGGGCACCGGTTCAGCGGGTCGCAGGCTCCCAGACCTCGCCAAACACGTTGGCGCGCGTGCGCACGTAGCCCGGCCGGAACACGCGCATGAATGCCTCGTTGGCTTCGGGGCCATGGGAGATCACGCGGATCACCGGGTCTCGCAACAGGGGATCGTTCTGCACGAGATCGGTGATGTAGTAGTTGCGCGAAGCGTCGTAGATCTCCACCCGCGGTGAGTCGGGAGATCCGGGCCGCTGCGGCGACTGGGAAGTGTGCGCGGTGATGAATTCGCCGATCTGCCAGCCGCGCAGTCCGACGGCGAGCACGAGGCTCAGCAGCGCGCTGGCCACGATGTAGCCGCGGGCATGCCCATCGTGCGACCAGTCATCGTGCGCATCCGTGGGGCGCGCGGCGAAGGCAGCCGCGGCCAACAGTGGCAGCGCGATCCAGGCGGAGTGGAAATAGCGGAAGCCCCAGCCATGACCTTGCTCGACCTGCAGGAAGCAAAAACCCAGGGCGGTCAACAGCGCGGAGCAGGCCAGCAGCCGAACCGGCGCATCGCGGCGCCAGCGCCACGCGCCCACCACCGCGAGAACCATCAGTGCCGGCGTGGCCCACAACCAGACTTTCGAAAAGCCCACCGCGCGCAGGTAGAGCAGCTTCTCACCGGGAATCCCGAAGTATTCACTGATCGGGACGTCGGCGGGACTGGGCATGCCTGGCAGCGGAAAGAGCACCGCCTTGCCCAGCAGGTACCAGCCGACTCCGAGTCCGATGCACAGGGGCAGATAACCCATGGCCAGCGACAGGCTGCGACGCAGGAAGTCCCGTTGGAACACCACCCAGAGCAGCCACGGCAGCGCGAACAGGACGTGCGGCATCGGGTTGTGCAGCGTGAGCGCCACCGAGCCGACGACGCCCGCGAGCATGAGCCGGCGCGGGCTCGGATCCAGCAACAGCAGCACGAACAGCCCGTTGGCCAGCATGTGCGCCGTCATCGAGTAGAACGAAATCCCATTGGCGAAGAAAACCGGCGACGCCAGCGTCAGCAGCATCGCCATGCCGGCGGCTTCGCTGCTCGCGAAGATGCGCAGCGCCAGGCGGTGCACCACCAGGATGGTGAGGCCCGAGAGAATCGGGTTCAGTGCCCACGGAATGCCCAGCCACATGAACGGCGTGAGCAGCAGCGCGAACGACGGCCAGTAGAACGAGATGGCTTCGCCGGTTTCGTGCGAGACATAGAAGAACAGCACCTGGTCACCGATGGGGATGAACCAGTCGACGAGTTCGGCCGGAAACTTGCCGGTCAGTTGGAATGCCGCGAATGCCTTCGCCTGGAAATACGGCGCGTATTCGTCCATCGACAGCGGGTACGCGTGGTAGGCCAGCCACGTGCCGGCGAGCAATGCGACCGTGGTGAACGCGGCGACGGCGCGCGGATGCTCGCCGAATGCCCGCAGGATGGCCGTGGCGGGCAATCGCAGGAACACGGCCAGCAGCAGCACCACGCCCATGAGGATCGCGCCGTAGTAGTCGTAGTACGCGAACAGGAAGCGGAACACCGGGGTCATGTGGCTGTTGGGAGCGCCCGCATGCAGCGCCTTCAGCCAGAAGAACAGGCCCATGGTCACGCCGAGCGACGCGCCGAACAATGCCAGCGCGCGTCGCGAGGCGACGATGGCCAGCGGGGATTTCGTCGCCGATGGCGTGGTCAGTGCCGTGTTCATTTCGACTCGGGTGCCGCGGCGCCACGCCGGGCCGGCGTGAACAGCAGGAACTTGCGCAGTAGATAGTTCACGCCGAAGGTCCCGCAGGCGGCGCCCACCTTGGCGAGCAGCAGCGGCAGGCCCACCTGGTCGACCAGCAACTTCATTGCCAGCAGGTTCACGCCGAGTCCGACCAGTCCCAGGGCCACGAACGCCGGGCCCTCGACCGCCTGGCTTTCGATGCGCCGGTGGCTGAAGACGAAGCGGATCGACAACACGTAGGCCACCGCGCCGCCGACGATGAACGACACCGCGGCTGCGAGCAGGTAGTGCACGCCGAACTTGAAATTCAGCAGCGCCAGCATTCCGGCATCCACCACGAACGCGGCCGCGGACACCAGGCCGTAACGAATCAGTTCGAGGAGTTGTTCACGCTTGATCATCGAGGGGGCCGGTGGGTATTCGAGGTGGCAATCCTCCCTCAGTCGTGTGACCGGGGGTGGATGACATCGGGAGAGTATCGTCGCGCATTCGCCGCGACGGGTGTGATTCGGCGCACGTGTGGCAGCACATCACTGTGCGGTGTCCGGCACGTCGCAGCGATAGAGACGCAGCGTGCGGAATCCCAAGGGAGCGCTGCGCGGCGCGATCGCCAGGGGCGGGGCGTGCAGGTCGGCGCGCGTCACGAGGTAACGGACCCGCGTCTGGGCGCAGGCTTCTGCCAGGTCGCGTGCCCCGCGGACATTCGGACCCGCAAGCCGCAGGACGCCGCGATTCTGGTGGTTGCTGAGCCCGGTCCCGATCAGCAGCGGAATCATCTCGCGTTCCCGGCGGATCGTTTCCAGCGCGGCGGCGCGCGAGAACACCACCGATCCGGTCTGGTGGCCGGAGAAGTAGGAGGGCCGCTGCAACACGTACCAGTTCGTCATCGGCGCCTCGACCCATGCCACGTCGGCGCGCGGCGGAACCAGCGCGCGCCATTCGCCGAATGTCGCCACCACGGAATCGTCGAAAGTGCGGTACGTCCATGCCTGGGCGGTAAAAGGCAGCAGGCACAACGCGCCGGCCAGGAGCGCGGCCGCCGCCGCCGCGGACGCGGCGCGCGGCCTGGCGTGGTGGAGCCGCATCACACCGAGGATCAGCAGCGCCGGGACCAGGCCGTCGACGCAGAAGCTGCGCAGGCGATTCAGCGCTTCAGGCGCGTGTCCTTCCTCGTAGACGGCGGAATTGGTCAGTACGTTGCTGGCGAAGGAGTACAGGGCCGCGATGCCGAGCAGCAGTGCGCCGCCGACGGGCAGCCAGCGGCGGATGCGTGGGTCCCGCGTGCCATGCCAGGCAAGGATGGCGAACACCGCGACCACGACCAGGAACGCGGGGGCGACGGGCTCGATGCGCATGATCCAGCCCGCGGCGAGCGTCAGCACGGTGGCGCGCCCGGCCTCGTTGCGGTTCCACAGCGCCATGGCCAGGGCCGGCAACAGCAGCGGCGCCAGCAGCGAAACCGGCCACAACCAGCGATACGGCTGGCCCTGCATGAAGACGGCGAGGTGCAGCCAGTCCACGCTGACCAGCGCCAGCGCCAGGCCCGCGGTGGCGGTGAACAGCGCCGCGAGGGCCAGCTGTCGCACCGGCGAATGGGCCAGGAAACAGGCCGCGAGCGTCACGGTGAGCATGCCGCAGGCCACGCGGCTCCAGTCGTGCGGCTCCCAGTTCTGCAGGAATAGATAGTCGGCATGCACGTCGAGCGCCGTGCGCCAGTCCGCGTCCACGCGCCAGCCATCCAGCGCCGGCAGCGATCCCACGGCCGCCACGACGGCCAGTCCCATGGCGGCCGCCGCGAACAACCAGCGGCGCGGGACCTGCGGCTGCCACAGGAACACCGCCATGACGAATCCCGGCGCGGCCATCAGCGGGTGCAGCAGCGTGCCAAGCAGCAAGAGCGCGATCGACAACACGCGCCGGCGCTGCAGCAACGCGAGCAGTGCGAAGATGACCAGCGCCTCGGCCAGCATGCGCGGCGTCACGAAGTTTTCGATGACGCAGAAGATGCGCCGCGGTCCATAGTCGTTCGGCAGCGCCACCAGGCAGGCGAAGCCCGCCAGCGCCAGCGTCGGTGTCACCAGCCGCCGGATCAGCCGCCAGGCCGCGAACAGCAACGCGGCCTGGCACAGCAGCGTCGCGACCATGGCGCCGCGATCCACCCCCAGCCACCCGATCAGCGTGGCGTAGCCCGGCGTGAACATCGTGAAGCGATCCTGCGAACCGAACTTGAGGAAGATGTCCGAGGAATAGAGCTCGGGGCTGCGATGCGCCAGTGCCTGGAAGGTGTACAGCACCGCGTCGTGCTCGAGGCCGAAGTAGTTGGCATTGATCAGCCAGAGCAGCGCGATCAGCAGCCACGGCAGTGCGCGCCGCGCGAGCTCCTGGAACGCACCTGGCTGCGCCGGCGGGTTCATTCACGCGTCTCCGGCCGGATCGCGAACAGGCGCGCATAGGGAACATGGGCGGGCTTTTCGAAGGCCAGCTCCTTCACCAGCACGAAACGCGGTGGCAACGACTGCGGGCTGGCGTCGATCAAGGCACGCACCAGCGGCGGGTCGGGATTGCCGGGATCGCCTGCGGGCAGGAAGCGCATGCGTCCGCCGGAGAGCGTGAACAACGACATGCGATGCACGAACACGTAGCGCACCTGCGGCAGGCCGGCCAACTGTGGCGGCGACAGCGCCATGAGTTCGCGCACCTCGCGGATCTTCGCCTCGTGCTGCGGCGTCAGCAGGAAGTTGTTGGCGATGACCGGGCAGTCGGTGTGATAGCGCACGTAGTTGGCATCGTCGGGCGAGGCCAGCACTACGCCGGGATCGCGCCGGCAAAGCTCGGCGAGCGGCGCGTACACCTCGTAGGTCAGCGCGTAGTAGGGATCGTTACCGGCGATCTTCATGGTGCTGAAGCCGGGCAACGCGCCTCCGACCGCGGCCAGCCCCGCCACTGCCCAGGCGCCGCGCGCGGCCACCGGCGGTAGTTTGGCTGCGGCCAGCCGCTGCTGCAGCCACACCAGCCAGGGCAGCAGCAGTGCGAACGTGCCGAACACGTGCATGCGCACCATGCTGGCCAGCATCAGCAGTCCGGCGAGGCTCGCCAGCCAGAAGTAGCCGCGCGCCGCGTCGCGCTCGCGCCAGGCCTGCCACGCGCACAACACGACCGTGGCGGGCCACAGCACCACGAAGTACGAATAGAGACCGGTCAGCGCGCGCAGGCTGCCGCGCGCCTGCCACAGCTGCCACAGCGACTGCACTTCGCTGATGTCCTGCGCGCCCAGCACTTCCACCGACATGAAGCGGTCGGCCAGCAGCAGCTGCCGGGTCACCGGCACCAGCGCGGCGAGCACCGCCAGCGCCAGCAGCACCAGGTTGCGCGGCGAACGTGGCAGGTACGCGAGGAAAAGCGCGGCCGCGCCGGCGCAGGCGGCGAAATACACATGGAACCACGACAGCGTGTAGAACTCGAACGAGCCGTTGCGCAACGACGCCGAGGGCAGCGCGGCCAGCAGCGTCGCCGCCACCAGCGTCACGGCGAACACCGGCGTGGTGCGCGGCGGTGGCGCGCCGCGCAGCCATTGCAGCCCGAGCGCGCCCAGCAGCGGGATCTGCAGCACGAACAGGCCGTTGTGAATGCAGGGCGCGAGGCCTAACAACAACGCCGTGCCTGCGGCGCGCAGGCGGGAGTCCGGGTTCGCGAGCCAGCCGAGACCGCTGGCGAGCGTGGCCAGCACCAGCAGTTGTTCGGCGAAGTGGTGATCCACGTTGCCCAACGAGTAGATGCCGAGGTCGAGCGGCATGAAGGCCATGCCGAGCATGGCGACCGTGGTGGCGACGATCCCCAGCCCGAGGCGCCGACCGATCAGCGCCATCAACCCGATGGCCAGCGGGAATACGAGTGCCGGCAGGTGCGCCAGCACCGCGAACGGTGCCGCGCCCGTGAGCGCCACGCCCGCGCGTGTCAGCAGGCTCATGAGATAGTCGTAGCCCCACGGCCAGATCAGCATGCTGCCCTCGGGCACGTGCACTTTCGGATCGAACTGATGCAGCGAGCCCGGTTCGGCCAGCATGTCGAGGATGCGCCGCGCGTGGTAGAACGAATCGTTGCCCACCGGGATGTATTGCCCGTTCAACAACGACGCGTCACTGGGCTGCAGCGCCATCACCAGCCCCACGCACGCGCAGGCCAGCCAGGCGAGCGTGAATGCCAGGCGCGGCTTCACGGCCGGGAGGGAGCCGCCGCGGGTGCCGGGGCGGGACGCTCGAGGGCGAAAAGCCTTGCGATGGCCGGGGCGTCCACGTTCGTGCGAAGTTCGTAGACCTGGCGGAAGCCGGGCGGCAGTTCGGCGGGGCTGGCGTGCAGCAGTTCGCGAACCAGCGGGTAGTCCCGCTGCTCGGAATTCTCGCCCGGCGCGAATACCAGCAGGCCGGCGGTGTCGGTGAAGAACAGCGAGTCGCTGCGCACGAATACGTAGTCGAGTTGTGGCGCGGCCGCGGCCAGCTCACGCGCCGGCAGCCGCAGCAGGCGTTGCTCTTCGAGCGTCTTGTCGACGTCTTGCCGCGTCACCAGGAAGTTGTTGGCGATCACCGAACAGCGGGTGTGGAAGCGGATGTAATGGCCGTCGTACGGGTTGGCCAGCACGAGTCCCGGGTGCCGCGCGCACTCGTGCGACATGCGCTCGTACAGCGGGCGGGTGATGGCGTAGTTGGGATCTCCGGCGAGCATCTGCCGCGCGAATACCAGCGATTTCATCGCCGGCAGATAGAGCGCGACGAGCAACGCGGCGGCGGCGCCGGCCGCCGGCAACGCCAGGCGCGGCCTCGACCGGCTCCACTCGCTCAGCAGCACCAGCCAGGGCAGGTACAACGCGAACGATCCGAAGTACTGCAACCGCACCTGCGAAATGAGCATGACGATGCCGGCGAGCGTGACCACCCAGAAGTGCAGCCCGGCCGGCTCGCGCGCGCGCCAGAAGCGCCACGCGCTCAGCAGCGCCGTCAGCGGCAGCAACGCGGCCAGCCAGCTGTACAGCGAGGCCACGTAGGTGAAGGAGCGCATCTGCTGCCACAGCTTCAGCATCGAGCGCACTTCGCTGATGTCGTCCATGCCGGTGATGGCGTTGGTGAAGAAGGCGCGCGCGTGCAACACCTGCGGGATGGTGGGCACCAGCAGCACCAGCCCGGTGACCGCGAGCATCGCGAGGTTGCGCGCCGTGAATGGCAGTTTCGCGAGCATCACCACCACGGTCGCGGTGCACGCCGCGATGTACACCTGGAACCAGGAGAGCGTGTAGTAATCGAAGCCGCCGCGCTGCAGGGGCAGCGAGGGCAGCGCGACCAGCAGCTGGGCACCGAACAGGGCCGCCGCAAAGCTCAGGGCGTGCGCGGGCAATGCCTGCCGGCGCAGCCACAGCAGCAGCAGCGTGGCCAGCAACGGGATCTGCAGCGCGAACAGCGCGGTGTGCACGCCGCACGCGAGTCCGAACACCACGCCCGCGGTGATGGCGCGCCCACGCGATTCCGGGCGGCGCAGCCAGCGCAGCGTGGTGGCCAGCGTGCCGAGCACGAACAGGTGCTCGGCGAAGTGGTGGTCGATGTTTCCCAGCGAATACAGCGACTGGTTCAGCGGGAAGAACGCGGTCGCGAGCAACGCCAGCACCGTGGCCGGCACGGTCAGGTTCAGCGAACGGCAGATGCTCAGCATCAGCAGGATGGCGATCGGGAACGCGAACGGCGGCAGGTGCATCAGGATCGCGAGCGGGTTGTCCGACAGGTGCAGTGCGAGCCCGGCGCGCACCAGCAGGCTCATGACGAAGTCGTAGGCCCAGGGCCAGGTCACGAGGTTGCCCTCGGGCAGGTGCGTGAAACTGTCGAACTGGAAGAAGCCGGAGAAGTCCGCGACCGTGTCGAGGATGCGGCGCGCGTGGTAGAAGCTGTCGGGCCCGATAGGGACGTACTGGCCATTGGTCACCGCGGCCATGACCGGCGCCAGCGCGACCACCAGCGCCGCGATCGAGGCGCCCAGCCAGATCAGCGTGTACTTGAATCCGTGCGTCATGGCCTGGTGGGCGCCGCCAGCGCGTCGACCAGCCGCAGCGCGAGCGTGTAGTCGCCGGCGCTGCCCAGCATGGGTAGATAGGCATCGAGCAGCTCGCGCGCGTCACCGGGCTGCGACACCGCGATGCGCGCGGCGGCGGTGGCGATCAGCGCCTCGAGCAGTTGCGGGCCGGTCAACATGTTCGGGGGATCGCGGAACATGGCGAGACCGTGTTCGCCGATCGCCGCGTTGTCGCCGCGGCCCATGGCGACGAGCAGTTGCAGCCACTCGCCCTCCTGCGGACTGAGCGAGGCCACGCAGGGCGAGGCGCTCAACGCCTGCCACAGGGGCGCACGCTCTTCGCGCGTGAGGAAGGGCGTGATCTTCGATGCGGCGTGGTGTACGGCCTTCAGCCAGACGTGGCGGCCGCCTTCGGTCGCGCAGGTTGCCGGATCGCGCAGCACCACGGCCACGAACGGGCGCTCGTCGGGAATCGCGAGCATCGGGTCGCGCGCCGCGATTGCATGCATCGAGGCGCGCGCTTCGCGCGCATACCGATGGCGCAGGAAGAACCGCGCCGAGCCG
>Ga0315910_10004708_pt1 | contig 11356 bp, 10 predicted proteins | sample EdamamesoilMG_FD_204470 | JGI IMG/M metagenome (GOLD analysis project Ga0315910, IMG submission 204470) | Garden soil microbial communities collected in Santa Monica, California, United States - Edamame soil | ecosystem: Environmental > Terrestrial > Soil > Garden | place: USA: California...
GTGAGATATCGGCACGCGAGCTCGTGCGCGCCAGCGCGCGCGAGGGCGTCGCCCAGCAGGAACACGGCGGCGCGGCCTTCCTCGAGCCGCGCGAGCGGCGCGAAGCGGTTGGACTCCACCACCGACGCGAGCACGGCGATCGCTTCATCGCGACGGCCGACGGCCAGGTGTTCCTCGGCCGCTTGAATCATGGACCCGAGCTGCTCGGTGCCGAGCGCTCCGCCCGCGTCGAGGCGTCGCTCCGACAGGGCGTTGCGATACGCGCTCAGCGACAGCTCGGCGTCTTCCGCAGGGGCGACGCCGACTGGCGCGGCGCTCGCTGACGCAGCAGTCGGCGCGGCGCTCGGGGCCGCCGGCGCGAGCTCCGGCTGCGCCGATGCTGGCGCAGCCGCGACCGCCGAGGCGGCGAAGACGACCGAACCCAGCCAGCGGGCGACGCCGCGATACACGTCCGCCTTGCCCATCAATCACCCACTTCGGCTTCGAGCCGCACGCCGAGCTCGTAGCGTCCCGCCTGCTCGTCGGCGAACTCCTCGCCCATGGTCGAGTCGCCTTCCAGCTCGAGCCGCGTCCAGAGCAGCCGACGCTCGGGGACGACGACGACGAATCGCGACGACTGCCACGTCGAGTACTCGGGCTGTCGTAGATCCTGCCGCTCGAGCTCGACCGCGATCACGTGCGGGCCGGCCGCGACCGGCTGTTCGTAGACGAGCTGCGGCTGCTCGAACGCCGCCTGCGCCGGGGCCGTGTACACGACGCCGCCGTCGAGGCTCACGCGCAGCGCCTTGACGCGCGCGCTCTCGCTGCTGGCGCGCAGCTCGATGCGCAGCTTGCTCGAGAACAACGTGGCGCTCAGCGCCGCGATGCGGCTGCGCAGCGCCGTCACGCGCGTCATCAGCGCCTCGATGTCCGGGCTGGTCGCCGTCGTCGCTGGCGGCGGAAACTCGGCCGGGCTGGGGTTGAGCGGCGACGCGGGTGGCGCGCCCCCGGCCGGGGTCGGCGGCGACGTCGCACCCGCTGCGGGTCGAGCCCCCGGCGGCGGTCGCGGCGCAGGCGTCGCTTCCGTCGGCGGCGCGCTCGCTGGCGCAGGCGGCGACACGCGCGCGGTGACGGCGGGGGGCTCGACGCGAGCGCCGGCCCCGACCCGAGCCGTCCCGGTGCCCCGCGGCTGGGCATGAGCGAGCGGGAGGGCGGCAAACGCTCCCGACGCGGCGAAAGCGAGCAAGATCGACGGCACACGGCGAGCGAGCATCACCGCCATCAGCACGGCAAAACGGCCACGCTAGTTGAGTACCGACGCTCGTTTCGGTCCGGAGCGGGACGCCAGCGTCGGCGTCTACCGCTCCGCGCTGCGAAGGTGCGCCCCGAGCGCACCTCGACCCCGCGCCCGCCGCGCCGTCGGGGGCAGCCGGCTCAGACCAGGTTGCGCAGCGGCGTCCTTCGCAGCAGCTCCACCAGCACGGCAGCCGCAAAAAACAGCAGCAGACCGAGCAGCGCGGGCTGCATGTAGGGCAGATGCGCGGCCTGATAGGAGCGCAGGATCAGCGGATGGGTCAGGTAGATGCCGAACAGCAGCGGCGTCAGCCTCCGACTGAGCGCGTCCAGCTTGCCAGGCCACGTGAAGAACACGCCGACGAGCGCCATGGAGACGGCATAACGCCGCACCATCTCGCCGAGCGGCGCGACCCAGCTGCCCGCCACGACGAGAGCGGCGACGCCGACGAGCAGCGCGGCCACCGTGCGAGAGAGCTTTCGATCCCCGGCGAGCAGCACGCGCCCGAGCGCGAACCCGAGCAGCGGCGAAGGCAGCGCGAACAGCCACTGCAACACCGGCCAATTGCTGCCGGAGTACGCCAGGAGGACCGCATCGATCGCGACGAGCAAACCGCCGAAGCCCAGGCTCCAGGCGGCCATGGCCCGATGTGAGACAGCCCGCGTACGCGCCTGCGCAGCGGCGATCGCCAAGCTCCCAAACAACGCAAACGGAACGAACCAGAGGTGGGTGTAGGTGCCGCCGAGCAGGGTCCGCCACGACAGAAATGCCTCGGCGATCGGCTCGTCATGGCGCAGCCGCTCGGCGGCGACGACGGCAGCGTACACCGCGGACCAGACCAGCCAGGGCAACAGGAGCCGGGACACCTTGGCGTCCAGGAACGCGCGCGTTCCCCTGCGCGCTGTGAGCGTGCAGTTGAAGGTGTTGTTCAAGAGCAGGAACACCGGCAGACCGAGACCGCCGACGATCGGCAGCCGGTACTCGTCCACGCCGACGGCGCCGCCCACGTGAAACGTGACGATCTCCAACATGGCCACGATACGCAGGCGCTCCACGTTGGCGAGACGCTCCGTGGAGGGCTCGAGGGCGGCGACCTCGGCGTCGGCGCGCGGCACGACGCTCGCGGGAACGGCACCCACCGCCGCTCGCGCCTGCTTCGTCCCGGGCGGGGCCGCCTGCGTTGCGTGCATCGGCTAGGTGGATGTCGCGAGCGCCGGACAAAAGCAAGGAAACCAGCAGAATCCTGCCGGACCGGCAGTCCGGAGTTACGCAAAAGCGTCACACCAGCAAAGCAGCGCTCAGCTCGACAACGGCAGGAACAAGCTGAGTCCTGCCAGCGTCGTCACATCGTTGACAACCTCGTCCACGCCCAGCGGCGCGCGCAGTGTGTGCACGTTGTCTCGGATGTCGAGCCGCAACAGCATCCACTGAGCGAGGTGGAACTTCATGCCGATGCCACCCGAGGCGGCGACGCTGCTCGCGCCGTCTTCATCGGCGGCGCCAGCGCCGAGCGAGAGATAAAAGTCGAAGCGACCGATGGGCCCCCCGAACCAGCGCACCTTGCCGTAGGCCAAGGACCAGACCAGGTGCCCCATGAACAGCTGCACGGGCGCGTCGCGGCTCTCGGTGATCTGCGTGAGGCCCTGCTGTCGATCGTTGACGGCGTCGAGAAATCCGAACGAGCGCTGCGTGCGCAGGTACGACGCCTCCAGGCCGAGGTCTTCGGTGAAATGGAACGTGTAGGCCCCACCGAACGTGGGGCTGCCGTCGCTCAAGTCGGCCGCATACCAACCGCCGAAGGCCGATAGCTCGTGGCGTAGCGCCTTCTTGAAGACGCGCGGAACGACGCCGCGATACGCGCGGCGCCCGATCAGCTGCTCCTTCAGCTCTTCGTCGACACATTGAGCACGTGCCGACGCGATCGGGACCAGCAAGGCGAGCAGAGCGGCGAGCGAAGACAGGGACAGATGACGCATGGTTGGGCTCGTCGGAGCGCCGCGACGAGCGAGCCCTCCGCCTGGACCGTAACGGCGGGGTGCGACCAAAACAGCAGAGCCCGCGCGCAGCCGCCGACGCGACCCTCTGGCCGGGAGATAGACGCCCGGCGCGGCGCTCAACCTGGCTCGGCCTGCACCTTGTCTTCGGGGTGGTGTTTGGCCGCGTACAGAGCTCGATCCGCCCTCTCGAACAGCTCTCGCACCTCGTAGCCGTTGCTGGCGTCCGCTGCGGCCACGCCGACGCTGACCGTCACCGGCAGGGCGCGCGTGTCGTCAAAGCGGAGCGGCAGCTGCTCCCCCGCCCGCACGAAGCGCCGCGCGACGCCGACGGCGCTCGGTCGATCCTGGCCGCGCAGCAACACGGCAAACTCGTCGCCCCCGATGCGAAAACCGCGGTCGCTCGAGCGCATGGTCCGGCGCAGGCCCGCCGCGGTCCAGCGGATCGCCTCGTCGCCCGAGTGGTGACCGAGACTGTCGTTGATGATCTTGAGGTTATCGATGTCCACCACCAGCAGCGCCAGCGGCGCCTGATGCCGGGTCGTGAAGGCCAGCTCACGTGCCAGCTCCTCGGCGAACTCCTGGCGGTTGCCGAGCCCCGTCAAGAAGTCCGTCCGGGCCCGGGCCTCCGCGCTGCGCAGGCGCTCCTGCAGCGCGAGCAAGCGGCCTCGACGGTCGACGAGCGACTGGAGCTTGGCGGCGAGGATCGGGCCGCGGAAAGGCTTCGACAGGTGGTCGACGGCGCCGTGGCGCAAGCCGTAGAGGACGTCGCTCTCCTGCTGGGCATGTGCGGTCAACATGACCACCGGCACCTCTCGCAAGGCAGCATCTGCCTGGATCCGCTCCAGCACCTCGTATCCGCTGAGCGCCGGCATCACCACGTCGAGCAGCACGGCGCCGATACGCGCGGGGTCGTCTCGCAGGATCGCGAGGGCTGCCTCACCGCTCTCGGCCTCCAGCGCCGTCAGGCCCACCCGTTCGAGCCAGCGCACCACGAGCAGGCGATTGGCCGCGTCGTCGTCGACCACCAGCACCTCGAGAGACGACGGCTCGGCACCCAAGGCGGGCGGGGACAACGCTGCTACCGAAGACATGCTCACCGCTCCGCGCAGCGTAACGATATTCGGGTCGCCCTGGAACACCGGACACGACAACGTGGACCAATGTCGGACACGCCGGCCCTCCAGGGCGAGGCGCACGAACGCGAGCTCTCGACGGCGAAAGATCGCTGCGGTTCCGCGGCCCTGCGCCCGACAGTGGCGCTCTCGGGCGCGCTGTACCGATCCGGCGCGGGTGGGCTCCGTCGGAACCGGCCCGCGCCCCTGGACCCTCCTCGGCGGGAGGTCAGCGACTGGTCAGGACTGCAGCGCTTCGGAGCCCGCGATGATCTCGATCAGCTCGGTCGTGATGACCGCCTGACGCTGCCGGTTGTAGGCCAGCGTGAGCTTGGAGATCATCTCCTTGGCGTTCTTGGTCGCCGAATCCATGGCCGTCATACGCGCCCCGAGCTCGGACGCGACCGAGTCGTAGAGCGCACGGAGCAGCGTGATCTCGATATAGATCGGGACGAGCGTCTCGAAGATCGCCGCCTGGTTCGGCTCGAAGATGTACTCCGGCGAAGGCTCGCTCGTGTGCGCGTCCTCGCCTGGACCCGTCGGCTCCTCGCTGGCCTCGCCCAAGTGCTCGAGCGGCAGCAAGCGCAGCGTGACCACCTGCTGGGTCATGGCGCTCTTGAACTCGTTGTAGACGAGGTAGATCGCGTCCACCTCGCCCCGCAGAAACGGGGCCAGGATGGAGCGCGCGATGCGCCTGGCTTGAGCCAGATCGAGCGAGTCCCACACGCCCTCGAACGCCTCGAACATCGGCGCCGAGCGCCGCCGGAAGTAATCTCGTCCACGCCGGCCGACCGTCGCGAGCTTGACACCCACCCCGGCGGCTTCCTTGGTCTTCCAGAAGCTCTCGGCGGCCTTGTTGATGTTGGTGTTGAACGCACCGCAGAGCCCGCGGTCGCTCGTGATCACGAGCACCAGGATCTGCTTCTCGGGGCGGTGCGCCAGCAGGGGATGCTCGACCTCGAGCCCCGCCGGCCCCAACGCCCGAACGACCTCACCCAGAACTTGCGACGCTTGTTTCGCGTACGGGCGCATCGCCGAGATGCGTTGCTGAGCGCGGTGCAGGCGCGCGCCAGCGACCATCTTCATGGCGCGCGTGATCTTCTGCGTGCTCTTGACGCTGACGATGCGCTTGCGGATTGCCTTGAGGTTGGCCACCTACCTCACGCTCCCGCAGCTTTGCTCTTGGCCGCCGCTTTCGAGCCGCTCCAGACGAACTTGGCGCCGAACGCCTTCAAGGCCGCCTCGATCTGCCCCTTGAGCTTGTCGCTCAGCTGCTTGTCCTCGGCGAAGGTCTTCCAGATCTGCGGGTGCTGCTCGTCCACGAAGCTCAGCAGCTCCTGCTCGTACTCGCGCACGGCCTCCACGGGGACCTCGTCCAGGTAGCCGTTGGTGCCCGCGTAGATGCTGAGGACCTGACGCTCGACGGGCATCGGCACGTACTGGCCTTGCTTCAAGAGCTCGACCAGACGCTGGCCGCGCTCCAGCTGGCGCCGCGTCGAGGCGTCCAGATCGCTCGCGAACTGAGCGAACGCGGCCATCTCGCGGAACTGCGCCAGATCCAGGCGCAAGGTGCCGGCGATCTTCTTCATCGCCTTGGTCTGCGCGTTGCCACCGACCCGGCTGACCGAGATGCCGACGTTGATCGCCGGGCGAATGCCCGAGAAGAAGAGGTCGCTCTCCAGGAACATCTGACCATCGGTGATCGAGATCACGTTGGTGGGGATGTACGCCGAGACGTCGCCCGCCTGCGTCTCCACGATCGGCAACGCCGTGAGCGAGCCGCCCGAGTACGGGTCCTTCGCGAGCTTCAAGGCGCCGCTGTCCTTGTGCGCATGCAGCGCCTTCTCGGCCACCTCTCTGCCGTCATCGCGCAGGTAGACCTGGCCATCCACGCCGCGGAAGCTGTGGTCCCCCGGCGGCACCTCTGCGTTCTTCGGGATGATGAACCAGCGCTCGGCCATCTTCGCAGCGCGCTCGAGCAAGCGCGAGTGCACGTAGAACACGTCGCCCGGATACGCCTCGCGCCCCGGCGGACGGCGCAGGAGCAGCGACATCTGGCGATAGGCCACGGCCTGCTTCGACAGGTCGTCGTAAATGCACAGCGCGTGCTCGCCGCGGTCGCGGAAGTACTCGGCCATCGTCACGCCGGTATAGGGCGCGAGGAACTGGAGCGGCGCCGCTTCGGTCGCCGTCGCCGCCACCACGATGGTGTAGCTCAGAGCGCCGCTCACGCGCAGGCGCTCGACGACCTGCGCGATGGTCGACGCCTTCTGGCCGATGCCGACGTAGACGCAGCGCACGCCCGTGTTCTTCTGGTTCAGGATGGTGTCGATCGCGATCGCCGTCTTGCCGGTCTGGCGGTCGCCGATGATCAACTCGCGCTGCCCGCGCCCGATCGGGATCATCGAGTCGATGGCCTTGATGCCCGTCTGCATCGGCTCCTTCACCGGCTGACGATCGAGGATGCCAGGCGCCTTGATCTCGATGCGACGGTGCGCCGACGCCTCGATCGGGCCCTTGCCGTCGATGGGCTGGCCGAGGGTGTTCACCACACGGCCGAGCAGGGCTTCGCCCACCGGCACGCTGGCGATCTCTCCCGTACGCTTGACCGTGTCACCCTCGCGAACCGACGCCGGATCGCCCAGCAGCGCGACGCCGACGTTGTCGTCTTCCAGGTTCAGCACGAGGCCGAAGACGCCGCTGGCGAACTGCACGAGCTCGCCCGCCATGGCGCCCTCGAGGCCGTACAGACGCGCGATACCATCGCCGGTCGACAGAACGGTGCCGGTCTCCTTGACCAGGGTGGCGCTGTCGAAGTTCTGGATCTGCGACTTGATGATCTGGGAGATCTCGTCCGCGCTGAGTTGCATATATGCTCCGTATGTTCCGACCGGTAGCCGTGAGGCGCAGGGCGCCACGGCCAAAAGACTTCTAAGGGGAGACTGCGAGGGCGCGCCTCGTCATGCCGTGGCCAGCAGCCGGCGCTCGAGCTCTTCGAGCCGACCCCGGATGCTGCCGTCGAATGTGTTGTCACCGACGCGCACCAACACGCCGCCGATCAGCGACGGGTCTTCCTCGTGATCGACGATGATGCGCTTGCCGAGCAGCCCTTCGAGCCGCTGCTCGAGCTGCTTGAAGTAACTCTCGGAGAGGCTACCGGCCGAGACGATCTTGGCCCGCACGACGTTGTTCTTCTCGTCGGCGAGCGTGCGCAGGCGCCGCGCGATGGCCGACAGCTCGCCGAGTCGGCGCCGCTTGAGCAGCACCAACAGGGCGTTCGTCGCCAGCGGCGAGAACTGCGAATGCCGGGCTACCTGCCGCAGCACTCGCTCGCGCAACGCCTCCTCGAGCACCGGGTTCTCCAGCGCCCGCCGGAGCGCCGGCAGCTCCTGGTACGAGCTCGCGAACTCCGCGATCTCCTGCGTCAGCCGATCGAGCTGGCCGCTCTCGGCACCCAGCTCGAAGATGGCTCGCGCATAACGCTCTGCTGCAGCCCCGCTGATCACGTGGTCTCGCTCCGTACGCTGCGCTCGACCCGACGGGGCGACGCGGCCGTGAGAGATTGATCCGGCCGCAGGCTGTCGAGGTATTGCTCGCACAGCCGCCGGTGGTCGTCGGTCGTGGTGTTGGCCCGGAGCAGATCGCGGGCCGAGCTGAGAGCCGCCTTGGCGGTCTCGCGAGTCAGCTCGTCGCGGATGGCCTTCAGCTCCTGCTCGATCAGCGTGCGCGCCTCCTGCTCGAGGCGAGTGCGCCGGGTCGCGGCGTCCTCCAGGATGCGCTTGCGCTCGAGCTCGGCGCCCTCGCGCATCTCGCGCCGCACGCGCTCGATCTCGGCATCCAGGTTCTCGATCTTGCTGCGATAGAAGGCCAGCTGTCGCTCGGCCTCGGCTTTCATCGCGCTCGCCTCGTCGATGCCGCGCATGATGCGCTGACGCCGATCGGCCAGGCCCTTGGTGACCGGACCGCGGGCAAACTTGAACAAGAGCCCGAACAGCAACGCGGTGTTGATCAGCAACGCGGCGAAGGGCGTCGGCATGTCGGGCGTGCGCCACAGCAAGCTCGGCTCGACACCCTCCTTGGCTCCGATCAAGCCGTGAAACCAGTTGAACTCCTGGTGGTGCTCGCCGCCGTGTCCAGCACCATGCCCGCCGCCGTGTTCGGGGGCGGCATGACCCGCGGCAGCGTGCCCGGACTGGCCGTGGGCAGGCGCGTCGAGTTCGGCGACGCCGTGGCCCTGCGCGGTGCCGTGGCTGTCGTGCCCCGTGGGGGCCGCGTGCGGCTCAGCCGCGTGCTCGGATGCTTGCATCAGTGCAGACTCCTGCCGAGGACCGCTTCGGCGACGTTTCGCGCCAGGCGCTCGGACTCGCGCCCCAAGGAAAACTCGATCTGCCGCCGCTCGCGCTCGAGGCGAGCCCTACCCTCTTCGAGGATGCCGTTCGCGGTGTCGCGCGCTTGAGCCATGACCTCGCCTTCCAGCTTGGCGGTCTCGGAGCGGACGCGATCGCGCTCCTGGCGCGCGACCTCGTGCACCTTCGCGATCTCTCGTTCGTAGCGGCTGAGCAGCTCACCCGCTTGCTCCTGCATGGCGCGCGCGCTGTCACGGGCCCCCTCCGTCCGCCGCTCGCGCTCTTCGAAGACGCGGAGCACGGGTTCATAGAGGAGGGGCCGAAGCACGACGATCAGCGTCGCGAACACCACCATCTGCAACACGAAGGTCAGGTCAAAGTCAAAGTTCATGCGGCCCTGGGGTGCTGTCGCCCGCGGCCAGACGGGGACGGGGATCGTCCCGGCGCGGATGGCGCGGCTCGTACCATCATGAACGAGGCCTGTCCATACCCCGGGTTGCTAGCCCGGCGACCGCCCCGGCCAGATCCGTGCCGAGGCGCTCGACGCCGGCGCTTCCGAGCCGCTCGAGCGCCGAACGGTACGTCTCGCCGGAGACGGGGTCCCGAGCCTCCGGGGCGACATCGAGCAGCGGCCGGAGGGCGAAAGCGCGCTCCCGCAGCCGGGCGTGGGGAACGTGCAGCCCCTGCCCTGCTACAGACAGGCCGGCGATCCACAAGATATCTAAGTCGAGGGTGCGGGGTCCCCAGCGCTCGCGCCGCTCGCGCCCTGCCAGGCGCTCGATCCGGTGCGCCTCGGCGAGCAAACTTTCGGGCGAGCCGACAAACAGTAACCTGACGGCAGCATTGAGGAAATCTGCCTGAGGCGGCCCTCCGACCGGCGTTGTCCGGTAAAGCGACGAGACCGCCTCGACCCGGCCCAGGGCCGCGAGCTCGGTGAGGGCCCGGCGCAGCGTCAGCTCGCTGTCACCCAGGTTGCTGCCGAGCCCGATCACGACATCGAGCGGAACCGTTCGCGTCGACGCCTCACTTTCCATCGATCACGCCGTATGTAGGTACGCCATAATCCGCAAGCACCCGCTCGAGGCACATGTTCGATTTAAACCGTGGGGAGTGGTTCGTCGTCCTGTTCATCCTGATCGCGATCGTTTCGGCCCCGGGTTGGCCCGTCATGGGAGAATGGATCGTTCGGCGTCTCGCGCGCCGGGCAGAGCCCTCGATCCGACGAGATCGAGCGTAGCCCGCCGCGCCGCCAACCATCGTGATGAAGTCGGTACACCCTGACGACGCGGCCGCCCCACGCGAGCTCGTCGTGGTGGTGAGCGGACGTTCGATAGAGCTGAACGCTCTATCGCAGCGGCTCGCGGCCGCCGGGGCTGCGGTGACGCCGCTCGCCTCGGGATCCATCGACGCCGCAGCGTTGGCGGCGGACCTGGTCGTCTGCGACCTCGCGAGCGACGGCGCGCTGGCTCAGCTCGAGCCGCCCTGGCAGGCGACACCCGAGCCCCGACCGCTGCTGGTCCTGCTCGGCAGCCCGCGCCAGCCCGTGCCCGACGCGCTCGCCAGCCTGCTCGGAGCTGCCCGACGACGCTACCCGCGACCGCTCGACATCCAGCTCATCAGCGACGAGCTGCTCGGCAGCTTGCAGCAGCCCCGCGCATCGGTGCGGCCGCCGCCGAGCGGCGAGCTCAGCCAGGGCCCGGGCGAACGGCGCTCGAATCGTCCGTCGCGCGCCTCGGCGCCCGCGCTGGCGAGCTCCGAGCCCGGCGCGCCATCTGCGCCCGCCGCCGCCGGCCTGGGCGTGCCGGAAGACCTGCCTGCGGGCTCGCAGCGCTTCGGAGCGCCAGCGCTCGAGCACTCGGTGATGAGCCCGGAGCTCGAGACGTTGCTCGCCGAGGCCGAGCGCCGCGTGCACGCGCAGGTGTCGATGCAACAGGAGCCCGCGGCGTCCACCCCGCCCAACGGCGCCAACGTACGCCTGACCGACGACGTGTGGGATGCCCTCGGCGAGCCGCTCGACGACGACCCGGACAACGCGGCGGGCGACCCCGTCTCAGACGAAGCCCACCCGCCGCTGTCCCCGCTGGGTCCCGATCTCGGCTCCCGATCCCCGTCGGCGCCCGCCGACTCCACGGTACCGCCGGAGCTGTGGCGCGATCCGATCGATGAGGACACGGGCTCCCATGTCCACATCGCGGAGTCCGAGCAGACCAGCGGCTCGCACAGCCCGATCACCGCCGCGGGACACGCCGCGATTCCACCCACGCTGGGTCCCACCCGCGACGTCGCGCTGCGCGACGACGGCGGGGAGCTGCGCGGGCGCGACAGCCAGCCGACGCAGCCCCCCGAGCCGCCCTCGACATCCCCGCCCGTGCCCCGCGCGCGCACGGACGAACGACGCCCCACCCCGAGCCCCACCCCGCCGCGGATCTCGGAGATCCCCGACGCGCTCGAGAGCCACCTGCCGGGCACGCTCGGCCCCGACGAGCTCGGCCCCGACAGCGACCGGATCGCGGAGAGCGACAGGCCCGTCGAACACGCCCGGGCAACGCACGACAGGGCTACCGACGCACGGCAGGCGTCGTCACCGCTGGAGCTGCCTGGCGCGCTCGTACGTGGAGCCCCCGCCTC
>Ga0315910_10004709_pt1 | contig 11356 bp, 10 predicted proteins | sample EdamamesoilMG_FD_204470 | JGI IMG/M metagenome (GOLD analysis project Ga0315910, IMG submission 204470) | Garden soil microbial communities collected in Santa Monica, California, United States - Edamame soil | ecosystem: Environmental > Terrestrial > Soil > Garden | place: USA: California...
ACATCACAATAGCCATCATGGCGCTACGCAAGTGTATTGAAGTCATCATTGCTGAAGTATTCATATTTGTAAGTTTAATACTTTTGAGTTGATCTTGCTCCTGCAGACTACCACAAGGTCCGTTTAGTACCCATGAAAATCAAGTTTTGATCCACCTTTCTGATGGGCGCAAAATGTACCACAATACTTGGGGATTGGAGAAGTATGTCATTTGTGTCTCTGGCTTGTTTGAAAAGGCCGAAATGCTATAAAAGGCCTACAAAAAAACAACCCCGGACGGAATGGCCCGGGGTTGTTTCCATTTTATACAACTTATCCTACTTGCCTACCTCATATCGAACGGTTCTGCCATTTTTATTTGTAAGCGTTACAATATTATCACAGGTACCGTCTCCGTAATCGACTGTAAGCTCGCGGTTACCGTGTTTAATAAACTTAACACCTTGTACGGGTATGATTACGCCCGCCGCTGCACAGGAACGGTCATACACAAGCCGCTCCAGAATTTCTATTACATAACCACGTCCATTCCGCAACGCGCCTTGTGCCTTACCATAGATAATCAGGCGGTCCAGCAAGTGGTTTTCATTTCTTTCGTGTTCTCTTCTGCGATTCACTTCGCGGGTTGCGAAACGACCATCAGGCCAGGTGATTTTACCACCAGCAAGTGTGACATCACATACAATAAGAGAATCCGTTACGCTAACGACGAACACGGTGCGCGTACCTTCAAGAGTAATTCCATTTATCGAATATGACAGAAAAGTAATACTCCACGATGCTCCGGGCGAATTCCAGGGACCATCATGTGTTACCACAATCGAACCTTTACGGACATTACCCCGTGGGTCGGTACAACCGTCACCAAAATCAACGGTAAGGATACCCTCTTCCTTGGTACCTGTGTGCGATATTACGGCGCAGGCAAGCCGTTCATCGGAACTGATACGCCCGCCGGATTGATCTTCAGTCGCAAGAGCTTCCGTTGCAAGGTCATCAGCATCATCAAAGTAATAGTCATCCATCGCATCAAGCCCAGCGCTTTCAGTGTCTTCTGCAGAGAAATCGGGTGTGGCATCATCGTTGTGACACGATACCAGGAGCATAATCATCATACCCATAGAAAGCAGAGCTAGTCTTCCTTTCAGGGTATGAAGCACATAAGTGAACTTTACCTTTTTCATAATCTCTTTAAGTTTGTTTTCACATCCTTAGAGAGTCAATTGATTGCAGAGTTTAACGGGTTACAAAAAAAATAGAAATTATTTTCCCCATAAACGCATTCTCATTCTTCAGGATCCGGTAAGACATATCTTTCCCCTGAAGGTTTAACGTAAAAGGCGTACCTGTGAAAATAAACTTAAGCTACGTAAGTCGTCGATCAGAACTCCTATACCTTCCTGGGAGGAAGGTCAAATGCCTGAGCATCGTGTTCAAAGTGTTCCTTGTGTGAACCGTCACAAAAAGGTTTATTTGACGAGCGGCCGCATCGGCAAAGCGACACAATGGTCCTTCCTTGCAAGCCGTAGTTCTTTCCGCTCACGTCCACTATCTCAAAGTCACCTTCTACTTTGAGCGATCCATTCCTATTTATGGTAATTTTTGTTTTTGTCATGGTTTTACTTTTTCCGTCACCGAGTCCTTTTCAGTGGCAAGGTAACAAAATCTTACAGACAGGCTGTCGGGATTGACTATTGATACCTGATTTACCTAAAGCACTATTGTTATAGCAAGAATAACATTGCGTTTGCCGCTAATCCAAGTTTTGCGAGGGACCAGACAATTGTATGCGGTGTTTAAAAGGAATTTGGTAAATTCCTCGATGCAATACCCTAATTTAATCATCAACTCGCTTTTCAAGCTGATATTGATTCTGCTCCCTGCTTCGATGCTGGCACAAGTCCCGGAAGAAATTCCTTTGTGGTCGAACGGGGCACCCGGATTTGAAAACCGCCGGAATGAGCCGACGGTCGCAAAAGACTGGTGGGTCAAGAATGTTCATAATCCGTCCATCACGGTTTACCTTCCTCCGCCCGACAAGGCGACGGGAGCAGCCGTAATAATCTGTCCGGGAGGTGGTCACCGGGAACTGGTCTTTAATGCAGAGGGTCGCGATCCGGCAGTTTACCTGAACAGCATAGGTGTTGCAGCTTTCGTTCTGAAATACAGGCTGGCGCGGGAAGAAAATTCACCCTATACAATAGAGAATCATGTCCGGCAGGATGCCTATCGTGCCATACGAATGGTACGAAGTAATGCCGCGAAGTGGAATATTGATCCGCAGCGAGTTGGCATGCTTGGATTTTCAGCAGGTGGTGAAGTCGTGGCATTAATCGCTTATGCCTCCGGCGAGGGAAATCCGGCTTCTGCAGATCCAATTGACCGTATAAATGGAAAACCAAATTTTCAAATGCTGGTTTATCCTGGTCCTCTGGGCATTCCTGCAACTTTGCCGAAAGATGCACCACCGGCATTTATGCTTGCCGCAAATGATGATGCTTGCTGTTCCGGTCCCGTCATTACGTTACTCCAAAAGTATCATGAAGCAAAGATTCCTGTGGAGGCGCACATATTTACACAAGGTGCTCACGGCTTTAATATGGGATACCGGTCCAAGTTGAGTTCTATAAAAGGATGGCCGCAACGCATGGCCGATTGGCTCCTTGACAATCAGCTCCTGACGCCAAAAACCGGACAGAAATAAAATTTCACAAACAAATAAAAAATGAAAAAGACCATCAACGATAGCGCTAACCGCCGGAAACTTCTCAAATCGCTGCTTGTCGTGCCGCTGCTAAGCCCGGGAGTACTGGTTGGTTCACCAGTCAGTGAAAAAGCAAATAAATTACCATTAGAAGGTACATCCCCGTTAAAAGTGAGCCTCAACGCCTTTTCATTCAATGGTCCGCTGAGCTCAGGAAAAATGACCATAGAAGATATGCTCACCTTCTGTGCATCCAAGGGTTTCCTGGCAGTGGATATCACAGCGTACTACTTTCCAGGTTATCCCGCCGTTCCGTCAGACGATTACCTGTATCAGGTTAAGCGGAAAGCCTTCAGCCTGGGCGTGGAAATCAGTGGAACGGGAGTGCGGAATGACTTTACGGAGCCCGAGGTTGCCAAGAGAAAGCAGAGTGTTGCGTTGGTAAAAAACTGGATTGAAGCTGCAGAAAAAATTGGCGCTCCCGTTATCCGGATTTTTTCCGGCAACCAGAAACCTGACGGCTACACGCGGGAACAAATATTCAGCTGGATGATAAAAGATATTCAGGAATGTATTGATTACGGTAAATCACATGGTGTGGTGGTCGCGATTCAAAACCATGACGATTTTATTAAAACCGCCGATAATGCCCTTCAATTCTTTGATGTTATAAAGTCAGAATGGTTTGGTTTAATTCTGGACACAGGAAGTTACCGGGTAGGTGATCCCTATAAGGAAATTGAAAAAACGGTTCGTCATGCCGTGAACTGGCAAATCAAAGAAAAAGTGTTCATAGGAGGGAAAGAAGTAGACGTCGACATGCCGCGATTAATAAATATTATTAAGGCTTCTGGCTACCGGGGTTATATCCCTCTGGAAACACTGGGGGCAGGAGATCCGGAGCCCAAAATAATTGCCCTTTTGGAAAAAATTAAACAAGCTTTGAATACGTAAAGAACTCAATCGCTATGAAGAATGATCCAAAGGATAACAACGGACAATTACGAAGACGGGAATTTCTGACCACCGTAGCGGCGGCCTCGGGACTCACGTTTATACCCGGTTTGGGTTCGGCTGCACACAACAACGTTCCGGGTAGTGAATCAAAACTCACCGTACAGCAGGTTATCGATTTAATTCTGAAAGAAATTCCGGGAGCACCGTTCCCTCAAACGGTCGATACGATAAAATCCGGTGATGGGCAGCAGCGTGTTACAGGAATCGTAACCACCATGTTCGCAACGGTCGATGTTATCAAACAAACAGCATCTCTCGGTGCCAATTTTATCATTGCCCATGAACCGACGTTCTATGGCCATCTGGATGAAACGGCCTGGCTGGAAAATGATCCAGTCTATATATATAAGAAGGAGCTGTTGCAGAAACACGGCATCGCGGTGTGGCGATTCCATGATTATTGGCACACCCACAAGCCCGACGGCGTGCTGATGGGTGTGCTGACCAAATTAGGTTGGCAACAATATTATAACGCAAATAATCCCAGAATGATTGTGCACCCGGGCGCTACGCTTGGCGCAATCACGGACCATGCTAAGAAAAGTCTGGGCATCCGTCAGGTCCGGATTATAGGTGACCGAAAACAAATATGTAAACGGATTGCTCTTCTTCCCGGTGCTGCAGGAGGCACGGCTCAAATTAAAGTGTTGCAAAAAGAAAAACCGGATGTTTTACTGGTTGGTGAAGTGCATGAATGGGAAACGGCAGAGTATGTTCGCGATGCCCAGGCGATGGGATCATCGATGTCACTCATCGTTCTCGGGCACTCGCAAAGTGAGGAGCCCGGAATGGAATGGCTGGTACCGTGGCTTCAGCCCAGGGTGGGGGAATTAAAAGTCACTCATATTACCTCAAACAATCCTTTTCAGGAAGCATAAAGTAGGTAATCAACCATCACACATGGATCTTGTAAATCCCGCGTGAAGTAATTGCGCATCTCTAAAAACTCCATTGTCCTTCTCTAACGGAGAAGGGAAGGGATGAGGCCGATCAAACAACCGTTTTTAGAGATGCCCTGGTCTGTCAAAATTGATGGAACCCCTGCGAAATAAATTCAAGCACAGTGGGTAGTGCATTTCGCCAGTACGTCCAGGTGTGTCCGCCGTTATATATTCTGAATTCATGAGGAATTTCCTTTTTGCGCATAGCGATGTGCACAAGAGAGTTTACTTCGGACAGGCCATCATCATCACCACAGTCGATGTACCACCGGACAGCTTTTTTCTGATCGTCGGGCATGTTGTTAACCAGTTCAAGAGAGCTATATTGTTTGTACCAAGCCTCCATTTGAGCATCGGTCGCCTTTTGATTTTGTCTTTGCAACCGATCCTTTGCATCCTGCAATGTAAGCGGGCCGGCACTTGCACTTAACGGGCAAGCCGCAGAAAACATTTCGGGATGATGTAGCGCGTAATAGAAAGAGCCACCGCCACCCATCGATAATCCCGCTACGGCCCGATATTTCTTTTCCGCCTTAATCCTGTAAGTCTTTTCAATAAAGGGTACAAATTCCTGGAAGAAGAAATCTTCGTACCTCCATTCTCCATTGGCCGTATTCACATAACCTCGTGTCCCGGTGTTCGCATCCGGCATTACAATAATCATTGGCGTAGAGGTACCATTTGCTATAGCCTTGTCCGTGATATGTTGTACTTCGCCGAATTGCACCCATCCGGTCTGGTCGTCCCCACCTCCATGCAATAGATACAATACCGGATAACTTCGGGCCGACGTTTCGTAGCCCGGAGGAAGGTAGATGGCATATTTGCGTTCACCCTTTAGTATTTTGCTGGTCATGGATAGATTATCCTGAACCTTGCTTACCTGGGCTGATACCGAAAAAAGTGTACCACACATAACAGCCAGCATAACGATGATTTTTTTCATTTTGTAAATCTTTGTTTAATTAAAAATAGGGGTAGATCAGTGGAAACCATAAAAGCTTTGATGAATAGTTAACAGACGTGAGCAATGGTAGAAAGAAAAGGCAGGAGGTTACCAAAGATGTCATCCATAAGAGGATTATCAATATAGGCAGGTATACAACTGATACTTTCCTGCAGATTACGCGCCGCAGGATTATAATATCAATTTGCAACCTCAATTTTTACTTTTAGTTTTTTAAGTTTTTCATCCTTTATACTGGCCAACACTTTATTCACCAGCGACCGTTTGACGGACACATAGGACGTGTGATCCAGCGTAGTAATCAAGCCAAGGTCATCACCCTGTAGTCCTCCTTTTTTCATTAGCAACCCCGCAATATCTCCTTTATTAATCTTATCCTTTTTCCCTGCGCTGATATAGATACAATCATACTTAGGCGGAGGTGGTAATTGTAATGGTTTCGTCAGCTTTAGTTCCTCAATCGATCGGTCAATATAATCCGGAAGCGATTCATCATCTGCCAGAATCAAATAAGCAATCCCATCGGCATGCATCCGTGCGGTCCGACCATTCCGGTGAATAAAGGCTTCATGCTGAGGTGGCAGTTGATAATGTACAACATGCCTTATCTCAGGAATATCCAGACCACGGGCAGCAAGGTCAGTGGAGATGAGAACATTATGCGCACCTCCCCTGAACCTGATCAGGTTCTTTTCCCTATCGATCTGTTCCATCGCGCCATGAAAAATTCCATGCGCGAATCTAAAACTGTCAAAAAGAGCACTGATGCGCTCAACGGCGTCGCGGTGGTTACAGAAAATCAGACATACTTCCTGATTAAATCCAGCCACCAATAGCATAAGAGTTTCGACTTTGTCCGTACTATTCGTGCGTACCAACTTCAATTTTAGTTTCGAAGCTGCCTCGTCCTTCAAAAAATTAAGGGTCTCCAACTTCGTAAAGGGTAGAAAATCAGGAAGAGCATCTAATTTCGTAGCAGAAGTCAATAAATGATTTTGTTTACCGCTTAAAGCTCCAAATATAACTTTCAACTGCTCATGAAAGCCCATTTGTAATGATTTGTCAAATTCATCCAATACGACCATTTTAATAGTCGAGGCATCAAATGATTTTCTTCCGATATGATCCGCGAGCCTTCCGGGTGTTCCAATAATTACCGCCGGCGCTTCGCTAAGACTACTTTGTTCAATCTTCACCGAATGGCCGCCGTAGCAGCAACTTACCTTATACGATGTCTTCATCGACCGGAATACCTGTTCGATTTGTAATGACAACTCACGGGAGGGTGCCACTATTAATGCTTGAACGCCGGATTCACTGGTCAGTTTGTTTAATACAGCAACTAAGAAAGCAAGTGTCTTACCCGAACCGGTCGGCGCGAGAAGCATCAGGTTTTCAAATGTTTCCACTTTTCCTAAAACAGCCTCCTGCATAGGATTAAAGGACGCAATGGAGAGGTTCTTCAAGGTATCCGCATAGCGGCTATTCAGACTATTATTCATAACAGCAAAGGTAGTTCTTTGTACCTTCTTCTTGTTTCCGCTTAATGGTTCGGATCGGAATTGTTCAAAATAGGCATCAAACCAGTTCAAATGGATCGATTTTGAGGTTTCAGCTAACAAACGGCAGCGAACTTTTTATAAAATATCAGATCCTTGTGCGTTTCAAATTTCTATTCTTATTATCTTCCAACTCATTAAAAACAGCAATAAAACTCTCTTATTATGGGCCTTTGGGACAGATTACAGAATGAACTAATTGACATTATTGAGTGGACAGACGATGGAAATAATACCATGGTCTGGCGATTTCCCCGACACCAGAATGAAATCAAAAATGGCGCTCAGCTTACCGTACGAGAAAGTCAGGTAGCCGTATTGGTGAGTGAAGGGAAAATCGCAGACGTCTTCGCACCAGGACGACACGAACTCAGCACGAAGAATATACCTATTCTGACAACCATTCGAGGATGGAAGTATGGGTTTGACAGTCCGTTTAAAGTAGAGGTTTATTTTGTCAATACTAAAAACTTCACGGATCAGAAGTGGGGCACCAAAAATCCAATTATGCTTCGCGATGCAGAATTTGGACCCATCCGACTCCGTGCGTTTGGAACATTTGCCATTAAAGTCACTGACGCTGGAAAGTTTATCAAAGAAATCGCCGGAACGCAGGCACACTTTACAACGGAAGAGGTGTCTGAACAATTGCGCAATCTTATCATTACGCGTTTTACCGATGCCGTTGCGGAAAGCAAAATACCCATATTCGACCTGGCCGCTAATTATGATGAACTCTCTAAATTTATATCCGCTAAAATAAATCCCGAGTTTGGCGAATATGGTCTGGAGGTAACAAAATTTCTGGTTGAAAATATTTCATTGCCACCTGAAGTGGAACAAGCTCTTGATAAACGAAGCAGCATGGGTATTCTCGGGAACCTCGGCCAGTATGCTCAATTTCAGGCCGCTAATGCAATGGAAGCTGCCGCAAAAAACCCGGGAGGTGGCGCGGGCGAAGGTATCGGTATGGGTATGGGTTTTGCGATGGCCCAGCAGATGGGTCAGATGTTTAACCAGCAAAATCAGCAAGCAGGTCAAACCCCTCCGCCAATTCCGGGAGGTGCAAGTCAGTTCTTCGTGGCGGTAAACGGACAACAACAGGGACCCTATACGTTACAGGTACTTCAGCAGATGGTACAACAGGGATCCGTTATCCGCGATACGCTGGTTTGGAAACAAGGTATGACGTCCTGGAATAAAGCAGGGGATGTCGCCGAGTTGAACACACTTTTTGGCATGGTCCCTCCTCCACTGCCTCCACAATGAAATCAACTTGGAAAAACTTAATCATGCGCCGTTTCGCTTTTGTGTGAGCCTCTATGAGTGATTTCGTCGAAGCTACCCAGGCTATCAACCAGGAACTTGCCTGTACCCAATGTGGGGCCATTGTAAAATTCAAGCCCGGGACGAACAACCTGGCCTGCGATTATTGTGGCGCTCAGCATGAAATTATTCAACCGGAGGTCTCTGGCAAGGTCGAGGAAATAAAACTCGGCGAGTTTCTGGAGAAAAACTTCCAACGCGAGGAAACTATAAGAGTCACTGTCGTAAAATGCGAAAGTTGTGGCGCTTCGTCAACACTTGATCCAAAGATCAGTTCTGATAAATGCCCTTTCTGTGCCGCAACTATCGTGGTTAAAGGCGGTACCACGGCTACGCTACACAAACCACAATATGTGCTTCCTTTCGGAATTGACGCGTCAAAGGCTAATGAAAATTTCGGTCGCTGGCTCAAAGGCCTTTGGTTCGCACCCGGTGATTTGAAACAGTATGCCGACCGTGCAGACCGACTGACGGGCATGTACCTGCCGTTTTGGACCTTCGATTGTACGACTGATTCCAGTTACACCGGTCAACGCGGGGAGAACTATACTGAAAGTGAATCCTATACCGCAATAGAGAATGGAAAAAATGTTACTCGTAACCGCCAGGTAACCAAAACACGATGGTATCCGGCCTCCGGCAGAGTCCGAAACACGTTTGATGATCTGCTCATCGAAGCTACGCGTTCCCTCAATAAAAATAGTCTTCGTGCCCTTGAACCATGGGACCTGAAAAACCTGGTCACTTACAATGATAAGTATTTGAGCGGATTTCGTACAGAGACCTATGTAGTAGACATCAAATCAAGTTATGAGGAAGCAAAACAACATATGGTGCCCGGAATTCATTCATCTATCCGTTCGGACATCGGTGGTGATCAGCAAATGATACAGTTCGTGAATACCACTTACCATGACCCTACTTTTAAACATATCTTACTGCCCGTATGGCTCAGCGCCTTTCGTTACAATAATAAAGTCTACCAGTTCCTGATCAATGCGCGAACCGGCGAGGTGCAAGGCGAGAGACCCTATAGCCCTGCAAAAATCACACTGGCTATTGTTGCCGGAATTCTTCTTGCACTTTTTCTTTATTTCAATTTTTTTAATACTTAACAATCAAATCTGACGACAGCATTAAATTGTTTAGACGATGAAGAAGTTACCGTTGATTATCCTGTTTTGGACACCCTTTTTTGAATGCCTTGGTCAACTGCCTGCTAAACAAGCCCGGGAAGACTTCAAAAAACTAAGTTGGATTGAAGGAACCTGGCTGAGAACGAACAGCAAAGTCGGACAGTCGGGAACCGAACGTTGGTTCAAATCCTCGCCCTATGAACTTCAGGGATATGGTGTGACGTTGAAAGACAAGGATACGCTGTTTGTCGAAAACCTGAGAATAGTAATCAACGAGGACAGAATCTATTACGTGGCAGATGTACCGGAAAACCGGGAACCTGTTTTTTTTAGGTTGAAAGAAATTACAAAAACGAGCTTTGTATTTGAAAATCCGGATCATGATTTTCCAAAGAGAATCGTTTATCAGATTGAGAACGATACACTCAAAGCAACCGTATCGGGTGGTAAAAAATCATTGGATTTTCTTTTTCGGAAACATTAAGGACGGGAAGGATTATTCATGTATATTATTCATTGCATTATGCTTGTTTAACAGATAAGTACGTATGAGAATAATTCAACGGATTTTCACAGTCTTAATCTTACTTGGCATTGTTCATCCGACGACCTCCTTAGCACAGTCAAAACCTATTTCCTTGTCGCCTGACAATCCGCACTACTTCCTTTATAAGAAGAAACCAACTGTACTTATTACTTCTGCCGAGCATTATGGAGCGGTGATCAACCTGGAATTCGACTTTGTCCCCTATCTGGATGAGCTCAAGTCAAAAGGACTGAACCTCACTCGTGTCTTTACCGGAGCTTACGTGGAGCCGCCGGGTGCGTTTAACATCACGGAGAATACGCTTGCTCCACGCTCAGATGTCTTTATATGTCCATGGCAACGGAGTGCACAAGATGGATATGCCGGAGGTGGTAACAAGTTTGACCTTACAAAATGGAACGAAGTATATTTCAAACGGCTGAAGGAGTTTATGTCTGCAGCCGAAAAACGAAATATAATTGTTGAACTGGCTTTCTTCTGCCCTTTCTATGAAGACATCCAATGGAAAATCAGTCCGATGAATGCCAATAATAATATCAATGAAGTTGGCAATGTGCTGAAGGATGATGTTTACACCATGGATAAACATGGTGGCCTGCTCCCCTTTCAGGAAGCTATGGTACGCAAGATCGTAACCGAACTCAAAGGTTTTGAAAACATAATCTATGAGATTTGTAATGAGCCGTACTTTGGCGGTGTGAAAATGGAATGGCAACATCACATTGCTTCACTGATACGCGAAACAGAAAATATGCTTAAGGTTCAGCATCTGATCTCCCAGAATATCGCTAATGATTCCGCGCGCATCGTTAACCCGCATGCTGCAGTGTCTGTATTCAATTTTCACTACGCCTCGCCTCCCATTGCCGTCAAACAAAATTATCATCTCAACAAAGTTATCGGCAATAATGAAACCGGGTTCAGAGGTCAACAGGACAGCACTTATCGAAAAGAGGGATGGGAGTTTATACTTGCCGGAGGCGCGCTTTATAATAATCTCGACTACTCATTCACGGCAAACCACGAGAGTGGAAATTTTGTTTATCCTGAAAAACAACCCGGCGGCGGAACTCCTGCACTCCGGAAGCAGTTGGGCTACCTGAAGTCCTTTATGGACTCCTTCGACTTTGTTCGGATGAAGCCGGATGGTGCCTTCATC
>Ga0315910_10004710_pt1 | contig 11353 bp, 7 predicted proteins | sample EdamamesoilMG_FD_204470 | JGI IMG/M metagenome (GOLD analysis project Ga0315910, IMG submission 204470) | Garden soil microbial communities collected in Santa Monica, California, United States - Edamame soil | ecosystem: Environmental > Terrestrial > Soil > Garden | place: USA: California...
CCGTTCGGGGTGTCGATCTGCGCCTGGCAGCCGAGCAGGGCGAGCGATCCCACGAGGTAGGCCGCACTCTTCGAGGTTGATCTAGCCACGTCCGGTTCATGAGGATGGACGGTGGATCTGGTCGGACCGAATCACGCCGGCGACAGAACCGCGCCCGTCATTCCTCTTCAGGTGAACAATCGCGCCCTCACGCGAATTTGTGTCACCAGCCGAGGTAGTAGACGCGGCCTGCGTTCTCGAGCACCTCTCCCTCGGGGCCGATGGCCGGGGCGGTGTTCGACGCCGCGACGAGTGCGCGGCCCGCGAGCTGAAGGGCGTCCGGAAAGGGAAACGGGGCGGCGAGCTCGCGCTGCAGCTTGTGAAGTCCGAGCTCTCGAAAGACTCCGTCTTCCTGGATGAAGCAAAAGAGGCCGCCGCTGTCCTCGCTGCTCGTGTCGCTCAGCGGCGCGCCGGCCGCGCTGTCCTGACCCGGGACGGCAACGAGCAGCGTGTCCCCACTGAGCACGACCTCGTCGCCGAAGTAGTCGTACGGGCGCACGACGCTCGGGGTGATGGTGCCGATCGGTCCATGGCCCATCGCGTCGCGTCGAAAGAGAAAGACAGCGCCTGCTTGCGACGCTCGGCTGCTCTCGTCCGGAGCGCCCACGGCGATCCACTCGCCGTCGACGGCCGCCGCGTGCCCGAAGTGGAGCCCGGGCGCGAGCGCAGGCGGCTTCAGCCGCGCGGTCTCGCTCCACGTTCCGCCGCCGTCGCGTTCGTAGACGAACACGGCCCCCGATTCTCTCGCGCACTCCAGAACGTCGGCGCAGCCCTCGGCCGAAGCGCCACCCACGCCCGATTCGAGCGGCGCGCCGACGACCAGCACGCCGTCACCGAGCGCCACGCCCGGGGCGTCGAAGTAGGTGGGCCGAAGCGCGAAGCCGATGTCGGTGGCGGGCGACGCGAGCGTCTGGACGTGCGCCCAGACGCCGGCGGAGCGCCGGAAAAAGTCGAGCCGCTCCGCCGTCACGAACACGAGCTCATCCCCGCGCAGGCGCAGGGTCCCTTGCGTGCCCGTTTCGTACTCGGCCGCCAGCACCCAATCTCCGTCGCCCTGCCGCGAAAACACGTAGAGCGTCTCCTCGCCGCCCGCCGGCTGCCCCACGAACGAAAGCACGTCGTCGGACAGGGCGGCTTCGAACATCCACTCGAGCTCGACCCCGAGTAGCTCGTCACTGTGCCGCTCGAACACCCAGCCGGTGCCGGACCTTCGGTAGAGCCGTCCCCGCCGTGAGGCGTTGACGTAGAGGAGCTCGCCGGTCGCGCGGAGGTAGTCGCCGAAGTAAGCGTTCTCCACCGGCGGGTCGAGCCCGAGCAGGTGAACGCTTCGCCACGGCTCGGCCGCGCGGGTCACCTCGAGCGCGTAGGGTCGCTCGCCGCCCGGTGTGACGACGGTGAGCTCGAACTCGTTCGAGCCGAGCGCGAGCGGGAGTGCCGCGGAAAAGTCGCCATCCGGGCCTTCCTCGACCACCAGCGCCTCACCGAGCGGCCCTCGGACGCGGACCGCCGCCGGGGACGGAACGGTCGCGACCAATTCGATCTCGTCACCGAGCAAGCTCGTCTCGGCCGTGTACGACGCGGCCTCGGGGGCGAACTCGGGCACGAGCACGGCGCCGTCGAGCACCAGGTTCGTCAGCGCGGGCGGTTCGGCGATCGGGGGCTGGTCGGCGCACCCGACGAGCAGTGCGAAAGGGAGCCAGACCCGCACCGTCATGTCAGCGGGCGCGCTCGGAACGCGCGCCGATACGATGCGCCTGCCGGATCTTCCCCTCCTCGAAGCGCCGCCGCTCGTCCTCGTCGCGGAGCGCGAGCGCCGGCGCGGCGGTCGGCTTTCCATCGGGCCCCAGCGCGACGAAGACGAGAAACGCCGAGTTCGTGTGGCTCACGATGCCGGTGATCGGATTTTCTGCGTGCACGTCACAGTGGACCTCGATCGCGCTCCGGCCCACCCAGGTGACGGTGGCGGTACAGATCAAAAGCTCACCGAGGTGAACGGGCTGGCGAAACGTCATCGAGTCGATCGAGATCGTCACGCACGGCAAGCGCGCGTGTCGCATGGCGGCGATCGCGCCGGCCTCGTCCACCATCCGCAGGATGACACCACCATGGACGTTGCTATGCGCGTTCGCGTGCTCGGGCAGCATCAACTGGTGCAACGTGACGCGTGATTCGCTCGAGGCCTTCGCGGTGCTCATGACTCGACGAGGGTACCATGCCGCGGCCTCGTCCGGCGCCGCGTGCTAGGCTCGCGCCCCGCGAGCGGATGGACTTCGTCTACTTCATCATCCTCATCAGTTCGCTGATCCTGATCCACGAACTCGGACACTTCCTGTTCGCCAAAGCGTTCGGGGTGAAGGTGATCACGTTCAGCCTCGGCTTCGGCCCCAAGATCCTGAAGCTCCGCGGGCGCGAGACCGAGTACTGCGTCTCGCTGCTCCCGCTCGGCGGCTACGTGCGCATGCTGGAGGAGTCGAAGAACGACCTCGTTCTGCCCGAGGATCGTCGCCGGACGTTCGAATCATTGCCCGGGTGGAAGCGGGTGATGATCGTGCTGGCGGGCCCGGCGATGAACCTGGTCTTCCCGGTCCTGCTCTACTTCTCGGTCTTCGTCGGCGACGGACCGTTCCTCCCGCCCACCGTCGGCGTCGTGCTGCCGCGCCATCCGGCCGAGGGCAAGCTCTTCCCCGGCGATCGGATCATGGCGGTCAACGGCGAGGAGGTCGGCACGTTCGACGAGGTGAAGCGCATCATTTCGCGAAACCCCGGAAAAACCGTGAATCTTTTGGTGTTCCGCGATCGGCGCCACGTGCGCGTGGACGTGCCGGTGGAGGACACCACCGAGCGCGGCGTCTTCGAGATCGTCGAGCGCGTCGGCACGATCGGGATCCAGCCGAGCTCGCCGGCCGCCGTGATCGGCGTGTCCAATCCCGAGAGCCCGGCGTATCGCGCCGGGCTCCGCACGTTCGACGTGATCACGAGCGTCGGTGGCGGCACCGTGCGAAGGTTCATGGATCTCGACGACGCGTTCGGCGCCGACCAGGGCGAGACGCTGCCGGTCACGTACCTACGCCCGACCGCCGTCCCCGAAGCGCTCGGGGGGCTCGCCGACATGGCGGTGTTCGAGGCCGGCGTGGTCGCTCTCACGCCCGATCCGAACGGCAACACCTTGCTCGAGCGCACGGGCATCGATCGCGCCGATCTGTACGTGGCGGTGCTCCCGCCGGACTCCTACCTGCACAAGGCGGGTCTTCGCGCGGGCGACAAGATCCTGAAGCTCGACGACGAGGCCGTCGCCGCGTGGTCCACCTTCCGGGAGCGCGTGTTCGCCGCGCCCGATCGGCAGCACCGCATCGATTACCTCTCGGCTCGCGACGGCCGCGTGCGCTACGGGAAATTCCAGATGCGGCGCGAAGACTTCACCGACGAGCACGGCCAGACGTTTGCCCGCTACGTGCTGCCGATGCAGCACTGGGCGCCCGTCGCCCCGGAGGAACGCGTCGCCCACCCGGCACCGCTCCGCTACGCGCTCTCCAAGGCGCTCGACGAGACCGTCTCCGTCACGCGCCTGGTTCTCGTCGGGCTCGTTCGGCTGGTGGAGGGGCGCATCAGCCTGAGCTCGCTGTCGGGGCCGATCACGATCTACCAGGTCGCCGGCGAAGAAGGACGCAAGGGTGCGGACTACTTCGTCTGGGCGATGGCCGTCATCAGCATCAACCTCGGGCTCTTCAACCTCTTGCCGATCCCCGTGCTCGACGGCGGGCACCTGTTTTTCCTGCTACTCGAAGGCCTGCTCCGGCGGCGGCTGCCGCTTCGGGTTCGCGAGCTGTCGCACATCGTCGGTATGGGGATCCTGCTCGCGCTGATGGTGCTCGCCTTCAAGAACGACCTCGAGAAGCGCTGGGACGTGATCTCCGGGCAGACGAGCGCAGGATGAAGGTCTCGGCGCGGACGATCGCGGTCGAGGTGCTCGCTCGGGTGGCGCGCGACGGCGCGTATGCGGCGGCGGCGCTCGACGCCGAGCTCGACCGACACCCCGGCCTCGATCCGCGCGAGCGGGCGCTCGCAGCCGAGCTCACCTACGGCACGCTGCGCGCGCAGGGCGCGCTCGTTCGTGCCGTCGAGAAGCACGCCCCGCGCGGGATTTCGGACGACGCCGTGCGCCGCCATCTTCTCGTCGCGGCCTACCAGCTGCTCCTGCTCGACCGCGTCCCGGCGTGGGCGGCGGTGGACGAGGCGGTCGAGAATCTGAAGGCGATGCGCGGACCGCGTGTTGCCGGCTTTGCCAACGCCGTGTTGCGCAAGGTCGGAGCCGACTCGCTCGAGCTCGCGACCGCGATCCGCGAGAGCGCCCCGAGCTGGCTTTTGGCGGCGCTCGTCGCGGCGGTCGGCGTGGACGAAGCCGACGGCTTGCTCGGCATCGCGGTGCCGCTCGGTCGGGTGTGGGCGCGCGCGGCGCGCGGCGTCGAGGCGCCCGCCTGGCTCGAGAACGCGGAGCCCCACGGGACGGTAGCGGGCGCCTTCGCCATGCCCGGCGGTGACCCGGAGAAGCTCGACGGGTACGACGCGGGGGCCTTCGCGATCCAGGAGCCGGGCGCCCAGCTCGTCGCGCTGTCGGTCGGTGCGCTACCGGGTGAGCGGATCCTCGATGCCTGCGCCGGGCGGGGACAGAAAACGACGCTGATCGCCGAGCGCCTCGGCGAGCGCGGCGAGGTGTGGGCGACCGACGCTCACCCGAACAAGCTGAAGGCACTCGCTCGCGAGGCCGAGCGCCTTCACCTCACGCCGCCGCGGATGGCCGCGGTGGATCACACGCTCGGGCCTGGGGATCTCCCCGACGGGTTCGATCGCGTGCTGGTGGACGCGCCGTGCACCGGCGTCGGCACGCTCAGGCGCCGTCCCGAGATCGCCGGGCGGCTGAAGCCGGAAGATCCGAAGCGGCTCGGGGCGCTGGCAGGGGCGATCCTGCGCGGTGCGGCAGCGCGCGCGAAGGACGGCGGTCGGGTCGTGTTCGCCGTCTGCAGCGTGCTGACGGAGGAAGCCGAACAGGTGATCGAGACGACGTCCGATCTCCTCGAGCCGGCGCCCTTCGATGCACCGGAGGTGATCGCGCTCTTCGGAGCCGGAACGACCTCGTTTCGCCTGCTGCCGAAGCGCCACGGCACCGACGGCTACTTCGTCGCCAGTCTGCGGAAAAAGTAGTCCGGCGAGAAACTTGCGCTCCGGCGAAAAAAGCCTGGGGCTTCGATGGGTTACCGCCCATGCTCGCGATCGATTCCGTGGGCTCGAGCATGAGCGTCCTGAGGAGCCGACTCATGGCGCAAGCGTGGCGGGTTTTTCGGATTGGTTTGGCGATTGGACTGGCCTTTGCCGCTCCGCTGGTGGGAGCCGTCGGCTGCAGCGCCGGCGGTGGGGCAACGCCCGAGGGCACCGGCATTCAGCCGGGCGTTGGCGGCTCGACGGGCAGCGGCGGCTCGCCCGGCAGCGGCGGCGTGACGCCGGGGAGCGGCGGCTCGGGCCTCACGGCGGGTTCGACGGCGATCGACACCGACGGCGGCATCGCCCCCGAACCTGCAACCTGCGAGCTCGATTGTACGCCGGTCGGCGGTCAGTATTGCGGCGACCTCTTCGCGCCCTGCGGCACGCCGGTCGCGTGCGGCGCGTGCCAGGCCGACTGGGTGTGCACCGACGGCTTGTGCCTCGGTGGGCCGAGCTGCGTCCGCGGCACCTGCACGCCCGCGGGAGCGGTGTTTTGCGGCGCCATCGGTGACGGCTGCGGCGGTGCCCTCGATTGCGGCATGTGCCCGGCCGATCAGGTTTGCAACGGCAGCGTGTGCGTGCCCGCCAACTGCGTGCCGCTGACGTGCACGGTCGACGGCTGGCAGCTCTGCGGCGTGGTCGGTGACGGCTGCGGCGGCACGCTCGACTGCGGCGCCTGCGCGGGCGACGGCGTGTGCGGCGGATCGGTCGCGAACATCTGCGCGGCGGGAGCGAGCTGCCAGCGCATCACGTGCCAGACGGACGGCGGCAGCTACTGCGGGCTGATCGGCGACGGCTGCGGCGGCCCGCTCGACTGCGGGATGTGTCCGGCGGGACAGTCGTGCAACGCTGCGCACCTCTGCGTGGTCGACGGTTGCGTGCCGATCACGGCCTGTGAGGTCGGCACGACCGGGCGCTACTGCGGCGTGATCGGCGACGGTTGCGGCGGGTCGCTCGACTGCGGCGTGTGCCCCGCGGGCGGCGTGTGCGGCGGCGCAGGCATCGACAGCGTGTGCGCAGGCGACGCCGGTTGCGTGCCGGTGACCTGCGACGCCCAGGGCGGCGGACGCTACTGCGGCGTCATCGGCAACGGCTGCGGCGGCATGCTCGATTGCGGCATGGACTGCCCGGACGCCATGACGTGCGGAGCCGAGACGCCGAACGTCTGCCCGGGCACGGGCGGCACCGGCTGCAGCGGCATCGCCTGCAACGTCGCCGAATGCACGACCGGCGACACCACCGTCACCGGCACGGTGTACGACCCGGCCGGTAGGCTCCCGCTCTACAACGTCGTCGTCTACGTGCCGAACGCGCCGCTCGCCGCCATCCCGACCGGCGCCACCTGCGATCAGTGCGGCGCGATCGCCTCCGGGCAACCGATCACGGCCGCGCTCACCGACGTGAACGGCCGCTTCACGCTCGAAGGCGTGCCGGTCGGCGCCAACATCCCGCTCGTGATGCAGGTCGGAAAGTGGCGGCGCCAGGTCACGATCCCGAACGTCGCCTCCTGCACGAACACGGCGATCCCCGACCCCGCCGACGCGAACCAGAAGCTGCTCCGGCTCCCGCGCACCCAGGCCGAAGGCAACATCCCGCGCATCGCGCTCGCGACGGGCCAGTCCGACGCTCTCGAGTGCCTGCTCCGGCGCATCGGCATCGCCGACAGCGAGTTCACGACCGATGGCGGCACCGGGCGCGTGCACCTGTACGCCGGCGGCAACCCGAACGGCGCACGCGCAGGGGCGGTCGAGTTCCAAGGTGGTGGTGCCTTTGCCCCTGCTGCAACCCAGCTCTGGAACACGACCCAGAAGCTCCTCGCGTACGACATGGTGATGCTGTCCTGCGAAGGCACGGGCAGCGAGCTCCTGCCGTTCAAGGAGCCGTACATGGGCAACATGGAGGCCTACCTGAACGGCGGCGGCCGGGTCTTCTTCGACCACATGCACTTCATGTGGCTCCGCGAGCACGCGCCGCTCGCCACCGTCGCCACCTTCATCGGCACCGGCAACCTGCCCGAGGATGGCATCACGGGCCTCATCGACACCTCGTTCCCGAAGGGCGCCGCGTTCTCGCAGTGGCTCACGGTGGTCGGCGGCGCCCAAGCGCCCGGTCAGCTCCTCATCCGCCAGGGCCAGCACTCCGTGTCCACGGTCAGCATGCAGAGCCAGCGCTGGGTGTACGTGCCGTCGAACCCCGACGACGACGACATGCGCCCCGCCATTCAGTACATGACCTTCAACACCCCGCTCGCTTCTCCACCGGAGCAGCAGTGCGGGCGCGGCGTGTTCACCGATCTGCACATCAACGTGAGCTACCCGGACGGCTCCGGCGGCGACAGCTCGGATCCGGAAGACCCCTTCCCCACCGGCTGCAGCACCAAACCGATGTCGCCGACGGGCAAGGCGCTCGAGTTCATCTTCTTCGACCTCTCCTCGTGCGTGCAGCCCGACGACTCGGAGCCGGTGCCGCCGATCCCTCCCCCGATCCCGCCGGGCACCCCGCCCCCACCGGTGCCCCCGCCCGGGGTGCCGCCGCCGGGCACGCCGCCGCCGCCGACGGAGACCCCGCCACCTCCGCCACCTCCGCCTCCGCCGCCGCCTCCACCGCCCCCGCCGGCCTAGGGCGCGTCCCTAAGATTTTTGCTGCCCCCGTGGAGGGCAACGCCGTTCGACCCGCGTTCTCGGCCTTCGGCCTCCGAGCGCGGGCGCCCTCCTTAAGCCCGCGTCCCGCGGGCTTGGGGGCGCGACGGCGAAGCTCGGCTACGTCGATGCGGCTCCGCGCCGCAGCAGCGTCGCGATGAGCGGTGGTGGGGAGGGCGGCGCGGTGCTCGGCGGCGGGGCTACGCGCACGATGTCGACGCCCGGTCCGGCATCGATTTTCAATCGCCCCGCCGCCCGAGCCTGATTTTTCTGACGCGGCAAACCGTTTGCCCTGTAGGGCGGAGCGCGGCGTGAATTCCTTTTTTGGAATATGGCAATTGGGGAATGCTCATTTCAGAGATTTCTTAGGTGAAGAGGCGAGTCGAAACCCAACATAGCCTCCGAGCTATGGTCTGCCTTAGAACCCTTTCCTCTTGCGTCTGCGAGTAGAAAAATGGCTCGGCTCGAGAGTCGACGACGCCTTCGACGGACGCGGGCTCGACGCCGCGAGACCTTGAGCGTCGTCGGCTCCCGAGCGAGCACCGCGGCCGCCCTCGACCTGAAGAGCACCTCGACGCCGACCGGCCGCGGACGAGGGGCGGGCACCCCTTCCAGAACCTAGCTCGTCACGCCCGCTGATCGAGGATTTCTCGAACTTTGATCGACAGGTCGTTCGGTCGGTAGGGCTTCTCGATGAAGTGAAGGCCCGCCTCGAGCACGCCCTGCCGCGCGATGATGTCCTCCCCGTAGCCCGAGCTGAAGAGCACCGCGATGCCGGGCCGGAGCGACGAGATGCGCGCGGCGAGGTCGCGACCGTTCATCCGCGGCATCACCACGTCCGTCACCAGGATGTCGATCGGCTGAGGGTAGTCGGTGAAGGTGCGAAGCGCTTCGTCCGCACCGGCGCACGGCAGCACTTTGTAGCCGAGCTCCTGGAGCGCGCAGTGCGCCAGCTCGAGCACGAGCGGTTCGTCTTCCACCAGCAGGATCGTCTCGGTGCCGCCGCGCGGCCGCGAAGGCGGCGGCGGGGTGATCGTCTCCGGAGCGATGCTGGCCGGGTCGACCTCCACGCTGGGCAAGAAGATGTGGAATGTCGAGCCGCGTCCGAGCTCCGATTCGACGGCGATCGTGCCTCCGTTTTGCTCCACCGCGCCGTAGACGGTGGCGAGGCCGAGCCCGGTGCCCGCGCCCGTTTCCTTGGTGGTGAAGAACGGCTCGAACAGGCGCGAGCGAACCACCTCCGACATCCCGCGGCCCGAATCCTGAACCGCGAGGATCACGTACTTCCCCGGCGCGAGCGAGCCCGGCACGTCCGCGCGCTGCCCGAGCACTTCGAGATTCCGAGTTTCGATCAGGACCTCGCCGTGGCCCGTGATCGCGTCCCGCGCGTTGACGATCAGGTTGACGAGCACTTGCTCGAGCTGGCCCGGATCCGCCTGCACGTACCAGAGATCCTCGGCAACCCGCGTCGATAGCGTGATGTTGTCGCCGATCAACCGTTCGAGCATGCCGCGCACGCGCTCGATCAGCAGGCTCAAGTTCAGGGGCCGAGGCTCGATGACCTGCTTTCGCCCGAATGCGAGCAGCTGGCGGGTCAGGGTGGCGGCGCTCTCGGCGGCAGACGTCGCGACGGCCAGGTGACGGAGCAGCGGCGAGTCCTGGCTCATCCGGCTCTCGGCGAGCGAGAGGTTGCCGAGGATGCAGGTGAGCAGGTTGTTGAAGTCGTGGGCGACGCCGCCGGCAAGCCGGCCGATCGCTTCCATCCGCTGAGCCTGCCGGAGCTGGGCCGCGAGCTTCGCGTACTCTTCCTTGGCGAGCTCTCGCTCGGTCACGTCGAACCCGACACCAAGCACCCCGATCACCGCGCCGTGGGCGTCGTAGAAGGGCGTGAGGCGGTACTCGAGCGATCGACCGATGCAGACGTCCTGGTAGGTCTGCGGCTCGCCGGCGAGCGCGCGCAGGTGGCATGCATACGGCTCGTAGGTCCGGTCGGTAGTGCCCCACATTTCGGGCAGGCTCGACCCGATGAGCTCACCGTCCGTGAGGCCGAGCCGCGCGAGCCCCGCGCCCTGCGACCGCGTGAAGACCAGGTTTCGATCCACGGCATAACAAAAGCCGGGCATGTGACCGACCACGGCGGCAAACGTCTGGGCGAGCTCGGCCGTCGGCATCGAAGAGGCGACGCCGGCACCCGCGGCGGCGGGAGGCGGTGCGGAGCGGGTGCCGGACGGAGAGGGAGCGGCCATGTGGCCTGAATGATAGCGACGATTCGACGAAACGACTAGCCGCTGACCCGGTTTCGACCGCCGTGCTTCGACTCGTAGAGCAGCGCATCCGCGCGTTCGTACAGCGCTTCTGGTGCCTCACCGCTCGTCAGCTCGGCGATGCCGACGCTGACCGTCACCGGGATCTGCTGGCCGTCCCACTTGAACGAGTGGCCTTCGACCGCCGAACGAAGTCGCTCGGCCTTCTCGCGAGCATCCGCCAGGGGCTCCGCCAGCAGAAGCGCAAATTCCTCGCCGCCGACGCGAGCGAGGAGATCGGTGTCGCTCAAGCAACCCTTGGCCACCTTCGAGAGCTCGCGCAGGACCTCGTCCCCCGCGGAATGGCCGTGCGTGTCGTTGATCCGCTTGAAAAAATCGATGTCGAGCAGCCCGAGCACCAGAGGCCGCTTGCCGCCCGCCGCCCGGGAGACTTCGGTCGGAAAAGCATCGTCGAAACGCCGCTTGTTGAAGACGCCGGTCAGGGCGTCGTGGGTCGCGAGCCCCATCACGTGCTCGAGGTAGCCCACCTCGAGCGGACTCTTCGTGTACTTGATGACGGTCCGGCCGATCCTGATCTGATCGCCGTCCGAGAGCGGGACCGTCCCTTTCACGCGCTCGTCGTTCACGAACGTGCCGTTGGTGCTGTTCTCGTCGCGGATCGCGTGCCGGCCCTCGATGCGAAGCACCGTCGCGTGGTGACGGCTCACCAAGTCGCTGTTGATGACCAGGCCGCAGTGGTCCTCTCGCCCGAGCTCGACCTGATCGCGATTGAGGTCGGCGGTCTGCCCGAGCTCCGCGCCGGCGATGACCACCAGGCAGGGACGCTCGGGTCCGCTCGGCAGCACCGACGCGAACGAAATCCGCGTCATGCGCTCGGGAAACTGCGTGTCAGACCCCATGGGCGTGGCGGCCCCTGATCAGACCTCGGCCCGCGCCGGGGGTCAAGGGAGAGGTCAAGGAGAGGTCAAGGAGAGGTCAATGGGTGCCTTGCCTCGCGCGGCCGAAAGGGACATACGTGCGGGGCTCATGGCATCGCTCGACCTCAAAGGGACGCTCACCGCCCTCGCGACTCCGTTCTCGTCGGCAGGCACCGAGATCGATTGGGCATCGTACGAGAAGCTCCTCGAGTTGCAGATCTCCGGGGGTGTCAGCGGC
>Ga0315910_10004711_pt1 | contig 11352 bp, 8 predicted proteins | sample EdamamesoilMG_FD_204470 | JGI IMG/M metagenome (GOLD analysis project Ga0315910, IMG submission 204470) | Garden soil microbial communities collected in Santa Monica, California, United States - Edamame soil | ecosystem: Environmental > Terrestrial > Soil > Garden | place: USA: California...
GGCGCACGCCACGTCGTTCCTGCAGGAGAGCTACTACGTCGCCTCTGCGGCCGACGAAATCTATCTCGACCCGATGGGCCTCGTGGCCATCGACGGTTACGAGCGCTACCGCACGTATTACAAGGAGCTTCTCGACAAGATTGGCGTCGAGATCAATCTGTTCCGCGTGGGCGCGTACAAGAGCGCCGCCGAAGTCTACGTTCGCACGGACATGTCTCCCGAAGATCGCGAGGAAAGCCTCGCGTACCTGAACGCGCTATGGCTCAGCTACCGCACGGCGGTTGCCGAAGCGCGCGGTCTCACGCCCACCGACATCTCCGACTACGTCAACAACCTCGTGCCAGCCATGCTCGCTGCCAAGGGCGACGCCGCCAAGGTGGCGCTCGATGCAAAGCTGGTCACCGGCCTCAAGTCGTCACTCGACGTGGAGCGCCGCATGGTCGCGCTGGTCGGCAGCGATTCGCCCGGTGAAAACGTGGAGAAGGTGGAAGCGGAAGAGAGCGACGCCGGCGAGTCGTTCAACTCGACGTCGCTCGAGGACTACCTGCGCGCCGTGCACGCCGAGAAACAAGCGCGTGGTCTGGGCAAGGACAAGATCGGTGTCGTGATCGCCTCCGGCGAGATCCTGGACGGCTCACAGCCGCCGGGCACCGTGGGCGGGGAGACCGCCGCGTCCCTGATTCGCGAAGCTCGCGAAGACGACGACGTGAAGGCCATCGTGATTCGCGTCGACAGCCCGGGCGGAAGCGTGTTCGCTTCAGAGCAGATCTATCGCGAAGTGCGGGCCGCGCAGGCGGACGGCAAGCCGGTCGTGGTGTCGATGGGCGATCTCGCGGCCTCGGGCGGCTATTACATTGCCGCGTCGGCCGATGAGATCTGGGCGCACCCGGCCACCATCACCGGATCCATCGGCATCTTCGGCGCCATCCCGACTTTCCAGAACACGCTCAAGAAGATTGGCGTGAGTGTGGACGGCGTAGGCACCACGAACTTGTCCGGTCAGCTGCGCATCGATCGTCCGCTGGGCGAGGATGCCAAGGTGCTGCTGCAGTCGTTCATCGAACGCGGCTACGAGGAATTCCTGGCGCACGTCGCGGAAGGCCGAAAGAAGACCCGCGACGAAGTGCACGCCATTGCGCAGGGCCGCGTCTGGATCGGCACCGATGCGAAGAACAACGGTCTCGTCGATCAGCTCGGCCTGTTCGACCAGGCTGTGAAGTCGGCGGCGAAGCGCGCCAATCTGTCGGGCGATTACGAAGTCGAACGCATCGAGCCCGAGCTCAGCTGGGCCGAATCTCTGGCACTGCAGATCAAGGTCTGGTTCGCGAAGAATTTCGTGGGCGACATCGCGGCGCGCATGCCGGCCCTGCAGGTGGCCCGTGAATTCCAGCCGCTGCAGCGCGAGCTTGCGCGCTGGTCGCGCATGAATGCGCGCGACAATCGCTATGCCTACTGCTTCTGCGACGTCCGCTAGCTAGTTGAGCGTCCCCCAGTCGAGGATGACCTTCCCCGACTGACCCGACCCCATCGTCTCGAATCCCTTCTGGAACTCCTGGATGGGGAAGTGGTGCGTGATCACCGGCGTGATGTCGAGGCCGGCCTGCAGCAGCGCCGCCATCTTGTACCAGGTCTCGAACATCTCGCGCCCGTAGATGCCGCGCATGTTGAGGCCCTTGAAGATCACCTGGTTCCAGTCGATGGCCGTGTCGCCCGGCGGGATGCCCAACAAGGCGACACTGCCGCCGTGGTGCATCGTGCGCAGCATGTCGCGGAACGCGCCTGGGTTGCCCGACATCTCGAGGCCGACGTCGAAGCCTTCCTGCATGCCGAGTTCCTTCATCGTGTCATCGAGCTTCTGCCGCGTTACGTTGATGGCGCGTGTCGCGCCCATTTTCGTGGCGAGGCCGAGCCGGTAATCGTTGACGTCGGTGATGACCACGTGGCGCGCGCCGATCTTCTTCGAGATGGCCACCGCCATGATGCCGATGGGGCCCGCGCCGGTGATCAACACGTCTTCGCCCACCATGTTGAAGGCGAGGGCCGTGTGCGTGGCGTTGCCGAAGGGATCGAGGATGCTCGCTATGTCATCCGTGATCGCATCGGGCAGCTTGAACGCGTTGCTCGCGGGGATCGCGAGGTATTCCGCGAAGCAGCCCTGGCGGTTCACGCCCACACCCACCGTGTTGATGCACAGGTGACGTCGGCCAGCGCGGCAATTGCGGCAATAGCCGCAGGTCAGATGCCCTTCACCCGACACGCGATCGCCCACGGCGAAACCGCGCACTTCACTGCCCATGTCGACGATGCGGCCGTAATACTCGTGGCCGACGGCCATGGGCACGGGAATCGTCTTTTGCGCCCACGCATCCCATTGGTAGATGTGCATGTCCGTGCCGCAGATTGCGGTCTTCGCGATCTTGATGAGCACGTCGTTGGGGCCGACTTTCGGCTCCTCGATGTCTTTCATCCAGATACCGGGTTTCGCTTCGCTCTTGACCAATGCCTTCATTTGATGAGCTCCAGTTCGCGGCCCACCTTGATGAAGGCTGCCAGTGCGCGCTCGAGTTGCGCGTCGTTGAGTCCCGCGGACATCTGTGTGCGGATGCGCGCCTCACCCTTGGGCACCACGGGGAAGGAGAACCCGATGACGTACACGCCTTCGCCCATGAGCTGGTCGGCGAATTTTCCGGCCAGTGCCGCGTCGCCGATCATGACCGGGATGATGGGGTGCTCGCCTGGCAGGAGCCTGAAGCCCGCGGCCTGCATTCCTGCGCGGAATTTCTTGGCGTGACCGAAGAGGGTTTCACGCAGCTGCGGCATGTTCTCCACGAGATCGAGCGCACGCAGCGTGACGGCCGCCACCACGGGCGGAATGCTGTTCGAGAATAGATAGGGACGCGAGCGCTGGCGGAGCCAGGCAATCGCATTCGCCTTTCCCGAGGTGTATCCGCCGCTGCCGCCGCCGAGGGCCTTGCCGAAGGTGCCGGTCAGGAAGTCGATGCGGCCTGACACCCCGCAGTGTTCAGGCGTGCCGCGACCGGCCGTTCCCATGAAGCCGGTGGCATGCGAATCGTCGACCATGACGAGCGCGTTGTACCGGTCAGCGAGATCGCAGATCTCCTTCAATGGCGCGATGCTGCCATCCATCGAGAACACGCCGTCCGTCGCGATGAGCCGCGTGCGGCAATCCTGCGAATCCTTGAGGTGCTGCTCGAGTTCCGCGAGATTGCGATTCGCGTAGCGCAGGCGTCGCGATTTGCAGAGGCGGATACCGTCGATGATGCTGGCGTGGTTCAGCGCATCCGAGATGATGGCGTCCTGCTCGCCGAGCACGGTCTCGAACAATCCGCCATTCGCGTCCCAGCAGGATGAATAAAGGATGGTGTCTTCGGTCCCGAGGAAGCGCGAGAGCGCGGCCTCGAGCTGCTTATGGACCGTCTGCGTGCCGCAGATGAAGCGAACCGATGCCATGCCGTAGCCGTACCGGTCTATGGCGCGATGCGCGGCTTCGCGGATGGCCGGATGGCTTGCGAGGCCCAGGTAGTTGTTAGCGCAGAGGTTCACGACGTCCGCGTCATTGGCCCGGATCTGTCCGCCCTGGGGGCTGGCGATCACGCGTTCGGTTTTGAAGAGGCCTTGCTGTCGGAGTTCGTCGAGTTGGGTGTCGAATCGCTGGTAGAACGAAGGGTCCACGAAGGAACCTCGGGAAAGGTGAAGTTGGCGCAATTATACTGGCGCCCGTGGGACCCAAGCTGGCTGATCAGGAAAACACCGAGGGCGCGGAGGGCGGCGGTACCTCGTTGCGCATCGACCGCTGGTTGTGGTGCACCCGGATGTTCAAATCCCGGACGCTGGCAGCGGAAGCGGTCGGTGGGGGCAAAGTCCATCTGAACGGACAGCGGGTGAAGCCCGCGCACCCGGTTCGCGTGGGCGACATGCTCACACTGTCGCGGCCGGGATATGCGTTCGAATGCGAAGTGCTGAAACTTCCGGACCGTCGCGGTTCCGCGTCCGTGGCGCAGGCCTGTTACGCGGAAACCGACGCGGCGCGAGCCGCGCGCGAAAAGCATGTCGAGAATGCGCGGCTGGTCTCGGCATTCGCGCAGCCGCGTTCGCTCGAACGGCCCGATAAACACGGGCGCCGCGAGCTGCGCCGTCTACGCGGTCGCGACTGACGCGGAGACCTCTCGTGCGCACCACCGATCACCGAGCCACGCGGCTTTTCATCTTCCTGGCGGGGTTTTTCCTGACCAACGCCCTCATCGGCGAGTTCGTCGGCGTGAAGATCTTCGCGCTCGAAGCGAGTATCGGCGCCGAGCCTTTCAACTGGTCGCTGTTCGGAATCAGTGGAACGTTGAACTTCACCGCCGGCGTACTCGTGTGGCCGTTCGTGTTCATCATGACGGACATCATCAACGAGTATTACGGCGTGCGCGGCGTGCGCCTCATTTCGTGGATCGCCGTCGGCCTGATCGCCTACGCATTTCTGGCCGCCTATGCCGCCATCTCCCTTTCACCCGCCAGCTTCTGGGTCGATCTGAACAAGGACATGGGTGTGCCCGACATCCAGATGGCGTACGCGATCCTGTTCGGCCAGGGAATGTGGACCATCTGCGGATCCATCGTCGCCTTCCTCGTGGGACAGCTCGTCGATGTCGTCATCTTTCACCGCATCCTCCGCATGACGGGCGAGCGATTCGTGTGGCTGCGAGCCACTGCGTCGACGGCGATCTCCCAATTGCTCGACAGCTTCATCGTGCTGTACATCGCGTTCGTCATCGGGCCGCAGCACTGGTCGATACCGCAGTTCCTCGCGGTGGGCACGGTCAACTACGTGTACAAGATGGCGGCCGCCATCGTTCTGATTCCGTTGCTGTACGTGGCGCGCGCCGGTATCCATGCGTACCTGGGGCATGGGGAGGCTGAACGCCTGCGCCGGGAAGCCGCTTCCGACTAGCTACTGTCCCGGTGCGCGCGGATCGAGCGGATCACCCGACGGCGAGCCTTTCTCGGCGCGGCCGTCTTTCGCTTCGGCGACCGGGTTGTCGCCGGGGTCGCGCATGTTCCCCCAGCCGAACATCATCATGGCGGCGCCGAGCGCCTGCATGCCGCCACCGCCGCGCTTCGCGGCCCTGATGATGACGACTCCAATCCAGATGACGAACGCTGCGGCCCCGAGCCCGGCGAGCACCTTCACCGCGGTGGTGATGTCGTCGTTCACCGGGCGACTGCGGCCAGGTAACTAGTTGAGCAGAGCGGCAAGCCGCCGCCGCCAGCCCGACACGCGTCCGTCGTCCGCAGGGAGCAACGCAAAGGCCTGCAGAAGATCTTCACGGCCCGCTCGCGTGGCGAAGGCGCGATCGCCCTGCATGCGGCCGAGCAGCGACTCGATGGCCGCGTCAGGGCTGCCGCCTAACAAGGCGCGTGCGGCACTCGCGCGCGAGGCATCCGTCCGGGCTGCATCATCCGTGGCGAGCGCGGCGAAGTGGATCAGCGCGCGCACGGCGTTGGAGGCGGGTTCGGTCTGGGCCTGCGGCGGGAGCTGTCCCAGCACCTTCGACGCTTCGACGACCTCGCCAGTCAGCGCGAGATAACGCGCCAGATCGCGGCGAGCGTCGAAATTGCCCGGATCCGTCACGACAGTGCCCCGCAATTTCGCGATTGCGCCGGCGAAATCGCCTTGTTCGGCGAGTTCACGCGCGACCAGCAGTTCTCCCGCCGATGCACGCGGCAGGTGTGGCTGGAGAAAGGCACGTACCTGCGCGAGCGGCTGCGCACCGACGAACTCGTCGACGACTCGCCCGCCGCGAAACAGCTTCACGGCCGGGATGCTGCGAATGTGAAACTGCTGCGCGAGGTCCTGGTTCTCGTCGGTGTTCACCTTGACGATCTTGACCTTGCCGGCGTTTTCGTCGGCCACCTGTTCGAGTACCGGACCCAGGGCGCGGCACGGGCCGCACCAGGGCGCCCAGAAGTCGACCAGAACGGGTTGGGAGGCGGAGGCGTTGACGACCTCGGCGGGGAAGGTTGCCGTGGTGACGGCGGCTACGGATGCGCTCATGGTCCGGCTATTGGGACGCAAGACGGCGAATTCAATAGAATTTCGGCCATGACAAAATTTCCCCTGCTGGAACGGCCGGAGTCCATCGCCAAGGCGATCAACCCGCAATATCTCGCCGAAGAACAGCCACTTGTACGTACCCTCGCCGACAAGGCGAGGCTCAGCGATGCCGCCGGCCGCAACACCAGCGCCCGGGCATTGTCGCTGGTGCAGGCGGTGCGGGCGACCCGAGGCAGCGGCGGTGCGCTCGACGCCTTCCTGCGCGAGTACAGCCTGGCTTCGCGCGAAGGCGTGATCCTCATGTGCCTTGCCGAGGCGTTGTTGCGCATCCCCGATGGCGAGACCGCCGACCGGCTCATTGCCGACAAGATTCCCACGGGTGCGTGGGACGACCACCTCGGTGACTCCGAATCACTGCTGGTGAACGCATCGACATGGGGGTTGATGCTTACGGGTCGCGTGGTGGCACTGGACCGCAACGAAGTGGGCGAGGCGCGTTCCTGGTATGCGCGCCTCGTGGGCAAGCTCGGTGAGCCCGTCGCGCGCGCCGCGCTCAAGCAGGCGATGCGCATCCTCGGCCACCAGTTCGTCATGGGGCGCGACATCGACAGCGCCTTGTCACGCGCGGCCGGCAAGGAAGAGCGCAACTATCGTTACTCGTTCGACATGCTCGGCGAGGCGGCGCTCACGCGCGCCGACGCCGAGCGTTACCGCGAGAAGTACGCGGCGGCGATCGACACCGTGGGCAAGGCCGTGGAGACGCGCGAGACGATCACTGCGCGTCACAGCATCTCCATCAAACTCTCGGCGCTGCATCCCAGGTATGAATTCTCGCAATCCTCGCGAGTGATGGCGGAGTTGTATCCCGTCATCGAGTCACTGGTTCGCCAGGCTCGTGATGCGGGCATCGGCGTGACGCTGGATGCCGAGGAAGCCGAGCGGCTCGAGCTTTCGCTGCTGTTGGTCGAAAAGCTGCTCGAAAGTGACGTCACTCGCGGTTACGCGGGTTTCGGACTCGCGGTACAGGCCTACCAGAAGCGTGCCTACGTCACCATCGAGTGGCTGATGAAGCGCCTCCGCGAGACGGATCGGCGCATCACACTGCGCCTGGTCAAGGGCGCCTACTGGGACAGCGAGATCAAGCGTGCCCAGGAGCGCGGCCTTGCGGGCTACCCGGTGTTCACGCGCAAATCCAACACCGATGTGTCGTACCTCGCCTGCGCGCGCCTTCTGGAAAGCGCGGGCGAAAGAATCTATCCACAGTTCGCCACGCACAACGCGCACACCATCGCGCATATCGCAGAAGTGTTCGGAGGTGACGCGCACCGATTCGAGTTCCAGCGCCTGCACGGCATGGGCGCGGAGCTCTACGACAGCGTCGTCCGCGGGCCGTGGGGAAAATTCCCGTGCCGCGTGTATGCGCCGGTCGGCGCGCACGAGGACCTGCTGCCTTATCTCGTGAGGCGGTTGCTCGAGAATGGCGCCAACACGTCGTTCGTCAATCGCATCGTCGATGCGAGCCTGCCCGCCGAAGAAGTGGTGGCGGATCCGATCGCAGAGGTCGACGCTCTCGAGCGCGTGGCGCATTCACGCATCCCGTTGCCGGCGAATCTGTTCGCGCCCGAGCGTACCAACTCGGCCGGTTTCAATTTCGCCGACGGTCAGTCGGTCGACGCGCTGTTGCGCGACATGGGCCGGCTCTCCCAACAGAACTGGAGCGCGGCGCCGATCGTTTCCGGACACACGCTGCCAGGAAAATCCTCGTCGGTTTCCAACCCGGCGGACACCGCGGAAACGATCGGCAGCGTGATATCTGCGGATGCGGCTGCAGTTGATGACGCCATCGCGGCCGCTCTGCGCGCGCAGGAAGACTGGGACGCCGCGGGCGGCGAGAAGCGCGCGGTGGTGCTCGAGCGGGCCGCGGCCCTGTTCGAAGAACATACCGCGGCACTGGTGGCGCGCTGCGTTCGCGAAGCTGGCAAGACGCTGCCGGACGCGATTGGCGAAGTGCGCGAAGCCGTGGACTTCCTTCGCTACTACGCGGCGCGTGCCCGCCGCGATTTCTCGCACGAGTCGACGCTGCCGGGTCCCACGGGTGAACGCAACCTGATGCGACTGCGTGGCAAGGGGGTGTTCGGTTGCATCAGCCCCTGGAACTTTCCGCTGGCTATCTACACGGGTCAGGTGGCCGCGGCGCTGGCCGCCGGCAACACCGTGGTGGCGAAACCCGCCGAGCAGACGCCGCTGACCGCGGCATATGCCACGGGTCTCCTGCTGCAGGCAGGTGTTCCACCCGAGGCGCTGCATTTCGTGCCGGGCGATGGCGCGGACGTGGGCGGCGCGCTCACGCGCGATCCGCGCCTCGCGGGCGTGATCTTCACGGGCTCGACCGATACCGCACGGCTCATCGAGCGTTCGATGGCGACGAGACCCGGCGCAATCGGTACTTTGATCGCCGAGACCGGCGGCCTGAACGTCATGCTGGCCGACAGTTCGGCGCTGGCGGAGCAACTGGTGCTCGACGTCGTGCAGTCTGGCTTCAACAGCGCGGGACAGCGTTGTTCGGCTCTGCGTGTGCTCCTGGTACAGGAAGAAATCGCGCCGCGCGTGAAGACCTTGCTGGCCGGCTGCATGGACGAACTCGTGGTCGGTGATCCTGCGTTGTTAGGCACGGATGTGGGGCCGGTCATCGACGACGACGCGCTCTCCATGCTCGAGAAGCATGCGGCGCAGGTCACCAGGGGTGCGGCGTGGAGCCATCGTGCGCGCACGGTGGCCAACTCGCGCGGACGGTTCTTCGCGCCGCTCGCGGTGCAGATCGATTCACTCGCGGCCTTGCAAAAGGAAGTCTTCGGGCCGGTGGTGCACGTCCTCGGTTACCGCGCAAAGGATCTCGACTCGGTGGTGTCGTCGATCAACGCGATGGGGTACGGGCTCACGCTAGGCATTCACACGCGCATCGACGGGTTGGCGCAGCGCATAGCGCGCACGCTTCGCGTGGGCAACGTGTATATCAACCGCAACATGATCGGCGCCGTCGTGGGGGTTCAGCCTTTCGGCGGCATGGGGCTGTCCGGTACCGGGCCCAAGGCCGGCGGACCGCACTACCTGCACCGGATGGCGACTGAGCAGACCATCACCACGAATACCGCGGCGATCGGAGGCAATGCGGGATTGCTCTCGCTGGCGGCCCAGTAGCGCAATTTTTTCCCTAAGGTCCGCCCCGGCACGGCCGATACCCTCCTGGCGAAGGCGCCTGGAGGGGCGGTACTGCAATGACGGGAAGATTCACGCGCCGCTGGTTCACATCGATTCCGATCTTCGGGCGCTTCTACATAATGCTGGCGATCCTCGTGCTCGCGGAAGTGGGGCTGGTAGCGGGTTGCCTGCACGCCATGCGTCTGCAAACCGAGGCGAGCGCCGACCTCGCGCGCATCGCCGCCGTTCAACGCTCGCTCGATCGCACGCTGGCGCTGCACGGCGACCTCAGCGCCGGGATCGCGGCGGCGCACCCCGGATCCACGCCAGACAACCTCCTCAGCGCATTGCGCGCCCAGCTCGATCTCACCTGGACGCTTCCGGCCAATACCGAAGTCGCCGCCATTACCGACGCGCTCCGGACTCCGGCCGCGCAATACCTCGAAAGCGTCGAAGAGTACGTCCGCCAGGGAGGCGGCGCGGGCGGAGCCACTGCCTGGGCATTCGCGGATCTCGAGCCGCGGCGCGCAGCGCTCGAGACGTCGCTGAAAGATTCGATGCTGCGCATGCGCGGCGTGCTGCAGCGTGTGGAGACCCGGGTGCTCGCCGAAGCCGGGAGCGCCGGAGCCGTGAAGGCGTGGTTGATTGGCGGAGCCGCGGCGGCGGCCATCGTCGCGATGCTCGTGTTCTGGGCCATGGCGCGCTCCCTCCAGCGCTCATTGCAGGACGTCGGCAACGTGGCGCAGGCACTCGCCGCTGGCGACATGGACAACCGCTGCGACACGCACGGTAATGACGAGGTGAGCGGTCTTGCGCGCATGATCAACCTGCTGGCCGACACCATGCAGGGCATGCTGACGCGCCTTCGCTCCGAAGCCAGTCGCAGCACGTTCAGCAACCAGCTGGTCGAGGCGCTGGAAATGGCCGACTCCGAGGCCGAGGCGGACAAGGTCATCGCGCGTGCGATGAGCGCCATCTCCGATGTGCATCCGATGGAACTGCTGCTGGCGGACTCATCGCGCGCGCACCTGGAGCGGGCCTGCGTGCATCCCAAGAACGGTTCGCCGAACTGTTCGGTGGAGTCGCCGTACAGCTGTATCGCCGTTCGTCGCGGTCACCCGCAGATCTTCCCCGACGCGGAGGCACTCAACGCGTGCCCGAAGTTGTTAGGGCGCATGGGTGGCGCGCTGTCGGCCGCCTGTGTGCCGGTGAACTTCATGGGCCGCGCGCTCGGCGTGTTGCATGTGGCCGGCGCGAAGGGGAAGCCACCGAATCCGGAACAGATTGCGCAGCTCACCGCGCTCGGTGTTCATGCGGGAACGCGCATCGGGACATTGCGGGCCTTCGAACGTTCGCAACTCCAGGCGAGCACCGACAGCCTGACCGGGTTGACCAACCGCCGTGCCGCCGAGGAAATCCTCAGCAACCTCATGGCCGTCGATTCCGCGTTTGCCGTGGTCATGTCCGACCTGGACTACTTCAAGCGCCTCAATGACACGCAGGGTCACGAGGCGGGCGATCGCGCACTCAAGTTGTTTGCCGACACGGCGCGCAGCGTGGTGCGAGATCGCGATCACGTCGTGCGGTGGGGTGGTGAGGAGTTCGCGATGCTGCTGCCGGGCGCAAACGCCGAGCGCGCCGCGGAAGTCGTGGGCCGCCTGCGCGCTGCGCTGGCCGAATCGCATCTATTGTCGGGAACGCCGGTGTTCACGGCGAGCTTCGGTATTTCCGATTCGACGATGGCGCGCGATCGGGAAACGTTGATCCGCCTCGCCGATGAGGCCCTCTATCGCTCGAAGCAGGCGGGAAGGGACTGCTGCACCGTCGGTGATCCGCAGGTGATGAGCCTGCCTGGCGTGCGCCGCGAGCGCGACCAGGGCGCCGTCGTCGATATCACCCAGGTCGCCCGAAGCAGCTGAGATGGCAGCTGAGATGGGGTCAACCCCCATTTCAGCCGAAGTCGAAAAACCTCTTCGGCGAATCGCGCTCGGGATCCTTCACGCAGCGGCGGTCGATGAGATTCCACGTGGCGCAGCTCACGTTCATGGTGAGCGTGCCGCAGGTCGGCAGATCGCTGGTGACGGTCTCGGGCG
>Ga0315910_10004712_pt1 | contig 11350 bp, 7 predicted proteins | sample EdamamesoilMG_FD_204470 | JGI IMG/M metagenome (GOLD analysis project Ga0315910, IMG submission 204470) | Garden soil microbial communities collected in Santa Monica, California, United States - Edamame soil | ecosystem: Environmental > Terrestrial > Soil > Garden | place: USA: California...
TGGCGGTGTACAGGCGCGCCGCGTTGACGCGCACGCGGCTCACGGAGATCTCCACCGGGAATACTTCGCCGTTCAGCGTGCGCGCGTCGCACTCGCGGATCTCACCGTGCAGCGCGCCGAGCCGCGCGCCGGGACCGTCGCCGGCGAGCAGCGTGATGAAGCGCGCCAGGGGCTGGTTCAACAGGTCCGAAGCGGCGCAACCAAACAGGCGCGCCGTCGCGGGATTGGCGAGCTTTACGACGCCGTTCTCGTCCAGGCAGACGATGCAGTCGGTCGAGGATTGCACCATGCCCTTCAAGAGCGCATCGCGCTGGCGCACGCCGATGGCCAACGCCAGGGAGCGCCACATGCGAGTCTCGAACCAGCGCACCGACGCCACGGCGAACAGCGCCGAAACCACGATCAGCGGTGCGACGGTCGCGATCAGCAGCCGCTCCTGCAACCACAGTTCGATCGACACCGCGGCGATGGAGGCGTACAGCAGCGCGAGGATCGCCACGTTGCGGCGCCAGTCGGTGCCGAACAGCAGCACGGCCAGCAGCGCGGACGCGGCCAGCAGCGCGACGTTCATCCATGCCGGCGCGGGCTCGAGCGCACCGGCAGCGGCAGACTCGGCGGCGATGGCGTGCACCATGACGCCCGGCAGCTGTCCGTGGACGGGCGCGAGCTGGGCGCGCGAATGCCCCGGCACCGTCGGCCCAACCAGCACCCGGCGGCCGGCGAAGGTTTCGCGCGGCACGCGGCCGTCGAGTACGTCGAGGAAGGAAACCTGCACGAACGACGCCGGCGTGATCGACCAGTCGATGATCAGCGGCCGGCCTTCGGGCAACCGCCGCTGTGGGTCGACGAGGCTCACGGTCTTCTCGCCCCCGACGCTGCGGAAGTCGTGCCACTCGCGCACCGGGAAGCGCAGGCCGATTTCGATCCCCACCAGGTCCACGCTGCGCGCGAAGCGCGGCAAGGGCATCGCGGTCTCCGCCGAAACTGCATCGTCCGCGGGCCGCACGAAGATGGGCAGGGTCACCGGGAAATTGCGGCGCCGCGCGAGCGCGGCGTCCAGCAGCGCGTCGTCCTCGGGCGCGCCGGATGTCTCGCTGAGGTCGACGTCGAAGAACACGCTGCGCGGTTGCGCCCGGGTGAGTTCCTCCAGCAGCCGTGCGTGCTGGCGGCGTGGCATCACCCTGTGGCCGAAGGCCGCGACGGTGCGCGAGTCGATGCCGACGATGACGATCTGCGAGTCGACTTCCCGGGCGAGCAGTCGCGCCCGCAGGTCGGACACCGCGTTTTCCAGGGGTCGCAGCAGCCCGGCGGCGCCAAGCAGGCACACGAAGAGGACGGCCGCGAGCGCGGCCAGCCAACCGCCGTGTCGTCGACCCGACTGGATCATCGTCAGGCCGGAACCCGTGCCGACGACAACGCTATCATTCGACTAACTAGTGAACGCATGCCCTTCCGATTATGGTGAGTACGGAACACCACCGATCCCCTTCGTTCTAATGGCACGAATGCTACGCGCGAGACCCGCGTCACAATGTGAGTCGCTTCTCATCGTCGCGCCGGGCGATTGACGCCGGTTGCGGGAGAAGCACTGGAGCGGGCAAAGCCGATCAAGCGCGAGAATCCGCGTGCATGGAAAACGCGCGGACCCCGCGGAACGCTTGTCATAAGACTCGCGTCCGCGTTGAGTCAAATCAACGAACGCGGCTCGAGGTTGTTAGCGTGATGCGCGAGGCGAACTAGCGCGCGGTCGCGCCGCCGGGAGCCGGCGACTTCTGCAGTGCGCGCTTGATCACCAGCGCCACCACGATGATCCCGAGGCACGACAGGCTGGCCCACATCTCGGGTTGCTTCGCCGGGATGACGCACATGGCCACCATGACCGCCACCATCGCGACCATGGCGGCCGCCGCGACGATCTTCGCGCCGCCCTTGCTGCGCAACGCGGGGCTGGAATACGGGAAGCGGAAATGCGCCAGCGCCACGAAGAAATACGTGAACAACATGAGCGCGCCGCAGGAGTTCAGCAGGAAGGTGAACAGTTCCGTCGGCGTGACCCACGTCAGGAACATGACCAGGAACCCGAATGAGCTGCCGAGCAGGATGGCACGCGAAGGCACGTGCCGCTTGTTGACCGCGACGAGCCAGCGCGGTGCGTCGCCCTTGTCCGCCATGACGAAGAGCACGCGCGCGGTGACGTATACGCCCGAGTTGAGGCAGGAGAGGACCGCCGTCATGACCACGATGTTCATGATGGTCGCCGCGGCGGGAATGCCCATGCGCTCGAGCGTCACTGCGAACGTGGAATCGATGGCGCGAAAGTCGCTCCATGGCACGACACACAGGACCAGCAGCATGGCGAGCACGTAGAACAGGAGGATGCGCAACACCACGTTGGCCGCGAGTCGCGCCATGGCCTGGTTGGACTCGGCCGATTCGGCGGCGGCGACCGTGATGATCTCGGCGCCCACCATGGAGAAGATCACCGTGACGACACCGGTGAGAACGGCGGCCCAGCCATGCGGCAGGAAGCCACCGTGGGCGGTGAGATGGCTGAATCCCGGGCTGGACGGGTTGCCCACGCCGAGCAGCCAGCCCGCACCGACGACGATGAAGACGATGATGGCCGCGACCTTGATGGAGGCGAACCAGAACTCGAACTCTCCATAGGAGCGTGCCGACGCGAGGTTCACGGCCGTCAGCACCACCATCAGGGCGAGGCCGATCTGCCAGATTTCGAAACCGGGCAACCACTGGTGGATGATGTTCGCGCCCGCGAGGGCTTCGATTGCCACGACGACCACCCAGAACCACCAGTACAGCCAGCCGGTGATGAATCCCGCGTTGTCGCCCAGCGCGACACGCACGTACTCGGTGAAGGATCCCAGCCCGGGTTGATCCATGGCCATTCGCGCCAGGATCCAGATGACCCCGAACACCACCATCCCCGACAGGATGTAGCTCAGCAGCACCGCCGGGCCGATTTCGGCGATGGCCGCGCTGCTGCTCACGAAGAGGCCGGCGCCGATGATCCCGCCGATCGAGATCATCATCAGGTGGCGCGCGCGCAGTGACTTGGAAAGACGCGATGAGGCGGAGACGGGGTCGTCGGTGGCGTTCAAGCGGCTTCTCGGATTTGGGAGTTGGCGGAAAATACGCCGTATTCAAACGCCGCGCCATCGGCAGGCAAAAGCCGCCCGCCGCGCCTGCCGGATGCCACAACCGCGAACGCGGTCGCAGTTCGGAAAGGCAGCCGATTGCAATCGGGTGTTCACCGATTTGTTTCCTCACGCCAATGTGGAAAATCGCGCGCGGGGTCAATTGTCGAAATGATGGACGACGAAAACTGGTTGTCGATTTCGGACGCGTTCCACGCGGCAGCGGTCGACGGACAAGGGTGGTATGACGCGCTGGCTTCGTTCGCCGAGGCCACCGGCTCGCGTCATGGCCAGCTGGTCTGCATCGCCGACGGCATCGACGCGCTGAACCTGCTCACCGACGTCGATCCGCAGCTGCCCGGCGCCTTCCTCGCGGCCGGCGGAACCGACCCGGGCGTCAATCCGCGGCGCCGCGCCGGCCTCGCCCGGCCGCCGCTGTCGATCATCGCCGAGTCGGACTTCATCACGCCGGACGCCGTGCGCGCCGACGTTCACTACCAGGAGTTCGCGCTGCCCTGGGATGTGCCGTACATCTGCCTGACCACGCTCGAACAGCGCAAGGACCTGCTGGTGGGCCTCGCGGTCATCCGCAACCGGCAGCAAGGCCACATCGACGAGGCCGGCAAGCGCCTGTTCGCCTCGCTCGCGCCGCACGTGCGCGCGGCGGTGCGCACCAGCCTCACGCTCGGCGAGCAGCGCACCGCGCTGATCACCGACACTTTCGAGAAGCTCGCCACGCCGGCATTCGTCTGCGACGCCGCCGGCACCGTGGTGCGTCTTTCGGCACAGGCCGAAAAGCTGTGTGCCGATGGCACCGGTCTCACGCTGCGCCGTGGACGGCTGGCGGCGCGCCATGCCGAGGACGATGCCGCGCTTGCCGCCGCCATCCGCGCCGCGAGCTCGCGTCGCGCCGACGAGGCGCCGCGCACGGTGACCGTGCGTTCGAACCAGGCACGGGGCGCGCTCATACGCCTCGACGTCATGCCATTGCCGCGCCGCCGCCTGGAGCTGCGCTTCGATGCGCGCGTGCTGGTGCTGGCCAGAACCGCCTCCAGCGACGAGGAACGCCGCGCCGGCGTATTGCGCGACACCTACGGGCTCACGCCCGCCGAGGTGGAAATCGCGATGGCGCTGGCTCGCGGCATCAAGGCCGACGCCATCGCGCAGACGCGTGCCGTGTCGGTGGGCACGGTTCGCGTGCAGATCAAGTCGCTGCTCGCCAAGGCCGGCGTCAATCGCCAGGTCGAATTGCTCGCGCTGCTCGCGCAGCTTTGAGTGTGCGGCAGGTCTCACCTGCCGTGAGCGAACAATCACAGTTCTGATCAGCGCTCGCGCGCATATCCAATTTTGGAAATGCCGCGCCGAGGCCGACTCCCTAACTTGCGCCATCCGCAAAGCTGCTTGTTACGGAGATTTTCGAATGAAACGTTTTATGTCGGGTGCCGCCGCGGGCCGTGCTGGCCTGGTGTGCGCCATGTTGCTGGTGACCACGTTGACCGGTTGTGGTGGCGGGGGCGATTCGTCGTCACCGCCGCCGCCCGTGGGTGGCAATCCGCCGACTCCGCCGGCTCCTCCGCCGCCCCCGCCGCCTCCGCCGCCGGCCACCGTGAGCCTCACGCTCGAAGGCACGGTCACCGACGAGCCGATCGCCAACGCGATCGTGACCGCGACGGTCGCGGGTGAAGAGTTCACCGCCACCGCGGATGCCGAAGGCAACTACTCGCTCGACATCGAGATCGAGGAAGCCGACGCCGCCGACGCCTTCATCACGCTGAATGCGCGCGGCACGGGCGACCAGGCCTTCGTCGAGTTCACCAGCATCGTCGGATCTTTCGAGACGCTGAGCACCGCCGCCGGTGAAGACGGCACGCTGACCTCGTCCGAGAACTTCGCCACGCAGATCACCAACGTGAGCACCGCGGCCGCGGTGCTGATGGTCGAGGCCAATGGCGGCAATGCCGTCACCTCCGACACGACGTTGTCGACGCTCTCGGCGCAGTTGAATGCGCAGGACGTGCTGGACGTCGCCACGGCGATCAAGCTCGCCGTCGACGAACCTGAAACCCATCCGCTGCCCGACGGCACGGACTCGTTGCTCGCCCTCGTGGCCAGCGCCGAGAGCCGCGAGCAGTTCGTCGATACCGCGTACCAGCAGGATCCGGCGGCGTTCGCCGCCACCCAGGGCGCGATCGCGGCCGACCCGAGCCTCGCGCAGAACATCGACGAAGCCGCGCTGATCGCGCGCGAAGCGATGACCACCGCGATGCTGTCGACCGATGCCGGCTTCACGTTCAACTACACCGGCCGCATCGTGCACTTCGACTTCGAAGCGGACCACACCGGCTGGCTGACCACCGACACCCACAACGTGCCGATGACGTGGTCGGTGGTGGGCAAGGAGCTGCGCATCAGCTATCCCGAGCCCATCGTGACGGTCAGCTTCGACACCGAGGATTGCGTGAATGACGGCGGCGTGCGCCAGGTCGAGGCTCACTACTCGAGCTCGGGCGACGTGGTGACCTTCCTGAGCGCCAACCAGGTCGCCATCACCTCCACCAGCGACATCGCGTACGTGGATTGCGCCTCGCTCGAGCCGCGTACCGTGACGACGACGTCGGCGCGCACGGTGCTGTCGGAAAGCAACGCGCAGCCGCTGGTCGCGGCCGATATCGCGGGCACGGTGCAGACGCTGTACGTCTGGGGTCCGCAGCAGCAGAAGCCCATCGCCGACATCGCCGACCTGGGCGACGGCGTGGGTCACACGCGCCTCACGAACCTGGACTTCACCTGGACGATGGACGGGAACCTGGTCCATGCCGAGTTCTCGAACGGCTCGGTCGCCGAGTTCGCGGTGCTCCAGCGCATCGACGACGTGGTCACCGACATCTACTGGGAAGTTCGTGCACCGAACGACGGCCCCGTGTTCGCGGGCGCCGGCGCGCAGGTGGAGGGGGAGCCCGCGGGCTCGCTCACGCTCACCGACGAAGCGGTGATCGGCCGCTACTACCAGTTCGGCATCGGCGATGAGACCATTCCGGACGAGCGCCTCAAGGGCTTCCGGTTGCGCTTCGACGCCGACCACTTCGGCGCCCAGGAGACCGACTACATCGACGAGAACGACACTCTCGTGACGACCAACGAGGACACCAATCCGGTGAATGCCTTCCGCTGGTCGATCGAGAGCGACTCGATCTTCGTGCGCCGCACCTGGGACACGGTGGCCGAGGTCGATGGTTGCCTCTATACCGAAGCGAATTGCGAGCTCTGGGACCAGCGCCGGATCATCCCGCTGGCGCAGGAAGGTTCGCGCGTGTACGTGCTCGAGCTGCGCCGCACGAACTACGACGGCGGCATCACGCAGCAGACGCCCGCGAGCTTCCTGGTTCGCTACTACGACTTCGAGGCGCCGGCCGTCGGCGTGGCGAAGATGCGCCCGGTCAAGGCGAATGGTTTCAAGTCACGCGCACTCGTGACGGGGGCCGGCATGCGGTGATCTGTGTGAAGTAGCTGGAAAGTGACAGGCCGTACTCCGGCGGTCACGGGAAAAGGGGCGCGACCGCGCCCCTTCTTCTTTTGTGCCCATCACTATTCGCCACAATCGGCGCGCGGATTGCCACAGTTGCGACCCCGCGGCGCCGCAGGTCCGCGTTTACATCTCCAGTGGTAGCTAACAACCACGGGAGAAGGACATGGACTGGAGGTCACGCGCGGCGGCCTGGCTGCTGATCGTATTCCTGCCGCTCGCGGCGCCTGCGCAGGCACCGCAGGAATCCGCCGATCGCACGCTTTCACCCTACTTCTTCGTGCATGGTGACGGCACGAACGAACAGCTCCCGCTGCGCTCCACCGATGTCGACGTGACCGTCGCCGGCGTGATCGCCGACGTGCGCGTCAGGCAGCAGTATCGCAACGATGGCAAGACACCCATCGAGGCCGAGTACGTGTTCCCCGGCTCGACGCGCGCGGCGGTCCATGCGCTCACCATGACCATCGGCGAACGCAAGGTGGTCGCCGAGATCCGCGAGAAGCAGAAGGCACGCGCCGAGTACGACGCCGCCAAGGCGGCCGGCAAGAGCGCCGCGCTGCTCGAGCAGCAGCGCCCCAACGTTTTCAAGATGAATGTCGCCAACATCCTGCCGGGCGACGTGGTCGAGGTGGAGCTGCGCTACACCGAGCTGATCGTGCCCACCGGGGGCACCTACGAATTCGCATTTCCCACGGTGGTCGGGCCGCGCTACGTGACGCGGAAGGAGCAGGATGCCACCACGCCTCGCGACGCCTGGCAATCGAACCCCTATCTACATGCAGGCGAAGAACCCGCCGCGGACTTCAAGCTGCATGCCGCCATCAATTCCGGCATCCCGATCAAGGACACCGCCTCGCCTTCCCACGCGGTTCGCGTCGCGTACCGCGACGCGAACCGCGCCGACATCGAGCTGCTGCCCGAGGCGGGCAATGGCGCGAACCGCGACTTCATCCTGCGTTACCAGCTCGCCGGCGGTGGCATCGAGTCCGGCCTGATGTTGTACGAGGACGGCAACGAGAACTACTTCCTCGCCATGATCGAGCCGCCGCGCCGCGCGACGCCGGCACAGATCACCGCGCGTGACTATGTGTTCATCGTCGACGTCTCCGGATCCATGAATGGCTTCCCGCTCGAAGTCACCAAGACGCTGTTGCGCAACCTGCTGCGCAATCTCAAGCCCACGGACACGTTCAACCTGCTGCTGTTCGCGGGCACCTCGGCGACGCTTGCCGGAGCGCCACTGCCCGCGACGCCCGACAACCTGCAACGCGCCATCGACTTCATCGACCGGCAGCAGGGCGCGGGCGGCACCGAGCTCCTGTCGGCGCTCAAGCGCGCGCTGGCCCTGCCCGGCTCCGAAGGGCGTTCACGCAGCATCGTCATCGCCACCGATGGGTACGTTTCGGTGGAAGCCGAGGCCTTCGACCTGATCCGCGAGAACCTGGGCCGCGCCAATGTATTCGCGTTCGGCATCGGCAGCTCGGTCAACCGCCATCTCATCGAGGGCATGGCGCACGTCGGCGGCGGCGAGCCGTTCATCGTGATCAATGACATCGAGGCCGACGCGCGCGCCGAGGACCTGCGGCGCTACATCGCCTCGCCGGTGCTCACCAAGACCACGCTCACCACGCAGGGCTTCGAGATCTTCGACGTCGAACCGCCCGGCATTCCCGACGTGCTGGCGGAGCGCCCGGTCATCGTCTTCGGCAAATGGCGTGGCGAACGCCGCGGCAAGCTGGTGCTCGACGGAATCGGCGGCGAGGGCCGGTTCCGGCGTGAATTCGACGTGGCGCGCGCGACGTCTTCGAAGAGCAACGCCGCACTCCGTTACCTGTGGGCTCGCAACCGCATCGCGCGGCTCGACGACTACCAGCACCTGCGCGACGACCCGGAGCGCGTGGCCGAGATCACCAAGCTGGGTCTCGAGTACCATTTGCTGACTAACTACACCTCGTTCATCGCCGTGGACCACGTGGTGCGCAACCCGCGCCCCGGCGATTCGCAGACCGTGAAGCAACCGCTGCCCATGCCGCAGGGAGTCAGTGACCACGCGATCGGCGCCCCCATGCCGACGGTGCCCGAGCCCGAATTGTTCGCGCTCATCGGCATCGCGGGCGCCATGGCGGCCTGGGCACGCCGGCGCAAGGCGAAGGCCGGTGCTGGTTAGCCTGTTCACTCGTCGGCCCTGGCTGCTGGTCGCGGCGCACGCGGCCTGCTTCTGGCCGGTGTGGAGCTGGTACGTCGCGCGCTTCGACGACGGCTCCGACGAGCCTTGGGCCCTGGTCGCCCTGCTCGCGGCGGCGGTTCTGGGATGGCCACGCCGCGGCTGGCGATTGAACGCTTCCGATCCTTTGCTCGGCGCGGCGGCCTTGCTGACCGCGCTTTACGCCGTGGCGACGCTGCTCGCGCCGCCGCTGGTGCGTGCCGTGCTGGCCATGGCGGCACTGGCCTGTGGCTGGATCAGCATCGCGGGAATGCGCGCGAAGGCGGCGCCGCTGGTGTGCCTGGTGGTGTTGTCCGTGCCGGTGATCGCGTCGCTGCAGTTCTATGCGGGCTATCCGTTGCGCGTCGTCACCGCCGCCGGCGCGACTTACCTGTTGAACCTGTTCGGCGCGGAAGTCGTGCGGGATGGAGTCGGCCTCGTCGCCGGTAGCGCGACGGTGCAGGTCGACGCGCCCTGCAGCGGCGTGCGCATGCTGTGGACAGCAGCCATGCTGTGTTGCGTCTTCGCGGCCCTGCGCGCGCGCGTGACCTGGCGCGCGCTGGCGGCCGCGCTCATGACCGTGGTTCCGATCGTGCTGGCCGCCAACATCGTGCGCGCCGCATTGCTGTTCGTCATGGAAACGCGCCCCGAGCCGCCACCCGCCTGGTGGCACTCGGCCATGGGGATCGTCAGTTTCGCGCTGGTAGCCGGCCTGTTGCTCGCCAGCGAGGCCCTGCAGGAACGCTGGGGGCGACGCGCGCGCCCGCCCGCGCTGACCTTCAGGTCATCGTGATGAGAATCCCGTGGCTGATCGCCTGCATGTTGCTCGCGGCGCTGGCGCCGCTGCTGGCGCCGCGCGGCGAAGCGTCGGCGCCCTCCGCGGTACCGGCGTGGCCGCACGAATACGCCGGCCGTCCGCTGCGCCCGGTCCCGCTCAGCGAGGATGAGTCGCGCTTCCTGACCGGCTTCCCCGGCGCGGCGGCGCGCTTCGACGATGGGGAACGCGACATCCTCATGCGCTGGGTGTGGCAGCCGACGCGCCGCCTGCACCCGGCGGAAGACTGCTATCGCGGCTGGGGATTCGAAGTCGCGCAGTCGCGCATCAGGGGGGACCGCGACGGCAATCGCTGGCGTTGTTTCATCGCAAAGCGCGAGGGAACTTCACGCGAGGTCTGCGAGCAGATCCGTGACGACGATGGCGGGCAGTTCACCGATGTGTCGTCGTGGTACTGGGCCGCGACGCTCCAGCGCACCACCGGTCCCTGGCTGGTGACCACGGTCGCGCGACGCGGATCGGACAACTGAGCGATGATGGGCGGGCACGAACCGCGTGCGCTCATCGAGGTGCCGTCATGGGATCCGTGGCCGAAACTGCTGGTGGCTCGCACGATCGCCGGTCACAAAAGAAGTCCATGCGCACCATGCGGCGCAATTTTCTGGCCGGACTGGGGCGGGGATTGCACGTGGTCTGGCCGGTACTTTCCGCGATGATCTTTTTCATCGTTGCGCTCGGCATCGTGATCGGAATGATCGAAGGCTGGCGGGTGCAGGATTCGGTGTACTTCTCCTTCGTCACCGGACTGACGATCGGATACGGTGACCTGGTACCCAAGACGCTGCTCACCAGGGCGCTCGCGATGTGCATCGGCGCGATGGGCATCCTGCTCATGGCCTTGATCGCGGCCGTGGCCGTCAAGGCGCTGTCCGAAGTGGAGAGCGCCGAAGGTTCTCGCCCGTAACGAGGCTGTTACCTTTCCGTAAGCAAGGACCTTCAAGAATCGGCGCTCGTCCGTGGGAGTTCTGCTCATGAAACGAAGACATTTCCTCGGCGGTTCACTCGCCCTGGCGACCGCGGGCGCGTTGCGGTCCAGGCACGCGTGGGCGGCGGGCTCGGCTGACATTCCCGCCATCTCGCGGACCGGCGCCGCCATCGTGCTCAAGGGATCGGATGTCGATGACTTCCGCGCCAGCCAGCGCGGCCCGGTGCTGGCGCGCGCCAGCGAGGGTTACGACACCGCGCGACGCATCTGGAATGGCGCGTTCGATCGCCATCCGGCGCTCATCGCGCGCTGCACCCGCACCGAAGATGTGGTCGGCGCCGTGAAGTTCGCCGCGGCGAACGATCTGCTGGTCGCGGTGCGCGGCGGCGGACACAGCCTGCCGGGCTTCTCGGTATGCGAAGGCGGCATCATGATCGACCTCGCGCCGATGCAGGACGTGCACGTCGATCCCCAGACGCGCGTCGCGGTGGTACAGCCCGGCACTTTGTTAGGCGGTCTCGATCGCGCCACCCAGCCGCACGGCCTGGTGGTGCCCGCCGGCACGGTATCCCACACCGGTGTGGCGGGACTCACGCTGGGTGGCGGCGTCGGCCGGTTGCAGCGCAAGTTCGGCCTCACCGTCGACAGCCTCATCGGCGCGGACATGGTCACGGCCGAAGGCAAACTCGTGAAGGCCTCGGCGGAC
>Ga0315910_10004713_pt1 | contig 11349 bp, 10 predicted proteins | sample EdamamesoilMG_FD_204470 | JGI IMG/M metagenome (GOLD analysis project Ga0315910, IMG submission 204470) | Garden soil microbial communities collected in Santa Monica, California, United States - Edamame soil | ecosystem: Environmental > Terrestrial > Soil > Garden | place: USA: California...
ACGCCCCAGAGCGTGATCGGGATGTAGAACACCGCGTGGACGGTGATCGCGTAGGTGCTCGCCGTCACGCTCGCTACCCCGAGGAGCACGAGCGTTTGCATGCAAAGGTAATGATACGGCCCGATGAAGCCCGGCGTGGAGGGCACGACCGTCCCGAGATTCGTGACGCCGAGCGTGAGCAGGGCCCAGTCGAAGCGTGGAGGAAGCCCGAATGCCGGCATCACCAGCACGAACATCGTCGCCTCGACCGTCCAGACGAGCAAGCTGAGCAGCGCCACGCGGAGCGCCTGGACCGGGTGCTTGAGGTACACGAGGCTGCTCGACACGTACAGGCAGCGCCGCACGACCGGCTCCTGCCAGTTGGAGTTGAGCGCACCGGCCATGCGCGACGCGATCGAGGCCATCGTGTTCGGGAACACGGCCATCAGCAACATGCCGAGGCTCGCGACGCCGAAGACGGCTGCAGCCACGTAGGCGGTCTGAAGCAGCGTGTAGTCCACCTCTGGGACGAGCACGATCCCGACCACCAGCAGAAAGAGCGTGGTCCACCCGTCGAGGATCCGCTCGAGGACGGTGATGGCGAGACCCTGCGTGAAGGGGGTGCCCATGCGGTCGCTGAGCAACCCGGCGCGCGCCACTTCTCCCATGCGCGCCGGGAGGATGTTGTTCACCGCGTAGCCGAGCACCACGATGCTGGTGGCGGTGGGGAGCGGCAGGTCGGTTTCCGTGCTCACCAGGCGGCGGAGCCGGAGCCCGCGGACGACCTGTCCGATCAGGTACACGACCATCGCGAGCGGGATCCACGGCCAGAGCGTGGCGGCGCGGAGCGCTCCCTCGATGCGTGAAAATGAGAGATTGCGGAACGCCAGCCAGATGAAGACCGCGCTGACGGCGAGACCGACGAGCGCCACCACCCCGACCCGGGAGGATCCTTCGTTCGATTCGGGAGGCGACGCATCCCTCAAGTGACGCGCGGAACGTATCATAGAGCGCGGCGAATCAAGGGTGTTTTTCGGAATCGTTCTCGTGTGTTGGGCGTCGGATCCGCGCGGGAGGCAGCCCGAGCTGTCGGCGCTGGAATTTCTTGCGCGGCGTTCCCGCACACGCCGACGTGATCTGCTCCAACGAGACCGACGGGTCTCGGATCGCGGGAGCCTCATCCCGCTGGATGAAGCGTTCGTGACGTGGCATCATCCTGCCGCGGTTCTTCAGAAAGGGTTGGGACTACGTTGACACGCACCCTTCTTACTTCCTTCTGGCTGGGACTCGTCTTCGCGGCCTTGCCCTCCTGCAGCAGCGACGAGGAGCCGACCAATCCGACCGAATGCGTGAACGGGATCTGCGGCTCAGGAGCCACTGGAAGCGGTGGCAAGGGCGGCTCTTCCGGGGGTAAAGGCGGCTCGGGAACCGGCGGGTCGGGCGGCACCGGCGGCGGCTCGGCGACCGGCGGCAGCATCGGAGACGCGGGAGACGGCGGGACCAACCCCGCCGGTGGAACCGGCGGCGGAACCGGTGGTGGCAACACCGGTGGAACCGGCGGCGGAACCGGTGGCGGAAACACCGGCGGAACCGGTGGTGGCAACACCGGCGGCAGCGGCGGCGCGACGGGCGGCAGCGGCGGTAGCGGTGGCGCCACAGGGGGCAGCTCGGGGAGCGGACCTTGCGTCGAGAGCTGGGTGTGCACGCCCTGGCAGACGAACGGGTCGAACAACGACGGCATGCGGACCTGCACCGACGCCAACTCCTGTGGCACGACGGCGGGCAAGCCGATCGAGGCGGTCACCTTGCCCGCGCTCGACCTCAACTTCTACAAGTGCAACGTGGAGCCGGTCATGGACCACAAGTGCTCCATGCTGGGTTGCCACGGCACGGAGACGGGCCGACCGTTCCGGATATACGCGCGCGGCCGGCTCCGGATCACCGGAGAAATCCTGACCGACTCCGTCAACAGCTGTCTCAAGCAGGGGCAAATGTTCCCGTCCGAGGACTGCATCGGCTCCATCGAGTGCCGCTGCTATTTCGAGCCTCACACGCCGACCGAGTGGCGCCGCAACTACGACAGCGCGCGCGGCTTCGCGCTCGACGCGGCTGGTGCCCCGCTCGCGCCGGGTGACGAGGATCTCTCGGAGCTCATCGCCCAGCCGATCGTCGGGGGCAAGGCGCACGCGGGCATCCACCTATTCCGTCGCGACGACGCGGAGCACGACACGCTCAGGCGCTGGCTCTCCGGTGAAACGCTCTCGACCTGCACGACGAACAACTGAGGCATCGATGTCCAAGAAGCTCATCTTCCTCCTTCCGGCGCTGTTCGCGCTGACTGTCTCCCTCGGCGCCGGGGCGTTCCCGTTCCTCAAGACCTGGCACGACGCCTCGAACGCCAACAACTACCAAAACTACACGCGCGCCGGCGGCGGCGGGATCTACGGCACCGGCTCCGCACAGGATTGGGGCATCAAGTGCTCGCACTGTCATATCGAGAGCGAAGGCTTGATCGACGTGAGCTTCGACGTGTTCCCCTCGTGGACCGACGTGGGCGGCCTCGAAGGCTACATCCCCGGCGAACGTTACACGATCACGGTGAACCTCTTGGGGGAGCACCTCGGGTTCGACAACATGTACATGGGCATGCCGGTCCCGAACGAGAACAAGAACGGCATGGTGGCTGTGATTGAAGACGCCTCCGGGAGGAGGGCGGGCGTCTACCACACCGACTCCGGCGTCAGCTCCGACAACTGCCCGGCGGGCCCGCCCGACAAGAACGAGCCCACCTTGATGTCGACCTACGTCTACGGCGACTGCCACGGCGTGCTCTTCACCGAGACCAACCTGCAGACCTCATGGACCTTCGACTGGGTGGCACCGGCCGCGGGTACGGGCGACGTGACGATCTACTGGGGCGTGGTCGACGGCGACTGGGCGGCCTTTTCCTCCCTCGACGACGACGTGAAGGAAGGCACCATCCGTCTCGCCGAAGGCAGCTAGAGGCGGACACCTGCCATGGATCTGCTCCGTCGTCTGCCGCTCTGCCTGCTCCTCCTCGTCACGGCAAGCTGCGGTGGCGGCGTGCAGGCGTATCAGCGGGAGCGCCTCGCGAAGCCGAAGATGCAGGTCGGCCAGGATCCGGAAGCGGCCGCCCTCGAGCAGCACGTCTACGACTACCGGGAGGGCGCGTCCGGAGGCTACGGCACGATCGGGGGCGGCTGCGGCTGCAACTAGAGCGCACCTCATCACCAGCTTCGCTGGCGATGCAGCGGGCTTCGCCCGCTGCGCTGCTTCGCAGCGCGGCTCTAGCTCTGTCCCCGGGGGCGTCCCGTCCCCGGAAAAATGGCTGCGCCATTTTTCTCCCCCTCACCCGCTTCGCGGGTGGCTAGAGCTCCTCGCTTCCTCGGCAGGGTTGTGAGATGCGCTCTAGCTCGAATCATGGCTCTCAACGGCGGGTAAATCGGGGTATCTGAGTGTCCATGCTCCGAACAGGCGCGCGCGAGCGCCGCCCGCTGGCCACGCTCGCCGGCCTCATGCTGCCGATCCTCGCGCTGCTCGCCCCCGCGCGCGTCGCCGCCGAGGAGCCGGACGTGGGCGTCTCGACGCGGGGCGGCGTCTACCAGGACGATGACGAGACGCGCGTCATCACGGCGGTGGTGGCCGTCGACGCCGCAGCGTTCGAGCGCGCGAAGATCCGCGCCCATTACCTGGTCGATATCGTCTCCACGGCGTCGGTCGACGTCGTCTCCGCCGCCACGGGGCGTTGGGACGAGACGCGCAAGGAGTTCGGTGTCGCTCCGGGTTACGACGACGGCACCCGGGCGATCGGCGCGGCCTATCGCCGCTCGACCGAGAACGATTGGGACTCTCACAGCGTCAGCCTTTCGGCGAGCCACGACTTCCTGTCGCACAACTTGAAGCTCGCGCTCGGTGCGAGCTTCATCCACAACGACGTCGGCCGCGCGGACGACGCGAATTTCTCCGAGCGGCTACGCGTGTACGGGCTCTCCCTGGGCGCCGTGATGGTCGCCACCAGGAACGACATCTTCTCGCTCACCTACGCGCCCGCGTTCCTCAAGGGCTACCAGGCGAGCCCGTACCGCCTGGTGTATTTCGTCGATCCGACCGCTCAAGTGGTGGTCGGGGCGTCCGAAACGGTGCCGGAAGAGCGATTTCGGCACGCGCTCGTCCTGGAGTACAATCGCCACCTGTTCACCGACAGCGCGCTCCGGTCGCACGCGCGGGCCTACCTCGATGACTGGGGAGTCGTCTCCGGCACCGCCGGGACCGAGTACGTTCACGGGTTCGGTGGCTTCGAGCCCTCGCTCTTCGTGCGCGGCTACCTACAGTCCGGCGCCCGTTTCTATCAGGACGGCTACCAGTCGCATCAGCTGTACATGACGTCCGACCGTGAGCTCTCGCCGTTCTGGGACGTGTTCGGCGGGTTCAGGCTCGCGTACCGAGCGGAGCGCCTCGGATTTCTCGAGGTGCTTCGGGCCGAGCTCAAGGTGGCCGGCTTCTTCTTCGCATTCCAGGACTACGACCGGCTGCCGGAGCGGAAGGGGTTCACCGCGGAGCTCGGGCTCGGAGGCACGCTATGAAGGCGCACTGGGCGCGCCTCGCGGCGCTCGCGCTCGCCTCCGGCTGTGTGCAGGCGGGCATCGAGGACCCGGCGCCGGAGCCCAAGCTGGACGAGGCGTATTTCCGCTGCAAGGTTCAGCCCAAGCTCACGAAAAGCTGCGCGGCGTTTGCCTGTCACGGCAGCGGCGATCGCTACTTCCGGCTGTACGCGCGCAATCGCCTGCGCGACGGCGGCACCGAGGCCGAACGCAATGCGCTGCTTCGCGACAGCGAACGCGCGCACAACTTCGCCTCCGCGCGGGCGTTCGTGGACGCCGCGCAGTTGGACCAGAGCCTCCTGCTCATGAAGCCCCTCGATCAGGCCGCGGGCGGCTTCTACCACGGCGGCGCCACCGAGTTCGGCAAGGGCGACGTGTACCTGACGCGCGACGACCCGGACTTCAAGATCTTGGTGGCATGGGTCAACGGCCAAACGGAGGATCCCTCGTGCATCGAGCCTGGCAGCAACTTGTGATCGGCGCCGTTCTCGCCTGCGTGCTCCTCACGTCGGGCACGGCGCTCGCGTTCCATGCCGGGAACCTCTTCGACGCGGAGCCCGGCAGCGGGGGCGGCGGCGGGCTTTTTTACGTCGGCTCGCCCCGTGAGCGCGGCTGGACGTGCGCCGCCTGCCACCTGAACGCGCCTCGCCGCACGCGCGTCGCCGCGAGCTCCGATCCGCCGGAGCTCATCGGCGGGGGCGCGTACGCGCCGGGGCAGCGCTATCGCCTCACCTTCGTGCTCGAGAACGAGTACCTCGGCCTCTCCTCGCCGCGCTCGAACTACAACACGATCGTGCTCAGCGCGATCTCCGGCCAGACCACCGCGGCCGGCTCGTTTTCCGGCTACGCAGCCGAGGACTACCACGCGCGCGGTACCGCCATCCTTGCTTCGGCGGGCCGCACACCGAACGAAACGACATGGGCCTTCGACTGGACCGCGCCGGTTGCCGGCACCGGTCAGGTCCGGCTCTTCGTCGCGGTGGTCGACGGCAACGCCGCGAAGAGCGACCCTAACGTCACCCTGACCGATCCGTTCGGCGACGATCTCGCGGTCGGCCAGCTCACCTTCGCGGAGAGCGGGACGGTGGTCGGCAGCGCCGTTCTGCCCCCGGCCCGCTACGTATTCGGGGGCGAGGGCGCACCGGATGCCGCTCCCACGGTGAAGCCGCTGACTCCACGCCCGGCGCCCCTGACCACCGGATTGGCTCGCATCCTGGCACTCGGCGCGGCGCTCGCGGTGGCGCTCGGGCTCCTCGCCTCTGCGCTCCTCGGGCGGCGCCCCCGCGTCGCGCGCGCGCGCTGAAGCGCGAGGACGGACGGGATGGACACCCCGTTCACGGCAGCGTGGCCGCGTGGCGCACGCGGGGCGCCTGCACTAGGGTCGCGCACGATGAACCTGCTTCGCCGTCTCGTCGCCCTGGGGCGCTCGCTGCTCTCGACGCTGAAGCGGCAGGCGAAGCGGATCGCACTGGCGGTGGCGGCGCTGCTCCTGCTGCTGGGCGGCGTCGTGCTCTACCGCCACCAGGCGGCGCGTGGCCCGACGCTCGTCACCGTCGACCCTCAGCGCATCTACCAGACGATCGACGGCTGGGCCGTCTACACTCGGTATTGGGAGGACGACAAGAAGAACGACCGCTTCGATCGCTCGTTCGAGCCGCATACCGAGCGCGTTTCCAACTACCTCGTGGACGAGCTCGGCATCAACGCCGTGCGCGTGGAAATCTGGAGCGGGCTCGAGAACCCGACGGATCACTTCAGCGAGCACTATCAGGGGAAAACGAGCTACCGGGACTACGCGAACTTCCGCTACGAGAAGATCAACGACAATGCGGACCCGAAGTCCGTGAACCCGGCGGGCTTCCAGCTCTCGAAGTTCGACCATCGAATGAAATCGATGGTGCTTCCCCTGAAGCGGGCGCTCGACCGCCGCGGCGAGAAGCTTTTCATCAACGTCTGCTACGTGGACTTTCACTGGAAGGCGGAGAACCGCGAGGGCACGCTGAGCCACGCGGACGAACCGGACGAGTACGCCGAGTTCGTGCTCTTTTTCTTCGAGCGCCTGCGCGACGAGTACGGGATCGTGCCCGACGCCTTCGAGGTGATCCTGGAGCCCGAAAATACGGTCGGCTGGCGTGGTCACGAGATCGGCGTTGCGCTGGTCGCCGTCGCGAAGCGGCTCGAGCAGCGCGGCTTCACGCCGCGTTTCGTGGCGCCCTCCAACACCTCGATGCAAAACGCGATCCGGTACTACGACGAGATGATCAAGGTCCCGGGCGCGCTCGAGCGCCTCGATACCTTCTCGTATCATCGCTATCACCTCGAGCGCACGTCGTACGTCGAGGAGATCTGGGAGCGCGCCAAGCGGCACGGCAAGAAGACCGCCATGCTGGAGAAGGTCGGCGCCGGTATCGACGAGCTCTTCGAGGATCTGACCGTGGGGCACGTCTCCGGCTGGCAGCAGTGGGCTGCTGCCGGTCGCTACGAGGATCCCGGCCACGGCTCGTACTACACGGTCGTCGACAACCGAGATCCGGCGGCGCCGCGGGTCTTGCCCGCACCGACGAGCCTGCTCTTGTCACAGGTATTCCGCTACGTGCGAAGGGGCGCACGACGAATCGGCGCCGAGAGCGACAACCACGACAAGAAGGTCGTCGCGTTCAAGAACCCGTCGGGCGGCACGGTCGTCGTCGTCCGCGCCGAATCCGCCGGCGGCAACGTCAGCATCGCCGGGCTACCGCCCGGCACCTACGGCCGGAGGTTCGTGGACCAGCATTCGAAGATCAAGGACCTGCTCAAGGTGACGGTCGCGCGCGACAAACCGCTCGTCACCGAGATACCCGCCGCCGGCGCGCTCACGGTGTACGCACTGTCACCCTAGGCCACGTCTCGGGACAGTGCGGTGCGGCGCTGCCCCTACCGCTCGTTCATCACGACGAACACGTCGCCGTCTCCGAGTGTGCCGGGGAGCTTCTCCACGCGGGTAAACTCGCGATCGATGAGACTCACGATGTCCGGGTAGCCGCCCCGCGCGTGCCCACGGAAGGAGTAGACGACGAACGTGCGACCCGGCTCCTCGCGCAGACGCTCGAGCTCGGCCAGGCTCTTGACGGTCGTAAACCCTGCCCGGTAGTAGGTCTCGTAGGGCGTGGCGGCGAGGCCGAAGACGGCCACGTGGTCGCCGGGCTTCTTGTGTTGATTCACGACGCGCAGCCCGCCTTCGAGGTCTTGCTTCGGCCAGCGGTAGTTCTTCGGCAAGAGCACCAGGGACACGAGCACTGATCCGAACGCCGCGGCGCGGGTTCCGAGTGCGACCGCGCGCTTCAGGCCTTCGCTCGGTGCCCATGCGCGCAAAAGCTCCCCGCCGGCGAACAGCCCGCGGACCAGGCAAAAGACGAAGAACGGTCCGTCGAGGAAGAAGTAGCGTGGCCACAAGCGAAAACCGAAAAGGACCAGGACGACCATCGTGAGCGGGACGTTCACGATGTAGACCGCCGCCAGCAGGCGATTCTGGCGATAAAGGCTGATCGCGCCGAAGACGATGAGCGCCGAGCCGGGCACGAGGAGGAGGCCGATCTCCCCGAAGCTCTCGATCAGCTCGAGCACGGTCCAGAGCGGATTCTTCCAGTCCTCGGCGGCCGGGCTCGCAGCGGCTGCGGCAACGGCGGGCGCATCCTCGGTCACCTTCGTGAAGGCGCCGACCATCTGCGGCACGAGCGGCGCATGCAAGAGCGCGGTGAGGAACGCGCCGAGGCCAAGGCCGAGCACGGGAGGTCGTTGCCGGAGCATCACCGCGACCACGACGGCGTGCGACGCGAAAAACAGCGCCGCCGTCAGGTGCGTGTAGCCGGAAAGGGCGATCAGCACGCCGTAGATCAGCCACGGACGGAGCGAGCGATGGCGCGCCGCACGCACGAGGATCAGCGTCGCGCACAGGCTGAAAAACAATAGCCCGGTGTAGCCGCGGGCGTTCTGCGAAAACCAGACGTGATGATACGAGACGGTGAGCAGGATGGCAGCGAGGCGCGCCTCCCAGACCGCCATCACCTCCCGCGCCAGGTAGTAGGCCGCGACGATGGAGCCGACCCCGAAGAGCATCGCGGGAAGCCGGAGCGCCCAGGCGTGCTCGCCGAACAGGGTGACGGCGGTCTTCGCCTCCAGGCTGTAGAGCACGTGGTTGTTGAGCGTCGTGTAGGTCGTCAGGAGCTCGCTGGTCGGCAGTCGCACGAACTGCACCAGCGTCAGGATCTCGTCGTACCAGAGCGGCGCGTCGAGCTTGACCACGCGGAGCACCAGCGCGAGCGCGGCGAGGGCGAGGATGAAGCGGCGCTCGTCGCTCGGAGAGGGTTCGGCCGTCATGATCGCAAGGGGCCGCGTCAGGCGCGGGGCTCGGCCTTCTTGGCGCGCCCGGTGACCAGGACCTCGAAGTCGGGGTCCACGTCGTCGAGCTCGTCGCGCGAGAGCTCCTCGGTCGCGAGACCGTGGAGGAACGCGGTGGCGGCGAGCACGTTGCCGCGCGAGGCCACGGTCACGTCGCCGGCCGGGAACGCCTCGCGCAGCAGTAGGTCCATCGATTGGGTGGTGAGGTGCCAGTACTCGCCCCAATTGTCGCGCCCGAGGCGCCGTCCGATCTTGGCGATGCCGGCAGAAGTGACGAGCAAGACCCCTCCCGGCTTCAAGATCCGGTGCAGCGTCGCGAGCGCGGCTTTCATGTCGACGATCATCTGGAGGGACTGAGTGAAGATGATGCAGTCGAAAATGTCCGAGGGGATGTGGTCGGCGCGAGTCAGATCCGCAACGATCGTCGCCACGGGATTGCCGGCGACGACGTGCAGCACGTCCACTTGCGTCACGCGACCATCGCCGAACTTACCGATGTAGGTGGCGTCGCCGAGCTCGAGCGCGCGCCCGCGCACGTCCCTCCGGTTTTCGTCGAGGAACGACTCGATGTAGTAGCGGTCGATCGGAAGGCCGCGTTCGAAGCCGAAAATCGCGCTGATCGGCGTGACGCGCCGGAGGTCACCGAAGTTGACGGTGCCGGCGCGCACGCGCTGGAGGCGGTACTTCCGCCGCTGCCTGGTGACCCAGGTCCCGAGCTCGGGCGGCACCACGGTTTTGAGCGCGTGCCTCGCTCGTTCACGAAGCTTCACTGCCACGAAGCCGTGCCTCCTCCCGAAACACGCCCGGGCATCCCGCAGCGCATGTTGGGGCTGCTCATGCCGGGGACCTCGATAGCACGTTCTTCGCGCTCGCGCCGCATGCGCCGCCCGTGTAGCATGACCTCGGCCCAAGGGAGAAATGACCATGAAAGTCGGCCAAGGCATCGAGGCGGAAAACGCGGGCTGGAACTTCGGGGGCAACGTGCCGGACACCTTCGTCAAGCACATCGTGCACTCCGTTCCGCTCTACGCGGAGGGGCACGACCTCATCTGTCAGATCAGTGACTTTTTCTGCGGCAAGGAGAGCGTTTGCTACGAGCTCGGCGTTTCCACCGGTGAGCTCATCCGTAAGCTCGCGCTCCACCACAAGGCCAAGCCCGGCATCCGCTGGGTCGGCCTGGACGTGGAGGGGGCGATGGTAGAGAAGGCGCGCGCTCACTGCACCGATCTCTCGAACGTCGAGCTCCACCACGAGGACATCCGGCTGTTCCCTTACGAGAAGTCGGATCTGTTCATTTCTTACTACTGCATGCAGTTCGTGCCGCCGCGGGACCGGCAGGAGATCATCCAGCGCGTCTATGAGTCGCTGCACTGGGGCGGCGCGTTCATCATGTTCGAGAAGGTGCGCGGCCCCGACGCCCGTTTCCAGGACATCCTCAGCGCGCTCTACAACGACTTCAAGCTCCGAAACGGCCTCACGCCCGACGAGATCCTGGCCAAGACGCGCAGCCTGAAAGGGGTGCTCGAGCCGTTCTCCACCGAGGGTAACCTCGGCCTGCTCCAGCGCGCGGGTTTCGTCGACGTGATGACGGTGCAGAAGTACCTGTGCTTCGAGGGGTTCCTCGCGATCAAGTAGCGGGAGCGTCGACGACACGCGCTCCGCCACGAGCGAGGCTCGGACTTCCGGAACGACTCGATGCTGGAGACCAAAAACCTTCGCGTCGTCGAGACGACCATCCTCCCGAGCCCCGACGAGCTCGCGGCGAGCGTACCGATCAGCGCCGACGGTCAAGCCACCGTGCTGAGTGCGCGCGAAGAAATCCAGAAGCTCATCACGGGGCGCGACAGGCGCCGTTTGGTGATCGTCGGGCCGTGCTCGATCCACGATCCGACCGCCGCTCTCGACTATGCCGCCCGCCTTCACGCGCTCCGGGAGCGGGTGAAGGACCAGCTGCTCGTGGTCATGCGGGTCTACTTCGAGAAACCGCGCACGACCCTGGGCTGGAAGGGCCTGATCAACGACCCACACCTGGACGGGAGCTACGACATCGCGACCGGCATCGCCAAGGCGCGCTCGCTCTTGCTCGCGATTGCCGAGATGGGGTTGCCGGCGGCCACCGAGATGCTGGATCCGATCATTCCCCAGTATCTCGCCGATCTGGTGTCGTGGGCGGCGATCGGCGCCCGCACCACGGAGAGCCAGACGCACCGTGAGATGGCATCCGGCCTGTCGATGCCGGTCGGCTTCAAGAACGGCACCGACGGCGGGCTGGACGTGGCGATCAACGCGATGATCGCGGCATCGCGCCCGCACAGCTTCCTGGGCATCGACGGCAACGGGCGCGTGGGGATCGTCAGAACGCGCGGCAACA
>Ga0315910_10004714_pt1 | contig 11349 bp, 7 predicted proteins | sample EdamamesoilMG_FD_204470 | JGI IMG/M metagenome (GOLD analysis project Ga0315910, IMG submission 204470) | Garden soil microbial communities collected in Santa Monica, California, United States - Edamame soil | ecosystem: Environmental > Terrestrial > Soil > Garden | place: USA: California...
AGCCAAGGGGCGTAAGAACTAAGCCCCGTGAGACACCCGTTGGGGATCCTTAGGCCGTCCGGTCTTTCGCCGCTGCTGGCCTTTCCCTTGGCCGCCTTGGGCCAGTTCGCCATCCTCCATCAGGGACTTCCCGCCACGCTTCCGCTCGGTCTTTTCTTCTTCGTCCTGGCCGCCGCCTGTCTGTTGGGACCTCCCCCCCCTTCCTGCCCCTTGGAGGACCGAAAGGCCGGGCAGTTGTCGCCCCGCCTGGAGGTGGCCGCCCTGGCGGCGATCTTGGTGGTCGCCCTTTTCTTCAGGCTCCATCGGCTGGACTCCATCCCCCGGACGCTTTTCGTCGAGTGCGCGAACGTCGGTCTGGGCGGTTTGCGGATCCTCCATGAGGGATGGAGGCCCTTCTATGAGACCTCCCTTTTCGAGCATCCCGCCCTGATGCTTTACCTTTCCGCCGCTTGGTTCAAGTTCCTCCCGCCGACCCAATTGAACATGGAGCTCTTTTACGTCCTCTATTCCCTCGCGGCCTTTCCCTTCATCTATTGGACCTTCCGGCAATTGGCGGGTCCCAAGGCGGCCTTGCTGACCCTGTTCATCCTTTCGGTCATGCGTTGCCATGTTTTCTACAGCCGTTGGGGCCATTCGATGGTCCAACCCCCGGTCTATTTCTACGCGGCCCTGGCCTTGGGCCTGTACTGGGTCCGCACGGGGAAGCACTGGCCCCTTTGGGCCGCGGTCCTGCCTTTCTCCCTGGGGATATACACCTACAATCCCTTCAAGATCGTCCCACTTTTTTTCGCGGCCTGCCTGGTCCATGAGTCCATCCGCGACCGGGAAAAGGTCCGGAGGTCGGCCGGTACCCTTTTGATGGCCGGGTCGACGGCCTTCCTGCTTTGCTCCCCTTTGGCCTGGAATTGGCTCCAGCATGGGAGCTTCGGGAAAAGGGAATCGGATCTTTTCATCGGGAACATCTTCACGAACGGGGACAGCTTCCGGACCTTCTTGGACAACATCGTGGGCGTCTCCTTGATGTTCAACCGATCGGGTTTTGCCGATGCCCTGACGAACATCCCAGGCCTGCGTTGGTTCGATGATGTGTTGGGTGCCCTTTGGCCCTTGGGACTGGCGCTGGCCCTGTGGGGTTGGCGGCGCCATCGCGCGGCCTTCTATTCCTTGTCCGCCCTCCTCGTCCTGAGCCTGGCGGATCTCTTGACGACGGATCCCCTGAACATCGGACGATTGCTCCAGATCATGCCCTTCTTCGCCTTCTTGGCCGCCTGGGCCTTGCTAAGGGGTGTCGAGGCGTCCCTGACCTTCCGGAGCAAGGGGATCCGTCAAGTCCTCCGGGTCACCATCGCCGTCGCCCTGATGGGGATGGCCCTCCAGAACTACAGGAACTATTTCATGCTCCAGGCCGACCATCCGGACAGCCTCTTGCGGAACGACCTCGTGGTAGGCCGGGTGGCGAAGGAGATCTCGGACAAGGGGGATTCGGAGGACTTTTATCTTTCTTCCCGGTTCTCCGGGCATAACACCGTCCAATTCCTCAATTATTTCCACCCGCAAAGGTACCGGGCGCTGCCGGCACCGGCCGAACTGGGGTCCTTGAAGGCCCGCCCTGGGTCGAAGGGGGTCCATGTGATCCTCGATGAGGGAAAGGGCGGGATCTTGGGTCTCTTGGAGGACCTTTATCCCCAGGGGGTGGTCCATCGGTACCGTTCCGCCGATGGCGTGACCCGGGGCTATGACTATTGGATCCCTGCCGGTTCCGGTCCCTCCGGTCGGGGAGGAAGGCCCCCCACCAAGCTCGAAAAGGGCCTGCGCGGGCGTTATTGGAGGGGAGTTGCCGTGGAAGGAAGGCCCGACCTGCAACGTCCGGAGCCGGTCCTGAATTTCACCTTCTTCAACGATTTCCCCTTGCCCGAGGTCCCCTTCTCGGCGATCTGGGACGGTTCTTTTTTGGCGCGGGACCGGGGGCCTTACGCTTTCTTCCTCCTGACGCATCCGGATGATCATGGGGAATTGTCCATCGACGGGCGGAAGGTCATCGGCGAGGGGGCCGGGTCCGGAGCGTTGGTCGAGCTGGGGCCTGGATGGCATCGGTTGGAAGTATCCTTTCGGAAGGACCGGGGGTTCTTCTCCGCGATGAACCTCCTCTGGCGCCCACCGGGCCAGGAAAGGTACGAAGTCATGCCCAACGGGGCCTTCTCGGGAGTCCCGGGAGAGGCTTCCCCATGAGGGGACCCGGCACCTCTTGGTCGGCGGTCCTCCTGTTCGCCGCCCTCGGCCAGGCCTTCCTGGCCCAGGCTGGCAGGTCTTGGACCCTTTTTCCGGGGCTGGTTTCCTATGGGCTGGCCTTCCTCTTCTTGACGAAGGCCCTGCCGGTCCGGGACAAGGTCCCCGGGGCCGAGGGAGGGGGTCCTTTCCAGCGTTGGGAGATGTTCCTTTTTTTCCCCATCCTTCTTTTGGCCGTGCACTTCCGGTCCTGGGGGGAAGCTCCCTTGTCCAATGGGGTCTTCGCGGACCGGGCCGAGGTGGCCTTGGGGGCCCTTGGCATCCTCCACGAGGGCTGGCATCCGGGTCTTTCCGCCCTCGACCTGCATGTGCCAGAACTCCCCATCTATTACCTGGTGGCGGGTTGGTTCAAGCTCTTCGGGTCCGACCCCGAGACTTACTCCCTCTTCGACGCGACCCTCTCGCTCCTGGGTGTGCTCGGCTTCTATCGCTTCTTCCGGCAGGTCTCGGGACCAGGAGCGGCCTTGGCGGCCCTCTTCCTGCTCGCCTGCATGCGTTGGAACTTCGTCTTCGGACGCCAGGTCTATTTCCAACTCCAGACGGTCCTCTTCACGGCCCTGGCCCTGCTCTTCCTCCAGCGGGCCTTTCTCACGGGGCAAAGGGGGCTCGCCCTGGCCGGGGGGGCCGTGGCCGCCTTGGGCCTTTATTCCTACCAAGCCTTGAAGGCGCTTCCCCTTTTCCTCCTGGCCTGGACCCTCTATGAAGCCGCCGCGCATCGGGAGAACTTCCGGTCCCAGAAGGGGCATTGGCTGGCCTTCTGGGCCTGCTTCCTCCTTGTGGCTTCCCCTTATCTGGTCCATATCTTTGAGAGCGGTGGCTTGGGACGTCGGGAGGCGGAGGTGACGGTGCTCGTGAAGATCCATGAGCAAGGGGGGCTTCGCCCCATTTTTCAAAACATCGGCGAGGCCGCGGGGATGTTCAACCGCCGGGGGGACGATAATTCCCAGTCCAACTTCGACGCGCGGCGCATGCTGGACGATGGCACCGGGGTCCTTTTCCTATTGGGGTTCTTCCATGCCCTGCGGCGCTTAAGGGAGAGGCCTTACTTCCTGGCGGTCACGGGACTCCTCGTCTTTTCCTTGCCCGCCATCCTTTCCATCAATGGGGCCCATGCCGGAAGGATGCTCGGAACGACGCCTTTCGTGGCATGGCTGGGGGCCCTGTTCCTACGCGACCTCATCGCCGCGCTCGCAGGAAAGGCGCGGAAGGTGGCCTTCCTTTTCGGGGGCCTCCTGGCCCTGGGCATCGTCCTACAGAACCATGCCCAGTATTTTCATGGCCAGGCCAAGGATCCCGACTATCGGAGCGATTTTTCCTGGCCGGAGTCCCAAGTGGGACGGACGGTGGCCGCGGCGGGGGAAGGAACGGAGATCTTCCTGCCTTCCCGTTTCCTCGGGCACCCCTCGGTGCGGTACCTATCCCTGTCGAGGGAAGCGGCCCCCCATCCCCTGGACCTTTCCAGGCCGCCCCAGCCGGGGAACTACCAGGAAGGTCGTTCCTTCCTTTTCCTCCTGGATGAAAGGAAGGCGGGGGTGATGGAGTGCCTCAAAGTCCTCTATCCCGGAGGGGAAGTCCGGGTTTACCAGGCCCCCAACGGGTCAACCCCCCTTTACGCTTACCAAGTGGGGCCGGAAGCCCTGGCCCGGCTCGGGGAAGGGCGCCCCAAGGTGGCGCGGGGATTGAAAGGGACCTATCGCTTCACGGGGGAAGAAGGGAAGAACGTCCTCTTGGAACGTTGGGACCCCGTTATCAACTTCACCTTCCGGGACCTGCCGGGGATGCCCCGCCCGATGGAGGTCCGTTGGAAGGGCAAGTTCTTGGCGGAAAGGCCCGGGCGATATTCCCTGCTCCTGCTCACTTACGAGGATGAGAGGCTCAACCAGGCCAAGGTCCTCGTGAAGGGGAAAGGGGAGACCCCCTGGATGGCTTGCCCGAGGTTGGAAGTGGATCTTCCCGCCGGTTGGCAGGACCTGGTCCTGGAATATTCGAGGCCGGAAGCGCCCTTGGCCACGGTGAACCTGCTGTGGAAGGGCCCCGGGATGGGGAGCTATGACTTCATCCCGAATTCCGCCCTTGGTCCCGTGGAATGACGGGCCCCGATCGTTACTTGTAGAGGTTCTTCATGGCGGCGAGGATGACCGCCTCCTGGGGGCCCCAGATCCTCGAGTCCGTGGCGCCGAAGACCGCGAAGGTCCTGATCCCGACCGCCGAGGCCAATTGGGTCACACCGCTGTCGTTGCCCAGGTAGGCGCTGGAAACGGACAACACCGCCACCAGGTCCTTCAAGGGGAGCGGCTTGGGGAGCACCTTCACACCGGGGAGCCCGCTGAAGATCTCCCGGATCGTGGCCAGATAGCTTTCCTCGGCTTCCCCCCAGACCACCAGCACCTGTTTGCCCGACTCCCCACAGGCCTTCTCCGCCGCGTTGCGGAAGAAGGGAAGGGGGGCGTTCTTCTCCACGCTCCCGCTGCCGGGATGGATGACGAGGGGGGATGCGATCCCTAGGTCCTGGAGGATCCCCCGTCCCCTTTCCTTGAGGGTCTCGCCCACCGAGAGCTTGGCGTGGCGCAAGGGCGAGTCGTAAGGGACCGTCTGTCCGACCGCCGTCTCCAGCCAATATTCGGCCGCCCAACGACCTTCCTTCAGGAACTCCGTGAAGGGTTTTCCCGGGACGTGGAGCCGGGGGACCATGGGTCGCAGGAGCCCCTCGAGCTTCTCGTCCCTTTGCTTGAGGAAGAGGTAAAGGTCCGAGTAGGGTTTGAAGAAGGCGGGTCCGCAAGGGTCCACCGCGCCTTTGGAAAGAAGGACCTGCAGGAGAGGGTCCAGGGGAAGGACCTTGGCCACGTCGAGCAGCTCGGACCCCAGGCCCTGGAAGGGAGGGGTGCCGGCCACCGTGACCTCTCCCATGGCTTGGAGGGCCCGGAGGGCCGGGAGGGTCAGGACAGAGTCCCCCAGGCTTCCCGCGGCCAGCACCAGGATGGAAGGACGTTCCGGCATGGGGGCATTATAGGGCCGGGGGGCCTCGTGAACCTGGTTCCCTTCCACGGGAGGATTGGGTCATAATTCCCCCGTGAAAAGAACGATCCTCCTCATGGCCTTTTTCCTGTCCGCGCCCTTGGTGGCGCAGGAAGCGGCCACCCTCAGGGTCTCCCCCCAAAAGGTCCTCAACCCCTTCATCCCCTTCAATGCTTTCGGCAACAACGTGGCTTCCTGGGCGGACCCCCGGCCTGTCCAGAAGAAGGTGCAGGCGGCCGGAAATTTCCTCCTGCGTTTCCCCGGCGGGTCCTGGGGGGACGTGTACCACTGGAACGGGGAGGGGAAGTACGACGCCCGGGGGATCTGGGTCCCTTCCGCTTCCACCTACAAGCCGGGCCACCTCGTGAAGGATTACCAGCCCAATTTCTCGGCCGTAAGGGTCCATGACAACGACCTGCGCACCTGTTGGCGTTCCGATCCCGAGTCCGACTATCCCCATTTCCAATGGATCCTGCTGGACCTGGGATCCGTCCGTTCGGCCGACGCCGTGACCGTCACTTGGGGCGATGCCGCCGACAAGTCCAACCCCATCCCCGGCAAGTTCGCGGTGCAGTACTGGGACCCCTCCTCCCCGAGGGGTTGGATGCCCTATAGCGGTCCCGAGGACGCATGGCTGGAGGCTTCCAAGATCAAGAACAACCGGGTGAAGGGTGGGGTCCAGGGGCTTTCCTTCCCGGCGGTGAAGGCCCGCTACCTGAGGCTCGTCCTGCGGGAGAACCCGGCCGGCTATTCGGTGGCGGAGACCAAGGTCTTCGCGGGGGGGAAGGAAGCGCCCCTTTCCGACATGAAGGCCGTGGCTTCCAGCACCCATCGGGCCTCGACGCTGGAGGGGAAGCCCCTCGACTTCCACTTCGAGGGGTTCATGGGGTTCGTGGGGTCCTTTGCTCCCAAGGCGGAACCCTTGATCATCGTTAACTTCGGCACGGGGACGCCCCAGGAGGCTGCGGCTTGGGTCCAGTACGCCAACAAGGTGAGGGGCTACGGCATCAAGTATTGGGAGTTGGGCAATGAGATGGAGGCCCATTGGGAGGGCGGGGGTCCTTCCAACGCGCGGGACTACGCCAAACGCTACATCCTGTTCTATGAGGCTATGAAGGCCGTGGACCCCTCGATCGTCATCCTGGGATGCGCCAACGGACCCGAGTCGTCCTCCGGGCTCTATGACGGGCAATCCTATATCGAGTCCTTCGTGAACCGCCTGGCTTTGGAAGGGAAGGCCCATTATCTGGAGGGGCTCACCCTGCACGATTATCCGCAATGGGGCCAGAAGGCCCAGGACCTGTTGGATTCCGTGCCCACCCGGTGGGATTCCATGGCCGCCACGGTCTGGGCGCAACTGGTGAAGCATCCCCAGGGGGAGAGGATCCCCGTGATGCTCACCGAGTTCAATACCTCTGACCATGTGGACCCGGACATCTCGGTGCGCTTGGAGAACGGGCTCTGGCTCTCCCAGTACCTCTTGGAGTTCCTCAAGCATTTCGGCACCAGGGGGTACACCATGACCTGGAACATCATGAACGGCGGCAACGCCATCAAGGACCCCAAAGGCGGAGACCACGGTTACCTCCAGGCGGAACCTGGCCCTTACCAGTACCAGGAACGGGCCGACTATTGGACGATGTGGATGCTTACCAACCATTGGGCGCTCCCGGGGGACAAACGCGAGCACAAGATGGTGGCGACGGACAGTTCCCAAGCCAGGCTCGTCCCTTACGCCGACCTGAGGCCGGACGGGAGCCTGTCCCTCCTCGTGGTGAACAAGGATCCGGCGAGGGATTTCAAGACCACTATTACCCTGGAGGGTTTCCAGGCTTCCGACAAAGCCCAGGGGCACAGGTTCGACGCCACGAACTACCGGTGGAACACCGCCTCGGCCCCTTATCACGCCGATCCGAACCTGCCGCCCACGGCCTTCGAGCTATCGGGCCCTTCCTTCCAGGCCACCTTCCCGAAATATTCCCTCACGGTCCTGCGCTTCACGCCGAAGCCCTAGTTCTCCGTTCCTCGATCGGTCCGATCGGACCGATTTTTTTCGCGACAAGACTTTAGCCTTCAAGAGAAAGCGGTTTCTCGGGGTTCCCTTTCCCGGGGTCCCCAGGTATCCTTTGCCGACCCCATCCTGAAAGGGACCGACTTCCCCATGCTTTTGAACCGACGTCTCCTGCCCTTCCTGGTCTTGGCCGCCTTTCCGGAGGTGTCCCGGGCCCAGGTCACCATCACGGTGGACACGGCCGCGGCCCCCACGACCATCTCGCCCCTCTCCTATGGGACGAACCAAGACCCGGGAGGGAGCCTTCCCATCCCCTTCTTCCGCCAAGGGGGCAACCGGACCACTGGCTACAATTGGGAGAACAGCGCTTCCAACGCCGGGAGCGATTACGGCCCGCACCATGAGGACTGGTTCGCCCTCCAGAACATCGGCCTCCCCCAGAACGACGCTCAACTCCCGGCCACGGTGGTCGTCAAGTTCATCAAGGACAACCGGAACCGAGCCGCGGGGTTCGCGGATTCCATCGTCACGCTCCAGCTCGCCGGCTACGTGGCCGCGGACGGCGATTGCAACTGTAATGTGACCATCACGGGACCCGCCGACACGGGCGCGGTGCATTGGAAGAGGATCCTGAACGACAAGCCGGGGGCGCCGGGGTCCTGGACCCTCGCGCCGGACGAGACGGATGGCTTCGTTTACATGGACGAGTTCCTCAACTACCTCTTCACTCAACAGGGGAATTCCTCCACCACGGGGGCCAAGTACTTCAGCCTGGACAACGAGCCGGCCCTCTGGGGGAACACCCACCCCCTGATCTACCCTAACCCCCCCACCCGCCCCACCTATCAGGACGTGACCAGCAAGGGGGTCTCCATGGCGACCCTCTTGACCGCCATGGACCCGGGGGCCCAGGTCTTCGGGCCTGCCTCCTACGGATGGTCGGAGTTCACGACCATGCAGAGCGCGCCAGGGCGGCCACCCTTGCACAGCCCCAACTTCGGCGTGGACTTCCTCTGCTACTACCTGGACCAGTTCAACCTGGCCTCGCAATCCGTCGGAAGGCGGCTCCTGCACCGGCTCGACGTGCACTGGTATCCCGAGGCCACCGGAAGCAACGGGGTCTCCCAGGTCCGCGTCACCACGAACGACATCTCGCAAGGGGTGGCCATCGCCCGCATGCAGGCGCCCCGGAGCCTTTGGGACCCGACCTACGTGGAGTACAGCTGGATCACGGGTTCCGGGACCGGGAGCCCCATCACGCTCCTCTCGAGGCTCCAATCCGCCGTGAATCGCTGGTACCCTGGGACCCAGGTGGCCGTCACGGAATACAACTTCGGCGCGGCCAACGATGTCTCGGGCGGGGTCGCGCACGCGGATATGCTGGGGATCCTCGGCAAGTACGGGGCCGCGGGGAATTGGTGGGGCCTGGGCGGGGCGAGCAATTTCGTCCGGTCGGCCTACCGTCTCTATCTCAACTACGACGGGGCGGGGAAGAAGTTCGGGGACCTCTCCCTCCCGGCCGCCTCCTCCAGCGTATCCCTGGTCTCGGCCTATGCCTCCCGGAGTTCTTCCGACCCAGACCGTCTCTGGGTGGTCTTGCTCAGCAAAGACTACTCCAACCCTAACCCGGGCGATGTCTCGCTCACGAACCTGGGCGGGGTCACCATCACGGGTATCCGGGCCTTTCGTTTCAGTTCCTCCACCACGACCGGGAACCTGGTGGTCTCCAATACCCACAGCTTCAGCGGGGCGGGGTTCTCGGACACCCTCCCGGCCCGGTCCGGCACCCTCTATGAGATCACCTTGAGCACCGCGCCCACTCCGACCCCCACCGACACCCCGACGGTCACGCCCAGCCCTACCGATTGCTTGGTCTCGGGAACCCCCTGTACCTCCACGATGACCGCCACCGCCACCGAGACCCGCACCGAGACCCCCACCGCCACGGCCACCGTGACCGCGACCATCACCCCGACCCCCGCCGTCCTTTACCGGCCCTTTCCCAACCCCTTGGAGGGGACCGTCTCCACCTTCACCTACCGGGTGGAGGGGTCCACGGACAAGGTGAGCCTCTCGGTCTTCACCACGGCCTTCCGCAAGCTGCATGAGGACGCCTCGCTCGCGACCTCGGTCGGGCTCCATACCCATAGCCTCGACTGGGATGATCTCGTGGAAGCTCCCGCCAACGGGATCTATTACCTGGTGGTCACCTTCCAGGCGGGGTCGGTGAGGACGAGGGAAGTGATGAAGGTGTACCTGCGGCGCTAAGGCGTCCTAGGTCCAGGCTCGGAGGGGCCCATGAGTTCCGAACAAAAACGCCGCATCGGTGAGGAAGTCCGACGCTTGAGGTTGGAGAGGGGCATGACCCTGGAGCAGTTGGCCCATCTTTCCGGGCTTTCCTTCCCCACGGTGCACCGCATCGAGTCCTTGCGCAAGCGCAAGGGGTCGAACGTGGAGCTCAATACCCTGAACGCGATCGCCCGGGCCCTGGGCAAGAAGGTCAGGGTCGAGTTCGGGGACTGATCCCGGATCCCTTGGCTTCCGGCCTTTTGCGGCAAAAGAGCGGCCGCCCTTGGGAACCCTTTACCGAACATTTACCGCATCTTTCCTTTGTTTTGCTTGGGGGCTTCGAGGAGTTCTCGGCAAGAAGCCATCCCGGGTCGAGGCCAAGGGGTAGAATGACTTCCATGTCCAAGTCTTTCCCTTCCATCCGCCCGCTCCGCTGGTCGCTGGCCATCCTGGGCTTCCTTCTCTCCCTGTTCTCGGGGGCGGATCTTTTTGCCGCGCCCGCCATCACGGTCGGCCCGAACCCCTTCACGCCTGGGCTCGCCACGAATTTCCAGATCAACTGGAACATTCCCAACATCCAAGGTCTCTCGAAGCTCAAGATCTTCGACCTTAAGGGTCGAAAGATCCTCGACCAGGTTTCGACAGGACCCTATGGGGGCGAATGGCAAGGGTTGGACCAGGACAACAAACCCGCGCCTTCCGGGGTCTATCTTTATCTTTTCGAAGTGGACGGATTCATCTACCGGGGGACGGTCACCCTGATCCGATGATGTTCCGTTGAAGCCCCATTCCAAGCCTGAAGGATCCACCGTCTTGTCCTCGCGACCCTTCCTCGTCCCTATCCTTTGTTCTTGGGTCCCCCTCTTCCTGTCCGGACCGGTCTTTCCGGCCTCCTTCCATTCCAGCGGTACCGCGAGGGGCGCCGCCATGGGTGGGAACCTCTCGGCCCTGACCGAGGGTCCCTCGGGACTCGCGTTCAATCCCGCCGGTTTGGGTGGGGAGAAAAAGACCCTTTTCTCCGCCGGGTACGAGGACCTTTTCTCCGGATTTTCCAGCGAGAGCCTTTCCTCCGGCAATCTCTCGGCGGTCATCCCCTTGGGCGCGGGGGCCGTCCTGGGGACGGGGGTGGACCACTTCAACGCCGACCTGCTCCAACAAGACCGGGTCCAAGCCGCCTTGGGGTTCCCCCTGGGGCGGTTCCAGGTCGGGTTCTCGGTCTCTTTCTTGCGACAGGCCTTCGTCCTGACCACGCCCTTGCCGGGAGTGGACCCGGCGGGCCTTTCAGGGGAGGCCTTTTCCATCGGGGCGGGGCTCCTCTACCGGGCCGGGGAGGATTGGACCTTCGGGGTCTCAGGTCAGGACCTGACGCAGCCCAACCTGGGGGTGATCGGGACGGACCGTCTGCCGGTCCACTTACGCGCCGCGGCGGCCAAGAAGGTCGTCCTTGGGAAGGACGCATTGACCCTCACCCTCGGGCAAAGCCTGGAGGGCGACCTTTGGCGCGTCCAAGGCGGCGTCGAATGGGACATGACGGAATGGGGTACCGCTTTACGGGCCGGGGCCGACCAGGATACTGGTTCCCTAGGGCTCGGATGGACGGACGGTTCAGTGAGGTTGGATTATGCCTTCCGGTTCTCCCTCGACCCAGGGGCTTCCTTGGGGGGGGTGGGCCTGCCAGGCAGTCACTTGTTGGAACTGGGGCTCAGTTTGGGAACGGTGGCCCCCGCGACATCCTCCCCAACGGCCCT
>Ga0315910_10004715_pt1 | contig 11347 bp, 11 predicted proteins | sample EdamamesoilMG_FD_204470 | JGI IMG/M metagenome (GOLD analysis project Ga0315910, IMG submission 204470) | Garden soil microbial communities collected in Santa Monica, California, United States - Edamame soil | ecosystem: Environmental > Terrestrial > Soil > Garden | place: USA: California...
CGGTGAACGATCTGCCCAACGTGCAGACCGTGATCGTCGCGATGAGCTGGTGGCACGGGCCGCAGGAAATCGTCGATACCGACGGGCGCACGATGAACAACTGGGGCAAGGCAGCGCTCATCGCCGGCCTCGACGACCTGATCAGCCGGCTGCGCGCCAAGGGCAAGCGGGTCGTGCTGATCGGGCCCATCGCTCCGCCCGGATGGAACCTGGCTTCCGAGGTCAGCCGGCAGCTGGCGTACGGGCGCGAAGTGAAGCGGCCGCTGGGTCAGCCGCGCGAGCAATTCATGCAGGCGTTCGGCGCCGCGATCGAGCATTTCTCGAATCGCACCGACGTGTCGTTCGCGCGACCCGACCGTGTCCAGTGCGACGAGAAGACCTGCCGGTACGTCATCGACGGCCGCTCGCTGTTCTCCGACGAGAACCACCTCGCGCAGGGTGAGCTCGGGTTGTTCCGCGGCGTGTTCTCCGAAGCGTTCGACCGGTGATGCCCGCGCCGGGACAGGGAGTGACCGTGGTCGGCGCCGGGCTCGCCGGTAGTTTGCTCGCCATCCTGCTAGCGCGCCGCGGCCTGCGCGTGAGCGTCTACGAGCGGCGCACCGATCCGCGGCGCGCCAATACCGACAGCGGACGCTCCATCAACCTCGCGCTCGCGGCACGCGGCATCCGCGGCCTGCAACTCGCCGGGGTGCTGGATCGTGTCATGCCGCTGGCGATCCCGATGCGCGGCCGCATGGTGCACGAGCACGACGGCTCCGCCGAGCTGCAGATGTACGGCGTGCGGCCCGAGGAGGTCGTCTACTCGGTGTCGCGCGCGGACCTGAACCGCGTATTGATCGAAGCGGCCGCGGAGCTGCCCGACGTAGAGCTGAACTTCGGGCAGTTGTGCCTGGGACTGGCGCACGAGCGGGCCGGGTTCGAGCTGCGCGACGAGGCCACCGGGCGCATCCATCACAGCGCCGCGCAGCCCGGCATCGCCACCGACGGCGCCGGCTCGGCGGTGCGCGACGCGCTGCTGGCGCGCGAACTCACCAGCGTGCGCGAGGAGCCGCTGGATCACGACTACAAGGAGCTCACCATTCCGCCGGTCGACGGCCGGCCGGCGCTCGAGGTGAATGCGCTGCACATCTGGCCGCGTGGCGGATTCATGTTGATCGCCCTCCCGAACCGCGACGGCAGTTTCACCGCCACGCTGTTCCTGGCGCGCGAGGGCGCGAACAGCTTCGCGCAACTCGGCACCCCGGCCGCGGTGGAGGATTTCTTCCAGCGCGAATTCCCCTCGGCCCGCGCGCTCATGCCCGATCTCACCCGAGAATTCTTCGAACATCCGCAGGGCTCGCTGGGCACCGTGTACACGCGCGGCTGGCACCTCGACGGCGAGGTGTTGCTGCTGGGGGATGCCGCGCACGCCATCGTGCCCTTCCACGGCCAGGGCATGAATTGCGCTTTCGAGGATTGCGCCGAGCTCATCCGCCTCATGGACCAGCACCACGGCTGGGCGGGGCTGTTCGAGGCCTTCGAGCACGAACGCCGCCCCAACACCGACGCCATCGCGCAGATGGCGCTGGAGAACTACCGTGAGATGCGCGAGACGGTGCTGGACCCGGAATATCGTCGCAGGAAGAAAGAAGCCGAGGAGCGCGAGAAGCGCGACCCGAACGTCATTCCGCGCTATTCCGCGGTGATGTTCCACCCGGAGATTCCGTACGCGGCCGCCGCCAGGCTGCGATGACGTTCATCTTCCGGGCCGCGGAGCGCCGGGCCGGAGTCTGCGAGCGGCGCACCGGGACGGTCAATGCGCTGCCCGGCGGTCATATGTCTCATCTCCCGTACGTACCGTCCGGCGGGGAGGTTACTCCCGTCGCGCGCATTTTCTTATGATGCCGCTCCATGGGGACGGTCACACAGCTCCTCGATCGGGCGCGCGGCGGCGACGCAGGCGCGCAGCAGGAGCTGTTTTCGCAGCTTTACGGCGAACTCGATCGCCTCGCCCGCTCGCACCTGGCGCGCAACGCGCCCATGACGCTGGTCGATGCCCCCGCGCTGATCCGCGAGGTCTATCTACGCGTCGGGCAGCACGGTGAGCTGCCGGGCAGCGACCGGCGCACCTTCCTGGCCTACGCCTCGCGCGCCATGCGCAGCGTCATCGTCGATTACATCCGGGCGCGCGCCGCCGACCGGCGCGGCGGCGGGGTCCGGCCGCTGACGCTGAATACCGCGGTCGAGAACCAGTCTTTCACCGATCCGCAGCTCGAGTCCCTGGACGATGCCCTGAAATCCCTCGAGCGCATCGACGAGCGCGCGCACCGCGTGGTCGAGATGCGTTACTTCGGGGGCATGGAAATCGAGGAGATCGCCGAATTCCTCGCGATTTCCCCGGCCACGGTCAAACGCGACTGGCAAAAGGCCCGCGCCTACCTGCTGCACGCGCTGGGCCCCGTCGCCGCCGGCGCCACGTGAACGACACCGTCAGCCCGGCGACGCGCCTGTGGCGCGAAGCCCTGGCGCAGGTAGATAGCCTGCTGCAGCAGGAGGAATCCGTGCGTGCCGCCGCCCTCGCCTCGCTGGCCGGCACACGTCCGGAACTGCACACGCTGGTGAACTCGCTGCTGGGCGCGCAGCGGGAGGCCGAATCCTCGGGCTTCCTCGAGCCGGTGGCCGAGCCGGCGCAGGCGCTGCACGCGGGCAGCGCACTCGGTCCGTACCGCATCGTCTCCCGGCTCGGCACGGGCGGCATGGGCGAGGTCTGGCTGGCGCGGCGCAGCGACGGACTGTTCGATGGTGAAGTGGCGATCAAGACGCTCCACCCCTGGTTCGCGCGCGGCGCCCTGCGCGAGCGCTTCCTGCGCGAGGCGCAGTTGCTGAGCCGCATCTCGCATCCGAACATCGCGCGACTGCAGGATGCGGGCATCGGCGCCGATGGCGCGATGTACCTGGTGCTCGAGTACGTGCGCGGCATGCCGCTCGATGTCTACTGCGATGAGCACCGGCTCGGAACCGCGGCGCGGCTGAGGTTGTTCCTGTCGGTGTGCGCCGCCGTCGCCCACGCGCACTCCCACCTGATCGTGCATCGCGATCTCAAGCCCTCCAACATCCTGGTCGACACCGAAGGCGAAGTGAAGCTGCTCGACTTCGGCGTGGCCACGCTGCTGGCCGCGGAGGCGGCCGCCGCCAGCGACCTGACCCGGTTGACGGGACGCGCGTTGACACCGGAATTCGCCGCGCCCGAACAACTTCGCGGCGAGGCGATCACCACCGCCACCGATGAATATTCACTGGGCGTCATCCTCTATGCGCTGCTCACCGGACAGCGCCCGCACTCGGCCGCCGCCGGGAACCCGGCGGCGCTCGAGCACGCAGTACTGCACCAGGAGGCGCCGTTGCCGAGCCGGGCGCTGCGCAACGCCGACGCCGCGGTCGCCGCACTGCGCGGCACCTCGCCGGCGAAACTGCGGCGCGAGGTCGCGGGCGACCTCGACAACATCGTGGCGCGCGCGCTGGAGAAGCAGCCTGCCGATCGCTACCCGGGCGTGACCGCGCTCGCGGCCGACATCGAGCGTCACCTGCGGTACGTGCCGGTGCAGGCGCGCGCGGCGAGCTGGTCCTATCGCGCCGGCAAGTTCCTGCGGCGCAATCGCGTGGCAGCCATCGTCGGCGGTGCCGCGCTCGCGGCGGTACTGGGCGGCGCGTTGCTGGCGCTCTGGCAGGCGGACGTGGCGCGCGTCGAGGCGCGCAAGGCGACCGCGATCCGCGATTTCCTGGTCGGCATCTTCGAGCGCAACAGCGTCGCCCATCCGGACGGCGCCAGGGCGCGCCAGACGACGGCCGAGGAGTTGCTGGCGCAGGCGTCGCACCAGATCCGCACCGGGCTGCGCGACTCACCCGAGGTCCGGGTCGAGTTGTTAGGCGTGATGTCCGGGCTGTACGCCTCGCTCGACATGCAGAAGCAGGCCATCGAGCTGCTGAACGACCGGTTGGCTGCCGACCGCGCGATGTACGGGCCGCGGAGTCTCGCGGTGGCGAAGACCCTGAGCGACCTGGCCTACAGCCAGGTGCAGATCGGCGAGTACCAGGCCGCGGTCTCAAGCGCGAGCCAGTCGCTCGCGATGTTCGCCGCGCTCGGCGACGAGGCATCGCTCGAACACGCGGTGGCCTATGGCAACCTCGCGCAGGCGTCCTACCGGCTCGGCCGGGGCGCGGATGTCGTGCGCACCCACTACGCGGCCGCGCTGGCGCTGATCGAGAAATACCACCCGCGCAACAAGTGGCATATCGAAATGATTCTGGGCATGGCGCGCGCGGAGAATCTCGCCAGCAAGAACGATCTCATGCTGAAGTATTGCGAACGGGCCGAGGCCTTGATCCAGGCCGGGGCCGTCGAAGCGGATGGCATCGTGCGCGGCACGGTGCTGCAGACCAAGGGCAACGCGCTCACCTGGCTGCATCGCTACGACGAGGCCGAGGCGTTGATACGCCGGGCGATCGACGAATACGAACGCGCGGGCGGGCCCGATCATTCCTTCGCTCTCACCGGCCGCCTGGAACTGGGCTCCACCCTGATGTGGACCGGGCGGCGTACGGAGGCGAAGCGGCTGCTGGGCGAGGCGCTCGCGTCGCTGGAACGGGTCAAGGGTCCCGACGATCTCGAAATGACCGTCCAGACACGCAGCGACTACGCGTCCACGCTGTACCTGCGCGGCGAACTCGCCGAGGCGGAGCCGCAGATGCTGCACGCCGCTCGCAGCATCCAGGGCTTCCACGGGGCGCTCGTGCCGAAGGTGCGCATCAACCTCGGCCGGCTGCGCACGCAGCAGGGCCTGTTCAAGGAAGCCGACGAGCACATGCGCGACCTCGACTCGATGACGGCCGAAATCTTCGGCAAGGGCGCGTGGATGCACGGCACCGCGCTGGCGCGAATCGGCGACCTGGCGCTGGCCGAGGGGCGGCTGGCGGACGCGAACGCGGTCTACACGAAACTGTGGAGCGAATTCGAGGAACCCGATGACGGCCTGACCAACAATCGCGCCAGCGCCGGCCTCGGGCTGGTGCGCATCGCGCTCGCCAGAGGCGACGTCGCGGGCGCGCGCGAACGCGCGGAACGGATGTTTGCCGCGATCGAGCGTTCCTCGGGAAAACGCGAGATGCCGGACGAAATCGCGGCCGGGCACATGTTGTTAGGCGCCGCGCTGCTGGCGGACGGTGATGCCGCGGGCGCGCGCCCGCACTTCGAAACAGCGGTGCAGATGCGCGAGGCCATGGACGTGCCGCAAAGCCTGTGGCTGGCCGAGGCGCGGCTGTACCTGGCGCGCGGCCTGCAGGCCACCGGCGACATGGCGGGCGCGCGGCGCCAGCTGCAGCTCGCCGCGGACGCACACCGCGTACAGGGCCGCGTCGGCCCGCAATACGCGCGGCAGCTCACCGAGACCCGCGCCGCGCTGTCACCCTGACGCGTTCCCTCTGGGACGATCCGCGTTTCCGGTTCGGCGAGTCGGGGTCGGCGTCGCCGCGATATGCTCGACCCTCTTCATCGAGGGGTGCGGCATGGACAACGAGGCACCGGTACTGATCGCGGGCGGCGGGCTGACGGGACTCGCCGCGGCGTCATTCCTCGCGCGGCATGGCATCCGCTCGATCGCGGTCGAGCGTTTGCCGCAAAGCTCGCCCCTGCCGCGCGCCGCGTTCTTCCACATGCGTACCCTCGAGATGTTCCGCGAGCTCGGCATCGAGGCGCGCGTGCGCGAGGAGTCGGCCAGGGAGTTCGTGCCGGACGGTGCGCTCATCGCCATGGACTGCATCGCCGGCCGCAAGCTCGCCGACATCATCTCCAATCTCAACGAGGGCGTGGACGAAGTCAGCCCCTGCCGCCGCTGGTTCCTCAACCAGCCGAGCCTCGAGCCCATCCTGCGGGAACGCGCCCGGACCGCGGGCGCGGTGGTGCTGCAGGGCACGGAGATCACCGGGCTCACGCAGGACGCGACTGGAGTGACCCTGCGCGTGCGCGAGGTCGGCGGCCATGAAGAGCGTGAGCTGCGCGGGCAGTACCTGGTCGCGGCGGACGGCGGCCATTCGAAGGTGCGCGAGCTGCTCGGCATCGGTTACCAGGGACGCGGCGCCTTCTCGAAGTCGCTGACTATCTACTTCACCGCGGACCTGTCGCCGTGGCTGGGCGAAAAGCCCTGGAGCATCATCTACGTCAACAACCCGGTGCTGGCCGGGTTCTTCCGCATGAATCGCGCCGGGCGCGTCGGGTTCCTCGGTGTCAACACGCTCGGCGATCCGAAGGCCGATCCGGTGGCCGCGTCGAACGCCGCGGTCGACGTGAGCGAGACGCGCATGATCGAGCTGGTGCGCGCGGGCGTCGGCAAGCCGGACCTGCCGGTGCGCATCGACGGCTTCTCGCGCTGGCGCGCGACCGCCGACGTGGCGGCGGAATTCCAGCGCGGGCGCGTCTTCATCATCGGTGACGCCGCGCACCTGATGCCGCCGAACGGCGGCTTCGGCGGCAATACCGGCATCCACGATGCGCACAATCTCGCCTGGAAGCTGGCGCAGGTGATACACGGCCACGCGCACCCGCGGCTGCTGGAAAGTTATGCGAGCGAGCGCCGGCCGGTGGCGCGGTTCACCGTCGAGCAGGCGTTCTCACGCTACGTGGCGCGCACCGCGCCGTGGCTGGCGGCCACGCAGAACACCGAGCCGCTGGCGCACGACTTCGATATCGAGATCGGCTACCTGTACGGGCAGGACGCCGTGCATGCGGACCCGCGCACCACGCGCGGCCTGCCGGGCTCGCGGATTCCGCACCACTGGCTGGAACGTGATGGGAAGCGTGTCAGCACCCTCGACCTGACCGGCGGATGGCTGCTGCTCGCGGGAATCGACGGTGAGGCCTGGTGCGAGGCCGCATGCACCGCGGCGCGCGATTTCTCCAGGCTGCCGCTCGAGGCGCTGCGCGTCAGCAGTGAATTGCACGATCCGGGCGGAACTTTCGCGGCAAGCGTCGGAATCAGTGCGGGTGGCGCGCTGGTCGTCCGCCCCGACGGCTTCGTAGCCTGGCGCAGTGAGACTCTCGTCAGCGATCCGCACGCGGCGCTGCGCGCGGCGTTGGGCCTTGCGCTCGGTTGGCGCTAAATAGCGTCATGCGCAGGCTCCAGCAAATGGTGCCAGCCTTCATCGTTGGTTGGCGTGATTCGCTCTGTTCGATAAACACGACGAGCCAAGCGGACGAGGTACTTCTTAACGCCATGGCTACCATCAGAGGGGGCGAGCTAAATTGAATCTTGTAATCATCAGCGCTGCGACTAGAACAACCGAAAGGACCATATACGCCACCAGTTTCCAGTGCGGTCCCTTTTCCAAGTCCTCCTCGCTTCTTCCAACTTGGGCAATCAGTTTTCGGTAGCGCCCCCCAAAGCTGAAGTACAGGCATTGCGACGCCGTAAACACTCCGAAACCAACAACCCACCAAGTCTTGTAGGGCACCGTAATACGCCCAATGAACGACCTTGGCGCGAGCAGGTCGGCGACCATGGTGGCGGCAGCTAGGTTGAGAAGCAAGGCAAGGCTCAACATCAAGCTTGCATAGAGGGCGTTGAAGCCACCCTTGTTGCCATCTACCTTCAGACTCCAACCATAGAAGGCGACGAATAGGCTTTCGTATATTTTACTGATCATAGGAATCACTCTTTCCTAACACCCCGATAGGAATCTGCAAGCTCCATCCATGGGTACTGTTATCACGTAGTGGTAGACCGTCGAATTTTCGAGCGCCCACGACAGGGTCGGCCAGGAAGCGTTCGGGATGGCGCTCGCTAGCGTCCCGCTGCAGCGGACCTTGCCCCACTTCTTGGTGGGGTTAGTGGCGTACCACTCATCGTCCAGAATCTTGGTGCTGATCGTGGGAATGGCGATCTGCCAGTCCAGGAACTCGCCGCTTTGCATCTGGCTCGGGTTCAGGCGCCTGCGCATCTCAACGGGAAGGCTGAAGTTACCGGGCAGGGAAACATCCACTTGCTCAAAGGAGAGTCGCCCGGATTGCAGATCGATCGAATCGCCGAGCAGCGTCTCGTCGTGGGCTTTCAGATTGGCGCTTGGGTCTTGCCGCTCTCTCCAGTCGAGCGCCATCACCGTGCCTGTTTGCGACTGGGTGAGCGCCGCGACGGGCGCGGGCTGGACAAGCGTGGACTCGACTTCCGGCTCGCCCAAGGCCGCCAGCGGTAATCCGAGCGTGACGAAGGCAATGAATGCGAACGCGTTCTTATTGTCGAACTTGGACACATGTACTCCCCATTCAGGCCTTTGGGCCTGTTCAGTACCTGTGTCGCGAGAACGATTTTTCTCTCAGTGTTCGGCGTAAATTTTAGGTGCCCGGCTTTGCAGCTCACGCGCGCGGCAGAATGCGGATCACCGGAGCAGAGAGCCACCGTTGGACTCGGCGCAGAGAAGGGCGAGTCGCGCAAACGAACGTCTATAGAAAAATGAGGTCATGGAACCTTTCGACCGGTCGAAGGTGCGGCCGCGCTCTCCTGGACTGTCCCCGTTTGCCAGGAAACGAGGAATGTCCCCATTATTTCGCGGGCTTCACGATGTCGAGAAGTTCGACGTCGAACACCAGCGTCGCCGCCGGCGGAATGGTCGGCGGACGGCCGTTCGGGCCATACGCGAGATCCGACGGACAGGTGAGCTGCGCCTTGCCGCCTACCTTCATGGCCTGCAGGCCTTCGGTCCAGCAGGGAATCACGTTGCCCAGGGGGAACGTTGCCGGCTCGCCGCGCTCGATGGAGCTGTCGAACACCTTGCCGTCGACCAGGCGCCCTTCGTAGTGCACCTTGACCTCGTCGGCCGCGGTGGGCTGCGCGCCCGTGCCTTCCTTGGTGTGCTTGATGACCATGCCACTGGCGGTCTTGGTCGCCCCGGCTTCCTTCGAGGCGGTGTCGAGATAGGCCACGCCGGCCGCGGCGGCCTTTTCGCCCGCGATCTTCATGCGTGCCTGGACGATGTCCTGCAGCTTCGTGCGGAACTGGTCGACGTCGACCGCCGGCTTGGCGTGGTTCACGCCGTCGGCGAGGCCGCGTTGCACCAGCTCCAGTTCCTCCGGAGTCAGCGGCGAAAAGCTGTCGATCTGCTGGCTGATGAACACGCCCAGCGAGTAGAAGCTCTTCTGTTCATCCGTGGTCATTTCGGCCGGCTTCTTCGCCTTGGAGGCGTCGGCATTGCAGGCGTACAGCGCGAGGGAGCAAACAAGAGTCGTCAGGACGGAGAGTTTTTTCATAGGGTCGCGAGCTTAGCCTGCCCGGCAGGGCGGCGCACCGGATTTTGCTATGGGTTCCGTTTGTCCCACACCTCGAAGGTCATCGCATGGGCGTGACGCTCGTCGGCCGGATGCGGTTCGCTGCCGGTCAATTGCCAGTCCCGCGGGTCGAGCGGGGGCCAGAAAACGTCGCCCGCGATGTTGCCGTGCACACGCGTCATGTGGACCCGACCGGCGCGCGGCTGCAGCACGCGAAACAGCTCGGCGCCGCCGATCACCATGACCTCGGGCGCCTCCCCCGCGGCGGCCAGCGCCGCGTCGACGTCGTGCACCACCGTGACGCCGTCGCGGTGGTAGTTAGTGTCCCGGGTCAGCACGATGTTCTGGCGGCCGGGCAGCGGCTTGCCCAGCGAATCGCAGGTCTTGCGGCCCATGAGCACGGGCTTGCCGAGTGTCTGGCGCTTGAAATGCCTGAGGTCGTCGGGCAGGTGCCAGGGCAACGTGTTGTCCCGGCCGATGACGCCGGAATCGGCCACCGCCACGATGAACGTCAAACGGGGCGCGCTCAAACGAACCCCTCGAGTGGCCGTCGCCGATACCAGCCCGTGAAACTCAGGCGGTCGCGCCGCGCCGGCAACACCTCGTGCTCGAAGCGGTCGGACTGGAAAGCCGCGAGCCGCCCTCCCTGCGGCAACACGTCATGGTGACCGCTGCCCAGATGCAGGCGCAGCGCACCTCCGTCCTCCGCGCTCCAGCTCTCGTTGAGATACAGCGCGACGGAGATGGCGCGCACGTCGGTGCCCACCAGCCGATCGGAGTGCCGCGCATAGGCGGCGCCCTCGGGATAGAACGCGAAGTGACCGTGGAAATCCTCGAGCCCCGCCATGAGTCCGCGGTTGAGCCCGACGCGCAGCTCTTCGAGTCGCGTCAGCAGCCGTTGTTCGGCATCGAGCTCGGGCTCCGAAAGCCAGGCGATGAAGTCGCCGCGCACTTCGGGCGCGAAGCGCTCACTGGCGCCGCGGCCGATGCGCGCCGGGCGCAGCGCGCCGTTGGCGTGCAACGACCGGCAACGCGCGCGCAGGTCCTCCAGCAGGTCCGCGTCGACGAAATCGTCGACGTAGCCGAAGCCGCGCGCCGCGAGCTGTTCGATCAGGCTCGCCGACGGGGACGTTCGCCGCGGCGGCCCTTCGACCTTTGAGCCTGGGGACGCTGCGCCTTGGACTTGCGGTTCTTGCGGGTCGCCGCGGACTTGCGGCGTTCCACTTCCACTGACTTCTTTGGGCTTGTCTTCTTCGGGGGCCATAACATCGTGCCGCGGCACTTGGGCGAGCCACAGCGGCACGCGTAGATTTCGTCGACGTTGGGTGGATCGTCCTTCTCGCGTCCGATCTCGTAGTCGTAGCCGAGCTCCTGGCCAGGCGCGATGTCGCGCGTGGCGTCGATGAAGACGCGGCGGTTCTCGATGACCGATTCGCAATTCCCTTCGCACTGGTGATTGATGAAGCGCGCGTCGTTGCCGCCCACGCCCGCATCGATCACGGTGTGTTTGTCGACGATGAACAGGAAGGTGTGATTGTCGTTCTCGTCGTGATCTTCGTAGCGATCGTCGGCCGTCTTGTGCGACACGCGATCCCCGAGGTATTCGATGATGCGCGCGCCCCTGGCAATCGCGGCGACGGCGAACACGCCGCGGCCGTGCACCGCCGAGTCGCGCACTTCGATGAGCGGTGAGGTGACGATGGGCGGTCCGCCCTTGGCGGGCTGCGACTGGTCAAAAACTGCTTTGGAGGACGGCTTGGGAGACTTCCGTTTCATACCGCGACCGGCGCCTTGATTGCTGGATGATGTTGATAGTTCACGATCTGAAAATCTTCGAAGGAATAATCGAATATCGATGCTGGCCGGCGCACGAGGTTGAGCTTCGGCAGCGTCAGCGGCACGCGCGACAGTTGTTCGTCGACCTGCTCGAGGTGATTGAGATACAGGTGGCAATCGCCGCCCGTCCAGATGAACTCGCCCACCTCGAGATCGCATTGCTGCGCCAACATGTGCGTGAGCAGCGCGTACGAGGCGATGTTGAACGGCACGCCGAGGAAG
>Ga0315910_10004717_pt1 | contig 11338 bp, 8 predicted proteins | sample EdamamesoilMG_FD_204470 | JGI IMG/M metagenome (GOLD analysis project Ga0315910, IMG submission 204470) | Garden soil microbial communities collected in Santa Monica, California, United States - Edamame soil | ecosystem: Environmental > Terrestrial > Soil > Garden | place: USA: California...
AGCCCCGAGGTTGGCGACATCGGCGTGAGCATGGGCATCCTGCAAAACCTCTCCGGCTACGACTTCACCGAGCAGGTGGCGGAGCAGGTGGGATGCGGTGACGTGCTCGCCACCGGCACCAAGACCTTGAGCTGGGGGACGACCCTCGGCGCTTACCTGCTCGAGGTCGCGGCCGACCCGGAGAGCGGCGCGTATTTCGATGAATGGCTTCCCGTGAACGGCGACATCGTCGCCACCAAGGATCTGACGCTGAGCGACGCCGAGGTCGGCTCGTCCACCAGTGGACCGGTGGGGCTGGTGCTGTTTCACACGCCTCAGTGAGCCCGCCTCGAAGCATGCATTTCTGCTCGGCGCGCCGACAAGCGAAGCGCTCCATGCGCTGACCGTTCACGCTACGATACGCCCATGATCGCTCTCGGCCGAGAGGAGCGGTGCGGCATGCGACTCCTCGGGAGACGCACGCTGTGCCTCCTGTCCCTGGTGGGGAGCGTCGCCTGTTCGACGAACGACGGCGGCGACGCCCCACCCGGTAGCGGAGGCATGTCAGGTGCGGCCTCGGGCACGACCGGGGCCGGCGCGGGCGTTTCCGGCAGCGGCGGCGCCTCCGGTGCAACGACGGGCGCGACCGGGGGCGGCGCGGGCACCGGCGGAGCAAGCGGCAACGGTGGAGCGGGAGCTGGCGGAGCAGCGGGCGCCGGATCGACGACGGGCGGCGGCGGCGCTGGCGGCGCGGGCATGGGCGGCGCCAGCACGGGCGGCGCCACGGCAGGCGCGACGACGGGCGGCCTCGGCGGCGCGGCAGGTAGCGGTGTCGTCACGGACACGGTCACGCGCACGGACTCCACGTTCACGTTTCGACATTTTCCGATCGAGACGAACACCGAAGGGGTCTGGAACGGGCCGATGAGCCCCGCCAATGCGCCCACCAGCACCACCTACGACACGGTCGTGCTCGAGAACGGCTACCTCAGGGTCACGATCCTGCCGAGCTACGGCGGTCGCGTCTTGAGCATCGTGCACAAGCCCACGAACCGCGAGCTCTTGTACCAAAACCCGCTCGGTACCCCGTACCTGATGCAACAAGACATCTTCTACTACGACTACCTCGTCATCATGGGCGGCATCTTCCCGAGCTTCCCCGAGCCCGAGCACGGCAAATATTGGAACCAGCCCTACGCCTTCGAGGTCGTGACGGAGAGCGCGGAGGCGATCACGGTGCGCATGTCACGGCAGGACGATCTCGACCTCGCCGCTGGAGTTCCCGCGCGTTACGACGTTGGGCGCACGGACGTTCTCGTCCAGGTGGACGTGACGCTCCGGGCCGGCAGCACGGCCCTGGACCTGCAAACCACCTTGACGAATACCCGCAATACTCCCGTCCAGAGCTTCGAATATTGGACGGTGACGACGCTCGCGCCCGGCTCGCCGCCGGGCCAAACCGCGATCCCGATCCAGTCGCGGATCCTCGCCAGCATGGACCAGGTCCATCTCCTCGAAAGCTCCTGGGCGTGGTTCGGCGAGGCCGAAGAGCGGATCAGCGGCGAGGTCTTCGCCTGGAACAACCTTGCGAGCTTCGAGAACTGGGTCGACCAAGGCACCGCCTTTGCGAACCCCGAGTACAGCGCCAATTGGTCGGGCCTTTCGAACGACGCGAGCGAGACAGCCATTCTGCGCGTGTCGGAGAACGTGGAGACACCGGGCCTGAAGCTGTGGACGTTCGGGAGAGGCAGTATCAACGTCGACATCAACGACCCCGTCGAGTGGCTCCGTCCCACCATCGAGATGTGGCACGGCGTCACCCCCGAGTTTTGGGTTCGCGACACGATGGCCGCCGCAGAAGTCCGCACCTGGACCGATCACTACTTCCCTACCTTCGGCCTGCCCGAGATCACGGCAGCCAGCGACCACGGCGCCCTCTACCTGTCCGCAACACCCGCGGGAGCAGATCGGGTGCTCACCGTGGCGGCGACGCTGACGGTACCCGATCAGGCGGTGAAGGCGATCCTCCGGCTCGACGGCAACGTCATCGCGGAAGAGGACTTGGTCGCTGCCCCCGTCGACGGCACGGTCGTCGAGGCAACGGTGCCGAGCAGCGAGGCTTCACCCGGGGCCGTCTTCCAAGCCGAGTTCCTGCAGAACGGCGGGAGCTTGTTGTCAGGCCAAATCGTCCTGAACTAAAAGCCCGATCCTGGAGTCATCGACCTTGAAGGGCATCGCTATCTTGCTCACCGGGGCGCTCGTCCTGCTCGCCTGCTCGAGCGCCGAGCCCGCGGACGACGACGACGAGGGGGGCGGCAACGCCTCGGGCTACTGCGGCACGCTGGAAGCGCGGCTGCGGGAGTGCGGCGTGCTCGGCACCGGCCGCTTCGAGTGCGTGAACTACTCGGATCCCGCGGAGCGCTGCGAGACCGCGTGCCTCGCGGAGGCGAGCTGCGGCGGCGTCACGGATTTCTACTGCAGCTACACGGGAAGCGTGCCGCGGTGCTTCGAGGAGTGCGTCGGCCTCGTGCCGTTCCCGTGCGACGACGGCCTCACGATCGACGCCTTCGCCCAGTGCAACGGGGTCGAGGAATGCCTCGACGGCGAGGACGAGCTCGATTGCGCCGTCATCGGTCGCTACAAGTGCCGCAACGTCGATGCCTTCGTCGACGTGGCGCTCTACTGCGACGGGGTCGAGGACTGTAGCGACGGGAGCGACGAGACGCCCGGCTGCGCCCCCGACTTCGATTGCGGTGACGGGATCTCGCTCGCCGAGTACTCGATCTGCGACGGCACCCCTCAGTGCAGCGACGGCTCGGACGAGGCTTCCGATTGCGCGGTCGCGACCTGCAGCTGACCGAGCGGGCCAAGTGTTTCTCCCTGTCGACGGCTGGGCCTGCCCTCAGCCGGACCTTGCGAGGTCTATGCGAGTGGGCGTAGACTCCGCGTGCGCGCGCCGGCGCGCCGCGTGGTCGGGGCACTGGTCTTCCGCCCGTCGGAAAGGATGAGACTCATGAAACGCTTTCCCCTTGTCTTGGCCTCCAGCATTGCGGTCGCCGTCGCCTTCCTGCCCTCCGTCGCGGGTGCGGTGGGTATCACGGTCGACACCGGCACGACGTATCAAACGATGAGGGGCTGGGAGGTCACGCTGAACGGGTTCTCCTTCTTGACCCCCGACCCGAGGACGGATCTCTACAATCCCCAACTCGACCCGTTCCGCGTCGTCTTGATCGAGGATATGGCGAACAAGGTCGGCATCAACCGCGTACGCCTGGAGATCCGGAGTGGCGCCGAGAACCCGGGCGACTACTTCACCGAGTTCCTGAACGGGGCGACCAACCAATCGATCCGGAATCATCGCTACGAGAAAATCAACGACAACTCGGATCCGATGGTTGCCGACCCGGCGGGCTTTCAATGGAGCGAGATCGACTACACGGTAGTGAATGGCGTGCTGCCGCTCAAGCAGCTGATCGAGGCGAATGGCGAGCGGCTTTACATCAGCCTCTGCTACGTCGACTTCAACTTCGAGCCTGACCAGGGGAGCCTGCGCCACGGCGGCAATCCCGACGAGTATGCGGAGCTGATCCACGAGACGTTCAAGCACCTGGACAACACGCACGGGATCGTTCCGGACTCGTTCGAGCTCGTCCTGGAGCCCGAGAACACCGATGACTGGTCGTCCGACCGGATCGGCCCGGCGATGGTCGCCGCCATGACCCGCTTGCGAGCGGACGGCTACGACCCGGTCGTCGTCGCGCCTTCGGTGCGCAGCGCGGCCAACACCGTCCCCTACGCCAACGATATCGCGAACACGCCGGGGGCCGACGGCATGTTGAGCATGGTGTCGTACCACCGGTACGACGTCACGGACCCGGCCGCGATCTGGACCGGGGCCTCCGCCCTCGGTCTCGAGACCGGCATGTTGGAGTACACCCGGGGCAGTGTGGGAGCGCTGTATGACGACCTGACGATCGCCAACGTGTCGGCATGGCAGAAGTGGGGAGTCGTCGCCGCCAACGTCATGTACGACGACAACCTGTTTTTCTCCGACATCACCTCCAGCACGCCGAACGCGACGATCACGCCGCGGACGGCGCCGATGGTGCCGTACTTTCGCTACGTCAGGCTCGGGGCGCAGCGGGTGAGGGTCACCTCCACGTCGACCGGCTTTCTTCCGGCTGCTTTCGTCAATACGAACGGCAGCCAAGTGCTCGTGGTCAGAACCGGTGCCGGCGCGAACACGCTCGAGGTGACCGGCCTCGCCGACGGCACCTACAACATCACCCGCGTGGCCTCGAACGGCGCGGTCACCGAAGAGACCGACGTCACCGTCAGCGGTGGAATGCTCGACACCACCACGATCGGCGACAGCGTGATGGCAATCTACGACACCAACACCCCGGGCCCGAACGGCGGCATCGGCACGGGCGGCACGGGCGGCACCGGTGGGACCAGTGGGACGGGCGGCACCGGTGGTGGCTCGGGCTCCAGCGGTTCCAATACCGGCGGCATGAGCGCAACGGGCGGTTCCAATACCGGTGGCTCGGGCGCCACGGGCGGCGCGAACGCGTCCGGCGGCAGCGGCGCGACCGGTGGGACCAACAGCGGCGACGCGGGCGAAGCCGGTGCCGACACCGGCTCGGGTGGCTCGATGCCCGGCGGCACCGGCGGCAGCTCGACCAGCGGCGGAACCGGTGGACGCGGCGGAACCAGCGGAAATACGGGTGGAAGCGGCGCCATGGCGGCGAACGGCGGCGTGCCACCGACCGCGGCCGCTGCTTCGGAAGACGACGGCGGCTGTGGCTGCCGCCTGGCAGGAAGTCGCGACAGGGGACGTCACCCCCTCGGCGCGGGCGCGCTCGCGTTGGCGATGCTGCTCTTCGCTCGCCGACGGCGCGTCACTCGCTGAGCGGGTGCTATGGCTCGAAGTCGTCACCGTCGCTGGCGTCCTCGGCGCCTTTGCGGTCGAACGTCCCATGCTGGCGATTCGTGACCCGCTAGCCAAAGTCCCGCAATAGCCCATCTGGGACGCTGAGATGCCCGCGTTGCTCGTGCCTATCCTTGCGCAGGCGGTCGCATTGCAAATGGGCGATCGCACGGAGCTTCGCGTCGTCCGTGACGAGATCCGTCGAGATCTCGAAGCGGAAACACTGCCCCGCGCACACCTCGCGCTGACCTGGCCGCGCTCGAACCTCGCCGTCGGCTACGCCCCAAGCCTTCGATACGCCCCCATCGACAGCCCCTCCACCCGAGAACGGCGAGCCGGGCTCGTCCCCGACCAAAAATTCTCGGTGCGGCACGCGGCAGACGGCTCGGCCAGCGTCTCGTTTGGCTCTACTCGAACCAACCTGAGCCTGTCGCAAACGGTGGCATGGGCGCTACGCAACCTGTACCAGGAGGCATTCAGCGGAGGTGCCCCATCGAGCGGAGGCACCGCCGCGCCCGCTACCCCGGGCCTGCCCTCGACCACCCAGGTCGGGCGGTCGATCTCGCGGGACGTGAACTGGGGAGCCGCACGCTCCGGAATCACGCTCAGTCACGGGCTATCGACGAACCACACCCTCAGCATCGGCCTCGGCTACGACGCGTCCGGCGGGCTCGGTACCACCGCCCGCAGATTCTACCCGCTCATTCACGGTCCGGACGCTTCGGCGACCGTGGCGAGCATGCTCGGTCCGCGCACCCAGCTCTCGAGCGCTTTGAACGCCGAGTACAACTTCAGCGAGGTGGCGCCGACCACCGTTTCCCTGCAGCCGCAGCCGTTCCTCCTCACCAGGAGCTGGATGATCGTTCAGAGGGAGACCATCACCCACCAGATCAGCCGCACGCTGTCGGCAGACATCGGAGCAGGAGTTGGCTATGCGAGGAACGAAGACGTGGGACAACCTCCCGTCGGAGGAGTCCTGCCAACGGGCTCGGTGGGGCTCAGCCACAAGACGAGCCTCGCGAAGGGAATGCTTTCGACCCGACTGTCCTCCGGGCTCAATCCCAGTCTGAACTCATCGACGGGCAAGATCGACTGGTGGTACACGTCGGACGCCAGCATCGGTTGGCAGGGCGACCGATGGTCGTTCCAGCTGAGCTCGGAGGGCGATATCTCCGTGAGCTCTCCGGCCGGAACCAATTCCCGAAGGCTCCGTGGGTCGGCATTCATCTCGTATGATCTCCGCCACGGCTTTTCGGCAGATTTCGGGACGAGGGCGATCTGGGAACAGGTGAACGGCCGGTACACGATCCTACCGTCGGTGGTCGGTTTCGTCGCCCTCAACTGGGCAATGGACCAAAGCCTCAACTGAGCGGCTAGAGAGCGGCAAGGCGTTTCATCGCGCGGGCAATCTCGGCTGGATCTGCGCGCCGCACCTTCTGCCCCGCCTTGTCGTTGGCTCGCCGCTTCGCGACGTCATCGAACGAAGCGTTTGGACGAAGACCATGGCGCGTCAACCACGCGTGCATCGTCTCGGGATCGACGAGATCCTTGAAGTCCAGCTCCAGGTGAAGACACTTCGAGCTCTCGGCCCGAAAACGCTTGGCACGAAGCTCCGTTTCAAGCACGTGCCATGCCACCGCTTCGTAGTCATTCTCGGGCGTGAGCTTGAATGCGGCACCGGGCCAGGCGGGGTTCCCGAGCCAGTGGTTGCCCCACTTCTCGCCCGGAATACACGCGATCTCGTAAAACGACTTGATCACGGCTTCCGGCTCACGCCTCAGCCACACGACGACGCATCGGCTGGGGTCGAGCAGACTCACGACCCCGGGATAGGCCTTGATGAAAAGGTGTGAAATGTCGCCATAAAGCTGACACCCGAGGCGCGTGCGCCGTTCGGCAATGCGTGATGCCTTCCAGCGAGGGAACAGGAAGCCCGCGCCCGGCCTCTCTTTCATCAACCACCGCAGGGGACGGCCGTTCAGCTGTGGCTCGGGCTCGTGCTCGGCACCGACGCCGTCACAACAATTGAGCAGCTCTACCAGCTGGTTCGTGCCTGAGCGACCCGTCGTTGCGACGAAAATGTACGAATGTTCGGGGGATATAGCTCCAGCCAAGCGGCGACCTATAGATCACGTTCCGCCAAAAGACCAGGCGCGCCGGCTGCCTGGACCAGCTGGTCCAGTTGGTCCAGCTGGTCGGCTCTCAGGTCGTCAGCTCGTCAGCTCGTTAGCGGCTGACAGCGAGGTTCGTCGAATGGACAACCGGCGTTGGCGGTAGAACCCGAGTTGGCAACACCCACATCGGTGCCCATCGCGACAATCGCGGGAGATCCGCGACGGCACGGCGCTTGCGATGGGGACCGCCATGGTCTCATCGCCGATCCGTTCGTTCGATTCCGCCCTCGGTCACCGCGCGCGCCGGGCGCGTCGCGCGCATCACGCCCCCGCGCTGCTCGCCGGCGCGCTGTTCGCGTCGTTGCTTTCGGGTTGCCTCGATCGCGACATCGGGCTCACCACGCCGGAGACGTCCAACCTCTTCGTGCGCACGGTCTCGCATCGGGAGGTCGACAAGCTCGACCTCCTGTTCATGATCGACAACTCGATGTCGATGACCGACAAGCAGGAAATCCTGTCGCGGGCGGTTCCGGTGCTCCTACGCCGCCTGGTGACGCCGAACTGCCTGGACGACCTCGGGAACCCGACGGGTCAAGTGACGGACGAAAACGGCAGCTGCGCACGGGGAAAGCCGGAGATGCGCGCGATCAAGGACATCCACATCGGCGTCATCACCTCGAGCCTCGGTGCGCACGGTGGTCTCGACCAGTGCCAGGACGGTGCGGCGGGCGACGGCAGTCTCCACACCTACGATGACCGCGCGGAGCTCCTGCCGAGCGCGAACCCGGGCGTGCGCGGGGCGCTGCCGTCCTGGAACGGCAGCGGGTTCCTCGCCTGGGACCCCAGCCAGACGAGAAACACGCCGCCCGGCCAATCGAACATCGAGAACCTGATCGGTGAGTTCGGCCAGCAGGTGACCGGCGCCGGTGAGATCGGCTGCGGGTTCGAGAGCTCGCTCGAAGCCTGGTACCGCTTTCTGGTCGACCCGGAGCCTCCGGTGAGCGTCGGTCGCGTGCCGGACGGCAAATTCTTTTTCAACGCCAAGGGGCCGGTGAACGAGACGCTCCTCGCGCAACGAAAGGCCTTCCTGCGCCCCGATTCGCTGCTTTCGATCGTGATGCTGACCGACGAGAACGACTGCTCGATCATCGACGAGGACGGCACCCAGGGCTGGGTTGCCGCCACGACGAAAGATCCCTTGCCACGTGCCTCTGCGGCCTGCAGTAGCGCTCCGGATGATCCGTGCTGCCACACCTGCGCCGTCGAAGCGCCGCCCGGCTGCACACCGAACGCCGAGGACGCGGAATGCTCGAAGACACCCGACCCGGCGACGCACGCGCGGCTCACGAGATTGGAAGATGCTCCCAATACGCGCTGCTTCGATCAGAAGCGCCGCTTCGGTATGGACCTCCTCTACCCGATCGAGCGCTACATCGACGGACTGACGAAGAAGCTGGTCCCGAACCGCGCCGGAGAGCTGGTGGAAAATCCGCTCTTTGCGCCCGAGGACGGCCAACCCGGACGCGAGCCGAACCTCGTGCTGCTCGCCGGGATCGTGGGCGTGCCCTGGCAGGACATCTCGACCGAGGAGAGCCGGACCGGGCCAGGGCTCGAGTACCTGACGGCGGCGGAGCTCGCGGAGCAAGGCCGCTGGGACATGGTGCTCGGCGGCGAAAACGGGCCGAGCGACCCGCACATGCGCGAATCGATCGCGCCGCGCACCGGAATACACCCGTTGCTCGGCGTCGCCATTGCGCCGAGCACGTCACAAAACCCGACCGAAAATCCGATCAACGGCCACGAGCAGAACGTGCCAAAGGCCGACGACCTGCAATACGCCTGCACGTTCCCGCTGCTCGCACCTCGGGCGTGCGGGGGAGACAACGAGGCGCGCTGCGACTGCAATGCGGACGAGTGGGAAAACAATCGCTCGCTCTGCCAGTACCCCAATGGGCCGATGACCGAAGGGACCCAGCACTTCGCCAAGGCGTACCCAGGCGTGCGCACGCTCGAGGTGCTGCGCGGCATCGGCGACAACGCGATCGTCGCCAGCATCTGCCCCAAGAACACCACCCCCGCCGCGGACCTGCTCCCGGAGGCCGACCCCTCGTACGGCTATAACCCCGCGGTCCAGGCCATCCTCACCGTCTTCCGGGATCGGCTCCATAACCAGTGCTTGCCGCGCGCGTTGCCGGTCGAGCCGGACGGAGCGGTACCGTGCGCTGTGGTGGAGGCGATGCCGCGAAGGGGGGAAACCTGCAGCTGCGACGAGGGCCGCGGCCGCGAGACGCTCGGCGCGGACGACGCGAAGCTTCCGGCCGCCGTCGCCTCCGAGCTCGGCAAGAGCGACCTCTGCGGGGGGCCAGGCCGTCCCGCCTGCGACGACTTCTGCCTCTGCAAGGTCGCCCAGCTCGAGGGCACGGAGCTCGCCGCGTGCCTCGCCGGCTCGGAGGACCCGAACGTGTACGGCTATTGCTATGTCGATCCGTCCCGGGGGCTCGGCGGATCATCACTGGTCGAGGACTGCGACCCGACCCAGCGACGGATGCTCAGGTTCATGGGTGAGGGCCTGCCCGAGAACGGCTCCGAGCTCTTCACCGCGTGCCTCGGCGCGACCTTCTGAACGCGCGCGGACGGCGCGCCATCGGAGCCCGACTTACTTCACGAGCTTCGATACCGCGGCGACGAGGTGCACGAGCTTCACCGGCTTGATCAGCCACCCTATTGCGCCGGCACGTTTGGCGCGCTCGATGAGCGCTGGGTCCACCTCGGTGGTCATGACGAGCACCGGAACCGCTGCCGTGCTCGGGTCAGCCTTGAGCCGGTCGAGCAGATCGAGACCGTTCAGCCTCGGCATGTTCACGTCGAGGACGGCAAGAGCGAGGTCCCGGTTCGCCTTGAACGCGACGTGGCCTTCCTCGCCGTCCGCGGCTTCGATGACGGTGAAGCCCGCGCTGGTCAACGCTTCGGACACTTCGCGCCGAACCGTGCGCGAGTCGTCGACGATGAGAACTTTCCTACCAGCCAAGGGCCTCCATCCTCCCTGCTCAGAACAATAGGATATCACCCTCCGACGCCAGGTCGATGCCCGAGTAGACGAGGCGGGACTCGTCGACCATGTCGTGGAGCGCGACCGAGACATCGCCGCGCATCGAGCGAAATTGGTATATCGCAGGATGAGACGACGGGCGTCCGACGCCGATCAGATATTGGGCTTTGGCCGCCGACGGCACGCCGAGCTGAAGGTCGACGTGGAAGCGGAGTAGCCGACCCTTGATGCGTCCCATGAGTTGATTCGTCAGCTCGCGGACCCAGTCCATGGCGCGTGCGGCGTCGGTAAGGTCTTTTCTCGTCAGCTCGAGAACCGGGAGCGGAACCAAGAGCAGCAAGTGCCCCTGCGTACCGCCGAACGAGAAGGCGATCGTTCCGGCCAGGTCGGAACCACCGCACGACAGGGCCGCGTTGGGGACGCGCGCTATCGGCGCCGTCGCGACGCCGTAGCTCTGAAAGACCTGGACCGTGGCGTTCTGCACGAGGATATCGATCGAGCTCCGTGTGGCGCTCTTCGCTCCGACGGCGGATCGCGGTTCAGCCATTCGCCCCTGTCAACGGCGGTGGGAGCAGGATCCTAAGTGCGAGCAAGTAGGACTGCGGGAAACACCCAAAGTATTCGAGTCCTACCGTCCACCCTTAGGACCCTTGGGTGACTGCCCGTTAGCAGAGGGCCATGCAGGTCGATTCCGCACAGAGCGGAGGCAACGCTCGACACCCTGCGCCCGGAGCACCGCGCATCGAGCGCCGCGGACTCGGTATCCTCGCGAAGTGGGTCACGCTGATCGTCGCGGTCGTCGGCGTTGCCGTCGCCGCCCTCGTCGTCTACTTCCCGAACCGGCAGCACCGCGAGCTCGAAGCCCAGCTCACCCGACAAGCCGAAGCGTACTCGCGGCTGCTCGATCGCGAGCTTCGGCCGGCGGTGGCCTTCGAGGACCGCGAAACCGCACGCGAGGTCTTCCGCGCCGCGCTCGAAGATCCGCTGGTTTCCGGCCTTGGCCTCTACACGAGCGGGAGCGCCCTCGCCGAAGAAGGCCGGGTTTCGGGAGCAGCGCGGGTCGCCGGGCTCTCGCTGCGCGAGAAGCGCACCTACCGGCTCCCTGATCGTCTACTCGTCGTCCAGGCGGTCCAGTCGCTCGAGGGTCCGAGCGGAACGCTGGTCTTCGAGCTTTCGAAGGCGTCGCTCGAGCGGAGCCGCATGGAGCTCCAGCGGACCGGCCTGGTCGCCGGCGTCGTCGTGATCTTGCTCGCGACACTGCTCGCG
>Ga0315910_10004718_pt1 | contig 11337 bp, 10 predicted proteins | sample EdamamesoilMG_FD_204470 | JGI IMG/M metagenome (GOLD analysis project Ga0315910, IMG submission 204470) | Garden soil microbial communities collected in Santa Monica, California, United States - Edamame soil | ecosystem: Environmental > Terrestrial > Soil > Garden | place: USA: California...
ACCGTCGTTTTCCGACGCTGGGTTGCAGTAGTTCGACGTCGAAGTGAGGTCCCAGTATCCGAACTGCGTGTCCCCGTAGATGATGGGGTTCCCTTCCGGGTCTTCGTCCCGCGCGCACCAGCTCGGTGCACCGTTTCTGCTATTTTGCTCGTGGTCGACCCCCAGCGCGTGGAAGAACTCGTGGACGGCGGTTGCCTCCACACACCACCGATGGTTGCTGTCCCACTGTCTGCCGGTCACACCGGTGCGGGGATTCATGCCCGTCGGGTCTCCTGTCCAACACGCAGGCCATTCTACTTCCGGACCGTCGCCCAGGTCGCGAGGCTCGCCGTTGAAGTGATTGAGCCACATGCTGGGCGTGGCGCTGGGCGGTCGCGATCCCACTTCGGAGCTTGGCCAGTTGGTGGCGTTTTGCTGAATGGCGATGTCGGCGCCGTCGGGGCCACAGGTGCCCCAGCCCGTAAAATCCAGTTGGGTGACCGGTTCGAACGTGGCTTCGACCACGTCCCTCACCCATCCGCGCTCCGTTCCATCCAGGACCGAGTTTCCCGTTGTCCAGCAGACGGAGATGTCGGTGTCGCTCCAGAGTGCGCCGCTTGCGTAGAAGAAGCGCTGCTCCGTCTCCTCTACGGGTTCGTCGGAACCAGTGCCGACGTCACTGGCGCACCCCACCAATCCCACCAATCCCAGATATACCCATCCCTTGGTTTTCATGTCGCCTCCTGATCGCCCCTCACAGCGGAGGTTAGTGCATCGTGTGGTGTCGCACAAGTCGTTTCTTCGGGGCTGACGTGTGCATTAGGATAACTGAGAACTAACAGAAAAATCACTCAGTCGTGACCGGTCATTGGCCCCGTCAGGTCGCGGGCAAGCGGGTTACCATGCCACGCCCACCGTTTGGCATGTGCCAAGCAACCCAAGCGTATGCGCTCGCTTTATCGATTGAGAGCGCCACTACCTCGTCCCAATCGGGTGTGGCGAGGTGGACGGGGAAGCCCGCGCGCGCCGCGCCCGTGGGCGTGAGGCTCTGCACGAAGATGTCGCTCGTCGGCGACGGTCCCGGATTGCCAGGCTGATCTCTGACCGTGCCTACGAGGTACAAGGCGCCTGTGCTGCTGGCAGCAAAGGCGTTGGGGTTGTCGCCCGTCCAGTATTGGCCTCGGTCGGGCAACTCGGCGTATTGCGGAGAGTGGTCGAGGAGGGCTCCGTCCGCGTCGATCGTGTAGATTCGTTGGTTTTCGAGAACGAAGAGGTCGCCGTTGGGACCGACCGCCATGGCTGATGGCGATCCCGATTCGGACAGAATCATCGGATACCCATCGACGACATCGCCACTTACATCGAACGCCGCGAGCCGCGTGCTCGCATCTCCGTCCTCTACGAACCGAACAGCGAAAAGGTTCATGGTGAGGCGGCCGTCTGGCGTGAGGGCAACGGACTGCGACCAGATCGCCGTCTCCGGCGGCGTGCTGCCGGCGTCCACCAGCTCCGCGTCGCGCAACACGCTTCCGTCTTCGCGATACGAAGCCACGTAGGGTCGTTCTGCGTCGTAGTCGAACAATTCGCGGTTGTCGGCCGTGCCTGCCACGTACACGTTGTCGCTGGCGTCGGCCGCGATGTCGCTGACCTGGTCGCGGAACTCGACGTCGATACGTTGGGGCCAGCCGGGCCGTACCTCACCCGTCGGCGTGAAGGCGGTGATTTCGATGTCGTCTCCCTCTGGAGGCTCCGCGAGGATGTCGTATCGCGTGGTCGCTGCTACGTACACATTGCCAGTAGCGCCGACTGCTACTCTTCCGTGCTCGCTGCCTACGGTCGAGCCGTCGATGCTCCGCTCCCAGGCAATGGTACCGGTTGCATCGAGTTTGACGACGCTCGCCGTCCTATCGTAGTTCTCGGTCACGACGACGGCACCGCCATCTGGACATGCGGCGATGTCTGACGGCCGCCTCTTGCCGAGGGGCACGTGCAGGACCTCCACAAGCTCAGTCCCGTCGGAATGCGTCACGGACACCTCGGCGGCGCTGTCGGACGTGGACTCGCCGCATGCTGGGCAGAGGCCTACTGCGACGGCGATCTGCAGCGTCGCTCTCGTCATGCGCGGCCGAAACATCTCGAAGTGCGGCGGCTAGCGCGCGACCCGCACCACGCGCGTCTTCGACCAGCGATCGTGCCAGCCTGAGCCCGAGCCGAGGAACGAGAAGGCCTCGAACGGGACGAAGCGGCACAGCGTGCGGCCGAAGATCTGCCCGAAACTCGCTCTGCTGCCGTCGAGCGCGACGACGCGCGTACGCGTCACCAGCTTGCCCGGTGTGGCGCCGATGACGCCCTCGAAGAACACGTAGTAGCCGATCATCACCGGCCACGAGATGAAGCCAGCGATGTCGGCCTGGCCAATCACGCCGAGCACGGCTCCGAGCACGAAGCACACGACGAAGTAGCAGACGTAGTCGATCAGCAGGTTGGCGAAGCGTTGCCCCTGCGAGGCGTCCATCAAGTCGTCGCCATAAGCCAAGCGCTCGAATGGCGGCTCCTCCGCTCGTGGCGCGCTGTACGGATTCGTTAGGTCTCCCATCGCCCCTCCTTCCCCGGTTGAATTCTCACCTTACAGTGACCGCTTACCCGCGGTCCACGAAATCCGGCAAGTAGCTACGCAGATCTGGGCCACATGTGGTGTGCCATGTGTGGCGTGGTGCGATCAGGTGACCAGACACAGCGTTTTCGCCGCTACGTGGAGCCGAGCTTCGGTGCCCCATTGAAAGCGCAAGTGATCGGTCTCGATGCCGTCGCCGAAGATGACGCCGTCTTCCATGCGCGAGGTGATCGCGAGCGCCTCGCCCGCGGCCACCGTGCCTTCCGTGAGGTCGGTCGATGTGGCTATGCTGGGGAAAGCTTCGCGGACGAAGTAGGCGAGCTCTGGTGCGGTGGGTTTGGGGAGCTCGAGCGCGCTGTGGCGCTCGAGTTGAATCGAGTGCGCCCAGCCAGTAGCTCCGGTGCCCGTGCTCACGATGACGCCGGACGAGCTGTGCACTGCGCGGCGCTCGCCGAGCGCGAGCTCGTAGCGCGCCGACTGGTGCGTGCGCTGCCCCACGAAGAGCTCGTTCAGCGCGCACAGCTTCTGCCCGTCGTCGAGCTCGACCTCGACCATGGTGCGTTCCTCGCGGCTGAAGTCGCCGCGTCCGGCGGCCAGCAGCCGCCGGCAACCTTCGCGCGGCGCGTGCGGCACGAGCACGCCGTCGAACAGGTCGGGCGTCGGATTGATGCCCACGACGGGCTGGCCTTCCAGGTACTTGGCGACGTTGGCGACGAGCCCGTCTTGTCCGACGATGACGACGGTATCTTCCGGTTCGAACAGGAAGCGGTCGAGTTCGTGCCGGAGCACGAGGTTCCTGCGCCAGTCGAGCGGTATCGTCGCCTGGACCTCGTGCAGCGCTTGCTTGGCTCGCTGGTGATTGCGCTCGACTGTTTCGAGGTTCTGTCCGCGTTGCTTGAGGAAGAATTCCGCCTGCTGCCGAGTGGCGTGGCGCGCGAGCAACTCTTCGAATGGGGTCGGTCGCGTCACCACGACCACTCGGGGAGCGAGGGTCACTGGTTTTCTCCCTCTAGGCGCTGCAGGCCCAGCTTGGCTGCCTTCTCGAGCAAGCTACCCAGCATGTCCGGCGTGATGGTCAGGTTGTCGATGGTCAGCTGGCCCGCGAGCTCTTGGACTGCCAGCGCGAGCACAGCTTGGGGCGGCAGGTTCTTGTAAGCGTCGAGGCGCAGCTGCTCACCGGCGGCGTTGGCTTCACCGACCGCGCGCAACTTCTCGGCCTCGGCCAAGCCTTCGGCGCGGGTAGCCTCGGCCTGGGCGTTGCCCATCACGCGCACGGTGTCTGCCTTGGCAACACCTTCGACGCGCTTACGCTCCGCGGCGGCCTCTCCGAGCACGCGGTCCTGTTCGGCTGCGGTCTGCGCTTCGAGGCGAGCCTCTTCGGCTTTGGCAGCTGCCAAGATGCGCTGGCGCGCGGCCGCCGCTTCGGCCTCGAGCTTCTGCCGCTCGGCCTGTCCCCGCGCTTCGATGCCCTGATCTTCGGCCCGAGCGACCACACCGAGGCGGCGCGCCGCGGCTTCGTGCTCCACCTGTTGCTTGGCGTTGGTGCCCTGCTGCGCAATCAGCGACTCCTCGCGCCGCGCGAGCTCGACCCGAGTCTGTAGCTCGTTTTCGGCGATGGCCCGCTCTTTCTCCACCGCGAGCGCGCGTCGCTGAAACGTCGCTTCGTCCGCCCGCTGCTGCAGATTCTCGCGTGTCGGAGTTTGCAGCGCGCGTTCGAGCTCCGGCGTCGGCTTGAGCTCGTCGAGACGCACGTTCTCGAGCGCGATGCCGATCTCGGCCAGGGTGTCGTTGTTGCGCAGTGCCTCGCCGATCGCCTCGACGACCTCGTCGAATCCGCGCACCAACAGCGCTGCGAGCTGCGACTTTGCAATCACCTGCAGACCCGCCTGTTGGGCGATGCCGGTCAAGAGCACCGCGATCTGCTCGAGGGGCTGCTTGACGTAGGTGCCGCGGTCGAGATCGATGGCGAAGTCGACGCGGGCCGCCAGCTTCTCGGCGTCGAGCACGCGGTAGGTGATGACCCCTTGCACCGTCAGCTCTTGGTAGTCGCTGGTGCGACCCTTGAAGATGAAGTTGAGGTCACGGTCGTCGACCGGCACTTCGGCCACGGCCGCCGCCATCGGGTAAAACCAAAACGATAGACCCCGGCCGGCGCGTCTGAGCTGGCCCGTGCGGTATTGAAGGACGTGGCTCGTGGCTTCCGCCCGAAGGTGCCGCATCCAGAAGAACTTTTGAATCTCAGCCATGGGGAAACTCCTCGTGAACGTTGATAGTGTCAGTGTGACACTAGCCAAAGTGTCGCGCAAACACTAAGTGAGAGCGAGCCCGGAGCTGGGTTCGTATAAGGCTGAAACTATTGGTGTATTTGGCGCAGTTCGGTCCTGGTTCCGGCGCTTGTCCGCGAGCTTGTGACGCCCCAGCGCATGCTGGGGAGACTACTCGGCGACAGGCGCGTCGGCGGGGGTGTCGACCGCGGGCTCCGCGGCTGCTGCCGCGGGAGTGACGCTCGTATCCCACGTGCCGTAGTGGACGGCGACACGCTTGAAATCTTGCAGATAGCTGAGCAGTTCGCTGCGGTGTTGCTGGTCGATGTCGTGATCGACCTTCAACGAAAGCTCCCACAGCATGCGCCGCTTCTAACACGCGCACGCTGTGCCCTCAAGATTGGCTCAGCCGATCGAGGTCCGAACGAGCTCCGAGCGATCTCAGCTTCAGTTGAAGAAGCAGGTGTCGGCGTAGCCGGGCGTTTCTTGCAGTGTGATGGCAGCTGGTGGGGCGCCGAGGTAGCTCGCGGTGAGCGTCAGACAGTACGGCTGACCATCGCCGCACGGCATGCAGGTGTCGATGTCGTTGTTCAGCAGGTACTCGCACATCTTGTCGCCGTCGGCGCCAACGCCGAGCTGCGGGAACACCGGGTAGACTTCGCGCGCGTCGAGGACCGCGGAGAGCGTTCCCGAGCCCGCGGTGGTGGCGTCGGGCAGCAGCACATTGGTCATGGTGAACCCATGGGCCGTGGCGCGCGCCGAGGCTTCTTGCACCGGGTGCTTCAGATAGATGGGCAGCTCGACCGGTCCGAGCGAGAAGCCCGGGTACGGGTTGGAGGTCGCGGGCACGTGCGTCGTGGGGTTACACATGTCCTGCGCCCACACCCCACCTGCCGGCGTGTATCCGGTTCCGATGGTGACGTCGTAGCTAGACCCCGCCCCGTCGACTTTGAGTGCGAACTCGGGCACGGCATCGGGATTGAGCTCGGTGCCGATGCCGGGACCAAAGTCGCCGACGCCGATCTTGAGTAGGTACGTCTGGCCCGCATACGAGCCGCCTGGTTCGTCACCCCCGCCGCCGTCGTCGCTGCCGCAGGCGGTCAGCAGGGGAAGCAGCAAGCACACAGCGGAAGGGAGTACCCAGGTGTTCCTCATCGTCGACTCTTTCAGGCTTTCGTCTCGGGTTTGAAGCGAAGGGGTTCTACCATGGCCTGTGGGCGCAAAGGGCGCTGCCCGATCACACGAGTCGACAAGGAGGGTCGCTTTTTCTTGCGCCCACCGGGCCGGACGCCGGGACTGGAACTTTTGGGCGGATGCCCAGCCGCCGCGCGCGCGTCCCACGCTACACTGGCGAGCTCAGCGAGGGTGGCGAGGTAAGGATGAGCGACCGATACGAGGGGCAACATCGAGGCGGCGACGATGCGTACGAGCGCTACCTGAGCGGCATGGATCGGAGCATGCGGCAGAAGGTCGCCGTGACCGCCGCGCATCTGCTGGGCGAAGGCACCGTCGCGGACATGGGCATGGGCTCGGGCAGCGGCACGTTGGCCCTGGCCGCGCTCTACCCGCGCGTGAGGGTGGTCGGTGTCGACGTCAACCCCGAGATGGTCGAGCGAGCGCGCGACAAACACAAGCTGGCGAACCTGTCGTTCGTCGAAGGCGACATCGCCGCCCGGGTGTTCGAGCCCGAGCGACTCGACGGTGTCTTCAACTCGTCGGTGCTGCACCACGTCACCTCGTTCAACGGGTATGACCACGACGCCGCGGCGCGCGCGCTCCGCGAGCAGGTGGCGCAGCTCGCGGTCGGGGGCAGCCTGATCGTCCGCGACTTCGTGGCGCCGGCTGAGGGGGTCGTCCTCTTGGACTTGCCAGCGGACGACGGCGACGCGAGCACCGACCCGAACGGCTGCAGTAGCGCTGCTCTGTTCGAGCGCTTCGCGGGCGAGTTTCGCAAGCTCAGCGCGGCGCCGGGGTTCGCCTACGAGCGCGTGCTGGAAGCGACGGCCCCCGAGCTCACGCGGGGCTGGCAGCGCTATCGGGTCGACGCGCGCATCGCCGCGGAATTCTTGCTGCGAAAGGACTATCGCAGCGATTGGGACAGCGAGGTGCTCGAGGAGTACACCTACTTCACGCAGGCGCGCTTCGAGCTCGAGTTCGCGCGGCTCGGGCTCAGGCTGTTGGCGTCGACGCCGGTGTACAACCCATGGATCGTGCAGAACCGGTTCGAGGGGCGCTGTCGGCTGTACGCCGAGAGCGGCGAGGCGCTGGCGTTCCCCCCGACGAACCACGTGATCGTCGGAGAGAAGGTGCGACCGAACGAGGGCGTCCGCTTCCGGGTCGGCGAATCGAGCGCACCGGTCGGCTTTTTGATCCGGCATTGCTTCGTGGTGCGTGCGACCGGTGGCTTGCGCGATCTGGTGCGGCGCCCGGGCACGACCATCGACATCGTGCCGTGGTTTCGCGACGCAGGCTCGGTCTACGTCGTCGCGCGCAAGAGTCATCCGCGCCCGGTGCTGCAGGCGTTGCCCGAGGCGCGCGCGCTCGACGGCGCTACGGCCGTCGGTTACGTGACGGAACCGATCTTGGCGCTGCAGGCGCACGACCCGCTCGCGCTGACGGTCGAAGCGGCCCTCGCGGAGGCCGCGGGGCTCGAGGTCGAAACCATCCGCAGCTTGGTCGAGGTGGCCACGTACTATCCCTCGCCGGGTGGTCTGATCGAGGAGGTGCGGGCGGTGCACGTCGAGGTCGATCCGCACTACGTGGAGCGCGACGTCGCGAACGGAACCGGCTTCAGCACCGCGGGCGCGCTGCGGGCCATCGATGCCCGGCAGGTGCTGCGGGCGGCGCAGGTCGGTGCGTTGCCGGACGTGCGGCTCGAGCTCAACGTGTACGAGCTACTCGCGCGCCAAGGGCTCGACTTGGGGCCGTGGATCGGGGCGGACTTCGAGGTGGCAGAGAACGAGGGCCCCGCGCCGGTCGCGTTTGCGGCCGCGACCTTGCCGAGGCGGCGCGCGTTTGCGCCGGCACCCGCGGGCGCGAGCGCGGGCTTCTTGCGTCTCGAGTGCCGTACGTTTGCCGAGCTCGACCGCGACGGGAACGTGCTGTTCGAAGAGCCTCGCGAGTTCGTGATCCCAGAAACGCTCTCGATCAACACGCTGGCGTGTTGCCTGCTGCGTAAGCAGGGCGGCGAGCTTCTGATCGGCCTCGACGCTGACGACCTCGCTGCCGCGCAATGCTTCACGGGGTCGAGCGCGCTCTGGGTGACGCCGGCCTGGCGTTTGCCCCAAGGCGTCGTGGCGCTCGACGCGGCCCGGGCGTGGGTCACGGGGCGGCTCGAGGCCGAGTACGGCGTCACGCGCGGGAGTTTCGTCGAGCTAGGCGGGCGCTATCATCCTTCGGCCGGGGTCACGCCCGAAATCGTGTATCCGTTTGCCGTTTCCGTGGCGCGGCTGACCGAGGGACAACGCTCGCTCGTCTGGGTGCCGCTCAGCGAGGTCGTGGCTCGCATCGCGGACATTCGCGACGGACACTTGCGCATCGCGGCGCTGCGCGCGGCCCACGCGCTCGGGCTATTTCAGGCGCGGGTCAGCCCTGCGGCGGCTTCCGATCTCTGAGCGCGACGGCCAGCGCTACGGCGAGCACGGCTCCCACGCCGCCCATCAGCGTGCTCAACGTCGGCACCATGTAGTGGGTCGGGAAGCTCTCGCTGACGAGCCAGCGGCGGGCGCCCGCGACGCCCAAGAAGTTGAAGGTAGCGTGCACGAGGATGGCAACGAGGACCGAGCCCGAGGCTTGTCGAGCCACCCCGCACGCGAGCCCGAGGCAGGTGGTGGCGGTGACTCGAATGATGCCCTGGCCTCCGGGCATGTCCCAGTGCAGCAAACCGAAGGCTACGCCAGAAAGCAGCGTGGCCACTCCACCGCGCTGAAGCCAGCTTCCGACGCCGCGCAGCGCGGAGAGCACGAGGCTCGGCTCGATGAACTGCCCAGGCAGACTGGCCGCGGGCCCAGCGCTGCTCGGCAAACACGCGCGCACCACACGCTGGAGCGCGCCCCACACCGCGCCGCGAAACAGCAGCTCTTCGCCGATCGGAGCCACCAACACGCCCCAGAGCAGCACCAAAAGCACGGGAGCTTGGCGCATCGCTTGGCCCACCTGGCCCGCGTTGCTGCGCACGAGTTCGGCGCCGCCCCTGCGGATCTCTTCGAGCAAGGTGGGCAACGCCAGGTACACGGCGAAGTAGCTCGCGGCTGCGAACAGCGATGGTGCGAGCGCGAGCGCGAGCGCCAGGCTCTTGCCTTTGGGCCGCACGAGACCGAGCTCAACCAAGGCATCGCGCTTCAAGAGCGCGAGCGCCAAGCCGACCCCGAGCGGGATCGTCACCAGCTGCACCAAGACCAGGTAAAGCTCGAGCGAGAGCTGAGCAGCGAGTGAGCGCGGCAGCGCGAACGCCGCGTAGCGCGTCAAGAGCTGCAACGTGGTGAACCACAGCGCAGCGACGACGACGAGGCGGAGCGTGCGCCCTCGGTTCGCGGGCGGTGGGGTGTCCATCGGGTCCCGAGTCTAGCAACTAGACTTAGCCAGCGTCTCGCCAGTCGCTGCTTCTCGTGGTACTTTCCTCGAGTGCTGCGCGAACGCACTGAACAGCGATTGACCGAGTACTTCCGCGAGCGCGACGATATTTGCGCGGTCTACCTGTTCGGTAGTCGCGCTGCCGGGACGGAACGAGCCGATAGCGACGTTGACGTCGGGCTTTTGTACTTTCAGGCGCCCCCATCGACGCTGACCGGCATGCCGTTCGATGATGAAGCCAACCTTGCCGAGGCGCTGGGGTTGCCCGTGCAGATCATCGTCATGAACAGCGCGCCCGTAGATTTGGTGCATCGGATCTTGCGTTCGCAGCGGCTGCTGCTCGATAAAGAGCCATCGTTCCGGGTGCGGTTCGAGGTGAAGAGCCGCAATCTGTACTTCGATCTCAAGCCCATACTCGACCACTACCGGCGGAAGACGGCATGACCGATCTCGTGCACCGCTACACTGCAGTAGACTTGGACATCGTTCGCGACATGCTCGCCAATCACTTGGACGACATTGCGAGCTTCGTGAGTGTCGTTCGTGCGCGTGTGGGCACACTTGCATAGTCAGTCGATGCGCTGCCTTCTACTCACCGCAATTCTGTGCGCGTCGGCGGTGGCGTGTCGCGAGCAGGCGTCGCTACCGGAGCAGGCACCGAGCTCGCGTCCGGCCGCAGGTAGCTCGGCGGTCGCGAGCGCGGGGGTCGCCGCCGCGGCGTCGGCTGTCGCGCCGCGCGCAGCCTCGCCCGAGCTCGGTGCGCTAGCGTGGGCAAGCAAGGGATGCCAGGCCTGCCACGGCGCCCGCGCCGAGGGCGGCTTGGGGCCCACGCTCGCGGGCAACGTCCCCAGCGTCGCGGTGATGATCGAGCGAGTGCGCCGCGGATCGACCGCCATGCCGCCGTTCGGACCACTCCAGGTCAGCGACGAGACGCTGCGAGACGTGCACGCTTGGTTGAGCGAGCAGCCGAAGCCGCGGGTTCCCGAGCCGGATGCGGATGCGATCGAGGTGCCGCCCGGCGTCGACGTTGCGCTGGTGGCTCGCGGTCTCAAGAACCCCGTGACGCTGGCGTGGGGCCCCGGCAACGAACTCTACGTATCGACCAACGGTGGCTGGTACCCGGGCCCACGCGCGCTGAGCGGCGCCATCTACCACATCGACGCGCGCGGCACGCCGCAGCTCTTCGTCGATCGCCTCGACCGTCCGATGGGCATGGTCTGGGTCGGCAACAAGCTCTACGTCAGCACGCGGACGCAGGTGAGTGTGTTCGTCGACGCCAACGGCGACGGCCGCGGCGAGCTCGAGCGCGTCATCGTCGACGAACTGCCAGGTCGCGGCATGCATCACACCGGCGGGCTCGCGCTCGGCCCCGATCAGCGGCTGTATCTGGGAATGGGCACGCGCACGAACGCCGATGTCGCGGGTGAAGCCGAATACAACGGCACCATCCTGAGCTTTGGCCTCGACGGTTCGGATCTGCGCGTGTTCGCGCGTGGCTTCAGAAACCCGTTCGATCTCGCTTTCGCGAGCGATGGCGCCTTGTTCGCCACCGACAACGCCGCCGATCCGCCGGCCATCGACGCGGCCATCGAGGAGCTGAATCACGTCGTCAATGGTGGGCATTACGGCCATCCGTTCGTGCTCGGCGACCAGGCGGCTCCGGGGCAAGCCGCGCGCGCCGCAGCGCTGAAGCCGATCGCGCCGGTGGTGAAGTTGCCGCCGCACACCAGCGCCAACGGCATCCTGTACTATACCGGAAAGCAGTTTCCCGAGCTCCGTGAGCATTGGCTGATCGCGGAGTACGGCAGCCACCTCAAAGGCTACACCGACGCCGGGCGCCGCATCGTCGTGGTGCCAGACGTCCGCAACGACAGCCCGCGCGCCGTCAAGCTCGAGGTCTGGGCCACG
>Ga0315910_10004721_pt1 | contig 11335 bp, 7 predicted proteins | sample EdamamesoilMG_FD_204470 | JGI IMG/M metagenome (GOLD analysis project Ga0315910, IMG submission 204470) | Garden soil microbial communities collected in Santa Monica, California, United States - Edamame soil | ecosystem: Environmental > Terrestrial > Soil > Garden | place: USA: California...
TTGTACCAATTTATACGCATCTATATATGTATCCGTTTTGCGCAACCGGGTGCCGACGTCCACAGGACGCTGATGAACATGAAAGCCGTTATTTGCGAGTCGCCGGGCAGCCTGGTCATCGCGGAGCGACCCCTTCCCGTGCGCGGTCCCGAGGACGTGTTGTTGCGCGTACGCCGCGTGGGTGTATGCGGCACGGACATGCACATCGTGCGCGGCACGCAACCTTACCTCTCCTATCCGCGCGTCATGGGCCACGAGCTCGGCTGCGAAGTGGCCGAGGCACCGCCGGGATCTGATTTGAAGTCGGGCGAAGCGGTGTTCGTGATGCCCTATCTATCGTGCGGCCGTTGCCCGGCATGCGCCAAAGGCCGGACCAACTGTTGCAGCCATCTCGAAGTGCTGGGCGTGCATCGCGATGGCGGCATGGCTGAATACATTTCGGTGCCGCAGAATTTCGTGCGCCGCGCGGACGGGCTCGACCTGGACCAGATCTCGATGGTGGAGTTTCTCTCGATTGGCGCCCATGCCGTCGAGCGGGCGAACATCCATCCCGGCGATCGGGTGCTGGTGGTGGGCGCTGGGCCCATTGGCGTCGCCGTATCGACGTTCGCCGCGCTGAAGCATGCGCGCGTCACCGTGCTGGATGCGCGCGCCGATCGGCTCGACCTGGTCAAGCGCCTGGGCCGGGCCGAATCCCTGGTCACGCTGAACAGCGAAACGCGCGCGCGTCTGCTCGAGATCACCGAACAGGCGATGTTCGACGTGGTTTTCGACTGCACCGGCAACGTCCGCGCGATGGAAGCCGGCTTCGACTACGTTGCGCATGCGGGCAGCTACGTGCTGGTGTCCATCGTTCCGGACCGGGTGAGTTTTTCGGATCCGGAATTCCATCGCCGCGAAACGACCCTGCTCGGCAGCCGCAACGCCACGCTCGCCGACGTGACGCGCGTGATGGATGCGATCCGGTCGGGACGCATCGACACCACGGCGCTCAACACGCATCGCGCGCCGCTGGCGTCCTTCCCCGAAGCGATGTTCCAGTGGATGAAACCGGAGTCCGGCGTGATGAAGGCGATCGTGGAATGTTGAACGGCGCCGCTCCTGGCACTTCGAGAGGAATTTCCCGCATGTACAGATTCATGGCGGCGGCATCAGCCGCGGTTCTTTCCTGCTCCGCCGCGCTTGCGCAGGGCACCGATCCGCTGGCGCCGACGGGCCGCTGGACCGCATACACCGCCGGCCGCGCCGCCACCCCGCCGATGGGCTGGAATTCCTGGAACGCCTTCGCGAGCGCGGTCGACGAGGAAAAAGTGATGGGCTCGGCGAAGCGCATCGTCGACAGCGGCCTCGCGGACAAGGGATATCGCTACATCAATCTCGATGATGGCTGGGCGGCAAAACGCCGCCTGCCCGACGGCCACCTGATCATCCGCGCCGACAAGTTTCCCTCGGCGGTCTCGCGCAACAAGAAGACGCCCTCTTTCAAGCCGTACACCGACAGGCTGCACGCCATGGGACTCAAGGCGGGCATCTATTCGGACATGGGCCGCCACACCTGCGCGGAGGCGTGGAGTCCCACGGACGACGACCTGCCGAAAGGCAGCCCTGCGGAGCGCGCGGTGGGCCTGTACGACTACGTCGAGCAGGACATCGAGCTCTATTTTCGTGATTGGGGTTTCGACTACATCAAGGTCGACGGTTGCGGCCTGCGCGACTTCGGCCCCAATTCGCCCAAGGTGAAGGCGGGCGTGGCCCTCGAGCTCAAGCCCATCCTGGATCTCGGCGCCCTCACGCGCACCGATGTCGACGCCGTGCAGAACCTGTTTCGTCGCGTCGGGGCGGCGATCGAGCGCAGCAATCCTGACGGCGACTATCTCTACTCGCTGTGCATCTGGGGCGCGGCGAATGTGCGCGCCTGGGCCAAGGACGTCGGCAACACATCGCGCACCAGCGACGACATCTCTCCGGCCTGGGGCCGCCTGCTCGTGAACCTCGACAGCGCCGTGCATCGCGCGCTCTACGCGCATCCGGGCTCGTGGAACGACCCGGACATGCTGCACATCGGTGCCGGTGATTTCGACGCGGCCCACCTCACCGAAGCGCGCTCGCATTTCGCGCTCTGGGCGATGCTGAACGCTCCCCTGCTCATCGGCACCGATCTGCGCACGACGCCGGACGCGCTGATGGAAATCTTCGGCAACGCCGACCTCATCGCGCTCAACCAGGACGCCGCCGGCAATCAAGCCACCGTCGCCTACGACTCGAGCGACCTGCAGATCCTGGTGAAGACGCTCGACAATGGCGACAAGGCCGTCGCCGTTTTCAATCGCGGCACGGGCATGCAGGACGTCAACCTGCAAGCCACGCAGATGAAGTACCGCGACGACGCGCCCATCGAGCTGACCGACTTGTGGACGAAGAAGCAGACCCGCTTCACCAAGGAAACGAAGCTGAGCCTCGCGCCGCGCGAGACGCTCGCCTTCCGCGCGCGAGGCACGCGCGCGCTGGCCGACGGGATCTATCTTTCCGAACAGCCTGGCAAGGTCAATCCTGCCGTCGACGGCGTGACACGCCCGATCGCGGATCCCACCATCTTCCGCACCGCGTCCGGCTGGGCCGGCACGCGTGGCGCCGGTGACCGGCCGCAATACGCGGGCTGGGGCGGCGCGCGCGCGGACAGCGCGCCCTACGGGCAGACGCTGCAAATCACCCGCAAGACCTACAGCTCCGGAATCGGCATCCTCGCCAACTCGCGACTCGAGGTGCGCAACGACGGCTATCGGCGTTTCAGCACCAAGGTCGGCGTCGATGATTCCGCGACAGACAAGGCCCACACGGTGACGTTCACTGTGTACGGCGACGGCAAGCGGCTGGCCGAGAGCCGACCGATGAAATGGGGCATGTCGGCCGAGCTGATCGAGGCGGACGTCACGGGCGTGAAGTTGCTCGAGCTCGTCGCGCGCAGCGCCGCCACCGAGACCGAGGCGCTCTCCGTCACCTGGGGCGAAGCCGCGTTGACGGACCGTCAACCGCGCTGATCGAATTCCACCGGAGAGCCGGGCGGCCTTTCGTTCCGGACACATAGGCGACACTGTTCGTCATTCGCGCAAGATCACGCGCCGTGACGAAGGTGTTACAGGATGGATGCGGATCGCGGTTCCCGTCCCGCCTGACTAGTGGAGTTGGCTGACTCGAAGCGGGTATCTCCGACGTTCGCGCAACTCGGACCAGCGTTTCTGTATTGAACCTCCGCGGCCGCAGGCGTAGCTTCGGCGTCCACTCGGCGCCGCGTTCGACACCCTCGCACCGGTCGCCACCGTCCATAACAGCAGGGAGCTACCATGAAAAGTCAGGGATGGCGCGTCCGCGCGGCATATCTCGCGCGGATCAGCCTTTCGATCGCCGTCACTTTATCGCTCGCACCAGCGGCCGCGCTGGCCGGCGATGAGACGGCAAAACTCGGTGAGGGACTCAAGCAGCTCGTCGCGCCTCCGGCCGCGGCTCGCTCCTTCGCCCGCGGCGCCGCGGCCAGCGAAGACGACGTGAAGGTGAGCACACCGGTGCAAATCGACGATGCCAACCGCGCGTTGGTGCGGATTTCGCTGGATGGCAGCTCCGCCCGGGCGTCGACGCTCGGATCGTTGCAGAAGATCGGTGGCGTCGAAGTCGTCGCGTCGGACCTGTCCTACGGTCCCGGCCTCGTCGAAGCCTACGTTCCGGTCGAACAGCTGGTGAGCGTGGCGAACACCAAGGGAGTGCTTTCGGTCGTGGCCTCGAGCCCGATGGAAACCAACGTCGGCGCCACCGACAGCCAGGGCATCGTGCAGCACCGCGTGAACAAACTACCCGCGGGCATCGACGGCTCCGGCATCACCGTGGGCGTGATGTCCGACAGCTACGACACCAACGCCGCGCCGAACAGCGCCGCGCTCGATATCGCGAGCGGCGACCTCCCGGGCGTCGGCAATCCGCTCGGCAACACCGAGCCGGTGGTCGTCCTCGAGGACTTCGCGAATCGCACCGACGAAGGCCGCGCGATGCTGCAAATCGTGCACGACATGGCCCCGAAGGCGAAGCTGGGCTTCGCCACGGCGAACACCGGGCAACTGGGATTCGCGAACAACATCCGTGCGCTCGCCGGAGACCCGACTGCCCCTAACTATCAAGCCGGCTTCAAGGCCGACGTGATCGTCGACGACATCATCTATCTCGATGAGCCGTTCTTCCAGGATGGCATCGTGGCGCAGGCGGTCGACGAGGTCGTGGCGAAAGGCGTGTCGTACTTCTCCTCGGCCGGCAACCGCCCGGCGACGCAGGCGTACGACTCGAAAATCCGCATCGTCCCGGGCGCTCCGGCGTCGTGGGCGAATACGAACCTGGACTTTACGGCCGTGCCCGCGGCGCTGTATGCGGGCGGCTTCCACAACTTCGCCACGGACAGCGGCGCGGTCGACATCGCGCAGAACGTCCAGTTCACGGTCAATCCGGGCAGCAGCAACAACATCGTCCTGCAATGGAACGAGCCATTCGACTCGAAGCCGCCGACCGCCGTCGGTGCGCCGTTCGCGTCGGGCACCGGCACCGTTCCCACGGGCGGTTCCGCTGAGTTCACTTTCAGCGGCACGGCGGGCCAGGCAGTCCTGGTGTTCGTCGATGGTGACACGTCGACCACTGGCACTTCGATTCCGGACATCGTGCTGGAGCTGTACGACCCGGACGGCGAATTGATCGCGACCAAGGACACGGGCACGAATCCGGAGTTCATCGCGCTGGAGCTTCCGGCGGCTGGAACCTATACGGTCGTGGTCTCGAGCTTCGTGCCGACCCAGGGCGGCGACTTCCGCTACGAAGTCTCCAACGCCGAATTGCCCGAGCCCGTGCTCTCCGACTACAACCTGCTGTTCTTCCGCTCCACCGGACAGTTCCTGGGTGCGCTGGCGGAATCCAACACGCTCACGAATCGTCCGCTCGAGCTCGGTGGCATCAATGCGACCATCGGCGTCCAGATCGTGATCGCCCGTGCGAACACGCCGACCCCGAGCCGCAATGTCGCGGATCGCATTCGCTGGGTGGGCTTCGGCAACACCAGCCCGCAGGAATACATCAGCTACCTCGACCCGGTGACCTACGGCCACAACTCGGCGGCCGGCGCGATCGGCGTCGCGGCCTACCCGTTCTTCGCGCCGTTCGTGCCCGAGGCGTTCACCTCGCCGGGACCGTCGACCATCTACTTCGACAAGAACAGCAAGCGCCTGCGGCACACGGAATACCGCCAGAAGCCTGATCTTGCGGCGATGGACGGCGCCAACACGACGTTCTTCACGCAGGACACGGCCAACGACGACGACACGTTCCCGAACTTCTTCGGCACGAGCGCGGCGGCCCCGCATGCCGCGGCCATTGCCGCGCTGGTGCTCGATGCCGCGGGCGGGCCTGGTTCGGTCAAGCCCAGGAAGATGAGACAGATCCTGCAGGACAGCGCGTTCGCGCATGACCTCGATCCGTACTTCTCCTGGGGCTTCGCGCTGTCGCGTGGAAACTTCCTCGCGATCGACGCGAACGCCGATCCGAACGCGATCAGCCAGTTCGATCCCAACGTGTTCACCGTCACGCACTTCGGCGCTCGCGCGCTCGCGAACCTGTCGATCAACGGCACGGGCGCCAACCCGACGAACTCGGGCGCCATCGTGTTCGACGAGCGGACGCTGCCGGCCCCGGCACCGGGGCAGCCGTTCATCGTGGGTCGCACGGAAGGACTGAGCGCGCTCGACATCCAGGCCTCGTTCTCGCTGCCCGCGGATGCCCCCGGTCTCCCGGGGCAATGGAAGCAACTCGACCTGCAGTTCCTGCCCGCCTCGTTCGCCAGCGGTGATTCGCTGTCATTCGGTGTCGATCGGGACGAGTCGGATGTGTTCGGCCCCGGCGGCGCCGCGGGTGGCAACTCCGCCGATCTGCTCGGCGGCGGCGTGCTGATTCCCTCGGGCAAGTTCGTCGACGGCGGCGCGCGGTTCTTCGGCAAGTTCGAAGGCGGCTACCCGTTCAGCGGTGAGTTCAACAACCTCATCGGATACGGCTACAGCCAGCTCGACGGCTACGGCTTCATCAACGCGGAAGCGGCGGTGAAGGCGGTGACGAAGAAGCGACATTGAGGTCGTAGACGTGATGTCACGGGGGCCCGCACTGGCAACGGTGCGGGCCCTTTGATTTCAGGAGACCCATCGCGCGACTCGTGCGTTACTACGCATATGAACAGCAGACTCCGCCGCATCGTCCCGTTGGCCGCCTTGCTGGCCTGTGGCTTGCTCGCCTGCACGCGAGTGCCCGCCGCGGACTCCGATCGCGCCGCGCTCGAAGCCGCGATCCATCGCTGGGTGGCGGCCGTCAACGCGCAGGACGTGGCGGCACTCACTTCGACGATGACCGAGGACGTCGAGCTCACGGACGAAACGGCGACCGTGAAAGGTCGCGATGGCGCCATGAAAACGCTGCGCGAGGTTGCCGCGCACGGGGAGCTGGTGGCGACGAGTCGCGAGATCAGGGTTGCCGATGACGTCGCATGGCACCTCGTCGGGCTCGCGCAGCGTCGGAAGAACGGCGACATCGATGCGCGGGGCCAGGCGCTGGAAATCTGGCTGCGCGTGAACGGACAATGGAAACTGCACCGCCGGGTGGCGGCGGGCGTCGGCACCGCGGACAGTTCACTCACACGACCGCTGTCCAAAGAACCCGTTCTCGATCGACCGGGGAACTAGCTTTTGAAAGCATCGACACGGCGACTGACTCCCAGCCTTCCGGCGTGCGTACTGTGTTTGATCTTCGCCCAGGCAAGCCGCGCCAACGATACCGTCGAGGAGTACCTCGGCGCGTTGCGCGCCGGGCTCGACGCCCGCGTCAGCCAGACACTCGGCGCGATCGAGGGCACGGGCCGCCAGTTGCTGGCCGCGCGCTCATACCTTCGCAGCGAAGCGCTACTGGACCAGCGCTGGAGCTGGAACGATGCGCAGATCGCCGCGTATGCCGGCTCGCCTGAAAAGCAGCGGCTCGACTCCGCGATCGCGCGCGTCCGCTGCAATTTCGAGCGCACCAATCCCGGGCTCTCGCTCTACGTGAACGAAACGGTTCGCAGCCTCGATCGCCAGATCGAAAAGTGGAATCGGAGCGAAACCATCCAGCGGGCCGCCGACCACATGCTCGTGACGGTCCGTTCAAAGCTGGCCACGCGTCCGATACCTGGGGCCAATTCACCGGAAGGAGTGACCGCGTTTCGCAACCTGCTGGTCTCCATCAGGCCCGTTCCGACACCTTCTCTTGCCGCGCCCGGACTCTCGCTGCACGGGCGCATGCAGGCTGTCGATTTCCAGGTCATGGCGGGCAATCGCCTGGTCGCGGGCACCGATGTCTCCTCCGTCATCGAATCGTGGGAGACACCGGGCTGGAAGGCCAGGCTGCAGGCCGCTGTCGACGATGCAAACGCCGGCTTCGTGGGGCCGCTGAAGAATCCCGATGAACCCTGGCACTACGACTTCCGGCCAGGCGCGGACGCTGACCCGACAGCGCGCCCGGACTGCGCAGGCCGGGCCGACTAGATAGAGTCGATGGACTCCATGAGCGCCGTCACCAGTCGGCGCTCCTCTTCCGTCAACTCCGGCCGCCAGACGTTGAAGAGGAGAACTGTGCGGGTGCCCTGGCCTTCGTTACGGGCCTCATGCTCGATCGTGTCGTTGAAGGCGAAGCACTTGCCCTCCTCCCAACCGCGCACGTCCGCGCCAACGCGGAACCAGCACTTCTCCGTCACGATGACCGGCAGATGGCAGACCAGCCGCGTGTTGTGGAAGCCCGTGTGCGGGCGGATCCACGCGCCTGGCGTCAGCTTGGAGAACAGGACGAAAGGCGCGCGGGCTTTGATCGTTTCCAGCGGGAGGTCCGCGACGGCGGCCATGGTCCTGGGGCAACGATCGGCGATCTCCGGAACGATCCTGCCGTCGCGGTAGAGATAGCTGGCCGTCCAGTCCGCACTGTTGAGCAAGGGATGCGCGCGATCGACCGGCGTGTTCGCTTCCGCTTCGATATAGGGAGAGAACACGTTCGGGCCGGCGAGCAGTCCCTGCAGTTCGGCGCGAATATCGCTGGTTGCCGCCTCGAGCGCATCCATCCACGGGAAGAGTTTGCGGTCGTAGAAAGTGACGGTGGGTAGTTCGGGGAAAAAGAAGGAGCGCGGCTCCTGCTCATACCGGCGCGACTTGCCCTGCAGCATCGCGAGCGCGTGCGCGAAACGGGGGCTGGAACCTTCGCGAAAACCGGCGGCAGCGACGCCCGCCTGCATGCACTCGAACACCTCGCGGCTGATGCGGACGTGGGCCTCGTGTGCGCGCCGGATTTCGGCGGCGACGGGCGCAGGAAATTTTCCCGGGTCGGGATAGAGCTTGATGATGTGGCGGTAGAAGGTGAGCGCGGCCCGGCGATTGCCTTGCGCCGCCAGCGCGTCGGACTTGAGCAGCAAGGCACGCAGTTCGCGCGGCTCGAGGTCGAGTGCCTTGTCGAGCGCGGCATGCATGGCGTCCTGGTCGCCCAGCGCGCGCTGCGCCATGGCGAGGGAAAACCATGCGGAAGCGGAGCCGGAGCCCAGGGGACTTCCGGTGAGGAGTTGCAATTGCGTGCGCGCGCTTGCGGCGTCGCCCTTGCGCAAGAGGTCCATCGCGCCGGCAATTTCGTTGGCGATGTTTGGAGCAGTCATTTTCGTCCGGCTTCGGCTTTGACCACGCCTTCACCGTCCTTTTGCGCGAAGGTGATGTCGTAATCCTGGTGAAATGGCAGAGCCGTCGCGGTGCCTTCATACGTGCGAACCCAGCCGTTGAACTCGATGTCCGTCCGGGTTCCTTCCACGGGCTTCCACTTCACGAGCGGCCAGAACTTCCAGTCATGCACGGCGGCCTGCGCGGCCGCAAAGAACTGCGGGTAGTCAGGCGGCGCCGCCAGCGCTGTCGAGTCGGAGACGTTGCCGTGCTCATCGACGATCAAACGCACGCGCACAGTCACCGGCGCGAGATTCGATCCGAGCAACTCGGGTGGATAGACGGGCGCTTCGTTCTCCGGGAACGGATATGGCAAGTCCCACTGCGAATCGCCCGGCGCCGTGTAGATTTGCTCGCCAGACGTCTCTACGGCGGTCATCGCGACGTCGCCAGCGCGAGGCGCCACGGTTTTCAATGCTCGCTGCGTGGCGCACGCCAGGAGCACGAGCGCCAACATCATCGGCAGGGTTTGAGCGAGAAGAGGCGAAGTGGCCTGGGCGCGCATGCCCGCGAGAATGTCGCCTGCCGGTCCCGATTTGCAACCCCGGGTCATCCGCGCTGTCTACCCGTGACGACAATGGGATCGTCGAGCGCTCGCTGGTACTCCTCCTCGCCGATCGCATCCACCGACCGCAGTTTCGCCAGCAGGTTGTCGATCAGCACGCGCAGGCCAGGGCCCGGCGTGCCGCGTGCGAATGAACGCTGGTACTTGATCGGACCCGGGATGATCGCGACCAGGAAGGCCATCTGGGCCGGCGTCAGCGCCTGGGGTTCGCAAGCGAAATAGTGACGGGCCGCGGGCCGCAGGCCACGCAGCTCCGGCCCCCACTCGATGATGTTCAGGTAGATCTCCAGGATACGATCCTTGCCGAGCGCCGACTCGAGCAGAAAAGTGATCGCCAGTTCCTGCAGCTTGCGTCCGACCTCCTTGTCACGCGACAGGAACAGGTTCTTGGCCAACTGCTGGGTGATCGTCGACGCGCCGCGCGCCGCGTCCCCGCGCGAGAGGTTGGTCAACAGCGCTGCGGGTAGTTCGCGAAGGTCGATGCCGCGATGCCCGTAGAAGCCCGCGTCTTCCGCGAGCAACAGAGTACGCACGAACAGCGGCGGAACCTCGCGCAGGGCAATGAAGTCGGGAGATGTCAGCGAGACATCGACGGGTCGGTGAGGGCCGGGTCCATCGTCGGCGCGGAAGACGAAGTCGCCGCGCAGCCGCGAGATCGCCGGCGGCATCTGGCGGGGCGGACTGAACTTGATCTTCTGGCTCACCTCAAGAGCGCCAGGATCCGACGCATGTCCGCGCACACCCACTTCTATCGTGGCCGTCCCAAGATCGGAGCCGCCAGGCGCCATTTTCAAGCTTTCGGGCACGGCGAGGCCGGCTGCGCCCAGCATTCGCCCGAACTCCAGCCGCTGCACGCCGAGCGTGAGATCGACACTCGGATCGTCATCCATGCGCAGCGTGATCGAGCCCGACAACTCCGCACCGGCCAACGTCCCGTGAACCTCCGGGATTTCGATCGTGTCCTCGGCACGCTGCCAGTCGCCCTCGATTCTCAAGCTCATGTCGGTGGCATCGCCGAGCTGCGGCTCGTCGCCGGCGTTTTCCGCCAGCGCTCCGAAGCGCGCACCGCGCACGCCGATGTCGACGTGGAAATGGAGCACCTCGGCGCTCGTCCGAAGATTCACGCCACCGTCCGCGATCCCACCATCGAGGAGCGGGTTACCTTCGCGGCTCACCTCGAGCATGTGGCCGATGTCGAGCCCACGGGCCTCGACATTCCATCCGCTGCCCACCGAATCCGCCTGCTGGCGAATCCACAGGCCCGCCTGTGGCTCTGTCAGCGCGAGTTCGAAATCCTCGCCGCGCTTGCCCGACACATACCAGGCAGAGCCTGGCGAGTTGACCTTGAAGCCTGCCGGACCGACCAGGTTGGCGCCCTGCACCGCGAGTCGCAGGCGGCCGGGATACGTGGCGGCGATCGCATCGGCATGCAGTCGCGCTCCATGGCCGAGGTCGAGATCGAAGTTGGAGAGGCGCAAGAACGGCCAAACGCCGACGCGGACCGAACCGACTCGGGCCACCATGCCATGGCGGAGCGCCGAGGACTCGATGCGCTCACGGACCGCGCGCTCGAGCAAGGGTTTGAGCAACACCGCGGCCAGGCTTGCGAGCAGCGCGGCGGCGATTGCTCCTGCGAGCCACCTTCGTCCGCGGGTTCTAATCGTGAGCATCAGCCCGCATCAATCCGTCGCTGGGAAATTGGTGGAAAGGGAGGGAATCGAACCCTCGACCCCGGCATTATGAGTGCCCCCAAGCGACCGAGCGAACTTTAGTAATCAACCACTTGCCGCGGGCGTCCGTTGCCGAACATCCGCACTGAGCACAACTGAGCAGAGCTGTTCACGCAAGAGTCCCGCACGACTATGAAAAATGTCGGCTGGCTCCAAGAAGTCGTGTCGCTCTCAGTCGGTCGAGCATCTGCAGGGAAAATGCTGCGAGAGAGGGATCCATATCACTCCCGAAGCGCTTGTTTCTAAGC
>Ga0315910_10004722_pt1 | contig 11334 bp, 9 predicted proteins | sample EdamamesoilMG_FD_204470 | JGI IMG/M metagenome (GOLD analysis project Ga0315910, IMG submission 204470) | Garden soil microbial communities collected in Santa Monica, California, United States - Edamame soil | ecosystem: Environmental > Terrestrial > Soil > Garden | place: USA: California...
AAAGATGCCCTTCGAAAAAGATCCATTGCAATTCAGAACAGGCGTGCCGGCGACGTCGTACCAGCGGCGAAACTGCGAAAGATCCACCCCCGAGGCATCCTGCATCGCCTGCACGAAGTCGTCGCAGGTAACGGCCTGGCCGTCGTGGCGCTTGAAATAGAGCCGCATGCCGGCCTGGAACTTCTCCTCGCCGAGCAGCGTGTGCTGCATGCGCACCACTTCCGCGCCCTTCTCGTACACCGTCATGGTGTAGAAGTTGCGGATCTCCATGTAGGACTGCGGCCGCACCGGGTGCGCCATCGGGCCGGCGTCCTCCGGGAACTGCGCGGCGCGCAGGTTGCGCACTTCCTGGATGCGGGTGACGGCGCGCGAATAGGTGTCGGCGCCGTACTCCTGATCCCGGAACACCGTCAGGCCTTCCTTCAGCGAGAGCTGGAACCAGTCGCGGCAGGTGACGCGGTCGCCGGTCCAGTTGTGGAAGTACTCGTGCGCCACCACGCGGTCGATATTGAGGTAATCGGTGTCTGTCGCGGTGTCTGGGCGCGCGAGGATGTACTTGGTATTGAAGATGTTGAGGCCCTTGTTCTCCATCGCGCCGGAGTTGAAGTCGCCGACCGCGACGATCTTGTACTCGTCCAGGTCCAGCTCCAGGCCGAAGCGCTTCTCGTCCCAGGCGACGGCGCGCTTCAGGCAGTCCATGGACCAGGCCGCCTGGTCTGTTTTTCCGGGTTCTACATAGATGAAAAGATTTTTTTGTTTTCCAGAACGGGAAACAAAAGATTCCTGAATAAATTCCAGGTCGGCGGCCACGAGGGCGAACAGATAGCTCGGCTTCGGATAGGGGTCTTCGAATGTTGCCCAGTGCCTGCGGTCCTGTTCCTGGCCTTTTGCCAGAAGATTCCCATTGGAAAGCAAAACCGGATAGCGCGTCTGGTCGGCGTGAACGGTGACGGTATAGACCGCGAGGTTATCCGGCCGGTCGATGAACCAGGTGATGCGCCGGAAGCCCTGCGCCTCGCACTGCGTGACGAAGCCGCACTGCGTCGCGTACAGGCCCTCCAGCTTGGTGTTCTTCTGCGGGACGATGCGCGTCACGGTCTCGAGCGTGAACGCATCCGGGACGCCTTCGAGCGTCAGGGTTTCAGCGGTGGTTTTATGGGGAAATTCGTTTCCGTCCAGCAAAAGCGAAACCAGTTCGAGCTCGTCCCCATCCAGCACCAGAGGCGCATTGCCTGGGCCGTTGCGCTTGACTGAAAGCGTGGCCTTGACGAGGGCGTCGTCGGCGCGGATGTCGACGTCGAGGGAAACCCGTCCGATCAGAAAAGCGGGCGGGGTGTAGTCCTTGAGATGGATGGTTTTCGGCTGGGATTCACGCATGTCCCCATCATACCGTCGCCAGGTGACAGGCGACCGAACGCCCGGAGGGCGTCTTGCGCAGTTGCGGTTCTTCCTGTGCGCAGCGCGCTTCGGCCATCGGGCAGCGCGGGTGGAAGCGGCAGCCGCGCGGCGGGTTGAGCACGCTGGGCACTTCGCCCGCGATCACCTGCTGGGGGCGCGCGGCTTCCAGCACCGGATCGGGGATCGGCACAGCCGCGAGCAGGGCCTTCGTGTAGGGGTGCAGCGGATCGCGGTAGAGCTCGTCGCGGCCGGCGATTTCGACGATGCGGCCGAGGTACATCACGGCGATGCGGTCGCTGATATGGCGCACCACCGACAGGTCGTGCGCGATGAACAGATACGCGAGCGACAGCCGCTTCTGCAGGTCCATGAACAGGTTCACCACCTGCGCCTGAATCGAGACGTCGAGCGCCGACACCGGCTCGTCGCAGACCAGCAGGCGCGGGTCGAGGGCGAGCGCGCGCGCGATGCCGATGCGCTGGCGCTGCCCGCCGGAGAACTCGTGCGGGTAGCGGTCTGCCATGTCGGGCAGCAGCCCGACCATGTCGAGCAGCGCCGCGACCCGCTCGCGGTACCTGGCCGCGTCGCCGTCGAGGCCATGTACCACCAGCGGCTCGCCGACGATGTCGCGCACCTTCATGCGCGGGTTCAGGGACCCGTACGGATCCTGGTAGACCATCTGCATGCGCCGACGGATCGGGCGCATGCGCGCCGCGTCGTGCCGGGTGATGTCCTCGCCTTCGAACGCGATACTGCCGCCGGTCGGCGCCAGCATGCGCAGCACCGCGAGACCGGTCGTGGTCTTGCCGCAGCCGCTCTCGCCGACCAGGCCGAGGGTTTCGCCGCGCGCCAGCTCGAACGAGACGCCGTCCACCGCCTTGACCGAGCCGATCTGCCGCTGGATGAACGCGCCGCGCGTGAGCGGAAAATGCACCTTCAGATCCCTGACGCGCAGCAGCGGCACGGCAGCCTCAGCCATCGACGAAGCAAGCCTTGAAATGAGCCTCGTCTGCGCGCTCCAGCACCGGGCGCTCTTTGCGGCAACGGTCGAGCGCATGCCGGCAGCGCGGCGCGAAGGCGCAGCCGGGCGGCAGCCGGGCGAGGTCGGGCGGCTGGCCGTCGATCGGCACCAGGCGCTTGCCCGAGGCGTCGTCCAGCCGCGGGATCGAATCCATCAGGCCGCGCGTGTAGGGATGGCGAGGATGCGCGTACAGCTCGCGCGCCGGTGCCATCTCGACGATGCGCCCGCCGTACATGACCGCCACGCGGTCGGCGTAGCGCGCCACCACGCCCAGGTCGTGGGTGATGAGGATCAGGGCCGAATTCACCTCGCGCGTGATCTGCTTGAGGATGGCGAGGATCTGCGCCTGCACCGTGACGTCCAGCGCGGTGGTGGGCTCGTCGGCGACGATCAGCTGCGGCGCGCAGGCCAGCGCCATCGCGATCATCACGCGCTGGCGCATGCCGCCGGAGAACTGGTGCGGGTAGGCATGCAGCCGGCTGGCCGCGTCGGGGATGGAGACCTTCTCGAGCAGCGTCTTGACCTGCGCGAGCGCCGCGGCCCAGCCCGTGCCGCGGTGCAGGTGGATCGGCTCGCCCACCTGCGTGCCGACGGTCAGCACCGGGTTCAGCGAGGACATCGGTTCCTGGAAGATCATCGCGATGCGGTCGCCGCGGATGGCGCGGATGCCGGCCTCGTCGAGCTTGAGCAGGTCGCGACCTTCGAACAGGATCTGGCCGCTGTCGATGCGGCCGGGCGGGTCCGGGATCAGGCGCAGCAGCGACAGCGCCGTGACGCTCTTGCCCGAGCCGCTTTCGCCCACGATCGCGAGCGTCTCTCCCGCGTTCAGGTCGAACGACAGCGATTCCACCGCGCGCACCGTGCCGCGCGGCGTGCGGAACGAGACCGAGAGATCGCGGACGCTGAGCAGCGGCGCAGCCGTCGCAGCCAGGGACACTCCCTAGAATCCCATCTTCTTCTTCATCTCCCGGTCGATCCAGATGCGCGCGTAGATCGGCCCGGGCCGCACCGCGCCGGCGCGCAGCTCGCCGTCGTAGTTCTGCACCCACGGCCACCAGGCCGTGAAGTAGTACGGCGTCGGCAGCCAGATGTAGGGCGCCTTGTCGAGGATCTCGACGGTCATCTCGCGGATCATCTGCTGGCGCTTGCCCTCGTCGCGCGTGCGGTAGACCTCGTCCATCTTCTTGTCGTAGGCTGGGTCCGCCCATTGCGACGGATTCCAGGTCTGCCCTGTGACGAAGCTCTTGCGGATGCTGGTGGTCGGATTGGTGTGGCCGTTGTTCATGAAGTAGCCGGCCTCGTTCTTCTTGCTCACCATCGCGGCGAGGAAGGCCGGGTATTCCATCGGCACGATCTCGACCTTGACGCCGACCTTCTCCAGGTAGCCCGCCACCAGCGGCAGCAGGTCCATGTGGTCGTGGTTGGCGGTGGTCACCTGCACCTTGAACGAGAAGCCGTTCGGGTAGCCTGCTTCGGCGAGCAGCTTCCTTGCCTTGGCCGGGTCGTAGGTGAACAGCTCCTTCACGGAGGCGGGCATCTTCTCCAGCGGCTCGAAGTAGCCGGTGTACTCCGGATGCATCGGGTAGGAGAACAGTTCGGCGTGGCCGCCGTAGTAGGACTTGACGATTTCCTGCTTGTTGACCGCCATGTTGAGCGCGCGGCGCACGCGGATGTCGTCGAAGGGCTTGCGGTCGATGCGCATGGAAAGGAACTGGCCGCTCTGGTTCAGCCAGCGGTTCCACTTCAGCGCCGGCGCGCTCTTTTTCAGCTCGTCCACCGCAGTCCAGCGCACCCACTCGAGCAGGTCGATCTGCGCGGTGCGCAGCGCGGTGAGTTGCGTCGCCTCGTCTTTGATGATGCGGTAGGTCAGCTTGTCGGTGAAGGGCAGCTTGTGCGCGGCGCCGCCCAGCCTCTCCGTGTCCCAGTAGTTCGGATTCTTCGCATAGCTCTGCGAATTGCCCGCGATGTACTGCTCGAGCTGATAGGGGCCGGTGCCGACCGCGACCTTCCAGTCCTTCGGGTCGAAGCCGCCGGCTTCCTTGGGCAGGATGCCGGAGTAGTAGCCCCAGCCGAAGCGGTAGTCCCACTCGGCGAAGAAGTCCTTGAACTCGAACACCACGGTGCGGCTGTCGCGCGCGGAGACCTTGTTCACGTGGTCGAAGTACTGCGGAATCTTCTTCGGGCTCTTCTCCATGCGGTCGTAGGTGAAGACCACGTCCTCCGCGTTCAGCTCGCGCGCCTTCATCACCCCGGGTTTGTCTGCGAACATCACGCCCTTGCGCAGCGTGACGGCGAGGGTGTTCGGGGTTTCCCAGACCCACTTCTCGGCGAGTTCGCCGCGGATGGCGTCGCTGGGCAGCCAGGCATCGGCGATGAAACGGTGCTTGCCGCCCTTCCTCACGCTCTTCTCGAGGTCGCCGGCGAAAAGCTGCTCCAGGAACATGCCGGTGTCGTGGTTCTGCTTCCAGTGCCATTCGGAAATGTCCCAGGACAGCGGCGACACCGCCGGGTACATGGTGGTGACGCGCAATTCGCCGCCGTATTGGGGCTTTACCGTCTGTGCATTCGAAATGCCGAAAGGAATCAGCAAAAACGCCGAAAGGAAAAGCTTGTTCATAGTGGTCTCCTCGAAGGTTTCAGTAGCCCATCTTCTTCTTCATGCCGTGGTCGATCCAGATGCGCGCATAGACCGGCGCCGAGCGCAGCGCGCCGACCCACAGTTCGCCCTCGTAGTTCTGCACCCAGGGCCACCAGGCGGAATAGAGGTAGGGTACCGGCAGCCACAGGTAGGGCGCCTTGTCGACGATCTCGGCGGTCATCTCGCGCACCATCTGCTGGCGCCTGGCCTCGTCGCGCGTGCGGTAGAGCTCGTCCACTTTCTTGTCGAACGCGGGATCCGACCACATCGACGGATTCCAGGTCTGCCCGGTGACGAAGCTCGAGCGCAGGCCGGCCGTCGGATTGGTATGAGTGCGCAGCAGGAAGTAGCCGGATTCGTGCTTCTTGGAGGTCATCGCGGACAGGTAGGACGGGTACTCCATCGGCACGATTTCGAGCTTGACGCCGACCTTCTCCAGGTAGCCGGCGACCAGCGGCAGCAGCTCCATGTGCTCGAAGTTCGCGGTCGTCACTTGCGCCTTGAACGTGAAGCCGTTCGGGTAGCCGGCTTCGGCCAGCAGCTTCCTCGCCTTCGCCGGGTCGTAGGTGAACAGTTCCCTCACCGAGGCCGGCATCTTGTCCAGCGGCTCGAAGTAGCCGGCGTATTCCGGATGCATCGGATAGGCGAACAGTTCGGCGTTGCCGCCGTAGTAGGACTTGACGATCTCCTGCTTGTTGACCGCCATGTTGAGCGCGCGGCGCACGCGGATGTCGTCGAAGGGCTTGCGGTCGGTACGCATGGCGAGGAAGCTGCCGGCCGCGGAGAGCCGCTTGGCCCACTTCAGCTGCGGCGCGCTTTTCTTCAGCTCGTCCACCGCGGTCCAGCGCACCAGTTCGAGGATGTCGATCTGCGCGGTGCGCAGCGCGGTGTGCTGCGTGGCCTCGTCCTTGATGGTCCGGTAAACGAAACGGTCGACGAACGGCAGCTTGTACGCCGTGCCGCCGATCGTCTCCTTGTCCCAGTAGACCGGGTTCTTCGCGTAGGTCTGCGAATTGCCGTTGACGAATTCCACGATCTGGAACGGCCCGGTGCCGACCGCGTTCTTCCAGTCGCGCGCGTCGATGCCGGCGTATTCCTTCGGCATGATCAGCGAGTAGTAGCCCCAGCCGAAGCGGTAGTCCCATTCGGCGAGGTAGTCCTTGAAGCGGAACACCACCGTGTACTTGTCGCGCGCCTCGACCTTGGCGACGTGGTCGAAATAGGTGGGGATCTTCTTCGGGCTCTTGTCGAGCCGCTCGTAGCTGAACACGACATCATCCGCGGTGAACTCGCGCGCCTTCGACACGCCCGCCTTCTCAGGGACCATCACGCCCTTGCGAAGCACGATCGCCAGGGTGTTCGGGTCCTCCCAGGCCCATTTCTCGGCCAGTTCGCCGCGGATCGCGTCGCTCGGCAGCCAGGCATCGGTGACGAAGCGGTTCTTGCCGCCCTTGCGCACGCCCTTGTCGAGGTCGCCGGCGAACAACTGCTCCAGGTAGAGCCCGGTGTCGGCATTCAGTTTCCAATGCCATTCCTGCGGGTCCCAGGACTGCGCCGAGAGCGTTGGCGTGGTGTTGGTGACCTGCAGGGTGCCGCCGTACTGCGGCTTTGCCGATTGTGCATTTGCATTGGACACAAGGCACGAGAGAAAAACAATCGAAAGCAAAATCCGGTTCATGGGCTTCCTCCCTTTCATCGGCTGCCGCGCATGCGCGGGTCGAGAAGATCGCGGATGGCGTCGCCGAACACGTTGATCGCATAGACCACGATCGTCAGCGCCAGGCCCGGCGCGAGCGCGAGCCAGGGCCCCTGGTGCATGTAGGTGCGCGCGCTGCCCGAGAGCATGCCGCCCCAGGTGGGGGCGGGCGGCGGCACGCCCAGGCCGAGGAACGACAGCCCGGCCTCGGCGAGGATGGTGGCGCCCAGGCGCGAGGTGAACAGCACGATGACCACCGGCATCACGTTGGGCAGCACGTGGCGCCACAGGATGCGCTGCGTGCCGGCGCCGATGGACTGCGCGGCGTGGATGTACATGTTCTCGCGCACGGAAACGACCGCGCCGCGCACAATGCGCGAGCCGGCAATCCCGAACAAGAGCGCCAATACGCCGATCACCTGCGGCATGCCCGGACCGAGCACCGCCACCGCGACGATCAGGATCACCAGGCCGGGGAACGACTGCCAGGCGTCCACGAAGCGCTGGATGACCATGTCGGCGCGGCCGCCGACGTAGCCGCTCACCACGCCGATCAGGATCGAGATCGCGGTGGCGAGCGCGGCGGCGCTGAAGCCGATGATCACCGACAGCTGCGCGCCGTAGAGGATGCGCGACATCTGGTCGCGCCCGAGGTAGTCGGTGCCGAGCGGGAAGGCGAGCGACGGCGCCTTCATGCGGTTGACGGGGTTGATCTCGTTGAAGCCGTAGGGCGCGAGCCATGCGGCGAAGATCCCGCACAGCAGGAACAGCAGGCAGATGCCCGCGCCCGCCGCGCCGAGCGGCTTTTCGCGGATCAGGCGCAGCACCAGCGCGGCCATCAGCGGTACCGCACCTTCGGGTCGATCAGGCCGTAGCTCAGGTCCACCAGCAGGTTGATCAGCATCACGCACACGCCGACCACCAGGAAAATGCCGGTGATCACCGGGTAGTCGCGCGTGCCGACCGCCTCCAGCAGCAGCAATCCCATGCCCGGCAGCACGAAAATCTGCTCCAGGATCACCGAACCGCCGATGACGCCGGCCACTTCCAGGCCGAGCAGGGTGACCACGGGAATCAATGCGTTGCGCAGCGCATGGCGCAGGACCACCAGGGTCTCGCCGAGCCCTTTCGCCCAGGCGGTGCGGATGTAGTCCTGGCGCATGACTTCCAGCATCGTGGTGCGCATCAGGCGCATGTTGAGCGCCGACAGCCCGGTGCCGAGGATCACCGCTGGCAGCAGCAGCATCTTCAGGTTGGTGAGAGGGTCCTGCGTGAACGGCACGTACTTGAGTTCCGGCGCCCAGCCCCACCAGATGGACGGAAACACCATCACCAGCGTGCCCAGCCAGAAACTCGGGATCGCCAGCATCAGGATGGCGAAGGAGCGCGTCACGTAGTCGCCCGAAGAGTCCTGGCGCAGCGCGGAATAGACGCCGATCGGGATCCCGATGAGGATCGCCACCACCATGGCCAGCAGCGCGAGTTCGAGCGTGACCGGCAGCCGCGCCAGGATCTCATGCGTCACGGGCGTGTCCTGCCACAGCGAGCGGCCCAGGTCGCCCCGCAGGATGCCGCCGACCCAGTGCAGGTACTGGACGTACATCGGCTTGTCCAGCCCGAGCGCGGCCTCGATCGCCCCGCGGTCCTTGTCCATGGCGAGCGGATTGTTGGCGAGCATCAGGTCGATGACGCTGCCGGGAATCAGGCGCACCGAGACGAAGACGATGACGCTGGCGAAGAACAGCGTCGGAATCAGCGCGAGCAAGCGCCGTACGGTGTACGCAAACACCTTCCTGTCTCCTCCCTCCCAGGATGGACGTCGAATCATAGCGTTTAAACTGTCGGGATGTCGGACAAAGCGGAACCGGCGGCGGCGTTGGCGGAATTGCTGGCGCTCGCCGGCATGCATGCGAACCCGACCGCCTTGCCGGGCGCGGATCCGGTATTCCCCACGCCCTTCAAGGTCGGCACGGCGGGTGCGGCGGCCCTGGCAGCGGTGGGCGCTGCCGTATCGCATCTTTGGTATTTGAAAACAAAAAGAATTCAGGACGTGCAGGTTGGTGTGCGCGCCGCCGCTGCGGCACTACGCAGCGTGCGCTACCTGCGCATCGACGGCCAGGCGCCCAAGGATCCCTGGGACCAATTCAGTGGCTATTACCCCGTGAAAGACGGCCGCTGGGTAAGCATCCACTGCAATTTTTCGAACCATCGCGAGGCGGCGCTGGGGGTGCTGGGCAGGCCGGCTGACCGCGCCGCGGCGGAGGCGGCGAGCGCGAAGTGGGACGGCTTGGCACTGGAAGACGCGATCCATGCCGCCAAGGGCTGCGCCGGCCTTGCGCGCACGGCGGAGGAATGGGCCAGGCATCCGCACTCGGCCGCGGTCGCGCTTCAGCCTTTGCTTGAAATCCAGAAGATTGCCGATTCGAAACCGGAACCCCTGCCTGCCGGCCCGCGTCCGCTCTCCGGCATCCGGGTGCTCGACCTCACGCGCGTGCTTGCGGGGCCAACCTGCGCGCGCACGCTGGCGGAACACGGCGCGGACGTGCTGCGGATCAGCGGTGCGCATTTGCCGGATTCCGGCGCCACCGAATACGACACCGGTATGGGCAAGCTGCAGGCGCAGCTTGATTTGCGCACGCCTCAGGGCATCGAAACCCTGCGCGGGCTGCTCAAATCGGGCGACGTGTTCTCGCAGTCCTACCGCCCGGGCGCCCTCGCGGCGCGCGGCTTTGCGCCCGAAGAAGCGGCGCGGCTGCGGCCGGGCATCGTCTATCTGTCACTCAATGCCTGGGGCAACACAGGTCCGTGGCGCGAGCGGCGCGGCTTCGACAGCATCGTGCAGACCGTGAGCGGCATGGCCTACGCCCAGGCGCGGGGCGGCAGCGAGCCCCGCAGTGAGCCCTCAAAGCCGAGGCTGATGCCCGTTTCGGCGAACGACTACGTCGGCGGCTACCTCATGGCCTTCGGCGCGCTCGTTGCACTCCATCGCCGCGCCACTGAAGGCGGGAGCTGGCTTGTGCGCGTGTCGCTGGCAAGAACGGGAAAGTGGATCGTCGACAGGGGCGTCATCGAGAATTTCGCTTCCGTCCCGGGCGAACTTCCAAAAGAGGAATTGCAAAAGCTGATCATCCAGACAGGGAAGTTCAGCCATCTGCGCCCGGTACTCGAACTCTCGGAAACCCCGCCGCACTGGGCGCGGCCGCCGGCGGCGCTCGGATCCCACCCGGCAGCCTGGCCGCCGCGACAATGAATACTGCTGACAAATCTCAGTTGGGCCCCAAGAGAATGAGTACCTTCGATCAGCGTCCGGCAGTCGGCGTAGCCCATGTCGTGCTGCATACCGACCGCATGGCGGAGACTGCTCAGTTCATGCGCGCCATCGGGATGCGTCCGATATTTGATGGGGCGGACGTGTCGGTCTACGAAATGCGCGGCGGTACGCACCTGATCATGATGAAGAAAGACGATGTCGTCCCGGGTGAAGCGCCGTTTGACCTCATGGTCGACGATCTGCGGGAAACCCACATACGGTTTGTTGCCCTGGGGCTTTCTCCATCCTCGATTGACGCTCGCCCCCAGATCGATCACGAAGTCTTCACGGTTAGAGAGCCCGCTGGCCATGTGATCACGATTTTCTCGAGCCACGCCTCGGGTAAGCCCATATGAACGCGAAATGAAGATCCACTTGTACTCGCTGGCGTGGAATGAAGAAAAGCTGATACCTCATTTCATGAAGTACTACGCGCGCTTCTGCGAAAAAATCGTCGTCTACGACAATGAATCCACGGACCGGACGCCCGCCATCGTCCGGTCGTTTCCCCAGGGCGAGGTCCGGACCTGGTCGAGCGGCAACCAGAACGACGAGCAACTGAAGTTGGACATCAAGAACACGGCCTACAAGGAAAGCCGCGGCAAGGCCGACTGGGTGATCGTCTGCGATGCCGACGAATTTCTCTATCACCCGCGCCTGGTCGCAAAGCTGGGGCAATACCGGTTCTGGGGCATCAATTTTCCGAAAGTCGAGGGGTTCCAGATGGTCCCCGATGACGTTGTCGGAGAAGATATCGACGACCTGCCGGCTCGCTACCGGCAAGGCGTTCCCTACGCGAACCTCGACAAGCGCATCGTTTTCGATCCGGTGCTCGACGTCGAATACGATGCGGGGGCACACCATGCCAAGCCGTCGCCGGGAGCGCGCGAGTCGCTAGGGCGCAGTCTGAAACTGCTGCACTACAAGATGCTGAATCTGGACTACTACGTCGAGCGCAATAGAACGCTAGGCGGGCGCCTCAGCGAGCTGAGCAAGCAGAAGGGCTGGGGGGTTCACTACGTCAGGTCGCGGGAGCAGATGGAACAGAATTACCGCGACTATTGCCAGCGGCGTCGAACCGTCATCTAGGCGTTCTTTTCCTGCAGGCGCTTGATCAGGCCGTCGATGCCCGAGGCGCGGGTGATCTGCTCGAATTCGCTGCGATAGGTGAGCACCAGGCTGACGCCTTCGACGTTGATGTCGTAGATTTTCCAGCCGGTCGGCGTCATCTTCATGGAATAGTTGACCGCGACCGGCGGCCTGCCTTCGCT
>Ga0315910_10004723_pt1 | contig 11329 bp, 10 predicted proteins | sample EdamamesoilMG_FD_204470 | JGI IMG/M metagenome (GOLD analysis project Ga0315910, IMG submission 204470) | Garden soil microbial communities collected in Santa Monica, California, United States - Edamame soil | ecosystem: Environmental > Terrestrial > Soil > Garden | place: USA: California...
CACGTCCTGTGTGCCGTCGGTTCCGCCGGTGCTCTCGCCGGAGGCCGCGCTCCCAGACGCTTCGCTTTCGGTGGACCCATCGCTCGTGTCGAGGACGCCGGAGACACTGCCCGTCTGAGCTCCCGTTTCCCTGCTGACATCGCTGGTCTCGAGGTCGTCCGTTGAGGACGTCGAGGACGTCGAGGACTCCTCGGGTTTCCCCGAGCTGCTACCCACACTGCCGCCGGCATGGACATGCCCGGCATCGCTGCAACCAGGTGCACTGAGAAACGAGACTAGGACCAGCCACTCGACAGGGGAACGCGACATCAGCAGACGCAAGTACATCATTTCCGCGTGCGAAACACGATGCGCCGCATCCGTCGAGGATGGATGGATGTGCGAGGAGCGTAGGCGCGATTCCGCGGGCAAGGACGCTCTCGCGTCCCTCTTTGTGGGATGCTGTCGAAGCGCATGTTCTTCGCCACCGATGTCCACTACGACGACGCGCGCGGCACCGGTCGTGCAGCGTTGGTCGTTTTCGAGCAGTGGACATCGCTCGAGTCTGTCCACGAGCTCGTCGTGCAGATCGGCGGAATCGAGCCTTATCAACCGGGCGACTTCTATCGTCGTGAACTCCCGTGCCTCGCACGGCTGCTCGAAGAGCTACCCTTGGTGCCGTCGGTCGTCATCGTCGATGGCTATGTCGATTTGGCTCTGGATCGCCCGGGGCTCGGTCGCCACCTCTACGCGCACCTCGGGGAAGCGAGCGCCGTGGTGGGCGCGGCCAAGACGGCCTTTCTCGGCGCCGAAACGATCGCCGTCACGCGCGGTGCGTCCTCGCGCCCGCTGTGGGTGACGGCGGCCGGGATTCCGCTGTCCGAGGCGGCAGCGGGCATCTCGAGCATGCATGGCGCGCATCGCCTGCCCACACTCCTGAAGCGCGCGGACCAGCTTGCGCGTGGGCTCGTCGTGCCACGCCACGGGAATCTCGAGCCATGCCGCCGCTCGCGGTGAGCGCAATCCAATCCACCCGCCGTATTGCCCTCCCACGGCCATCCTGGCAACCTCGGGGCCGTCCCTCTCCGCCTGCGCAAATCCATGACCACGCTTTCTCGTGCCCTGCTCCTTTCGTGCACCTCGCTCGCCTTGGCCTGCGCCTCCGGTGGAACCGGTTCCACAGAGGACGACGGCGACGACGGGGGCGACGGCGGCGACAACACGATGTGCGGGCTACCAGCCCCCGACGAAGACGCGGGTCCGCGACCCGATGGCGACGTGGGTGAGCTGCTCGTCCTCGACTGGGCGGGCTTCACCGCGGCCGCGAGCTACACGTTCGACGACGCCAACCAAACGCAGATCGATCACTACGACGCGCTGCAGGCCCTTGGCATCCCCATGACATTCTATCTGCAGACGAACAAGCGACAGGCCGGAGATCCCATCTGGGCACAGGCCCTCGAAGATGGTCACGAGCTCGGCAACCACACCCACAGCCATCCCCAAGAAGCCTCGGCCGAGGACATCGACGAAGCCACGACCTTCATCGAGGAGACCTTTGGCGTCCGGCCGTGGACCATGGCCGCCCCCTACGGGGACGCGAGCTACCAGCCGCTCGCCGAGGAGCGCTTCCTCATCAACCGCGGTGTGAACAATCGGACCATCGCGCCCAACGACAGCACCAACCCATTCAACCTGCCATGTTATTTGCCCCCCGAGGGCGCCGACGCCGAGACGATGGCGTCACAAATCGAGAGCGCCCGCGAAGGCGGAGCCTGGCGCGTCGTGCTGGTCCATGGCTTTACGGGGGGAAGCGACGGCGCCTATCAACCGGTGGACATCGAGGCGTTCACCGAGAGTGTGGAGTTGGCGAAGGAGGGCGGTGGTGTGTGGTTCGACACCGTCATGGCGATCGGGGCGTACTGGCGGGCTCAAAAGCTGATCTCGGAGGCAACGCCGGAGGAGTCGGATGGTGCCTACACGTGGTCGTGGGAGCTCCCGGAGAACTTTCCGCCGGGTCAGTGCGTCCGCGTCCGCCCTTCGGGGGGAACGGTCGAGCAGGACGGCCAAGAAGTGGCGTGGAACGATCGCGGCTACTTCGAGATCGCGCTCGACGCCGGCTCCGTGACCGTCCGCCCGGAGTGAGCGGCGTCGGGCGTCACCCCGAGCACGCGACGCCGGAATCGATCGGCGGCGCCTCGTCACAGGTCTTCAGGAAGGACAGAGCATGACCTACTCCTTGACCTTGACGAAGCAGCTCCCGACCGTGGCCTTGATCGGTCTCGGACTTACAGCCTGCGACTTCCATCCGGCCCAGCCCGGCAACCCCGAAACCTCGGCATCATCCAGTGACTCCGAGGATCCGACGAGCTCGCCGGGAACCACCGCCAGCTCGACGACGCCCGAGACCGATGGGGAGAGCGAGACCGAGACCACGGCGGAAACGGAGACCTCCGGATCGGGCCTGGAGACCGAAGTGCAGTGCGGCGAGCGTATCTCCGCGCAAGCGAGCGAGGACGAGTTTGCCGCGCTGGCCAGGGGAGACCTCGAGGTCGGCCTCGCGTTGCTCGAAAACCTCGCCGGGAAGCCGGCGGCGCCCGCCAACGTGCTCTTGTCCCCCTATTCCCTGCGCACCGCGTTCGCGCAGGCCTATGCAGGAAGCCAGGGGGAGTCGCTCGCGCAGATCGAGGACGTCATGGCCTTCACGCCGTTCGGCCCTGAGGACACCCATCGGCTGTTCAATGCAGTGACCGCAGGTCTGGAGTCCCGCAACGAAGCCGGCGACGAGTACACCCCCGAAACGATCCTGCGCCCCATCAATCGCGCCTTCGTCGACACGCGCATCGAACCGACGGCGACCTGGATCGGACGCATGCAAGCCGACTATGGCGCCTGCCTGGAAACGTTCGACATGAACGCCGATCATGAGGTGACACTGGCGCACGTCAACGGGTGGGTCGCCGATCAGACGAACGGTCAGATCGACGAGCTCGTCAAGAGCCTCCCGCCCATCGTCGACCTCATCATTGTGAACGCGCTCTACTTCAAGGCTGCGTGGGACGTACCGTTCGAAGACTCGTTGACCGAGCCGGCGACGTTCACCACGTGGACCGGGAGCACCTCGCAGGTCGAGATGATGCATGCACCTCGTCACGCAGGGAGGTACGCCGAAGGCGATGGCTGGCAGGCGATCACGATCCCCTACGGCCATCACGCGCTCGAAATGGCCGTCATTCTCCCCGCAGCCAATACCGCGAGCGCGTTCGAGGAGTCACTCGACGCCGAGCGCATCGACGCGATCTTGGAAGGCCTCGATCCTGCGATGGTCGACCTCCGGTTGCCGAAGTTCGATCTGCTCTCCGCCTGGGCACTCCGGAACGCCCTGGGAGAGCTCGGGATGCTCGCCCCCTTCGAGCAGGGCGACGACTTCGATCCGCTCGCGCCCGGCATGTATCCAATCGCCCAGGTCTTCCACGACGTCGCGATCGCGATCGACGAGAAAGGCACTGAAGCCTCGGCCGCCACCGCCGTCGTGTTCGGAGACGAGGGCGACACGGGCGACGAGGACCCGAGTGCAACCGTCGTCGTCGACCGACCGTTCTATGTGATCATTCGCGATCTCACGTACGGCACGCACCTGTTCTTCGGACGCATCGGCGACCCCGCCGAGGGCTGACGACAGTCGGCGCATATTACGCCGACCGGCGTCAGGCGGGCGGGATCGCAAAGATCACGCCTGCCTGTCTTATCTGAATACAGATGTCAATCTCATCCGGGTGTACCGTCGGGGTCTGACGAGAACCCCATGCACTCGCATTCCCTGACCGCGCCTCACCTTGTCCTCGCCCTCGCCGCGCTGACCTCCCCACTCCTCGCCTGCTCGGACGACGCCGAGGAATCCGCAGGTGACGACAGTACTTCCGTGGACACGTGGCTCCCGACCGGTGGGGACACCTCCCCCGGAGCGACATCCACCAGCGGGGGCACCTCCACCGCAACCGCGACGACCGGGGAGACCTCCACCGCAACCACGACGACCGGAGACACCTCCGCCGACGGAGAGCCCCTCTACCTCGTCGCCACCTGGGTTGCAGACGACGCGGGCACGAACACCTACGTGGCGGTCGTCTCCGATCTCACGCAGGACGTCGACCTCAGCCAGGCACTCGAAGTGGGCGGCTACGGGGATGCCTGGGTCTACGACGAATGGGTGTTCGTCGCCGACGGTGAGTCACCGTTCCTCACGCGCTACACCGTCCAGGACGGCGCCCTCGTCCAGGACGTCAGCCTCAGCTTCGCGAACTATGCGGTGCCCTCCACAGCGTTCTTCGACAACCAGATCCTCACGCGCACCAAGGCCTATCTCGCGAACGTGACCGAGCGACGGTACGTGGCGTGGAACCCCGAGACGATGGAGATCACAGGGACGGTTCCGTGGCCCGAGATCCCGCTCGAGTCCTCGGATCTCGAGCCGTTCCACTCGTACACCGACCGCGGCGGCGAGGTGGTCGATGGCCTCTTCTTCCACGGGATCTACCAACACAACTACGACTGGAACTTCTTTGGTTCGTCGTCATCGATCGCGGTCTACGACATCGCGACGGATCAACTGGTGAGCCTCATCTCCGTGCCCTGCCCGATGATGGACGTGATGAGCGTGGGCAACGATGGGTTCCTCTACGTGAGCGGATGGTCGTACATGCCGCTGAGCGCCGCATTCGGGCTCTCGCCCACGAACTGCGCCGCGCGCATCGACATCGCAACGCGCACCGTCGACCCCGCGTGGACCTTCAACTTCAAGGATGTCACCGGCGGCCTCGAAGGGATGGCCGTCCGCGTCCGCGAGGGCAGTGAGGGCACGATCGCGGTATTTCACGGGTCGGGGATCCCGGTCGAAGGCGCGACCGGCATCTGGGACCTCGATGCCGGCGACAACGACTGGGAGATCTACGGCATCGACGTTTCGACCCGCGCCATCACCCCCTCGGGGACGAGGATGGGCAGCGGGAGCTTCTACGAAGCCCACCTCGACGACCGATACTTCGTCTACTTGCCCGGCAACGACGCGACGCAAGTCTACGAGTATGTCGACGGGGCCTATGTTCCTCGCCTGAGCGCGCCGGGGTGGATGTCGCGACTGTTCCGCCTCCCGTAGGAACGGGCGCTCGGTTCACCCGGGTGGGCCTTGCAACGACGCAGGATCGGTGAAGACCTCCCACCGCGCGGTCACCCCCCCGAACGCAGCCGTGTAACGGGGGGAGGCACCGGACTCCGCCGTCACATCGCGGATCGCGATGTAGACGACCTGCGCCGGGTAGCGTCGCGCGACCTCACCGTAGACCTCCGGGTCGTGCTCCCCGGAGTCGCCCACGAGCGCGAAACGCCGCTGCGGGAAGCGGCTGATGTGCGCGGAGATCGTATCGATCTTACGCTGGCGGGTGCCCGAGAACACCTTGATCGCGCTGACCTCTTTGAGCCGCAGTGCCACGAGGTCGAAGCTCCCCGGAGGAAAGCCCGCCCCCACCAACATCTCCTGGAGTGGCTGCAAGAGCTGCCACGGGCTCGACGAAACGAAGTGCACGTGGCCACCGCGCGTGGCCGAGAGCCACGAACGGTAGCGTTCCGCCATGCCCGGGACGGCCACGAACGGCTCGAGGAACGTCTTGCGCATCAACGCGGTCTTGTCGCGCACATTGGAGATTTTGACGGTGTCGTCGATGTCCGAGATGATCGTGAGCCCCTCGGGCGCCACCAGGAAGACCTCGGCCGCGAAGGTTCGATCGTCGCTCGGTCGGGTCAGCGCCACGACCCGCACGGGCCCAGCGGGGAGCGTGCTCGGGAGCGTGGTCTCCCCTTCGAACAGGCCGTTGGCGCCCGAGGTCCCGAGCGCGACCACGCCATCGCCCACGGTCACCGAGAGGTTCTTTCCGCGCTCGTTGTCGTAGAGGAAACGTGAAACACGGTCCGCGAACACGGGCGACGCGGCGGCCTCGGGCCCGAGCATGGCGGTCAGGCCACGAGTGAAGACGGCGCGCCGCCACGAATCCAGCTCAGGCTCGAAGATCCAACCGCGCAACGGAACATGCCACGCGTCGGGACCCAGATGCGCGACCGTGGGAAACAGCACGACGTTTTCGTCGGTCTTGATCGGCGAGGCCACCCGCGCCCGAGCGACCTCCGCCGCGGGAGGCGACGCGCCTTCGGCCCCAGCCGCCGAGGCGGGCTTGATCGCAGCGAGCAACGTCAGGGGGAGAAGGCGTCGCACGAAGACGCGGGAAGGATAACACGGCGTTCACGGTGTCGAGGATCCTCAACGGCAGGGACGCAAATCAGCGCTCACCGAGCCAGGCCGAGATCTGGTCCCACAGAGGACGAGCTCGCTCCCGAAACGCGCCGAAGTGACCGAGGCTGCGGAGCCCGAGGTCCTTCGGTTTGATGTGGCGCCGCTCCACGTTGGGATAGGCGGACATCATGGCGTCCACAGAACGCGCCGTCCCCCAATTGTCATCGTCGACACTGTACGCGAGGACGGGAGCGCGAAAGCTCGCGTACCGATGTAAGGGCAAGCTCGCATCGCCGAGCAGGTATCGCGGATCCCGGCACCACCGTGACCATTCGAGCGCGACGCCCTTGGGAATGTCCTCGCCGCGCGCCAGACGGCTCCACGGGAAATACCCGAGCACCGACGCGACGACCGGCAACGTGACGTACGCGTGAAGGGCCACGAGAGCCCGCTGCGAGCCACCTTGGACGCGCCAATACCCGCTCTGCGAGCACACGGCGACCATGGCTTCGACCGCATCCGGATTGTCGATGAGGCCCGCCAACTGGCCACCCGCCGAGTGGCCGACCAGAAACACGCGTCTTCCTTGGCCACCGCCCACGATCCACTCGATCATCGAAGGCAAGTCGACGAGCCCCCACTGCGAAAACGTGGCCTGATACCCACGCAGGGACGCCGGGCGCGAATCCCCGACGCCCCGGTAGTCATACGTGACGACGGCATAGCCACGCTCGGCGAGATCACGCGCAAACCGAGCATAGTAGCGGCGCGAGACCGCGGTCGCCGAGGAGATCAGCACCCATCTACTCGCGCCGCGGTCTCCAAAGCAGGTCGCCGTCAACCGTGCCCCGTCGCGAGCGAGCACGGTGACGTCTTCGGTGATCACGTGCGCGTCCGTCACGGCAGAGGGATGGGATAGCCCGTGACGCCGACGTCCATGCGGTACAAGCCGCCGTTGGTGGGGTTGGTGACGAAGAGGCTCTCGTTGTAGGTCTCGTCGTCGAACCCAAAACCGAACTTGGCGTTCGAACAACCCACGCCGAACGCACCGTCCGCGGCCAGGCTCGTGACCGTGCCGTCGACCGCGGTACCGTCGTCAGCGAGCAGGATGCGCTTGACCCTACAAGCGGCGCCGTCGGGTTGGTCCACGACGTAGAGGTGACCGCACGAATCCATCGTGACGCCGTCCCACCGCGCGCCCGCGTCCGTATCGGAGGCGATGAGCTCGGGCGTCCCCGCGACACCTTGGGCGTCGACGGTCGCGGTGTAGATATCCGCGGTGGAGTAGTTGGACCAGTAGAGCCGACCTCGCGCTTCGTCGAGGAAGATCCCGTTGGGTTCGACCACTTGGTCTTCGGCGCCCGCGAGGATGGGAGTCGCGACAGGTGCCTCCGCCGCGACATCCGTGATGCGGACGATCGCATCGTTGCCGAACAGCGTGACCCAAACCGCCCCCGCATCGTCGACGTAGATGCCGTTCGAGGTGGGCTGGGGGGAAACCTGGTCGGGGTCCGCCGCGCCTCCGGCGGGAACTCGGTAGACGCCAGCATTCCCCGTGACCGCCATGATCGTATCTCCTGAAGGGCTGACCGCGAGCCCAAGGATGGCCTGCGGCAGGTCCGGGAAGCCCGGCACCAATCCCAGGGAACCACCATCGCCATCAACCGCGGTGAGGAACCGCATGCCCTCCGTCCGCGCTCCGATGATCGTTCCGTCACCGCGCATCGCGATGTCTTCGTTGTCGCCCATGGAGAACGGAGTCCCGAGAGCCATCACGGCGAGCGGGGGCTCCGGGAGTCCATCGCACCCGCCCACGGCGGTATCGGAGCCCGTATCGCTGCTGCTGACCTCGGCGCCGCCATCCGAGGATTCCGCAGCGCTGGTGCTCGTACTCGTCGAGGTCGAGGTCGTGCCGGCATCCGTGGTGTCGCTTCCGGTCTCCTCGAGTCCTCCCGTGGAGCTTTCGTCACCCGTGGTCGTGCTGGTCGTGCCCGTGGTGCTGGTCGAGGTCGTACCCGTCCCGGTCGTCGTCGTACCGGTGGTCGTGCCCCCGAACGCGTCGCCTTCGAGCGCATAGAACATCGCGAGCTCGTCGTCGCTGGCGGTCACCAGTTGATTGAGCTCGTCGATGCGCGTGGTGGGCACGGCGAGCCAATGCCCCACGCCGGCCTGGTAGTCGGCGGCTCGGATTTTGACGATCGAGGGGTTGTTGGGCAGCGTGTAGCGGTAGCCCACACTCGAGGGCACGGCGAGGATCATGGTGGGTGAGACGCGGTACGCAGGACCCTCCACGAGCGGGGGCCCATCGGGCGGTCGCGCAGCCGGACGGATGCAGACCTCCTGGTCGGATTGCAGCGCACCGGGACGCAACGCGATGGTGAGCACGCTGTCGGCCGAGGTCACCGTTCCACCCTGTGTCCCGATGTTCTCGCAGACCACCTCCGTTTCATCGTCAGGCGGGGGATTGCAACCGGCGAGGGTCGTCAAAATGGCCAGCAAAGAGCAAGGAAGCGCCGTTCTTCGCACGAGGCGAACGTACCAGCTCGAGGGCTCGACCACGAGCCCGACGGCAGGGGTTTGCGCCGGTTCCTTCGTCTCTCACCAAGAGCAAAATGACGAGTTCGCGGGTGAACACACCGAAGCGACAAACGGTCCGCGACCAGCGCCCACGGGGGATTGGCGGAGTCTGGTGGGAGGTCCCCTTCCGATCCGGAGGTTTTTCGTCCCTGGCTAGACAGATTGGTCGGGCGTGTGCGCTACTTTGCCGCTATGGCCGAGACCATCGTCAACACGACCGATGCCACGTTCGAATCCGAGGTCCTCTCCTGCGAGGTCCCCGTCCTCGTCGACTTCTGGGCGACCTGGTGCGGCCCCTGCAAGGCGATCGCCCCCCACGTCGAATCGGTCGCGCTGGATTTCGCGGGCAAGGTGAAGGTCGTGAAGATGGACATCGACAACAACCCGCAGACCCCAGCGAAGTTCGGGATCCGCAGCATCCCCACCCTCATGGTGTTCAAGGGCGGGCAGATGGTCGATCAGCTCGTGGGCAACCCGGGCAGCAAGACGCGGATCAGCGACCTCGTCGGACGCCACGTCTAAGGCTGCAAGCGGGCGCCGGTCCGAGGCCGCCGCGGACCGGAGCGGCCCTCAGGGCGACGCCGCTTCGGCGTCGTGGCCCGCATGCCAGCGCTTCATCTTGCGCTTGATCATCTCCTTCTTCACGGCGCCGACGAGATCCACGAGCAAGCGCCCGGTCAGATGATCGTGCTCGTGCTGGAGCGCGCGACCCAAGAGACCTTCACCCTCGATCTCGAACGTCTCGCCGGCGAGATTCAAGGCGCGAACCTTGACCCAGCGGGGCCGTTTCACGTCGACGAACACCCCGGGGAAACTCAGGCAGCCCTCTTCGCCGAGCGTGAGGCCCTTTCCGGTCTCGACGATCTCGGGATTGATGAAGACGACGGGTGGCGTGTCGTCGTCCCCTCCAGCGACCTTGCCGTCGATGAGGAAGATCTGCTCCAAGCGGCCGACTTGAATGGCGGCAATTCCTGCGCCATTCAGCGCGTACATCGTGTCCGTCAAGTCGGCGACGAGCTTGCGAATGTCTTCATCCACGGTAGCGACGGGCACAGTCGGCTCGCGGAGCCGCGGATCGGGGAACTTGACGACATCGAGAACAGCCATGGGCGTGGTTGGGAGGGTAGCTCGCACGGCTTCCCCGTGCTAGCAGAGCCTCTCGACACCCGATGAGCGCCTCCGACACGCAGATCCGCACCGCCCTCGCCGCCGTTTCGGACCCCGCCACCGGGCAAGGCATCGTCGCTTCGGGGCAGCTGCGTGAGGTCGAGGTCCAGCCCCAAGGTCACGCCGTCCTCGAGGTGGATCTCATTTCACCGGGGTTCCCGCTGCGCGATGCCCTGGAGCGCGACATCCGCGGCGCGCTCGCCGGGCTTCGGCTCCCCTCTCTGGAGATCCGCTACGGACTCCGCGTCCCTCGGAAGCCTCCCCGCAAAGACCAGAACCGCTTGCCCACGGTCAAGAACGTGATCGCGGTCGCGGCAGGCAAAGGTGGCGTCGGGAAGAGCACCGTGAGCGTCAACCTGGCCTTGGCGCTGCGGCAACTGGGCGCCAACGTCGGGATCCTGGACGCCGACATCTACGGCCCCAGCATCCCCAAGATGCTCGGCCAAGCGGAACGCGAACCGCAGACGGGAGCCGGAGGCAGCGGCATCGAGCCTGCGGTCTATCGCGGGATGCCCGTGATGAGCGTCGAGTACTTCGTACAACCCGGGCAAGCCGTCATTTGGCGCGGCCCGATGATCCACAAGCTGCTCACGCAGTTCTTGGAGGACGTGCGTTGGGGCGACCTCGACTACCTCGTCGTGGACCTCCCCCCCGGGACGGGCGACGCCCAACTCTCGCTGTGCCAGCTGATCCCCATCACCGGCTCGGTCATCGTGACGACCCCTCAGGAGATCGCACTCATCGACGTCCGCAAGGCCGTCAACATGTTCAACAAGCTCGAGGTCCCAATCCTCGGGGTCGCCGAGAACATGAGCCACTATCGCTGCCCAGCGTGTGGACACCACGCAGAGATCTTCGGCGTCGGCGGAGGCGATCGTCTGGCTCAAGAGTTCGGCGTCGAAGTCCTCGGGCGGATCCCCATCGAACCCGCCATCGCCTACGGCGGAGAATCGGGTCGCCCCATCGTCGAGACCGCCCCCGAGACCGATCACGCCCAAGCCCTGGTCGCCCTCGCCGTCCGAGCCGCCCTAGAAACCAGCAAGCGCAGCGCCACCGGCCCCAAACGCAGCTCCCTCCTCCGCACCATCGATTAGCCGCAGCTCCAGGAGCACCCCCTGCACCGCAGCTCCAGGAGCAACCCCTGCACCGCAGCTCCAGGAGCAACCCCTGCACCGCAGCTCCAGGAGCAACCCCTCCTGCACCGCAGCTCCAGGAGCAACCCCTCCTGCACCGCAGCTCCAGGAGCAACCCCTCCTGCACCGCAGCTCCAGGAGCAACCCCTCCTGCATCGCAGCTCCAGGAGCAACCCCTCCTGCACCGCAG
>Ga0315910_10004724_pt1 | contig 11325 bp, 13 predicted proteins | sample EdamamesoilMG_FD_204470 | JGI IMG/M metagenome (GOLD analysis project Ga0315910, IMG submission 204470) | Garden soil microbial communities collected in Santa Monica, California, United States - Edamame soil | ecosystem: Environmental > Terrestrial > Soil > Garden | place: USA: California...
CAGTTCCCTAACCTGTTTGCCTAAACTTCTTTTCCATCCGCGCGTTTATCGCTTAACTTGCACCGGATTTATTGTTTATGAAAACTGGCGTTTTACTCATTAACCTGGGCACACCCGATAGTCCTTCCGTAGGTGATGTGCGCTCTTACCTTTCACAATTTTTAAACGACCCGCGTGTAATCGATATCCCGTGGCTGTCGCGAAAGTTATTGGTGAACCTGATCATTGTTCCGTTTCGCGCTCCTAAGTCAGCAAAGGTGTATCAGAAACTCTGGACCGATAAAGGTTCTCCTCTTCTGTATTATAGTAATCGTGTAAAGGAGCTGCTGCAAAAAGAGTTGCGTGACGATTACACTGTGCACCTGGCCATGCGGTATAAAAATCCATCCATTCCGGATGTGATGGAAGAAATGCGAAAGCAAAATTATGCAAGGATTATTGTGCTGCCAATGTTTCCACAATACGCTTCTGCTTCCACAGGTTCAGCCCACGATGAAGTGATGCGGGTGCTCCGCACCTGGTGGGTGATCCCTGATTTAAAGTTCATTAGTCAGTATTATGATCATCCTACTTTTATTGATGGATTGGTAGCACGGGGCAAGCAATATAATCTCCAGGAGTACGATCATATCCTGTTTTCGTATCATGGCCTTCCGGTGCGGCAGGTGGATAAAGTCTATGTAAATGATAAATGTTCCGATCACAATTGCGAGGACGAAATTACGGAGGAGAATAAGTTCTGTTATAAAGCCACCTGTTACGCAACTACTCGGCTGCTGGCGCAACGCTTAAATATCGCAAAGGAGCACTATACCGTTTGTTTTCAATCGCGATTGGATAAGGAATGGCTTGAGCCGTTTTCCGATAAGGCAGTAGAAGAATGTGCGAAGAAGGGCATGAAAAAAATTCTGGTCTTCTCACCTGCGTTTACAGCCGATTGCCTTGAAACAATTATAGAGATTGGTGAAGAGTATCAGGAAATTTTCAAGGAGCACGGAGGCGATAAAGTTCAATTAGTGGAAAGCCTGAACGATCATCCGCTGTGGATTTCGTGCCTTAAGGAGTTGGTACTGGAGAATGAATAAAAAAGGACGGGGCTCCAGAAGAACCCCGTCCAACCCCTAACCTTCGCTTACCTTACGAAGTTGAGTAAAAGTAAAATCTTCCGGAGTTCGGCAATATGATTTCCATCATATCGGCTGCATGAGGTTTGTCACCCATGCTTTAGGATGCTGATATTTTCATCACAGCATCGACAAGCCGGTCAAGGTCTTTGGTGGAAGTATAAACATGCGGAGTAACGCGAACGCCACTGATGTTTTCCCATTTGATGGCCACGGTATGAATTTGATATTCAGTCATCAATTTCAAGGTAATTGCTTCGGGCTCCATTCCATCAATGGAAAAGTTTCCAAGCGCACACGCAAATTCCGGTTTGAGCGAAACGTTCAGTTTGACACGCGGGTTCTTCACCACTTTTTCGCACCAGTAATTTTTTAGAAAGTGCAGGCGTTCAGCTTTGCGTTTACTGCCGATCGCGTTATGAAAATCTATCGCCTGCGCAGTGGCTTGTTCGGTGGCGAAGGAGCGTGTGCCGAGCGCTTCAAATTTTTTGATGTCATCGCTTTGCGGCTTGTCGATGGGAAAGAGTGGCCACAGACCGGCAATGTTTTCTTTCTTTACATAAAGCATGCCGGTTCCAAACGGTGCGCACAGCCATTTGTGTAAACTGGTGCCATAGTAATCCGGGTTGAAGTCAGGTAGCTTAAAGTCCATGTGTGCGAAAGTATGTGCGCCATCAACGATGGAAATGATGCCACGCTTTCGGGCTTCATCGCATAATTTTTTCACAGGCATTATCTGGCCTGTCCAGTTGATCATGTGTGTAATGTGCCAGATTTTTGTTTTGGAATTGGTAGCCCCGATAAAGGCTTTTACAATAGCATCATCATTTTCGATGGGCAGGTTGAAACTTAGCCACTGAATTTTTATTCCATCGCGTAGCTCTTTTTGTTTCCATGCGTGAATCATGTTGGGATAGTCCTGTTTGGTCATGATGATTTCATCGCCTTTGCTCAGGCTTAGTCCCCAGGTAACGGTGCCCAGCGCTTCGGTAGCATTCCGGTTGATGGCGATTTCTTGTGGCGAGGTGCCGGCAAGATCGGCCAGCTTTCTTCGCAGTGATTCGCGCCCCTTGTCCAGAATCTGCCACATGTAATGACTGGGAGCTTCGTTGCTCAGATGATAGTAGCGATCAACTGCATCTTGTACTACTTTGGGTTGTGGACTCACTCCGCCATTGTTCAGATTCAAGATGGTGGAGGAAACGGTGTAGGCTTGCGCTATGCGCGACCAGAGTTCATCATCGTTGGCAGCATCAAAGGGAGAAAGCGTGTTGAGTGAACGCAACGCATCTGCGATGTTTTCAGATCTCGCCTGTATACTCAGCGGGGTAAGCGATAAAGCACCGGCTACGCCAACAGATTTTTGTAGAAAGTTTCTGCGACTGCTCATACGGATAAGGTTAATGAAATGGAAGGTAATCAAATTCCGAATGACGCAGCGATCTTTTTTGATCAAGCACTATTCTTCTTCCATGTCTTTCAATTCAATCTCAAGCGCTTTGGTGCTGATGTAAATTTCAATCAGCGACAACGCCAGCGAGAGCAATAGAAACACCAGGCTCATTCCAAAGATGCCAATACCCCAGCCGGTGTAGTTCAGGAAGAATGAGAGCATGCTTAGCACACACAGGAAAAAACTCATAATGCCGCTCGCTTGCATTTGCTTGACCAGGAGCAACCGCTTCTTCAGGTTCTTGATTTGCGCTTTAATTACCTCTTGTTCGGTTTGAACAGTTTTATACTTGGCATGAAGGTTTCGGATTAGCGTGGCCAGTCCCAGAAACCGGTTGGTATAGGCCAGCATCAGCAAGGTAATAGCTGGAAAAAGAAGAGCGGGAGTGTTGAGTGAGATATCCATAATTATTTATTCTACCCGTTGAAGCGTGCGAAGAGATTTTGAAAGCCAGCCCGTTACACTTACAACACCGATGGTTAGGAATCCTCCCAGAACCACAGCGGGTACTGTTCCGAGTAAACGAGCCGCCAAGCCTGATTCGAACATGCCAATTTCGTTTGACGATCCAATGAAAATGTTATTTACGGCTGAGACTCTTCCCTTCATATTTTCAGGCGTTAATGTTTGAAGAAGGGTGCCGCGAATGATCACGCTAACACAATCAAATACACCACTCATTACCAGCACCAGCATCGAGATCCAAAAATTGGTGGATAGCCCGAAGAGAATCATGCACACCCCAAATCCCATGACACAGTAAAGTAAAATCTTTCCCATATTTTTCTGAATGGGGCGGTGAACAAGATAGAGTGCCATCACCAAGGCGCCTACACCCGGAGCGGCTCGCAGAAATCCCAATCCAATTTTTCCAACATGCAAAATTTCATCTGCAAAAATAGGAAGTAAGGCAACAGCACCGCCAAACAGTACAGCGAAGAGATCGAGTGAGATGGCGCTGAGTACGATTTTGTTGTGAAAGACGAAGCGCAAGCCTGCTTTTATTTTTGCGTACACACTTTCCTCCTGTGTTGATGGCGGTACTGCCCGTGGAGCAACGGACAACGCAAGAAATAATCCCGCCAGTACGAGGGCAACATCCGTAACATAAGCCACGGAAATTCCGAATAGTCCGTAAAGTAACCCACCGATGGGTGGCCCTGCGATGGAAGCTGTCTCCCACAACGTGCTATTCCAAGTAATGGCGTTTGGATATAGGTCGCGCGGAACCAACTGTGGCATGAACGAGAAATTAGCCGGTGTTAGAAATCCACGGGCAATACCGCTGATGAATATCACTACGTAGATTGGAGCCACACCATACAGCACAAAGAAAGCCTCCGGTTGAAAGGTGAAGCCGAGTAATAGACCGGAGCAAAGTAAAAGCGTACTGATGCACGTGATGATAATTTTTTTTCGTGGCATGATGTCGGCAAGGTGGCCGGCATACAAGGAGACAGTAATAGAAGGAAGGGCTTCGGCCAGGCCGATAAGCCCCAGCGACAAAGGATCTTTTGTTATCTCATAGACTTGCCAGGCTACAATCACAGCCTGCATTTGGATGGCGAGTGTTACACAAAAGCGTGCAGCGATGAAAAACCGATAGTCACGAATTCGAAGTGCAGCGTAGGGATCGGGTTTGCTCATGCAGGCAATAAAAGTTTTTCAACAGCATCAATGGCCAGTCGTCTGCGTTGCTCGCGTTCGCCTTTGATTTCAATAAACGGTACCGATTGATTTGTTAGTTCCTTTACGTAAAGCTGGTAAAGCTCTTCACGCTTGTTTGGATGCTCGCGCTGCGGGTCTTCCTGCCAGGGGATATCAACATAGGTAAGTAAATACAGATCGTAAGGCCGGGCTGCAATTTGTTTTAGTATTTCTGCATGGCAGTTTCCAAACTTGAACTCACTCCAGATTTTGATAACATAAAGATTGGTATCGCAGATGAGGAGCTTGTTTGCATCGCGTATCCATTCATCTTCCAGTCGCAGTTGACCGTGTGCAATGGTGAGCAGATCGTCCTGGTTATAAGGACGCACCAAATTGTCGATGTAATTGCGGGCATACTCTGGCACCCACTCGGTTTTAAAATGCCCGGCCAGAAATTTTGACAGTTCAGACTTGCCCGTACACTCCGGGCCAATCACAACTACTTTCTTTACAGCGGGTAATTCAAACGCGTTCATAAGACGAAAATCGTTTATATTTCTTTAATATTCGAACGAATTTATATTTCAAAACTGACGAATAGTGTGAAGAGACGGTTAGCGTTAAAGCAATTAGGAGTGGGTGTATCGGCAAGTCTGGTGCTGCCTGCATGGTTGGCTGCGTGCGATAAGGAAGACCCCAAACCAGAAATCGAATACGATGGTACCGTTGTCATTGTCGGTGCCGGAGCGGCTGGCTTGTATGCGGCCGATATACTTCGAAGCAAAGGAATTAAAGTAAAAGTGTTAGAGGCATCGAACCGTGTGGGTGGACGCATTCGCACGCTCAAGAAGTTTGAGCAACCTACTGCTTCACTTTTATTTGATCCGGAAAATTTTCCAAACAGTGATTTTCCAACCGAGCTTGGAGCCGAGCGTGTAATCGGCACTAACGGGGCATGGGGAAGTATTATCAGTCAGTTGGGTGTTCCATCGGTTGAGTACACCGCGTTAGCCTCTGATAATTATTTTATTGATGGAAGCTTTGTGTCATCCGTTGATGCGGCAACCAATCCGGATTTTGTAGCCGCACAGAATTTTTACACCAATCTTTCAACCTTCACATCCAGTAGTGGCTCGGTGCAGCAAACAATTCAGGCACAAGGTATTGATGCCTCCATGTATGCCGTATTGAATTCGTGGATTGGTAATTCTTATGGAACCTCCAATGATCGGTTAGGCATGAAGGCACTTGCTGAAGGAATAGCGTTACTAACCCGAAACCAGCAGGGGTTGATTTTGAAAAGCAACCCAATGGAAGATGTGCTGGAGTCGAAGTTTAACAATGTGATGCCCATGGTGGAATTGAACACTGTTGTGAGAAGCATTACCTATTCAGGCGACAAGATTATTGTTGCTGGTGAAAAGAAGTTGGCGGGAGGAACAGAAGTATTTTCGTATGAAGTAGATAAAGTAATTGTAGCCACGCCTGTTTCGGTACTGAAAGCAGGAGCAATTGCATTTGAACCTGCGCTGCCAGCAATCAAAACCACCGCGTTATCGCGCATGGCAATGGAAGCTTCTGTTCGTGTAGTATTGGAGTTCAGAAAGAATTTCTGGGGAACAGAAAGTGGATTCTTGTACGGAGGTGTACAGGGGCCTGAATACTTCAATGCCGGCATTGGCCGAAGCGAATACTACAAGACGCTGAACGTAACCGTTAATGGACCAAAGGCAGAAGAGATGTCTGCATTGGGTGTTGATATGGTTCCGGTCTTGCTCGAAGAGTTGGATTCTGTTTTTGATGGTCAGGCGTCTTCGCATGTACGCAAAGACGAAAGCGACAAGATCATTGCTGTGATCATGGATTGGTCGAAGGAAGAATACATCAACGGTGGAAATGCGTACTTGAAATCTTCGGGCACAAACCAGGATAGAATTGATCTGGCAGTCCCCATCGATGCAAAAGTATTTTTCGCAGGCGAGGCAACCGATGTTAACGGAGAGTTTGCTACCGTTAATGGGGCGTTACTATCCGGTGAACGCTCAGCACAGGAAGTAATTGATTCGATCCTGAATCCGTAGAAGATTTAATTCAACAACATTTTAAACAAGGTGCTCAATCTGTTCTTCAGATTTCTGCGATCAACAATGAAATCGAGGAAGCCGTGATCCAACACAAACTCGGCACTCTGAAAACCTTTTGGTAAATCTTTGCCAATCGTTTCGCGAATTACGCGCGGGCCTGCAAAGCCAATCAGTGATCCGGGTTCAGCAATATTGAAATCACCCAGCATGGCGTACGAAGCGGTAACACCACCTGTGGTTGGATCGGTTAACAACGAAACGTAAGGTACTTTGGCATTGTCGAGCTGTGCAATCTTGGCCGAAGTCTTGGCCATTTGCATCAAGGATAATCCAGCTTCCATCATGCGGGCCCCGCCCGAGCGGGAGATCATGATGAATGGTTTTTTGTTTTTCAAACTGTGGTCCATTGCGCGGGCAATCTTTTCACCCACTACAGACCCCATCGAACCGCCAATGAACGTAAAGTCCATGCAGGCAATGGTTACGTCAAGGCCATTCAGGTTGCCATAGGCAGTACGAACAGCATCTTTCAATCCTGATTTCTCCTGCGATTCTTTAATGCGTTTTGGATATGCCTTGGTGTCTTTGAATTTCAGCGGGTCAGCTGATTCCATGTCGACATCAAGCTCAGTGAATTTATTGTCGTCAAACAATACTTCGAAATACTCTTCTGATCCAATCCGCACGTGATAGTCTTCTTCCGGAACAACATAGGCGTTGTTCTTTAACTCACGGGTGTGAACAATTTTCCCGGCCGGTGATTTAAACCAAAGGCCATCGGGCACTTCGCGTTTCGATTCGGTGGGTGTAAGAATTCCTTTATCACTGCGTTTGAACCAAGACATAAGCAGAATATTAAGTGAAAAAATAAGCCGATGCATCAGTGATACATCGGCTTCTGATGAAGTTATTTTAGGCTACGTCAATCGACTTATCCAGGTATACATCCTGAACCGCGTTCAGAATTTCAACACCTTCTTTCAACGGACGCTGGAATGCTTTTCTTCCGGAGATCAAGCCCATACCACCCGCACGCTTGTTGATAACAGCTGTACGTACGGCATCGGCCAGGTCATTGCTTCCTTTGGATTCGCCACCGGAGTTGATCAATCCGGCACGGCCCATGAAGCAGTTCGCTACCTGGTAACGGCAAAGATCAATCGGGTGCTCGGAAGTTAATTCAGTATAAATTCTTTCGTCAAGTTTTCCATAGCTGCTTCCGCCTGTGTTAAGAGCTTTGTAACCACCATTGTTTTCAGCAAGCTTTTGTTTGATGATATCCGCCTGGATCGTAACGCCCAAGTGGTTGGCTTGACCGGTTAAGTCGGCCGATACGTGATAGTCAACACCGCCTTGTTTGAAGGCGTTGTTACGTGTGTAACACCAAAGGATAGTAGCCATGCCCAATTTGTGAGCTTCTTCAAATGCAGCAGCCACTTCCTGAATTTGACGCGTTGCATTATCAGAACCGAAGTAGATGGTAGCACCAACGGCCTGAGCACCTAAGTTCCAGGCATCCTTTACCGAGCCGAACATGATCTCGTCAGCTTTGTTGGGATAAGTAAGCAATTCGTTGTGGTTGATCTTTACGATAAACGGAATGCGGTGCGCATACTTTCTCGACATCATGGCCAGTACACCATACGTAGTAGCCACGCCATTGCAACCGCCTTCGATAGCCAGTTTCACAATATTTTCAGGGTCGAAGTAATCAGGATTCTTGGCGAACGAAGCACCTGCGCTATGTTCGATACCCTGATCGATCGGAAGAATCGACAGGAAGCCCGTGTTCGCAAGGCGACCGGTGCTGAATAATTGTTGCAAGCTTCTCAGAACCTGAGGCGTGCGGTTTGATTGAACAAAAATATCTTCAACAAAAGTTGGACTCGGTAAGTGAAGGCGGGATTTAGCGATTGTCTTACTCTGGTGTTTCAGCAGGTAGTCTGCATCTTTTCCCAGCAGGTCTACGATGTTTTTTGCCATGGTGAATTAAAGTCTGGTTTATGGTTTTTTAATGAGCGGTGACAAAGTTATTAATAATTTAATAGTATGCTAACCGGCTCAGATTTCGCGGTTTTCGCCCCTTTTCAATCGAAGTAGATTGTCAGGCAAATTAAGTGTGCGGATGGTATTTCTGGTACGAACCGGGTCGATCAGCCCTGCTGCACGCAAATGACTATCCAGCAAGCCTGCGGTATGTTTTGATGTCTGCCCGCTGTTAAAAGCTTCTGTAGAGGAGGAAACTTCAATTGCCCGGATGCGGGCAGGTGTCGGCATGTCTGAATGAGGGGAAAACAAAAAAGCCATTCCGTGGCATACGAAATGGCTTTTCTTTGGAATTTTAAACCCTTATACTTTTTCTTTGATACGGGCAGCTTTGCCTTGCTTACCTCTCAGGTAATACAGCTTAGCTCTGCGCACGCTACCTTCTTTTACAACATCAATCTTGTCGATAGATGGCGATACGATCGGAAAAATTCTTTCCACACCCACACCATTGGATACTTTACGCACGGTGAATGTTTCTCCGCTGCCAGTTCCTCTGCGTTGGATAACTGTACCCTGGAACTGCTGAACGCGCTCCTTGTTACCTTCCTTTATTTTTACGTGAACATTGATAGTATCACCAGGCTTGAAGCTTGGGAGTGATTCACGGACTTTCGCAAATTCCGATTCAACTAATTTAATTAAGTCTGCCATAACTCGATGGTTTTGAAAATGGACTGCAAATGTAGGGAAAGAATCCAGAAAACCAGCGGGCGATGCAGAAATAGTGTTCTGAAATTGCCATTTGGCTTAAATCCATGAATTTTCCTTTTGTTTAAGCTGCTTTTGACTTCCTTTAAAGCTCCTTCTTCCTCCAGTCTTTTTCCACTCTCTCTCCACTCTTCCTCCACTCCTGGTTCGGACAACCTTCGGTGAAGTACCGGTCAGTCCAGTAACTCCGGTCTTCGTGCCTTGGTTCGTGCAATGGATTCGTCCATCCGCCATTTTTCAATATTGGCCTGATGCCCGGACAGCAGTACATCCGGAACTTTCCAGCCTTTGTATTCAGCTGGCCGGGTGTAGACCGGAGGAGCGATTAAATCATCCTGAAAGGAGTCGCTCAGGGCCGAGGTTTCATCCGACAATACACCGGGAATTAGACGAACAACCGCATCGGCCACTACGGCTGCGGCCAGTTCACCACCGGATAGAACATAATCACCAATACTGATTTCGCGGGTAATCAGATGCTCACGAACACGCTCGTCAACACCCTTATAGTGGCCGCAAAGCATAATCAAATTGTTCTTCAGGCTGAGTTGATTAGCCAGCGATTGATTTAGCCGCTCGCCATCCGGACTCATGTAAATGATGTCATCGTACGTGCGCTGGTTTTTCAGATCGGTAATGCAGTTATCAATTGGTTCAATCATCATCACCATGCCGGCACCACCACCAAAAGCATAATCGTCAGTCGACTTATGTTTGCTGGTAGCGTATTGGCGGAGATCAATAATGTTAACCGTTACCAATCCTTTAGCCTGGGCGCGTTTTAAAATGGAATCCGAAAACGGACTTTCAATTAATCGGGGCAGGCAGGTAATGATGTCGATGTGCATAATCAAATATCCAAAAATCCTTCCGGAAGACTAACGGCAATCTTCTTCTTGGATTTGTTCACACTAGTAATAAACGGGCTATTCACCGGGATCAACACCTCACGTCCATCGTGAATCATCACCAGCAGACGGTTGGGGCCAGCATTAGTCACCTCTGTGATTTTTCCCAGCGATTTGCCTTCTTCATCGAACACTTCAAAGTTTACAATCTCATCATCATAAAATTCGCCACGACCGGATTTGGGTCGCTCAGCCTTGGGAAGATAGATAGCGCGTTTTGAAATCTTTTGGGCGGCTTCGGGGGTGCTAACATCTTCAAACTTTACAAAGGCTTTATCGCCCCGAACGGATATGTATTCCAGAAAGTGAGGAACAAGGCGGCCATCCAGTTCAAGGAACATGGCTTTGAGCTCGTCCAGGTTTTCGGGTGCGTCCAAATCAACCGCCATGGTAACCTCGCCTTTGAGACCATGCGGCTTTAATACCAGTCCGATTTTGTAGCAGGAATTTATATCCATAAGCTGTACACAAATAAAAATGCCAACGCTGTAACGCATTGGCATTTTTCTGAAAGTCTATTCTTGAATTAACCCTGAGTTTCCTCAGCAGCAGCTTCAGCGGCAGGAGCTTCGGCTTCACCTTCGGCAGGTGCAGCAACGGCTGCGGCTGCAGCAACTTCCGCCTTCTTGCGAATGGCTTCTGCGCGTGCTTCTTTAATTTTAGTTTCAGCTTCTTTACGCGCTTTCGCTTCAGCCTGCTTAGACTGCGTAAGTTTATCAGCCTGCGCGCCAATCTTGGCCTCTTTACTCTTCAGCCACTCAGCTAATTTTCCATCGGCTTGTTCTTGTGTGAGGGCACCCTTGATAACACCAATCTGAAGGTGCTTTTTCATCAGGATACCTCTGTATGAAAGCATGGCTTTCACGGTGTCGGAAGGTTGCGCACCGTTCATCACCCAATGGAAAGCGCGATCGTTATTCAGGTCGATCGTTGCCGGGGTGGTTAGCGGATTGTACGTTCCGATTTTCTCAATAAAGCGACCATCGCGTGGTGCTCTGGCATCTGCTACGACTACATCGTACATGGCCAGTTTCTTGCGGCCTCTGCGGGCCAATCTGATTTTAACCATCTTGTTTAAGTTGTGGGATCTCGTCCCGGTTAATTTTTAAAGACCGCAAAGATATAGGAATTTCCACAGTTGGCAATCAGACTACCGAAAGAAGCTTTAAATAATACGGTTTATTAAGTATTCGCCTACACGAGTTCGCAATTTTTTTAAATTAACCTGCTTTTCTACATTTGTTGGCTTTCCAAAAAAATCATGGATAATTATTCATACATCTCCAATGCAGACGTTGGTTATCTTGACCAACTCTACCAAAACTACAAGAAAGACCCTTCATCCGTTG
>Ga0315910_10004725_pt1 | contig 11323 bp, 13 predicted proteins | sample EdamamesoilMG_FD_204470 | JGI IMG/M metagenome (GOLD analysis project Ga0315910, IMG submission 204470) | Garden soil microbial communities collected in Santa Monica, California, United States - Edamame soil | ecosystem: Environmental > Terrestrial > Soil > Garden | place: USA: California...
GCAAGCCCGGAGAGCGCTCCCTAAAGTGACGCTCCGCCGCAGCAGAGCTGCCGTCTACAGACCTCCCCGTGTCCGAGCCGTCGATCGTCGAACCCTCCCGCAAGACGCCCGTCTGGGGCGACTATGAAGTCGTCGTGCTCGGCGGCGGCCCGGCGGGCATCACCGCGGCGCTCGCGGCGGGACAGAGCGGCCGCAAGACGATCCTGATCGAGGGCTACGGCTTTCTCGGCGGCGCGGGGACGGCGGCCGGCCTCTCGACCTTCTGCGGCCTGCACGCCGCGGTCTACGGCCAGCACGAGCAGGTCGTCCACGGCCTCTGCGACGACATCCTCGAGCGCCTGCGCGCGATGGACGGGCTGAATCCCCCGCATCTCTCGGTGCAGGACCGCATCCAGGCCCAGGCCTACGACATTTCCGCGTACAAGATCGCGGCCGACGAGCTTCTCGGCGCGGCGGGCGTCGAGATCCTGTTCCACGCGATCGGCGTCGGCTGCGCGATGGAAGGCGATGATCGCATCGCGGCGCTCTTCGTCGAGACGAAGTCGGGCCGCTTCGCGATCCGCGGCCGGATCTTCGTCGATGCCTCGGGCGACGGCGATCTCGCGGCCTGGGCGGGCGTGCCGTACGAAGTCGGCGACGGCGCCGGCAACATGCTCTATCCGACGACGATGTTCCGCATCAACGGCGTCGACCACAAGAAGGCCGGCGATGCCTGGAAGCTCGTGCCGAAACTCATGGAGGAAGCCGAGAAGACCGGCCGGCGTTTTCCGCGCAAGAAGCCGATCGTGCGGCCGCAGCGCAATCCCATCGAGTGGCGCGCCAATCTCACGCAGATCAGGACACCCGAGGGCCGCGCCGTCAACGGCATCGACGCGCGCGAGTTCAGCTACGGCGAGATCGAGGGGCGCCGGCAGTGCTGGGACGTGTTCGCCTTCATCAAGGAGGTCACGCCGGGCTTCGACCAGGCGTATATCGTCGAGATCGCGCCGCAGATCGGCATCCGCGAGACGCGACGCATCCACGGCGAGTATCAGTTGAGCCAGGACGACATCCTCGGCTGCCGCGATTTCGACGACACGATCGGCGTCAACGGCTGGCCCGTGGAGGCGCACGTCGCGGGCGACGTCAAGTTCCTCTTCGCCGAAAGGGACACGCGCGGCTTCAACCAGATCCCCTACCGCATCGTCGTGCCGCGCAAGGTCGAGAATCTCTTCGTCGCGGGGCGCTGCGCCTCGATGACGCACGAGGGACAGTCCTCGGCGCGGGTCACGGGCTCGTGCTTCGTCATGGGCCAGGCCGCGGGCACGGCGGCCGATCTCGCGCTCGCCGACAGCACGACGCCGCGGACCGTCGACGTCGCGAAGCTGCAGCGGCGTCTCGAGCGGGACGGCGCCTATCTGGGCCGCGACCGCTAGACCGCATCCAGAACCGCGCCCACACGACCGCCAACCGGAGACGAATCGCATGGGATTGATCCATTTCCTGCAGGGGCTGCCGCTCTGGCTTCTCGGCATCGTGCTGCTTGCCTGGCTGATCGCCACGACGTTTGCGGGCCTCTGGCTTTTCGGACGGCACGTGCTTCCGCGCCTGAACACCGATACCGCCGGAAACTTCCTCGTCGCGCCACTGATGCAATCCTCGCTCCTGCTCTACAGCCTGATCGCGGCATTGATCGCGGTCGGCGTCTGGACGCGCTTCTCCGACGTCTCGACGGCCGCCTCCGCCGAAGCGACGGCGATCACCACGCTCTGGCGCGACCTCGGCGCGTATCCGGAGCCGCTCGGCAGCGAGATGCGCGACATCGTGCGCGACTACACGGACCAGGTCATCAACGGCGCCTGGCCGCAGATGAGGCGCGGGGAGATCCCGACCGAAGGCGTCGAATGGATGAATCGCCTGCAGAGCCTGCTGTACTCGTTCGAGCCCTCGACCGAGGGGCAGAAGATCCTCCATGTCGAGACCGTCGGCGCGTTCAACGATCTCGTGCATGAGCGGCGCCAGCGCCTCGACGCGATGCAGGGCGGGCTCCCTGGCGTGCTCTGGTTCGTGCTGCTCGGCGGCGCGGTCGCCTGCATCACGCTCTGCCTGTTCTTCCATGCCGAAAACCGGCGGCTGCACGCGTGCATGCTGATTGGCCTCGACTGCTCTCTCTCCGTGGTGTTGCTCGTCATCTTTGCGCTCGACACACCGTTCTCGGGAGTCGTCAGCGTCGGGCCCGAGTCCTATCAGCTCATCTACGACCAGCACATGCTCGAGCGATGAGCGGAGACCGTCAGCGCGGCTGGGCCGATTACTGGAAGGCCGACTGCGCGGCGTCCTGCGAGCCCGAGAATCCGGCGACGGCGGCCGAGATCGCGCGGCTCTGGCAGGGCTGGCTCTCGGGGTTTCCCGATGGCGTCCGGATTCTCGACATCGCGACCGGCAACGGCATCGTGCTCGCGTACGCCGCCGGCGCCGCACGGGCGCGCGGCCGCCGCTTCGCGCTGACGGGCGTCGATCTCGCCGACATCGATCCGCCGCGCTACCTGCGGAGCCTCGACCCGGCATTGCGCGCTGCCAGCTTTCGCGGCGGCGTCGCAGCCGAAGCCCTGCCCTTCCCCGACTCGAGCTTCGATGTCGTCGTCTCGCAATACGGCCTCGAGTACGCCGACCTCGAGCGCGCGCTCGCCGAAGCCGCGCGCGTGCTCGTGCCGGGCGGCGCACTCGTCTGGCTCGCGCATGCGGACGGCAGCGAGATCGTGCGCCAGCATCGCGAGCAGGCGCTCGAGCTCGACTACCTGCTCGCTGCGGACGGACCCGTCGCTGCGATGCGCCGATTCGTCACGACCCTGGCTGGCGGCGGCGACGCGCACGTGGCGGCGACAACGCTCGACAGCGATCTCGCCCCGGCCGCCGAGTTCTGCCGCAAACATCCACCCGCCCCGATCGTGCGCGAGGTCCTCGACGGTTTCCGGTCACTGCGAACAAGCGCGCGAGGCGGCGCCGCGCTTGCCACCGCCCTCCCGGAAGCGGTGCGCCGGCTGCAATCCCATCGCGACCGCATCCTGAGCCTGCTCGACGCCGTGCTCACCACCGAACGCCTCGCCCGCGTCCGCACGATACTCGGCTCCTCACCCTGGACCGGTCTCGAGACCAACGAGATCCGCGTCGGCAGCTCCGGCAGCGCCATCGGCATCCGCATCGCCGCCCGCCGCATCGCAGGCACCTGAAGAAGAGACGGCGGTTTCTGTGCATTCCGGCGGGAATCGCTGATTGCGAACTCGGGACTCCCGCCGCGACGATCGGCCTTGAAAGACCTTAGACCGAGGGTATGATGGACGGTATGACGAAGTCCAAGATTGCCGTCACGCTGCCGCCCGAGCTTGTCGCCCAGGCGCGTCGCGCCGTGCGCCAGAAACGCGCGGAGAGCGTCAGCGCCTATGTCGCGGCCGCATTGGAGGAGAAGGCGAAAGTCGACCGACTGGCCGACATGCTGACCGAAATGCTCGCAGAAACCGGCGGGCCGATTACCGATCAGGAGCGTTTGGCCGCGGATGAGGCGCTGGGCGCAGATCCACGGGCCAGACGGCGGCAGGCGAAATGAGCGGCCTGACGCTCGACTCCGGAGCGTTGATTGCCTTTGAGCGCAACGAGCGCAGCGTCGTCGCCCTCGTGGCCCGTGCCCTGGAGCTCGACATTCGCCTCGCTGTACCAGCCGGTGTCGTGGGCCAGGCATGGCGCGACGGCCGCCGACAGGTCCGTCTCGCCCGCTTGCTCGGATCGAGCGTCACGGAAATCGAGCCCCTCGACGACCAGCGCGCCCGTGAAGCCGGGCAACTCTGCGGCGTCGCCGGCACCGCCGACGTCATCGACGCGTCGGTCGTCCTCTGCGCCCGCGCCCGCGGACACGGCGTGCTGACCGCCGACGTCGACGACATGCACCGCCTCGACCCCACCCTCCGCTGCATTCGCATCTGAAAAGGGTGTCAGACCCAATTTCCCTTGGATGGCGTTAGCGAATCCCGGTCACGGCTGCGGATGACAGGTGGGCGCTGGCTCAGACAGTCCTCGCGCGCCGAAGCGGCGCGCTGCGGAACTCGCCCTCGCCCACCTGTCATCCACAGCCGCGCCCGGGATGCCGGCGGCATCGCACGGAAAAAGGGGTCTGACACCTTTGGGCGCGGTTGAGGCATTATTCGGTCAACGGATAACGGCATGAGGGGGACCATGCGCATTGTCACCAGAGCATTGATCGTCGTCGGCAGCGTTCTCGCGGCCGCGGCGGTCCAGGCGCATCACGCGTTCGCCACGGAGTTCGACGCCGGGAAGCCGGTTGCGCTTCGGGGCAAGGTCACGAAGGTCGAGCTCATCAATCCGCACTCGTGGATCCACATCGAGGTCGTCGGCGAGGACGGCACGGCGACGGTCTGGATGATCGAGGGCGGGAGTCCCAACGCGCTCGTGCGGCGTGGCATCACGCGCGATTCGATTCCCGTCGGTGCCGAGCTCATCGTCAATGGCTACCAGGCGCGCGACGGAACGAACCGCGCCGTCGGGCGCGACCTGCTGTTCGCCGACGGCCGACCGCTCTTCTTCGAAGGCACGCGGGTGTCCGAGTGATGCGGATTTCCACCGCAGGATTCGTGCTCGTCGCCGCGGTGTTCTGCGGCGCGTGCGCCAGCGACGAGGCCGACGGCGATACCGTCGAATTTCCGCGCGCGGCAGGCGGCCAACCCGACCTCAGCGGCGTGTGGCAGGCGATCAATACCGCGCACTGGAATCTCGAGCCGCACGTTCCGGGATATCCCGTGCTGCTCGATCTCGGCGCGCAATTCGCCGTGCCGCCGGGACCGGGCGTCGTCGACGGTGGAGAGATTCCCTACCTGCCCGAGGCGCGTGCCGAACGCGACCGGCGCTTCGCCAACCGTCTGACCGAGGATCCCGAGGGCAAGTGCTATCTCGGCGGCGTACCTCGTTCGACTTATATGCCCTACCCGTTCCAGATCCTGCAGAACGAGGACGATATCCTCATCGTCTATCAATTCGCGACGGGCACGCGGCGATTGTTCGTCGACGGCACGGATCCGGCTCCGCTCGACAGCTGGATGGGCTGGTCGAATGCGCACTGGGAAGGCGACACGCTCGTCGTCGAGGTCACGGGCTTCAACGGCCAGACCTGGCTGGATCGCGCCGGCAACTACGCCAGCGCCGGCGCGAAAGTCACGGAGCGCTACACGCCGCTCGGGCCGGATCATCTGCAGTACGAGGCCACGATCGAGGACGCGAGCGTGTATTCGCGCCCCTGGACGATCCGCATGCCGCTCTACCGCATCGTCGACGAGGACTTCCGGCTGCTCGAATTCAAGTGCGAGCCCTTCGCCGAAGAGAAAGTCTACGGACATCTGCGCAAGCCCGGAACCGAATTCCCCGAGGAAGTGAGAAGCCAATGAAGCACTCCATGACTCGTCTGCATCGATCTTCCATTGCCGGCGCCGTGGCCTGCGTCCTGGCAGCCGCCGCGACCCTGCCTGCCGCCGCGCAAACATCGCCGACCGGCCCGCTCACGGCCTGGGGCGACCCCGACATTGCGGGCGTCTATGCGCTGTACACGACGGCGCCGCTCGAGCGGCCGGAACAGTTCGGCGAGCGCGAGTTCCTGACGGACGATGAGTTCGCCGAAATCGAGCGGCGCAGGCTCGAGCCGCGCGAGTTCAACTTCGAAAGCGATACGGAGCCCGGCACGGCCGGCGACGTCCACTACAACCTCGACCAGTTTGCGCTCGGCGCGAACGAGGGCGTGAACTCACCCAACCGCCGCACCTCGATCGTGACGATGCCGGCCAACGGCCGCATTCCCGCCGCGCTGCCTCAGGCTGCCGCGCGGCGCGAGGCGGCGACGGCGCGCACGCGCGGGCGCCAGTTCGACGGTCCGGAGTTCCGCTCCCTCACGGAGCGTTGCATCGTCTGGTCGCAGACCCTGCCGCCGTTGCTGCCGGGCGGCTACAACAGCAATCTGCAGATCTTCCAGAGCCCGGGCTATGTGCTGATCCAGGGCGAGATGGGCGACCCGCGCGTGATCCCGACGGACGGCCGCGCGCTGCCGGAGAATCTCCTGCCGCAGTGGAACGGGACCTCGGTCGGCCACTGGGAAGGCGATACGCTCGTCGTCGAGACGGCGGGCTTCCGTCCGGAAAACGCCTGGCGCGGTTCGTCGGACCAGCTGCGCGTGACCGAGCGCTTCACGCGCGTCGACGAGGACACCATCGAGTACGCGTTCACCGTCGTCGATCCCGAGACCTGGGCCGAGCCCTGGGGCGGCGTTTTCCCGATCACCGAGATGGACAGCGTGCTCTTCGAGTACGCCTGCACCGAAGGCAATTACGGCATGGCGAATATCCTCTCCGGCGAGCGGGCGCGCGAGCGCGAGGCCGCCGCGGGGCAGTAGTCCGGGGCAGAGCGGCATGACGCATCGCTAGGATCGTCAAAGTCCCCTGCCGCATGCGCCGAGCCTGGCTCCTCCTCGCCTTCGCATTAGCCACCGGGGCGAGCCTCGGCCAGACGTCGAGCGACATCGAGGCCGCTCGCGCCCAATTCCGCCTGGCCTACGCGCTCGCGCGAGCGGGAATCACGACCGCGGCAGCCGATAGCGCGTCGCTGCGCGAATACCCCATCTACCCGTATCTCGAGGCATCGCGACTCGGGCGCGCGCTCGACGATTCCGTCCGCGCCTGGACCGAGGACGACGCTGCCGTCGAGACCTTCCTCGCGCAGCACGATGGCGAGCCCGTCAGCGTGAACTTGCGCGTCGCCTGGCTCCAGAGCCTCGCGACGCGCGACCTCTGGCCAGAGTACCGGGAGCATTATCGTGCCGAGGTCGCCGACACGGGACTTCGTTGCCGCCATCTCATCGCGCGGATCGAGCTTGGGGACACCGACGGCATCGCCGCACCCCTGCTCGAGGAATGGCTCACGCCATTCCAGCTGCCCGACGCGTGCGAGCCGGTATTCCGCTGGGCGCGCAACAACGGCTTGCTCGACGAGGCCGCGACCGAGTCGCGCGTGCGCCTGCTGCTCGAGAACGCTGAAACGGGGTTCGCGAGAATCATTGCCCAGCGACTGCCCGCCGATCGCATGCGCCCTCTCCTCGCCTGGGCCGATCTCATCGAGCGGCCGCGGCAATCGATCGCGGCGCATCTGGCGGGGCCCGCCTGGCCCATCGACGCGGACATGCTGCACGCCGGCTGGTCGCGGCTCGCGCGCGACGACCCCGATGCCGCGCTCGCGATGGCGGACGATCTGCTGCAATCCGATCTCGTCGCGGCCGACCGCGCCGGACGCTTCGCCCTCGCCCTCGCGCTCGGTCTCGCCTGGGACCGCCGTCCCGAGACCCTCGATGCCTTCGAGCGCGTCCCCGCGGCCGAGCTCGACGACTACGCGCTCGGCTGGAAGGCGCGCGCCGCGCTATGGGCCGGCGATGCATCGGTTGCGCGCGACGCCATCGCGGCGATGTCGCCGGCAACGCAGGCGACAGCGCAGTGGCGCTACTGGAACGCGCGCGTCACCGAGAGCAACAATGTCCGCGAGAGCCTCTACAGCGCCCTGCTTCCGGATGACAACTATTTCGCCGCCGCCGCAGCGGCGGCGCTTCACGAACGCCCCGCGATCCATCCCATGGCACTTGCCACCGACCCCGCGACGATCGCGAGGCTCGCTGCGCTGCCGGGATTGATCCGCGCGCGCGAGCTTCGAGTCGTCGACCTGCCGATTGCCGCCCAGCGCGAATGGCGCACCGTATACGAGACGCTCGATCCGCGGGAGCGCGAGCAGACCGTTCACTTCGCCTCCAACCTCGGCTGGCACGACGTCGCCATCGCCACGGCGACCGAGCTTGGCATCTATTTCGATTACGCCCTGCTCTACCCGCGGCCCTTCGATGAGGCCGTCGCGCGCGCGGCCGACGAGTTCGGGATCGAGCCCGCCCTGATCTATGCGGTCATGCGGCAGGAAAGCCTCTATCGGGCCGACGCCGAATCCGCGGCCGGGGCACTCGGCCTCATGCAGCTGCAGCGCGGCACGGCGCGCGAGGTCAGCCGAGAGCTCGGCATCCTCACGCCCGGCGGCCTCGATCCGCTCGTTCCTGCCGACGGCATCCGCCTCGGCACGGCCCGCCTCGCGAGCCTCCTCGAGCGCTACGACGGGCGCATCGTGCCCGCGCTCGCGGCTTACAACGCGGGGCCCGCCGCCGTCGATCGCTGGCTGCCCGAGGAGCCGATCGCGGGCGATGCCTGGCTCGAAAACGTGCCCTTCAACGAAACACGCGAATACGTGCGGCGCGTCCTCTGGCACAGCGTCGTGTTCGCCTCGCTGGAGGGCGAGCGGGTCGATGCCCGCGATTGGCTCAGGGACATCGTCCGCCCCTGAGTCCTTACTTTCCTTAACCTTATTGCCCCTGCCATGGGCCATTGCTAGGATCGGCCAGCAACAGCAATCCAGAGAGGGGTAGCGGACATGAGGATCTCAGTCTTACGGATGCTCGCGGTCGGCGGGTGTCTGCTGGCGGGCGTTGAAATCCAGGCCCATCATGCCGTCGCCGGCGTATACGACCTCAACCAGGAGATCGTCCTCCAGGGCAAGCTGGTCGAAGTCAACATCCGCAACCCGCACTCGAATCTGGTGCTCGCCGTCCCGAACGCCGACGGCACGTCGACGGACTGGGTGCTGACCACCGCATCCGTCCAGACCCTGGCGCGGTCGGGAATCAATCGCTCCTCGCTCAAGGCCGGTGACAGCCTCACGATCACCGCGCTTCCGGCCCGCAACGGCAATCCGGCGGGGTTCATCCGGAACCTGCAGCTGAGCGACCGCGAGATTCAGCTCGAAATCGAGTAGCAGATTTTCAGCCAGCCCAAGACTGGCACGAGGGGGAGTTGGTGAAGCGTTTCGGACGAGTTCTTGCGACCTGCGCGCTCGCGGCAGTCGCCATCACTGGCGCATCGATCGCCGATGCACAAGGCCAGGGTCAGGGCGGGCAAGGCGCCCAGGCAGGCCGCGGCGGTGCTGGCGGCGGCGGTCGTGGCGGTGGCGGCGGCTTCGGCCGCGGTGGCTCGCCCTTTACGCCCGAGGCCGGCGCCAGGGATCTCAAGTCAGTCCTGTTCAACTGGACCTGGCACATGGGCATGCTGCGCGGCGAGGCCGAGCCCGAGCTCATCGGCACGCTCGAATACCGTGCCGAGGGCACGATCCAGGTCGATGGACGGGACTGCGAGATTACCGAATACGTCGAAGCCGAACCTGGCGTTCTCGGCAAGTCGGGCTATCGCATCAGCGCCAACTACCAGAGTGAAGGCTTCCGGATTCCGATTGAATGCACCCTGCCGAACGGGGACACGTACTCGAACGTCGAAACCCTGAGCGGCAACTACGTCTGGGACGAGGACATCCCAGGCGCTGAGCTCGTTCCCGGCGAAGGCAGAGCAAGGCCGATGCCCGAAGCGTACGAAGAGCGCCTGATCCGCCTCTGGGCCAGCCCGCACGGTGCGCCCAAGGCCGCGATTGCCGCAGCCGCCGGCCTGCCGATTGCCGAGACCTACGCCCAGAACCCGGCCGTCCTCCTCGACCGCCAGGCGGCGGCCGGCGTCGAGCCCAGGACGACGCTGAGCTGGGACGGCAACAAGCCGATCCTCACGTTCCCGATTCCGGGCGTCGACGGAGCCGTTGCAACGGCAACGCTGAGCGCGGACTACCTGCCAGAGCGCGTCGTCGTCGAACACGACGGGGACACCACGGAGTTCATCTACGGCGAGTTCGGTGACTACAACAACCCCCTCGCAAAGATCGAGGCGCTGTACGCCGGCACCATCGTCGAGCGCTTCAATGGCGAGGTGGTGCGGGACTTGCGGACGGTAGTGACCGAGATCGGACAGGTTTATGTCGTCGTGCCGGTTCCGGCCAGCGTACGGGCGGCCGGCCCGGCCAACTGAGGAGATCGACTCATGCGAATGCGAAATGTCAGCGGCGCAAGCTTTGTGGCAGCGGGCGTGGCCATCCTCCTCTCCTTCGTCGCCTTGCCGTCGTCAGCCCAGCCCGGCGGTGGCGGTCGCGGCGGCGGCGCGAATATCGAGGAACTGGCCGCGATGCCGACACCGCGGCTCGCCAACGGCAAGCCGGACCTGACGGGCTCCTGGGGCGTCATCAGCGGCAGCTACCGCGGTGCCGGCGGCGGCATGTTCCGCCGCTGCACGCCCTTCCAGGACAACTGCATGGAGTGGACGAACCAGAGCGCGGACTACACCTTCATGCACGTCTCGCGGCAGGATCCGAACCGGCCGCTCTACAAGCCCGAGTACTGGGACAAGGTCCAGGCGCTCGACATGTGGACGAATCGCGACGACCCGGTCATGACCTGCCTCCCGCTCGGCATTCCGCGCCAGGGACCTCCGCGCCGTATCTTCCACAACGACGCCGACATCACGATGTTCTGGAGCGGCGGTGGCGACGGCGGCGGCGGCTACAACGAGTTCCGCATGATTCCGTTCAGCCGCACGGAGCACTCGGAGAACGATGCCTTTGCGTTCTCGTACTTCGGTGTCGGCGTGGCCAGCTGGGAAGGCGACACGCTCGTCATCGAGTCCATCGGATTCTCGGACGAGACCTGGCTCGGCCGTGGCGGCTACTTCCACACCGATCAGATGAGGCTCATCGAGCGGTACACGCGGCAAGGGAACACGATGGTCTATGAAGTGACTGTCGAGGATCCGGAAGTGCTGGTCGAGCCCTGGGTCATGAATCGGCGGATTCTCGGGATCTCGAATAATCCGACGATCATTGCGGAGCGCGGGGCTTGCACGGACGTCGAGCTCGAGGAAGTCAGCACGCAGTGGCGGCACTAGGCCGCGGCCCCGCAGCCGCGTAGACGAGTAGCTCATCTCGTCGGACGGTATCGTGTTTATCGCGGGCGCGGTATCGAGCGGAACGCGCTTGCACTGACACGCGTTCGTGCGCATAATTCGTGTAATACGCATAATACGTACTCCGGCCCAGTTAGAGGACCACCGAAATGGCACGCGTCCCCGCCAGCGAATTTCAACGGGAGTTTGGCCGCCTTCGGAGCATCGCTCATCGCGAAGCGGTCATCGTCACCACGCACGGCCGCGACGACGTCGTACTACTGTCCGCCGAGGAATATCAGCGTTTGCGAAGTCTCGATCGGCGAGCGATGCATGTCTCCAATCTCAGTGACGAGGAACTTGCAGCACTGGATGCCGTGGAAATTCCGGCCGAAGCCTCCCGCTACAACCACGAGATGAGTTGATCGTTCGCGCATGGCCCTGCTACAGCCGGAACC